>Ga0247842_10000249_pt1 | contig 121101 bp, 112 predicted proteins | sample LaCruzMarch2015__3_FD_192411 | JGI IMG/M metagenome (GOLD analysis project Ga0247842, IMG submission 192411) | Freshwater microbial communities from meromictic Lake La Cruz, Castile-La Mancha, Spain - LaCruzMarch2015_19m | ecosystem: Environmental > Aquatic > Freshwater > Lake | place: Spain... | reverse complement strand
TCCGTATTGCCTGTATACGGATTTTCCCTACGTTTATATTAGTTGTATATGCCATTTTCATACTTTACAAAATACTCAGGGTGATTCCAAGCTATTGAACCATTACGCATGCTTGACTTTATCTTTTTTAAAATATATAATTCCAATTACCAATATAGATATATTTGAAAATCAATATCTCTGACAACCGCCTAGAAAGCTTTAGCTTGAGGTGGTTGTATTTTTTCTCTGTCTGAAAGTCCTTTAACAAATGAATATCACCAGTATGTTTCAATTTTTTCTGGTTGCCCAGAAAGATGAATATAGTTTCTAACTTTACTTTAAAGTTAATATAGACTACATCAAATTTTCTTGAATGAGGATTTGATCCTAGTCCAGGATGAACGCTGGCGGTGTGGATAAGGCATACAAGTCGAGCGATGATAATTGGTTTCGCAAGAAACTGATTATTGTAGCGGCGAACGGGTTAGTAATACCCTGGTACATGCCCCGAAGAGGAGTATAGCCGGTCGAAAGATCGGGTAATTCTCCATAATCCGGATATAATAAATATATTCGGTAAAGTTGCAAGACGCTTCGGGATTGACCTAGGTCCTATCAGCTAGTTGGCGAGGTAATGGCTCACCAAGGCGACGACGGGTAGGGGGCGTGAGAGCGCGACCCCCAACAAGGGCACTGAGACACGGGCCCTACTCCTACGGGAGGCAGTAGCCGAGAATCTTCGGCAATGGGCGCAAGCCTGACCGAGCGACACCGCGTGTGGGATGAAGGATTTCGGTTCGTAAACCACTTTTAAATGGGATAAAGCTGTTTGCTATATGCAAACAGATTGATCGTACCATTGGAATAAGAGACTGCTAACTACGTGCCAGCAGCAGCGGTAATACGTGGGTCTCAAGCGTTATCCGGATTTATTGGGCGTAAAGCGTCCTTAGGTGGTCTTGCTTCTTTTATGTTTCAGCCGCAAGGTTGAAACAGGAGAAGGTTTCTTTTTTCGTTTTTTACGGAAAGAGCAATATAGTCTGTTGTTAAAGGTTCCGGCTCAACCGGAAAAACGCAGCAGATACGTCAAGACTAGAGGTAGGGAGAGGTTAGCGGAACGCACAGTGTAGGGGTAAAATCCATTGATATTGTGCGGAACACCAAAAGCGAAGGCAGCTAACTGGCCTTAATCTGACACTCAAAGACGAAAGCGTGGGGAGTAAAAAGGATTAGATACCCTTGTAATCCACGCCCTAAACGATGAATGCTGGCTATTTGAAGTATCGACCCTTCAAGTGGCGAAGCTAACGCGTTAAGCATTCCGCCTGGGTAGTACATCCGCAAGGATAAAACTCAAAGGAATAGACGGAAACTCGCACAAGCGGTGGAACATGTGGTTTAATTCGATAACAAACGAAGAACCTTACCAGGGTTTGAAATTCTGATGAAAGCTCAGCGAAAGCTAAGCCCTCGCAAGACATCAGGACAGGTGTTGCATGGTTGCCGTCAGCTCGTGGCGTGAGTTGTTCCATTCAGTTGGGAAACGAGCGCAACCCCTTTCTTATGTTACAAGTGTCATAAGATACAGTCCGCTTTTAGCGGAAGGAAGTAGGGACGACGTCAAATCAGCATGACCCTCTGATACCCTGGGCGACACACATGTTATAATGCTATTGACAATGCGTTGCCAAGTTGTAAAACGGAGCTAATCGCATCAAACAATAGCCCAGTTCGGATTGAGGTCTGCAACCCGACCTCATGAAGCCAGAATCGCTAGTAATCGCGGGTCAGCCATACCGCGGTGAATACGTTCTCGAGTTTTGTACTCACTGCCCGTCAAGTCAAGGGAGCCGGGAACAGCCGAATATTTCGCCTTTTGGTGGAGGATAAGCTGGGCTCGGTAACAGGGGCTAAGTCGTAACAAGGCATCCCTAGGGGAACCTGGGGATGAAACATTTCTTTTAGGAATATTTTACTTGGAAACACTTTTGTGTTCTTCCAAGATTCCAAGGTCTTTATTTGATTAAATTTTAATCAAAAAGGTGCTCGTCTCTCAGCCTTAAATGGAGACGCCTACTCTTTACAGGTGAAAAGAGGGGGCAACCAGAAAATATTGAAACAAAAGAACAGCCGTTTTTTACGGTTGTTTTTTTGATATTTGCATATTTGATTAGTTTTGATATATAATAGGAAGAAGATTTTTAAGAAAAATTTATTTTATGGACGCATTAAACAAACCTAAAGTATTATTAGTAGAAGATGATTCTTTTTTAAGTAGTCTTTTACGTTTGAAGTTAGAAAAAAGTAATTATGAAGTAACTCATGCTGCCGATGGTCAGCAAGCCTTAGATATCTTGGTAAATCTTAAGCCTGATTTAATTCTTTTAGATCTTATTTTGCCTAAAAAAAATGGTTTTGAAGTTTTAGAAGCTATTCGCCAAAATCCTTTAACTGAAAAACTACCAGTAATAATCATATCTAATCTAGGTCAGGAGAGCGATGTGACTAGAGGTAAATCATTGGGTATTATTGATTATTTTATCAAAGCTAAACTATCTATAGATGATTTGGTTCTTAAAGTATCTGAAACTTTAAAACAAATGTCTGTACCAATTCCTCCTTTAAATACATCATAAAGGGGTATTATTTGGGGGTATTATTTGTTTGACAACTGCCTTAATATGGGATTACAATATATATAAGTTTTAATTCGTAAATATTTTTAATAATTAATGAACAAAATCAACATATGAAAAAGGGTTTTACCCTGTTAGAGCTTTTAATTGTCATTGGTATCTTAGCCATCCTTTCCGCCGTAACAATTCTAGTCATCAATCCAGCTGAGCTTTTAAGAAAATCCCGAGATACCCAACGAATTTCAGATTTAGGTGCGATCAATTCCGCGTTAGGTTTTTATTTAGTTAATACTTCTTCTATTAGTATGGGTCTTGCTGTTAATAGTTATTCTGTTACTAGTACTAATTGTATGGCAAGGACTCCTGCGATCAATGCCAGCCAGAGTGTAGCTGGTACTGGCTGGATTCCGGTGGATTTAATTACTTTGGCTGTAGGTTCTCCCATATCCAAATACCCCATAGACCCTAATCCTTTAGTCGGTAAAAGATATTATGTTTATTTGACAGATGGTCTTGGTAAATGGGAATTAATAACTAATTTAGAAAGCACATATTATACTTCTGGTGTTGAAAATAGAGAATCAACTGATGGTGGTAGTATCAGTACCTTGTTTGAGGAAGGGGGTTTATTAAATATTCTAACAGCTACTGGTACTTCTTGTTTTGCTGACACAGGCGTATAATTAAGTTATCCACAGCCCTTGCTTTATTTATTTGTGGTATAGTATAATGGAAGAAACAAATATATCTTCAGGGTCGATAATAATGAGATATATAATAAAAAATAAAATTTTAGCATTTTAAATTAATATTAAAAATAAACATATGAAAAAAGGTTTTACCTTGTTAGAGCTTTTAATCGTCATTGGTATCTTAGCCATCCTTTCCGCCGTAACAATTCTAGTAATCAACCCAGCTGAGCTTTTGAGAAAATCTAGAGACACCCAAAGAATTTCAGACTTAGGTAGTATTAATTCTGCTCTGGGTTATTATATAACTAATACTGCTACAGTCAGCGCTACTGGACTCGGGCTCTCTACTGTAAGCTATTCGTATAATGCTCTTACTACTTGTGGTGCTAATCGTACTGGTCCCGCAATTGCTATTCAGAAAGTAGACGGCACAGGTTGGATTCCAGTACCAATGAGTACTTTAGTCGATGGTTCACCAATATCTAGTTTGCCTGTTGATCCCAATTCTTTAACAACAGGTGCTAGTTTTAGATATTATGTCTATGTGACTAATGGTCAAACATATTGGCAATTGGCAGCTAATTTAGAAAGCACATATTATACTTCAACAGATAACAGGGAGGCATCTGATGGTGGAAGTGTAGCTAACTTGTATGAAGTAGGTAATAATTTGACTTTAATTCCCAGTGTTTCCAGTACTTGTTTTGGAGCAGGAAATTAATAAAATTAGCAATATCAGATTTTGTCTATCTTAGTTTCTATAGTTGATTTTACGTATTGGTATTTTCACCCCGTTATAGGATTTATTTTTATAGCGGGGTTTTTGTTATATTGGTTTAAAAGAAAAAAGATACCTAGTGAAAAAATTCTTAAAACAGCTATTTTTATTTTATTAGGTATTTTAATAATTAAGGTTTTGTTTTTAAGTATTGCTCATTGGTTGATTTGGTCTCATGATCCTTTAACCATTCGTATGTTACCACCAATAACTTCTATTACTTATTTTTTATTCAGAATTTGGAGGCTTTGTTTTATGGAATTAACTTTAAATATCGGATTAGCATTATTAGCTTGGTTAGGCGTGTTTTTCCTTAATAAAAAAGGAAATTCTAGGTTTTTCTACGAAGAAGAAAAATGGTTAATAGTTTTAGGCATATTAGTAAATAGTTGGCCCGCTTCTTTGATTTTTGTTTGTTTAGTTTTGATGTTTGGTTTAATTACTCATATAATAAAAACTATTTTTATTAAAGATAAAGAATCTCGTTTGTCTTTTTTGTATTTCTGGTTACCAATAGCTTTACTCACCTTGTGTATTAATGCTATAATTATTCAGTACACACCTTTTAAAAATCTTTTGATTTAGACAAATGCATATCCCCACTAATCAATTAAAAAGTTTGATTTTGCAAACTGGTTTGATATCTGAAAAAGATATTGATAAAGCATTAGCAGAATCTAGTAGAACTGGTAAAGACCCTGTTGATATTTTAATTTCAGGTGGATTATTGACTACAGATTATTTTGCTGAAGTATTATCTAACTATTTTTATGTACCCCGTATTAGATTAATAGGTCAAAAAATAGATAAAGCATGTTTAACTTTAATTTCTGAAGACGTAGCTCGATCTAGAAATACTGTCATCTTTGAACAAGCAGGCAATGTTTTGAAAGTAGCCATGGTTGATCCTTCTGATCTTCAGACTATTGAATATATTGAAAAAATGACAGGTCGTAGTGTTAAACCATATTTAGCTGTTTATGATGATTTAAGATACGCTTTTTCTCAGTACCGTCAGGCCATGACAGATGATTTTCAAAAAATCATTGAAGAAAATATTAAAGCCTCTTCTAAGATTGTAGGTTTGGAAGCGCAAAAAGCTGCCAATGAGATGCCTATCATGGCCATCTCAGATAATCTTATTTCTTACGCCGCCTCTTTAAATGCTTCTGATATTCATCTTGAAATTTTAGCAGAAGAAGTATTAGTTAGATTTCGTATAGATGGTATTTTAAGGGAAATGACACGCATGGCTAAAGAAATTCATCCTGCTCTTTTAGCCCGTATTAAAATTTTAGGTTCTTTGCAATTAGATGAACATTCTAAACCTCAAGACGGACGTTTTAGATACAAAAAAGGTGAAGAGATATTTGATATCCGTATTTCTATCCTACCTACCATGTACGGCGAGAAAGTGGTCATGAGGCTTTTGTTAGGTTCTTTGAAGCCCATGAGCTTTGAACAATTAGGCATGTCTGAAGAAATGACTAAGATTTTGGAAAATAATATTTCAAAATCATATGGTATGATTTTAGCTACTGGTCCTACTGGTTCTGGTAAAACTACTAGTTTGTATTCTGTTTTAAATCGTTTAAATCGTCCAGAAGTAAATATCGTAACCGTAGAAGATCCTATTGAGTATGAGTTGAAATATGTTAATCAAACTCAGGTTAATGTTAGAGCTGGCATTGATTTTGCTAGTGGCTTACGTTCTATTTTGCGTCAAGATCCTAATGTTATCATGGTTGGAGAAATTAGAGATCCAGATACGGCTAACATTGCTGTTAATGCAGCTTTAACAGGTCACTTAGTTTTGTCTACTTTGCATACTAACGATGCCGTTACATCAGTACCTAGGTTGGTAGATTTAGGAGTGCCTGCTTTTTTGGTAGCAGCTACGATTAATGCAGCCATGGCCCAGCGTTTGGTCAGACGCGTTTGCAAGAGTTGTATTGAAAGTTACCCAGTACCAGAAGCCATTAGATCTATGATAGAAGATCAATTTAGATTGTTGGGTAAAAATATTAATAAAAATCAGTTGCCCAAGACTTTGTTTCATGGTAAAGGTTGCTCTGTTTGCGGGCATACTGGGTATAAGGGTCAGCTAGCCATATATGAAATGTTTAATATTGATGAAAAAATGCGAGAATATATTCAAGCTAACAAGAATTTTTCTTTAGATGAATTAAAAAAAATGGCTAGTGTTAATGGCATGAAAACCATGTTTGAAGATGGTTTGGATAAATCAGTTTTAGGTTCTACGACTATAGAAGAAGTTTTGCGTGTTATCAGGGAATAATTTTATATATGCTTTTCCGTTACAACGCAGTAGACAACAAAGGGATCAGATACACAGGCGAAATTGATGCTAATTCAGTTAACGCTGTTTTAGAATTTCTAGCAGGTAAAAATTTAAAACCTATTAATGTTCAGCCTTTGAATATAAAAAAGGGTTTATTAAGTATTGGTTTTGGCAAAGAAAAAGTTTCTTTGGCTGACAAGGTTTTCATGTTTAAATATCTGTCTTTAATGTTGAAAGTAGGTACAGATTTATTCAAAGCCATAGATATTTTAGTAGAAGATTTTCCTTCAGGTCCTGTTAAAAGATTGTTATTGGAAATCAGAAGCAATTTGGAAAAGGGTACGCCTTTTTCCAATGCCTTTGCCATGCATCCAGAAGCCTTTCCATCGGTAATTACTAATTTGATTAAAGCTGGAGAAACCTCAGGTAATTTAGAATTAGTTTTGAATCAAATTTCTCAAGATTTGGAAAAAGAAAGAGAGCTTTCTTCTAAAATCAAATCAGCTTTAACCTATCCTTTAATCCTATTAGTTACCTCTTTTGGTATGACTTTTTTCTTAGTAACTTTCTTGGTGCCTAAGATGGCTCAATCTTTTATGAATGCCGGAACGAAGATGCCTATATATACAAAAATTATCTTAACAGTAGGCATGTTTTTAAATAAAAATTTGATTATTGTTTTACCAGTAATAATAATATCCGTAGTAGGTCTTTTTATGTTTTTGCGTACGGTTAATGGTAAAAAAATAGTATCTGCGTTGGGAGATAAAGTGGCTGTAGTGAGAAACTTAACAGACAAGATGGCTTTGCAAAGAATGACGAGCGTCTTATCTAGCTTGATTAAAGCTGGCATGCCTATTATTGGAGCTTTGGAAATTACGGCAGAAGCTGTTTCTCATCCTAAATTTAAAAATGCCCTAACCAGAATTGCTAGAGAGTCTTTACCTAAAGGCGTAAAGATCGGAGATGCTTTTAGACAAGAAAAAATCTTTCCAGCTGTTTTAACTAATTTGATGTTAGTGGGGGAAAAAGCTGGTCACACTGAAGAAATTTTAGATTCTTTAGCTATCTTTTATGCTAACGAAATTGATGCAGGATTAAAAACTTTGGTAGCTTTTATAGAACCTATGCTTTTATTATTGATTGGTGTTATTGTAGGCGGTTTAGCTTTAGCTGTTATTGTACCTGTCTATCAAATGGTAGGTCAATTCTAATTATCATGTCAAAATTTAAAAAAAATATTTTTGGTTTTACTTTGTTAGAATTGCTTATTACTATTGGTGTTTTAGGTATTCTTTCTGCCATAACAGTGATAGTTATTAACCCTGCAGAAAAATTAAAAGAATCGCGTGATACTGTCAGAATTGTAGATATAGGGAATATTGATAATAATTTACAAGCTTTTTTAGAAGAGAATCCTGCTGGTAGCATGGGGCAAGCTAATACGGTATATGTTTCTTTGCCTTCTAATCAAACTAATTGTTCTGATCTGTCTTTGCCTGGTTTGTCTACTGGTTGGACCTATGCTTGCAAACCTTTAGCTGATTATAGAAAGATTGATGGTACAGGTTGGATACCAGTAGATTTAACCAAAGCCACTGGTCGTTCTTTAACTAGCTTACCCATAGATCCTAGAAACAATAGTAGTTATTATTACATTTACGTTACAGGTGGATCATGGGATTTGAGTTCATTGTTAGAATCTGAAAAAAAATTAAAAGAAGTTGCTATTAAAGACGGTGGCATGGATGATGGTAGATATGAAATAGGTGGTGATTTAAGTTTATGGACACAAGCTTCTGGTTTAATAAGATATTGGAAATTTAATGAGAACTCAGGAATAACAGCATATGATTCTAGCGTAGTGGGGAATAATGGAATATTAACTAATGGGCCTACTTGGGTTTCTGGTAAGGTTAATAATGCTTTAAGTTTTGATGGAGTTGATGATTATGTACAAATTGGTGCGGGTAATAATTATTTCCCGTTGCCTTTGTTTTCTGTTTGTGCCTGGATTAAATCATCTGGGCTTGCCTCGGGAATGAGCAGTAATGGTATTATTAGTTTAACATATGGATTTATTGTGGAATTAGATGGCAGTGGTAAATTTGTAACATATATAGACTCTGGTTCTAGTCTTGTATATTTAAGTGTTCCAGATAACTTATACGATAATAAATTTCATCATTTATGTTTAACTTTTAATGGATCCAATAGATATATGTTTGTTGATGGAGTTATGAAAAATAGTCTAGCAACAACTTGGCTTGGAACCACCAGATGGTCAACAAATTCCTGCAGTATTGGACATAATAATAATCCTCCTGTAAGTAAATTCAACGGTCTTATTGATGAAGCTCGTATTTATAATCGTGTTCTCTCGGTTTCTGAAATCCAATCTTTGTATAACGCTACAAAATAGCTTGACAAAATAAGCAAATTTATTATAATGGAAAGCACAAATATGTTAAGAACTGGAAACAAAAAATACACAATTAAAAGGAGCGGTTTTTGTCCCTGATTTTATTTCGTGTTTGAAATAAAACGCCGCTTCGAAAAAGCGGTATTTTTATCCTCAAAGAAACTCCGGACCTTTGAAAATTCAATAATCTTAAGTGATTTTACCGAATTTCACTTAAGGTGGAGAAGAAAGTAAGAGCGAATGGTGGATGCCTTGACACTAAAAGGCGATGAAGGGCGTAGCGTAACTGCGATAAGCCTCGGGGAGGTGTGTAGCAACCTTTGATCCGGGGATTTCCGAATGGGGTAACCCAATTTGGCGTTGAGTCAAATTATCTGATACTTAAGTATCAGAAGCAAACCTAGGGAAGTGAAACATCTCAGTACCTAGAGGAAAAGAAAATAATGAGCTCGTTTAAATTTTTGGATTAACATATCTCGAGTATTTTAGAATTCTATCCAAAAATTTAGGCGACTCCATTCCCCAAGTAGCGGCGAGTGAAAAGGGAAGAGCCCAAACCAGGTTTTCTGGAATTTATTTCAGATGTCTGGGGTTGTAAGTAGGGCGCGTTCGAGCCGCAAGGCTCGAAGAGCTTTAAAAAAATAAATTGATTAGGTGAAGCTGCTTGGAAAGGCGCATCACAGAGGGTGAAAATCCCGTAACCGAAAATCAATTTATGGCTCTAGCGTTTTAACTTGAGTACTTTGACGACAGAAAGCGTCGGAGGAATCATCCCGAACTATCGGGAAAGGCTAAATACTTTTAGTGATCGATAGTGAACAAGTACCGTGAGGGAAAGGTGAAAAGCAGCCCGGAAGGGCGATGAAATAGAACCTGAAACCATTTCGCTTACAAGGAATCAGAGCCTGTTTGGTTTTTAATCAAGCGGGTGATGGTGTGCCTATTGAAGAATGAGCCGACGAGTTTTATCGTATTTCTCAGTCTAACTCCGCTCTGCGGAGGAAAGCAAAGTGAAAGCGAGCGTTAATAGCGCGTCTTCAATTTTCCCTCGAGGAGATTGAAAAGAGAAAACGATAAAGACCCGAAGCCAGATGAGCTTACCATGGCCAGGATGAAGTTCGCCGAAGGGCGAATGGAGGTCCGTACCAGTGAGCCGTTCAACACTCTTGGACGAGCTGTGGTAAGGAGTGAAAAGCTAATCGAATCTGGTAATAGCTGGTTCTCCCCGAAATAGCTCTAGGGCTAGCGGTCTATTTACCTTATTGGGGGTAGAGCACTGGATGGTGCGTAATGGGCGAAAGCTCGGCGTACCAATCAAACTCCGAATACCAGTAAGTTATGATAGGCCAGTCAGACCGTGGGGGATAAGCTCCATGGTCGAGAGGCAAAGAATCCTGATCGCCATTTAAGGTCCCTAAATTTCAACTAAGTGCAGTCAAAGGTAGTAGTTTGCCGAAGACGGTTAGTAGGTTGGCTTAGAGGTAGCCATCCTTTAAAGAGTGTGTAACAACTCACTATCATATCCCTTTTAGGGATTGGCAAATTGCGCCGAAAATGTATCGGGGCTAAAGTTGAATACCGAAGGTGCGATTGAATATTTAATTTATTAAATGTTTGAGGTAGGGGAGCGTTTTTTGGGCAGTGAAGTTTTTGGCGTGAGCCGGAATGGAGCCCAAAGAAGTGAGAATGTCGGCATGAGTAACCGCAAGTCTGATGCGAAATCAGACCACCGTAAATCCAAGGTTTCCTTGGCAATGGATATCATCCAAGGGTTAGGCGGTCCTAAGGCGAAAGCGAAAGCTGTAACCAATGGATAGCTGGTTAATATTCCAGCCCACCCGTAAAATATTCAATGGGGTGACGAAGAACAAAAGAAAAAGTGCATTAATGGTTTTGCATCGCTAATATTAAGCGTTGCTTGTTAGGCAAATCCGGCAAGCTGTTTTTAATAACAAAGCGCGCGTATCGGCGGAAGGTTAAGCTTCGGCTTGGCTAACTTTTTTGAAGAGTCTTCCCAGAAAACCCTCTAGAAATTTATTTTATGGGTTCCGTACCGTAAACCGACACAGGTGGATGAGGCGAGTAGCCTCAGGTGAACAAGTGATTTCTCGTTAAGGAACTCGACAATTAAGCAGGCGTAAGTTCGCAATAAGCCTTGCCTTTTTAACTTCGCGAGAAGAAAAAAAGGCCGCAGCTAAAGTATCTCTGGCGACTGTTTACCAAAAACATAGGTCCCTGCGAACCCTTAAGGGGATGTATAGGGGCTGATGCCTGTCCGATGCTAGAAGGTTAAAGGTGCCGGTCTGAAGCCGCAAGGCAGATGGCTGAGCGCCCAAAGCCCTAGTCAATGACAGCCGTAACTATAACGGTTCTAAGGTTAAGGAACGCGTTAGCCTTAGTAAAATTCGACTATATGCTGGAAAGTCTGGAGTATCCAAAGCTACTATAATTAAAAAATATAGTGAAAATGCTTTTGGTGCAGATAATCAGCAGGAAAGGCTAAATTTTTTGAAAGATTTCAAAATTTTTAGAATCCTCAGAGACTAATACGTCGAACATCTAGGTAATAGATGAAGATAGAGTCCGAACTCATAGGCGACTATGAGAAATATCTTAAACTTTAAAGATAGAATAACATAAATGAGCGTAGTTCCTTGTCGGGTAAGTTCCGACGTGCACGAAAGGTAAAACGACCAGAGAATTGTCTCGACGAGAAGCTTGGTGAAAATGCGTGTCCAGCGAAGACGCTGGGTACCTGCAGCAAGACGAAAAGACCCCGGAAGCTTTACTGTAACCTGGTATTGAGTTTAGATTTTGGATGCGTAGCGTAGTGAGTAGGCTTTGAAACCCATCTCTCGGGATGGGTGGAGCCAACAATGAAACACTCATCTTTCAAACTTTAAATTCTAATCTCACTTAAAAAGTGGGAGACAGTGCTTGGCGGGCAGTTTTTGTGGGGCGCAATCCTCCTAAAAAGTAACGGAGGAGTTTATTAAGGTCAGCTAGACGCGGATGGAAATCGCGTTGGTAGCGCAAAGGCATAAGCTGGCTTTACGGCAAGGGAGACATCCCGCGCCGTTACGAAAGTAGAACTTAGTGACCCGATACGCCGTCATAGAAGGCGTAAAGACAACGGATAAAAGCTACTCCGGGGATAACAGGCTGGTGAGGTCCGAAAGTCCATATCGACGACCTCGCTCGGCACCTCGATGTCGGCTCACCCTATCCTGGGACTGAAGAAGGCCCCAAGGGTTTGGCTGTTCGCCAATTAAAAGGGTACGCGAGCTGGGTTCAGACCGTCGTGAGACAGGTCGGTCTCTATCTGCTGCAGGCGTTGATACTTGAGTGGATTTGGTCTCAGTACGAGAGTACCAGATTGAACGAACCTCTGGTGTACCGGCTGTCATACCAATGGCATTGCCGGGTAGCTATGTTCGGAAGGGATAAGCACTGAAAGCATCTAAGTGCGAAGCCTACCACAAGATTAGGTATCGATTTCGCTGAAAAGCGAAGGGAGACTCCTGGAAGATGACCAGGTTGATAGGCTCTAGGTGGAAGATCAGTAATGATTTAAGCCGAGGAGTACTAATTAGTCGATTCTTCTCCATCTTAAGTGAAATTTGGTAGACCGAAGTTATTAGGTTTGTGTTAATGATTTCCTGGTGATTAAGCAATGTATGCACCACCTCTTCCCATTCCGAACAGAGTAGTGAAAGTGCATTGTCTCGATGATACTATAAAGGGAAAGTAGAGTTTGCCAGGAATTCATTGATACCAACTAGCTTCGGTTTTTTTATTGCCTAAATAGGTATTATTTTGATATACTATATATATGGAAAAACGTTTGTTAAAACAAATATTAATAGCTACGATTTTTTTTGTTTTCTTAATAGGAATTTCGTTAATAATATATTTTGCTTTAAAACCAAAACCTACTTGTTTTGATAAGATTAAAAATCAGGGTGAAGTACAAGTTGATTGTGACGGACTTTGTCAGCCTTGCCGTTTGGTAAATAAGACCTTGGAACTTAAAGGTGTTTATCCTATTCTTTATGACAATAGAGCAGATTTGGTAGCTCGTATTTTAAATAGCGAGACTGAATATGGAGTTAATAATTTTAAATATACATTTAAAATTACAGATCCTTTAGGGGGTGTTCAAGAATTTACAGGAGAAGATTATAGAGATTTTATTTTACCCGCAGAATCAAAATTCATTATTAGACAAGGTTTGATTTTAACAACGCCTTGGCAACCAGGTTCAAAGATTGATTTTGAAATAGACCCAGCGAGTATAGTTTGGGTTAAACCTCGAGCTGAGCTTTTAAAATCAGATCAAACTTTTTTACCCATTAGTAATATAGTTTTGGAATTTCCTCAAGCAACAGATATTAAAAATAAAACATATTATAATTTTACTAAATGGTTACAAAAAGGCTCTACTGGTGATCAAGTAGGTGATTTACAAAAAGTTTTAGCCACAATACCTAATATCTATGCTGGTAAAGTAACTGGAAAGTATGACGCTAAAGTAGTAACAGCTGTAAAGGCATTTCAGAAAAAATATGGATTGAGGACTAATGGTGTTTTAGACAAGGGTACTAGAACGAAATTAAACGAGCTTTTTGGTAAGCCTATAGCTGGGAATAATGACAATATTGCTGTATATGATGCTTCTGCGCAGGTAAGTGGCCAAGTAATGAATAATACATCTTTCAATTGGGTTAAAGTTAAAATAGCTATTTTGTTATGTGTTGGAGATAAATATGTTGCAGCAGGGTCACCTACTTTGGATAATTTAACTTCTAGTAAGCAAGATGACTTTGTATACAGATGGTATCGAACTATAGATCCCAAAGCAAAAATTTGTGAGAGAGCTGCATATACTAATGTTTTTGATCAGAATAATTTCATTCAAATATATTAATTTCAGTTATGAAGAAATTTGATTATTGGTTTTTTGGCCCTATTTTTTTGCTTTTAGCTATTGGTTTTTTGACGCTTATAAGTCTATCTAACGCAGATGGATATGTTTTGAAACAATCAATTATATTAATACTTTGTGCGATTGTTTTTCTTTTTTTCTCTTTTATTGATTATCGTTTATTTAAAAATTCTTCTTATTTATTGTTGATTTTATATGGGTTAGCCATTGCTGCTTTAATTTTGCTTTTTATTTTTGGTACTATCAAGGGAGGTACTAAGGGGTGGTTTGCTTTAGGAGGTTTTAATTTTCAGCCTGTTGAGTTAGTAAAGATGCTTCTAATTTTGATTTTAGCAAAATATTTTTCTAGTAGAAATATTGAAATTTGGCAAGCTAAGCATATCTTTATCTCTGGCGCATATATGGCTTTACCGATGTTATTAGTTGCTCTTCAACCTGATTTGGCTTCAGCTTTAGTATTAGTAGCTATTTGGTTGGGTGTTGTATTTGCATCTGGTATTAAATTAAAACAGGTTTTAGTTATTTTGATGATTTTTGTTTTTTTAGCGGGTATTGGTTGGAATTTCTTTTTACATGATTATCAAAAACAACGTTTAGTTTCTTTTATAAATCCTACTGCTGATATTAGGGGTAGTGGCTATAACCTCAGGCAATCATTGGTGGCCATTGGTTCTGGCGGACTATTAGGCAAAGGGTTAAGTTGGGGTACGCAGACTCAGCTTAAGTTTTTACCAGCTGCTAAAACTGATTTTATTTTTGCTTCTATTGGTGAAGAAATGGGATTTTTAGGATTAGGCTTAGTGTTTGTGTGTTTTGGGATTTTGTTTTGGAGATTATTTGTATATGCTTTAGGGGCACAGAATAATTTTGCTCGTCTATTAATAATAGGATTTTTTGTTAAAATTATGATAGAAACAGTAACAAACATTGGTATGAATTTAGGGGTAATGCCTGTAGCAGGATTACCTTTACCTTTCTTAAGCTATGGTGGTTCTCATATGGTAATTGATTTCATGCTTTTGGGAATGATTTGGAGCATTCGTAAAAATAGTATTAATATTTAAGATATGATAGATTTTAAGAAAATTTTAATATACTTATTAAGTTTTTTGTTAGCAGCTTTTGTGGCTTTCTGTTTTTGGAAAATTTGTTTTTTTATCATACGGCATCCTAGTGTCAGCGAAATTAAAAAATATCTCTTTGAACGTTTTTACGATCACAGTGTAAAGATTACCATACCAGAAGGGTTAACTCTTAAAGAAATAGAAGGCAAATTAAAAACATCTAAGCTTTGGGGAGAAGAAAAGTTAGATCAAATACGACTATCTGATTTTAAAGAACAATTACCCATAAATTTTTTAGAAAATGTCCCAGAAAATGCTTCTTTAGAAGGGTACCTCTTCCCAGACACATATCTTTTTGATTTGGATAATTCTTCAGACCAAATTATTAATAAATTCTTAGATAATTTTATTCATCAAATACCAGCAGAATATTTAGAAGAAGCTAAAAAACAAAAAAAAGATTTTTATCAAATTTTAATTATGGCATCTTTGTTAGAAAAAGAAGTACCTGACCAAAATGAAAGATACATTGCTTCTGGTATTTTATGGAAAAGAATATCCAGCGATATGTATCTACAGGTAGATGCTGCTGTTTGTTATGGTTTAACAGGGGATCTTAGCACTTGCAGCCATTTAAAATACAGTGATTTAAAATTTGATTCTCCTTATAACACATATTTGCATAAAGGTTTGCCCCAAGGTCCTATCTGCAATCCTGGCTTAGAAGCTATCAAAGCTGCTCTTTATCCTGAAAAAAGCCCATATTGGTTTTATCTATCTGACCCTGAAACCAGAAAAACCATATTTTCCAAGGATCTAGCAGAGCATAACAAAGCCATTTTAAAATATTTGAGATAAAACATGGTAACCCTAACTTTTATATATTTAGGCAAAAAATATAAGGTTATAAGCCAAAAAGGCGATGATTTGTTAATAGCCCTTGACAATTTCTTAAAAATGAATAAAATTAAAGTTACGCAATTAAAGAGTTTCAAATTAAAGTTTTCTCCCGATTCAGGTTTGATAACCAGGAGAATAGCCAGGGCTATGGTTTTGGCGCTGGAAGCTGGTTCCCAATAATTTTAAAAAAACAGTAATTGGGTATTTTTAAAAAAAGTGTTATCTTTATCAGATAATTAAAAAAGGCAACATTTCAAAAAAGCCTATTTTTTAGTGTGTTTTTTCTGGTGTTAGAAAGGTGAGTATTTATTTAGCTTTAAACTTTAAGAAAAAATAAAAAAAATTAAGCATGGCGGATTTCTCAAATGTTAAAGTTTTTTCTCATCAGCCTAAGTTAGGCTTTAAAGGTACTCAGGTGCCTAACTTACTTCAATTCCAGCTTGATTCTTTTAAACAATTTTTGTCTCAAGATTTAAAAAATATTTTTGAAGAGATTTTCCCTATTCATGATTACACAGGCAAAGATTTAGAATTGTCTTTTTTAGATTATTCTTGGGATGAACCTAAGATTGACGAAGAAACTGCTAAAACAAAAAATCTTAATTATGAAGCTAGCTTAAGAGTTAATTTAAGGTTGAGTAATAAAAAAACAGGGGACAAAAGGGAACAAGAAGTATATTTTGGAGATTTTCCTATCATGACTCCTCGTGGTACCTTTGTGATCAATGGTATTGAGAGGGTAATTATCACCCAATTGATTCGTTCCCCAGGTGTGTATTTTACGTCTTCCTATTATAAGGGTAGGCAGCTTTTTGGTGCAAAATTAATTCCATATCATGGAGCTTGGTTAGAGTTAGAAACAGGAGCTGATAATTCTATTGGAGTAAAGATAGACAGAAAAAGAAAAGCTCCGGTTAGCGCTCTTTTAAGGGTGTTTGGTTTAGAAACAGATGATGAAATTAGAAACGCTTTTTTGAAAGTAGATATTGATGAAGATAGAAAATATATAGAAGCTACTTTGAAAAAAGACCCTGCTAAAAGCAAAGACGATGGTTTTGTAGAAATCTTCAAAAGAATTAGACCAGGAGACAGGGCTACCATAGACAATGCTAAAGGTTTAGTAGATGCCATGTTTAATCGTTTAGACAGATATGATTTAGCTAAAGTAGGAAGGTATAAATTAAATCAAAGATTAAATTTTGATGACAAAATAGATCAGCGTACTTTAAGGTTAGAAGATTTAGTTTCTATCGTTTCCCATATTATTGAATTGAATAACAATGTTAATAGTCAGCCTGACGATGTAGATCATTTAGGTAATAGACGTTTGCGTGCTACGGGAGAACTTTTAGCTGAAAGAATGCGTTTGGGTATGTTAAGAATAAAACGTATTATTCAAGACAGAATGTCTACATATGATATTACTAGCATTACGCCAGCCCAATTAATTAATCCCAGACCACTCATGAGCACTGTTAGAGAATTTTTCACTACTTCTCAGATGTCTCAATTTATGGGTCAAGTTAATCCTTTAGATGAGTTGGAACACAAGCGTAAAATTTCTTCTTTAGGACCTGGTGGGTTAACTCGTGAAAGAGCTGGTTTTGAAGTACGTGATGTCCATGTTAGCCACTACGGTCGTATTTGCCCCATTCAATCTCCTGAAGGTCAGAATATTGGTTTGGTAACTTCTTTAGCTATTTTCGGAAAACTTAATGAATTAGGATTTATTGAAACACCATATATTAAAGTAAAAAATGCTCATTTAACTCAAGAAGTTGTTTGGTTAGATGCATATGAAGAAGAAAAATTCAAAATTGCTCATGGTGGTGTTTTATATGATCAATCAGGTAAGATTATTAATAAGATAGTAGAGGTAAGGTTAAATGGTAATCCTGGTTTTTGCCCTGTTGAAGAAGTAGATTATATTGATGTTTCACCTCAGCAGATTCTTTCTTTAGCAGCTTCTTTAATTCCTTTCTTAGAACATGATGATGTTAAAAGGGCTTTAATGGCTTCTAATATGCAACGTCAAGCTGTACCTTGTTTAGTGCCTGATTTACCCATGGTAGGAACAGGCTTAGAAGACAAGGCTGCTTTTGATTCTGGCCAATTGATTATTGCAGATGAAGATGGCGAAATCATTGAAATAGATGGTGACAGTATTAAAATTAAATGCCCTACTCAGATTAGGACATATACTTTGAAAAAATTTGTACGTACTAATCAGAATACTTGTATTAGCCAAAAACCCATTGTTATAAAAGGTCAGAAAGTTAAAAAAGGTGAGGTTTTAGCTGATAGTTCTGCTACTAAGCAAGGTAAAATTGCTTTAGGTCAGAATTTATTAGTAGCTTTTATACCTTGGGGTGGTGCTAACTTTGAAGGTGCTGTTATTCTTTCAGAAAGATTGGTAAAAGAAAATTATTTTGCTTCCATACATTTAGAAGAATTTTCTTGCGAAGTCAGAGAAACTAAATTAGGACCAGAATCTACTACACGAGATATTCCCAATGTGTCTGATGAAAAATTAAAAGATTTAGACGAAGAAGGTATTGTACGCATTGGTGCAGAAGTAAAAGCTGATAATATCTTAGTAGGAAAAGTTTCTCCTAAGGGCGAAGTAGATTTAACACCTGAAGAAAAATTGTTACGAGCTATTTTCGGTGAAGAAGCTAAAGATGTAAAAGATACTTCTTTAATGTTAAAACATGGCAGACAAGGTAAGGTTATCAGGACTAAAGTATTAACCAGAGAAAAAGATAAATTAGATGTTGGTGTTATCAAATATATTTCTGTAGAAGTAGCAGAATTAAGAAAAATTTTAGTAGGAGACAAGTTAACAGGTAGACATGGTAATAAAGGCGTGGTTTCTAAAATCATGCCTGAAGAAGATATGCCATATTTAGAAGATGGTACACCAGTTGATATTATCTTAGATCCTTTAAGCATTGCTTCACGTATGAATTTGGGTCAAATTTTAGAAACACATTTAGGTTGGGCAGCTGCCAAACAAGGATATCGTGCCATTTCTCCACCTTTTGATGGAGCAACAGAAAAAGAAATTAAAGAAGAATTAAAAAAAGCAGGTTTACCAGAATCAGGTAAAGTTAAATTATATGATGGTCGCAATGGTTTACCTTTTGACAGAGAAGTGACAGTAGGCATTACTAATATGATGAAATTAGATCATATGGTAGCTGATAAAGTGCATATGCGTGCTATTGGTCCATATTCTTTAATTACTCAACAACCTTTAGGAGGTAAAGCTCAATTTGGTGGTCAGCGTTTTGGAGAAATGGAAGTCTGGGCTTTAGAAGGATATGGTGCGAGCTATACTTTACAAGAAATGTTAACTATCAAGTCAGATGATGTTTTAGGCCGTGCAGCTACATATGAATCTATTATCAGAGGAGAAACTATTAAAAGTCCTAATATTCCAGCAGCCTTTAATGTCATTTTGTCAGAACTTAAATCGCTAGGTATGTCCGTAGAAATGGTCGGTTTAAAAACAGAGAATAAAGTGGTCGAAGAATTAAAGAATTAAAATATATATGCATCAAGCAGAAACAAAAGCCACAGATTTTGAAGCTTTGAAACTGAGATTAGCATCTCCAGAAGAAATTTTGTCTTGGTCTCATGGTGAAGTGACCAAACCAGAGACCATTAATTACAGAAGTGCTAAGCCTGAAAAAGAAGGTTTGTTTTCTGAAAAAATCTTTGGTCCTGTCAAAGATTATGAATGTGCTTGTGGCAAATATAAAAGGGTGCGTTACAAAGGTATAGTGTGTGATAAATGTGGAGTAGAGATAACTCGTTCAGTGGTGAGGCGTGAAAGAATGGGGCATATTAAATTAGCAGCTCCTGTAGCTCATATTTGGTTTTTTGATAATATTTCTAAGATGTTAGATAAGTCTATCTCAGAAATGCGTAATGTTATTTATTATATTTCATATTTTATTTATCAGGTAGACCAAAAAGAAAAAAGAGAACACGGGGAAGATTTTGAAAGATCTATAAACAAAGAATTAATCAATAATTATATCAAGTTAGGGGATAGCTTAGTTTTAGCATATAGCAATGATTTACCAAAAGCAGAATATGTTTCTGAAATTAATTTAGCATATTCTGATTTGAAATTAAGCTTTGAAAAAATGCTTTTAAAAGCGCATAAAGCTAACGAAGGGGGGAACAATGAATTTAGCCAAATGATGGAAATTGTTGCAGAAGAATCCCACGAAGATTTAAAAGAAAGCAAAACATTTTTTAAGAGTTTGCAAGAAATTTATTCAGAAGCTTTAGGCAGACTTAAAGAAGAACATGCTGAATTTTTGAAAAAAGATTTTAAAAAGAAGATAGAAGGCAAAGAAGTTGTAAACAGAGAAAAATCTCATTTAGAATATGCTGAACGTTTGAAAGCTATAGAAGAATTAAGGGCTGCTACCCACGGAGAATTAGCTAAAATAAAAATGAAAGCTATTTTACCTAATTTTGAATTTAATTATTTATCAGGTAGATATCCTTTTTTCAGTGCAGACAATGGTGCCAAACCTATCAGAGATTTTTTTGAAAAAATATCATTAAAAGATATTGAAAAAAAATTAGAAATTGAATTGTCAGAAACTACTACTTTAGTAAGAAAAAAAATCTTACGCCGTTTGAAATTAATCAGATCTTTTCTCAAATCAGGTGCCAGACCAGAATGGATGTTTTTAACAAATTTACCAGTACTGCCTCCTGATTTAAGGCCCATGGTACCACTAGACGGTGGCAGATATGCTACTTCTGACTCCAATGATTTATATAGACGTATCATTGCTAGAAATAATCGTTTAAAAAGCATTTTAAAAGAAAAAGCTCCTGAGGTAGTGGTTAAAAATGAAAAAACCATGATTCAAGAAGCTGTTGATGCACTGTTAGATAATACTACTCGTAAACCCAGAGGTAGCGCTCCTATGCAAACAGCTCAACACAGACCTTTACGTTCTTTGGCTGATATTTTAAAAGGCAAGCAAGGAAGATTTAGGCAGAATCTTTTAGGTAAACGCGTAGATTATTCCGGTCGTTCAGTTATCGTAGTAGGTCCAGAATTAAAATTGAATGAATGTGGTTTGCCTAAGAAAATGGCTTTAGAATTATTCAGACCTTTTGTTATTAGAGAATTATTATCTCGAGAAATTGTTTTTAATCCTCGAGCTGCTAATCGTTTGATAGAAGAAGCCTCAGAAGAAGTCTGGTCTATTCTAGAAGAAGTGGTAAAAGACAAATTTGTGCTTTTAAATCGTGCACCTACTTTACATAGGTTGGGTATTGAAGCTTTTAATCCTGTTTTAATTGAAGGTTTAGCTATTCGTATACCTCCTTTAGTTTGTGCTCCTTTTAATGCAGATTTTGACGGAGATCAAATGGCTGTGCATTTACCACTTTCAGAAGAAGCCCAAGCTGAAGCTAGAGACCTCATGCTTTCTTCTTTAGGTATCTTAAAACCTGCTAACTCAGACCCTGTCATGTATCCTAAATTAGAAATTGTTTTAGGTTGCTATTGGATGAGTATGATAGTAGAAGGTACTAAAGGAGAAAATCAACATTTTAATAATTTAGAAGACGCTTTAATTGCTTACGAATATGGTCAGATTGGTTTACAAGCTAAAATAAAAGTTAAAGAACCTAAAAAAGTTTCTCATAAAGATAATGTTAAACCTGAATATTTAGAAACTAATATAGGTCGTCTTATTTTCAATGATGTTTTACCAGAAGATTTTCCATATGTTAACGCACCTTTAACTGGTAAATATTTCCGTGTTTTAGTACGTAAATTAGTGGATAAATATGGTTTTCTTAAAACAGCTGATATCTTAAACAAGATTCAAAAATTAGGATTTGAATATGCTACACAATCAGGGATAAGCTGGGGCATGGATGATATTAAAGCTTCACCTTTGAAAGATGAAATTATTTTAAAAGGTAGAAACGAAGCTAACTTAGTAGAAAGCCAATTTCAAGAGGGTCTTTTAACAGAAGATGAACGTTATAATCGATTAATTCAAATTTGGGAACATGTAGTATCGGAAATGAGCAAAGCTATTCCTAAATCATTTTTACCAACAGATACTGTTTCTATTTGTGTGGATTCAGGAGCAAGAGGTAGTATTGGCAATTTAACACAAATGGCTGGTATGAAAGGCTTAGTAGTTAATCCTTCTGGTCAAATTATTGAGCTACCTATTATTTCTTCTTTTAAAGAAGGGTTAAATGTATTGGAATATTTTATTTCTACCCATGGTGGTCGTAAAGGTTTAGCTGATACTGCTTTAAAAACCGCAGAAGCTGGATATTTGACTAGACGTTTAGTTGATGTTTCTCAAGATATTATTGTAAATAAAGATGATTGCGGTACTAATAACGGAGTAACCATATCTAGAAATTTAGACAATGCTTCAGAGAGCAAAGATTTCAGATATAAGATTTTTGGTAGAATTATTGCCCAAGACGTTGCTGACAAGAAAAATAAAGTTTCTTTAAAAAGAGGTGATTTGGTTACCGGGGATTTAGCTGATAAGATTGAAAAATCAGAAATTACTTCTGTAATGGTACGTACACCTTTAACTTGCAGGGCTCATTATGGCGTTTGCCAACAATGTTATGGTTTAGATTTAGCTAGAAACAGATTGGTACAAAAAGGAGAAGCTGTTGGAATTGTGGCTGCCCAAGCTATTGGTGAACCAGGTACACAGTTAACTTTAAGAACACATCAAAGTGGTGGTGTTTCTAATGCTATTGATATTACTCAAGGTTTACCCAGGGTAGAAGAATTGTTTGAAGCTAGATCACCTAAAGGAGAAGTACCCATTGCTAAAAATGATGGAGTGATAAAAGAAATTTCTGAAGATGGAGACGAATGGGTAATTCGTGTTTTAAATGATAAGAAGAATGTAGTAAAACTTAAAAAGAAAGGTGCTAGAGTTAAAAAGAAAGATTTACTTTCGGAAAGCAATGAAGAAGAATATCGTATTCCAAAGAATTCCAAGATGTTTGATTTTGTTAAAGAGGGATCTAAGGTAGAAGCAGGATCTCAATTTTCAGAAGGTAGTTTGAATTTAAAAGATATTTTAAGTATTTTAGGTAGAGAAGCTACTCAAAGATATATTATTATTGAAGCTAAAAAAGTGTATGATATTGCTGGCGAACTTATTCATGACAAACATTTAGAAGTTATTGTTAGACAAATGTTCTCTAAAGCTAGAATCATTAACCCGGGAGATTCTCATTTCTTACAAGGTGAGATAGTAAGCAAATCAAGATACTTTGAAGAAAATGCACTTTTGAAAAAGAAAAAGAAGAAACCAGCTACAGCTGTACAGATTATCATGGGTATTAGCAAAGTAGCTTTGTCTTCAGAGAGTTTCTTGTCAGCTGCATCTTTCCAAGAAACCAGTCGTGTTTTAATAGGTGCTTCTTTGGAAGGCAAAGTAGATTATCTCCGTGGTTTGAAAGAGAATGTTATCATCGGTCGACTCATTCCAGCAGGTACAGGGTACAAGGAAGAAGAAACTGAATAATCTGATTTTTGAAAAGCGTTTCTTCAAAGAAGCGCTTTTTGATTATATACAGTATCCTTATCATTATTGTATATAATAATGGATATATATTTTTAGTTATTTACTTAAAGCATGGATGGATTGAGATGGTGGCATTTTGTCACCATCTCAAGTTAGGACCATTCAGATTATTAACTTTCTCATTTTTATCTATTATTATGGTTAGAATAGACAAAATAAAGGTTTTTTGCCTATTCTAGCTATGGAATAGGGAGATCTACTAGTTTAATTAGTATATATCAAGTCACACATATTAATGACTTTGTATACATGAAATAAGCTAGATTTTCATTTATATAAAGTAATTTCGCTATCAAATAGTAATATTCTTATGGCAAATCCCGGTATTTGGCATAATATTGGGAGTATGACTACCAGTTTTTGCCGTATTTCTCATACTTACAGTGTAATCAATTTATACGAATTGATATATATAAGTTGATATAATATGTCTGGGAATACTAAAAGATACAATAAAACAGGTGTTTTCAGAGAAGAATATGGAGCGTATTTCTTATATGAGCTTGACAACTCCCGATATTTGGCATAATATTGGGAGTATGAATCCCAATAATCTATATATTAAACGTGAGGCAGAAGGTACAATTCGCAGTTACCTGGATAAAGGAAAGGTGATTGTGGTTTATGGTGCTAGGCAAGTAGGTAAGACTACTTTATTAAAAAATCTATTCCCTGATAAAGATAGCTTGCTTTATTTTTCTTGTGATCAGTTACGCATAAAAGAACAAATTATACCAGACGCCCTTGCGCTAAGTCCAATTATTGGGAATTATCAAAATATTATTTTTGATGAAGCGCAGTATCTTGATAATCCTGGTCTTGTTCTTAAGATTCTTATTGATAATTTTCCTAATAGAAATTTTATTGCTTCTGGCTCATCGTCATTTGATCTCTCGCATAAATTAAATGAACCGCTGACAGGCAGACATTATAAATTTCTTTTATATCCTTTATCTTTGTCTGAGATTGTTGGTTACGTACCTGCCGTGGATCTTAATTTTTATCTTGGGCAATCTTTTATTTATGGTGCTTATCCTGAAGTATTTAAATTAAAAACCCCTAATGAAAAAATAATGCATTTGACGACACTGACAGATGATTATTTATACAAAGATATATTATCATTTGATTTGGTCAAAAACAGTCAGAAAGTCAAAGAGCTTCTCATCGCTTTAGCTCTACAGCTAGGTAATGAAGTTTCTTATTCCGAGTTGGCGAATACTATCGGTATGGATAGAAAAACCGTAGAATATTATTTAGATCTTCTTGAAAAATCATTTGTAATTTTCCGTCTCTATGGTTTTAGTCGTAATTTACGAAGTGAGATTAATCGAAAAGTAAAAATATATTTTCACGATTTAGGCGTACGGAATACGCTTATAAATAATTTTAATGAGTTACCTCTGCGAAACGATGGGGGAGCAATTTTTGAAAATTTTGTTGTGTCTGAAATGATGAAAAAAGAAGCCAATGAACCGCAAAAAACTAATTTTTATTTTTGGAGAACATACGAACAAAAAGAAATTGACATAGTTACAGAAAAAAATAATGTGATTACTGCTTACGAAGTAAAATTTCATAAAGTCAATAAAACGAATAATTTCTCTTCCTTTAAAGAACTTTATCCAAAAAGTACAACTAAATTCATTACGATGGATAATGTTGTTGAAGAATTAACAGAAAATTCTAGTTAGTATTAATTCTTATTTAGGCTAATAGATAGGCGTGTCAAATTATTTAACCGCTGGGTGCCCGGTGTCTTTTTATATGATGTGATGTGAATGATTGAATTATTTAAATAAAAAGATATACTAAAGGCGGTAAGAGAGAAGATTTAACTTAGTAATTATTAAAATATTTTTATGAAAAAAGATAAAAAACAAATTGCTATTTTTGAAGGTAAACAAATTCGCCGGGTGTGGGACGATAAAAAAGAACTTTGGTTTTTTTCGGTGATTGATATAGTTGACGCGTTAAATGCAAGTGAAAATCCAAGAAATTATTGGAAAGTTCTTAAAAATCGCTTAAAACAAGAAGGAAGTGAGTCGGTTACAAAATGTAACCAACTGAAAATGAAGTCATCTGATGGTAAATATTATCTAACTGATGTTACGGATACTGAAACAATGTTCCGTCTGATTCAATCCATTCCATCGCCTAAAGCTGAACCATTTAAGCTTTGGTTGGCTCGCGTGGGGTATGAAAGGATTGAGGAAATTGAAGATCCGGAAAAAGCTATTCAAAGAGCGTTAGCAACTTATCTTAAAAAAGGGTATTCTCAAAATTGGGTGGATTTGCGATTAAAAAGCATTGAAATTAGAAAAGACTTAACTAACGAGTGGAATGAACGAGGTGTAAAAACTAATGATGAGTTTGCTATTTTAACTGATGATATTTCTTTTGCCTGGGCGGGCTTGAGAACGAAGGATTATAAAAGACATAAGGATTTAAAAAAAGAAAATTTACGAGATAATATGACTAACTTGGAATTAATTTTGAATATGTTAGCGGAAACTGCAACTACCGAAATTTCGGGGACACGTGAACCAAAGACATTTCCGGAAAATCGTAAAGTGGCTCGTGAAGGCGGAGGTATCGCAGGTAACGCCCGGAAACAAATTGAAGCTAAAACTGGAAAACCTGTAATAAGTAGATTAAATTTTGAGAAAATACAAGAGCAGAAAAAGTTAAGAGGTAAATAGCTTATGATAATGTGTACACACATATTGATGACTTTGTATAAATGAAATAAACTATTTTTTATTTAAATAAAGCGATTTTCCATTGTTAGCACTATTAAATAGGTATATTCTTATGGTAACTCCCGATATTTGGCATAATATTGGGAGTATGACTCCCAGTTTTTGCCGTATTTCTCATACTTACAGTGTAATCAATTTATACGAATTGATATACATATAGGTTGGTATATCTAGGTAAGGCATGTTGTTATCTTTGAATCGCTTGACATTTGTTTTCGTTTCTACTATCATAGAAATGAGGCTATTAAATCATGTTTAAAAACGAAACGAAAATATGTTAAAAAAAGAGATTATCTGGCGGGAAATTCTTATTCAAGCCAGAACAAACAAAAAGAGAATATTTACTCAAAAGGAATTAGCTCAAAAATTCGGCTTTTCTTTAAGCACGGTTTTTAATGCTTTAAAAATACCAAGAGAAAATGGCAGTATTAAAGTTAACAGTCGATTTTTTACTTTGGAAAATTACAAAAAATTATTATATCTTTGGGCTAATGAACGTTCTTTGAAAAGAGAGATAGTTTATTCTGCCAGATTAGATTCTGATATATTGAATTTAGAGAAAGAGATGCCTAGTAATGTTATTTTTGGCTTATACAGTGCTTACAAATTTATTTATAAAGATGCACCCGCAGATTACGATCATTTGTATGTTTATTCTGATGCTAAGGATTTGAAAGAATTGCAAAAAAGATTATTAACAAGTTCTGTTTTATCAAAAACACCTCGTTTAGCATCGAATTTTTTTATTTTGGAATCTGATTTATGGCTAAAGGGCTATTCAGAATCTATGCCGTTAGAGCAGATTTTTGTTGATATTTGGAATAGCCAAGAATGGTATGCTAAAGATTTTTTAAAAGCTCTAGAACAAAAGTTAAATCTTTAAATTTATGATTAAACAATTTTGGCACAATCTAGTTACTGAAAAAAGTTTTGAAACATTAAAAATTCTTAAACATGATTTTGATTTTGTTTTGATTGGTGGTTGGGCAGTTTATCTTTATACCAAAAGCCTGAAATCCAAAGATATAGATATAATTATTGATTTGGACACTTTGGGTAAGCTTAAACAAAAATTTGACGTGATTAAAAATGAGCGTTTGAATAAATACGAAATTAAAAAAGGCGATATAGATGTAGATATCTATACGCCTTATTGGTCACAATTAGGATTGCCGATAGAAAAAATAATAAGTAATACCACTTCTTTAGAGGGTTTTAAAGTTCCAATAAAAGAAGTTTTATTGATTCTTAAGCTTTTTGTTTATAATCAGAGAAAAGAATCTTTAAAAGGCAGGAAAGATTCAATAGATATCATTAGTTTGTTATATTTTGACAATTTTAATGCTGAAAAATTTAAAAGTCTTTTGGCGGAAAATGGGTTATCTTTTTTAACTTCAGAATTATACGAGATCTTACATTCTCATAACGGGGTAGAGGATTTAAGTATTAATCAAAAGCAATACAGCGATTTTAAAAAACGACTTTTAGTTGTTATTTGATACGCATCAAATTATTTAATAAAGACATTGTAAATATTCTTTCTATTACCTATTTAGGCATCGTAAGAGAAGCTTTTTTGTATACAAATTTTTTTGTATTGTGTATAATTTAGATATGGCATTTAATTGGTTAAAAATAAAAAAAGTCCTCATTCCCCAAATGGAAGTAGTGGGTTTGAGTATCTCAGAGGATGGCATTCGTTTGGTGTCTTTTAAACCTAACAGCTATATTATTAAATCTTATCAAGGAGTGAGTTTTGTTCCAGGCGTAATCGAAAAAGGTATTTTAAAAAAACCAGAAGTGTTGCAGGCTGCCATAGCTAGTATTAAGAATAAAGTTTGGAAAAAGAAAGAAGAAAGATTCGTTGTTTTGTCTCTCCCATCTCAGAATTTCTATACTAATATTATTTCCATGCCTGATTTGCCTGCTTCTGAATTTGAAAATTCTATTAAATTGAATACCCAGATGAATTCTCCTTTGCCCATAGAACAATCGTATTTTGATTGGCAGATTATCAATACTAACTTAGGAAATAACCCTGACCCTAACTTAAAACAAGTCTTTGTAGCTTTGTCTGATAAATCGTGTATAGACCCGTATTTAGCAGCTATTGAAAATGAAGGTATCAAAACCATGGCTACAGAATTAGAACCTTTTTCAACAGCTAGACTCATGTCTGGCTTGGGTTGTAGGGGTCCATATCTATATATCAATTTAAAAAGAGATGGTTTGTATTTATATATTTTTAATAATGATATTCCTGTTTTTTCTGATTATGATTCTTGGGCTGAAGTATCAGGATCAAATGATGGTGCACCTATTACCTTTGAAGCTATCAAAGAAAGATTAGCTATTGTTATTCCTAGATTATTAACTTTTTATTCTTCACGCTACAATGATACAATTTCTCGTTTTTACTTAGCTACTACTTCGCCCTTAAAAGCTGAATTAACTAATTTATTGCAAACCAATTTTCAATTAGCTCCACTAATTTTAAAATTACCTGCTGTGTTTAATAAGTTAGGAGATGATTGGTTTGGAGCGATAGGATCTGGTTTACGATCTTTAATACCTCGTTCTAATGATGTTTTAATTAGCGTGTCTCCATATGGCACAGAAGAGATCTTTTCCAAAGGCCAAACTATTAATTATCTTTCTTTCTGGATTAAGATTGTCGCTGTTTTTTCGTTTGCTCTTTTAGCTGTTTATCTTTCTTTAAATTATTTTTTCTTTCAAAAAGAAGATTTGAAGTTTAATGATAATCTGATTGCTAGTCAGCAGGTTACTATTTCCGCCAGGCAAGCAGAGCTAACTAACAAAGCTAGAGAGTTTAATGATTTAATTACTCAGGCTTTATTAGCTAAGGATTTTAGCAAAAATTGGCATGAAATTTTAGGTGAATTGTTTAATCTTACTGATAAAAATAAAGTGACCATAGGTCGTTTGTTTATCAGTCCGGGCAGCGGACAAATTACCATGCAAGCTTCGGCGGCTAACAAAGAAACAGCTGCTACTTTTAAAGAAGCTTTAAATAAAGCTCAATATTTTGCTAATGTTAATATGCCTTTGACTTCTTTTTCCGAAAACGCAAAAGAAGTGATTTTTACTTTGAATTTTAATTTGCGTTAGCTATTAATTAAAATATGTTTCATCATTCAAAAAAAAATTTAGGGTTTACCTTGATGGAGTTGCTTATTGTTATTGTTGTTATGACTATTATTTCGGCCATTAGCTTAGGCCGTTATACTAAATATCAAGGTACCAGACTTTTAGATGCTACTACTGAAGAAATTGCTAATTATCTTCGCTACGCTCAGCAAAAATCAGTTTCCCAGGAGCAAGGTCTTCAATGGGGTGTTCATTTTGAAAATTCTCCTTCAGGTAGAGATTTCTATTCTTTGTATACTGGTGCTACCTATTCTGCACCTACAGAAACAAGATTTTTACCAGCTAACGTAGAATTTTCTTTACCTACTTCTGGTAATTCAACAAATATTTCTTTTTCTAAATTAGTTGGTCTTAATGCTGAAGGCGTAGAAAAAGAGATAGTAGTTCAATTATTAAACAATGGTGCAGCTCGGGTAATTAGATCTACCCCAGCAGCAGTTATTACAGTTTCTGAAGGTGAAAAAGGATCTTGGAATTTTAATGAAGGTACTGGTACTACTGTTGCTGATACTACAATCTATGCTAACAATGGTCTTTTAGTAAACGGTCCTACTTGGCAAACAGGGAGCAATTGTATCAGTGGGAGCTGTTTGAGTTTTGATGGTGTGAATGACTATGTCGTGACTAATGCGTCTATTTTATCAACTAATTCATTCACTATAGCAATGTGGTTTAAATCGCTTGGTAATACTACTGGAAAACATATTTTTGAAGGAAATGTTTTGTCGTCTCCTTCTCTTGAAGGTATGGATACTAATTATAATTTTTATATTGGGAATACCGCCCCTGCATCTATTGGGCCTGTATCTGTTGGTCAATGGTATTATTTTACGGGCACATTTGATAAATCAACAGGAGTAAGAAAGGCATATCTTAATGGTATTTTAATGAATACAAATACAAGTACTATAAGCGATGGAATCACTTCTTTCTATCTTGCTTCTAGAGCAGGGACAAGTAGATATTTTAATGGTTTCATCGACGAAGTCCGTATTTATAACCGCGTTTTGTCAGCTACAGAAATTAAACAGCATTATAATGCTAGATAAGAATTATTAATTATCTAATTATTAATGAAGAATTCTTATACAGAAGAAAAAAGAAAAAAAAGATTGAGGGGTCAATCTCTTTTAGAAGCTCTTTTGTTTATAGGTTTAGGGGTAATTTTGGTTGGTGGTTCTGCTAGCTTGATGGGAGTTTCTTTAAGAAGTTTTAATTCGGCTAATCAAAAATTACAAGTTAATAGTTTGATGCGCCAATCAGCAGAAATAATTAGATCTTCATCTCGCGATAATTGGCATAATATATATGATCTAGTTCCTGGTATTCATTACAAATCAGTAAAACAAAATAATAATTATGTAATTCAAAGAGGGGAAGAAAAAGTTTTTGACACACAAGGTCTTGTTTCTTATTGGAATTTTGATGAAGCTACCTCTACTATCGCTTATGATAGCCAGAGTGTTAATAATGGGAATCTAACTAATGGTCCTATTTGGCAATCAGCAAGTAATTGCGTTAGTGGTAGTTGTTTGAGTTTTGACGGAGGTGATGACTATGTGGATGTGGGGAATGTGGGAAGTTTAAATATGACACAAGGAATTACCATAGCAATGTATTTTCGTCCCAATGCAACATTAGCTAATTGGCAAGGTGTACTTGGAAAAGGAGGGGGTAGCGCATTTGAATATGGGTACGAGTTTGGTACCGTTAATAATAATTTCGGATTTTGGATAAATAATCAATCTAATTTCGCTGGTACAACTAAGCCATCGGTAGGTACCTTAAATTATTGGGTTGGAACTTATGATAAACAAAATATCAAACTTTATAAAGATGGAGTCTTAGTTGCTACTGTACCATATTCAGCCGATATGATCCCTACTGCATCTAACTTTCTAATTGGAAAAGTAAGTATATTGGGGGGGAATGCAACATATACTAATGGGGTTTTTGACGATGTTCGTATTTACAATCGCGCTTTATCAGCAAGTGAAATTCAAACTTATTATAAGGCTGGTTTGGATAAATTAGGTCTTGTTTCTTATTGGGCAATGGATGAAAATGGCGGTACTACTGCTTATGATAATCAAAGTACTAATAATGGAACTTTATATAATAGTCTTACTTGGCAATCAGAAAACAATTGTGTTAGCGGTAGTTGTTTGAGTTTTAATGGGAGTAATAATTATATTTCTCATCCTACAACAGGGATAAATTCAAGAAAGGGAACAGTAGAAGGTTGGGTCAAGCCTAATACAACTTCAAACTGGGGTTTTTGGCAAACACATGATTCTTCGGGATATAACTGGGTGGATTGGATATCAATATTTACTTATACTGATGGTACTTTTTATTTTCGCATGGGTGATGGAACAAATTGTTGCTCTAATGATGTAACATTTTGGACTGCAAGTTATATCCCTTCTGGTCAATGGTCTCATCTATCTTTCACTTGGGAAGGAACTACTATGAAGGCTTATGTTAATGGGGCTCTAATTGCCTCTAGGACAAATGCCGTGTTTCAAGATATTGTTGATCCGGGAGCTCGTATTGGTCAGGGGCATGATAGAATGATGAATGGTTTTATGGACGAAGTCCGCGTCTATAACCGCGCTTTGTCAGCCGAAGAAATTGCTCAAAACTATCAGGCAGGTTACACACGTTTTTTTGTTACTAATAAAATTTCTAGGAACACTCCTACAGCTAATATTGATGCTACCTATAACAGCGCTAACAATGACCCTTCAACTTTAAAAATTAATTCTATTATTAAATATGGTCGTGGCCTAGCTTCTCAGCAAGCTAATACTATTGATAATTTAAGATTCTATTTAACTCGTTCTTACAATAATCAAACTTTTTGGCAAACTGATTGGTCGGGAGGCGGGGGACAAACAGGACCAATTTCTAATACTAGCAATAAATTTGATACTGCTGATGCTAACATTAATTATGCTACAACTACGGGGTCAATTTTTATGGCTACGCCATCAAGTACACCTGCAACTTTAATTTCTTCAATCTTAGATACAGGTGTTAACGGAGGTGCTGGTTTTAATTCTTTACTATGGCAAGGAAGTTTAGGCAGCGGTGGTACAACTAAATTTCAAATTGCTTTTTCCAATTTACCTTCTGGTCCTTGGACTTATTATGGTCCTAGTTCTACCAGTGATTGGTATCAACCTAATCCTGGTTTTTCTGTAGCTATTCCTCTTACTGGTTCTGCCAGTCCTCAAAATATGCGTTACATTCGCTATAAAGCTCAGCTTCTAACTTCTTCTACTTCACCTCGAATAGATGATGTCATAATCAATTGGACTCCGTAGATAGTAAAATTTAAATTTCCATTGCATATTTACAATTAAGGAGTTAAAATATGGTAAGAAATATGGATAATAATTTAAAATTTAAAAAAAGAGGTTTTACTTTGATAGAATTGGTAATCTATTCTGCTATTTTAGCTATCTCTGCTGGTTTGATTGGTGGCATTGTTAATACTGTTACGAAATCTAGTTTAAAGACTCAATCTCAAAATGAGGTAAATACTCAAAATAGCAGATTAGAAGAAGTTTTTCGTCAAAAAATTGAAAAAGCTCAAAAAATTAAAACTTTAAGCGGTTCTCTTCTATCTTTGAATATGGCTGAAACAAGTAAAAACCCTACGCAATTTTCTTTGGAAAATAATGTTGTTTATCTGCAAGAAGGCACAGATGCTAAAATGGCCTTGAATGATCCTAATAAGGTAAAGGTCACTTCTTTGCTTTTTTCACCTATAGGTAGTTCTACATCAGTAGCTATGGGTAATCATTATGCTTGGTCTTCAACTATTGGTTGGGTTGATTTTGCTTATCCTGGGGGCAATGTCAAAATTCCTATGGGTATTGGTAATTTAGAAGGTGGAGCATATGTTTTAAGTAATGGTAGCTGGATTTTTTTAAATTGTAGTTATAGTAATAGTTGTTCTACTTCTGATTTTAAAGTTTCTTCTGATGCTAATGGGGATCTTTCTGGTTGGGCTTGGGGTGAAGTTTTTGGTTGGATTAGTTTTTCTTCTCTAACTGATGGATCAACTATTCCTTATGGAGTTAAAATAGCTACTTCTACTACTGCTAATTATGACGCAGGCGAATGGGATGGATATGCTTGGTCTGAAAATATCGGTTGGATTAGCTTTAATTGTAAAACAGGTGGAAGCAATCAAGTTAATATTTGTTCTACTTCTCCTTACAAGGTACAAGATTTAAGGGCAGCTAGCACGGGTATTAAAATTGATATTACTTTGGAATATGCTTCTGCTAAACAGGGACAAGCTAATTCTCAATCTAATACTTTCATATTTAATTTCCTTAATCCCAGTAAATAATTTTAAATGATTAAAAAATCAAAATCATTTCAAAAAGGTATTGCTGCTTTAATTACTATCATATCCCTAGGTGGCATGATTTTTATTATGAGCGTGACTTCAGCTATTTTAGCTTTTTGGTCTAACTATAATATTAAAAATGTCAGGGATTCTAATAAAGCTTTCTATGCTGCTTCTTCTGGCTTGTCAGACGCCTTAATTCGTTTGGAAAGGGATAAAAGCTTTTTTAACACTGGTTATAATTTTTCTCTTTATAACACTAATGATACTCTCATCGCTGTTTCTAATAATGGTCCACAATCTACAATTAATTTGAATGCCCAACTGGGTGTTTCTCAGAAAAAAATCCAAGCTATAATAGATATCAATACCACTAGCGGTTTGATTACCCCTTCTTCAACAATAGAGCAAACTTTATAGGCATTTTTTTTGCTTGACATTAAAAAAAATGCTATAATACAAGTTAGAATAATTTAAAATTTTAATTAAGTTTATTTTTAAAAATTTATGAGACACTTATACAAACAACCTCTTTTTTACATTAGTATTTTTTCATTGTTAGCTTTTGGTTTAACCATAGGTACTTATGTTTTTGGTTGGGACACACCTACGCAATCTCCTCCAGCAGGGAATGTTACAGTTACAGCACCTGCTGGTGCCGTTGGTTATCTTCAATTTTATGGTAGTTCAACGACATTAAACAGTGATTCTAATTTGTTTTGGGACAATGTTAATAAAAGATTGGGGATTGGGACGGTGGTGCCTGAAGGAAAATTACATTTATATTCAAGTACAACTGATGCTATTTCTGTTATAGATGTGCCAAATAGTGAGTTATATGATTCACTTACTGCTTATAGGATTCTTGGTCAAGTTGTTTGGAACACGGGTATAGACAATAATGACTTAAATAAATTTAAAATTTCAAGTGGTGATAATTGGAATAATATTGGTACAGGAGATAGATTAACAATAGACACTAGTGGCAACGTTGGTATTGGAACGGCGAGTCCTGGAGCGAGATTAGATATAAATGTTGCCTTTAATGGTAATACGCAACTTCGTTTGGGAGGTCCAATCAATCCTTGGTATATTACAAGCGCATATAACTATACAAACTCTGATTTGTATTTTACTGCGGGTAGCAATGAAAGAGTACGGGTTAATGCCAATGGTCAGTTTTGTATTGGTTATAATGGAGTAGCTGGTTGTAGGGGGTCAGCGGGTTTATTAGTAAATGGTAACGTCGGTATCGGGACTACAAGCCCAGCACAAAAACTTTCAGTTGCAGGTACCATAGAATCAACTAGTGGTGGGTTTAAGTTTCCTGATGGTACAACACAAGCTTCTGCTGCGGCAAGTTCAATATCAGGTACAACAAACTATTTAACAAAGTTCACCAGTGCGAATGCAATTGGTAATTCAGTTGTCTATGAAACTGGTGGTAGCGTCGGTATTGGGACGACGAGCCCGAATTCATTACTTGAAGTGGTTAGTTCTATTTATCCAGTAGCAAAAATAGTTAGAACATCAATTTTAACAGATCAAACAAAATCAAGTTTCGCCTCGAAGCATCAAACAACTGCGGATATGGTTAATGGTTTTGGGTCAGACTTCAGTTTTATGATTCAGGATTCAAGTGGGGTCGAAAATGAAATTGCTAATTTTGGAGCAATGAGAGATGGGGCAGATAATAACGGAGCCTTAGCTTTTTGGACTCGTATTGCCGGTATAAAATATGAAAGAATGAGAATTTTAAGTGGTGGAGATGTTGGTATTGGTACCACTTCACCTGGCACTAAGCTCGAAGTTGCTGGTCAAGTTAAAATTACGGGTGGCACGCCAGGAGTGGGCAAGGTGCTTACCTCTGATGCTGTTGGTCTTGCTAGTTGGGCTGCCCCAGCAGCTGGTAATCCTGGTACTGTCACTTCTATCACTGCAGGCACAGGACTTACAGGGGGTACTATTACTTCTTCAGGTACAATAGCAGCTGATACTGCATATCTCCAGCGTAGAGTAGCAAATTGTACTACAAATCAAGCTATTCAAACTATTGCTGCAGATGGTACTGTTGGTTGCTATACTATTGCAGATACCAGCGCCACAAATGAAATACAAACATTAGGAACAAGTGGAAATACAATAACATTAACTGGTAGTACGAGCGTAACCGCTCCATATGCTACAACCGCAGGATCTGTTACTAATGGAGTATATATTAATGCTGCAAATTCTTTTTCACTTATCAATCCTTTAACTACAATTGCTGAATCTTGGATTGGACCTTCTACCACTAATGGGATTTATTTTAAAGGTGGTAACGTTGGTATTGGAACCATTACGCCCGGTTACAAACTCGAAGTTGCGGGTCAAGTCAAAATCACAGGTGGTTCACCAGGGGTAAACAAGGTGCTCACCTCAGATGCTAATGGTCTTGCTAGTTGGGCTGCCCCAGCAGCTACTCCACCTGGTGGTTCTGTTACCCAAGTACAATTTAATGTTGATGGTGTTCATTTTAGTGGGGACGCTGAATTGGCTTGGAGTACAATAAATAAACAATTAAGTATTAGTACGGCTCAAGGTAAATCTCCTTTTGTTATTACTTCAACTACGACTGTTGCTAATTTAAATGTTGATTATTTAGATGGGTATCATTCGGCTGATTTGTTAGCTGCGGCTGCGTCTTTACCTGGTGAGCTGTGTCCTTCACAACTAGAATCTTCAGATCGTTCGGCCGCGACTTTTGCGAATGCGGTTACCACTTGTAGGAATTTAGGGGATAATTGGCGTCTGCCGACTGCAGAAGAGTTATCTTGCTTTATTGGTGCCAGTGGTGTTTCCGCGAGCTATTTGTGGACGCGGACTCCTTATTACGGCAGCAGCAGCAGTTGGGTGGTGATTAGGCTGACTGATGGGACCTGGTACGGCGATTACTACACCAGTTCCAATGCCTTTCGTTGCGTCCGATAGGCCCACATTTTTGATTTTTGATTTTTTCGAAATGACTTATAATTTTTCACATCCCAAGATTTTTTCTGATTTCCTGGTAATATATAAAAAATATTATTCAATCCACAAAAACCTTCCCAAAATATTTAGGGTAACAGTGGGAGAATATATAATGGCGGAAATAGTTCAATGTATGAAGATAGTAGTGATGGCAAATTTGAAAAGAAGTCAAGAAGATTACAAACAAAGTTGTAGTTTGCTGAAGGATTTAAGAGTTAGAATTGAAATTTTAAAAGCTTATTTTTTGATTGCCTGGGAGATGAAATTTATATCCCATCAATTTTTTGCCGATATTAATGATAGATTAGAAGGAGTGAGCAAAGAAGCGGCTGGGTGGCATAACTGGTTTGAAAAATCTTTAAAATAGACCCAAAGGGTTCAGACGGTCAAATCTAGGCTGTCTGAAAAATGGGATTTTATTGTGGGCGGCGCTTCTTACTTGGTTTATTCAAGTATTGAGTCCTTTTAAATTAAGGGCAAGGAATTTCTTGGGGGAACCCGAGAAATTTCTTTAAATAGAAACGCAATTTTTCCGCGAGCAATTTGTGGACGCGGACTCCTAATTACAACAACAACAACAATTGGGTGGTGATTAGGCTGACTGATGGGAACTGGAACAACAATAACTACACCAATTCCAATGCCTTTCGTTGCGTCCGATAGGAACACGATAAACCTCTTAGATTATTTGGGTACCCTGCTTTTACAAAGAGCAGGGTTTATTTTTATTGTTTTATAATCCTTTTTAGATAAGAAATATTTTTTAAGATGATGAAAATGTTTTTCATAAAGCGTTTTTCTTAAATTATAAGTATTGGCAAAAGAAAAAATGCCATAGTAGGAGTTAATAACAGATAATATCTTTTGTAAAAGGGCTAAATCTAAAGTTATTGGTGGAACTAATTCTTTTTTGAAATAATATTTTGATAGTTTAAGTGCAGAAGGCGGATCGGCAATCGGGAATTTTTTAGGGTCAATTAAATGATTAAAAAAGTAAAGTTTTCTTTTGAAGGCTTTTATTGTTCTCTTGCGAACTAAAAGATATTTTTCTTTGACAATATAACCTAAAAAATTAATCCCTTTAGATTTATACTGAATAATGATTTTTTTAGGATGAAGTGTGAGTTTTAATTTTTCTTGGAGGAATTTTTCAATTTCTTTTTGCCAGCTTACCAAAATTTTGGTATCTTTTCCCAAAATAACAAAATCATCTACATATCGGATATAATACTTGATTTTCAATTGATGCTTTATAAACTGGTCCAATTCGTTTAGATAGATATTAGCAAAGAATTGAGAAGTAAAGCTTCCAATAGGAAGACCTTTATCTTTAGGGGTATAAAAAAGCGATTTCTCTTTAGGTACCAAAGAAAGTAGCTTTTTGTTGCCGGTAAAAATAGGTAGAGGATGGATGGGGTCTTGGAAAATAATTATCTTTGTCAAATTTGAAATAAAACTTTTTTCTTCCGACCCCATTTCCTTTACTTGCTCAATATGTTTTAAGAATAATTGCCAAAGAATATTTTTATCTATTGAAGGAAAAAATGTTTTGATGTCTCCTTTAAGATAATATTGATTTTTCTCTTTTTTTAAGAACTTTTGTAATCTTTTTACTGCCTGATGAGTTCCTTTGTCTTTTCTATTAGCATAGGAATCAAAAATAAATTTTTTATCAATAAATTGTCCGATTCTATCTATTATTAAATGATGGATAATGCGATCTTTATAGTCTGGAGCGAAGATTTCCCTTATTTTAGGGTCCTTTACTACAAAACAAGAAAACTTAGAAGGTTTATAAGTGTTATTGGTAAGGGCGGACGCAAGAGAATTCACAAGTCCTGGTATTTCTAAAAAACGTTCTTTCTTTTGCTGAGTATTGCTGGTATTTTTTATTGCCTTTAGAATCTTTTGTTTTAATGTTGGTATTATTGGCATATTCTCATTGGATTATATTTAATATTATTAACTTATAGACAAAGGATTATATATCATTTTAGCAATTTTGTTGGTAGTTGCGTGTCAGATCATTTAACCATGATATCATAATGATATTTTCTTATTATAGTTTTATTGAATTAATTTTAATTTTATGGTATCTTAATATTATAAAAAACAAACAAACATGCTTACTTTAAAAAATAAAAAATGGCTTTTTTTAGGTTTAGGATTGCTTTTGATAGCTATTTTAGTTGGTTTTTTTTGTTTTAAGGGATACATTTTAAAAATTATCATTGGGGATAAAACAAAACTGTTACAAGATAATTGTTCTGCCATTGAAAAAAGTTACATTCGAGGTGTTTCTATGGAACCGTCTTTAAATAACAATCAAGAAGTTTCAGGATATATGGGTTATTATAATTGCCATGAACCTAAAAAAAATGATCCTGTTGTTTTGGAATTTAAATCTCAACCAGGAACACGATTTGTAAAAAAGATAATGGCCTTAGGAGGGGATAAGATAGAGTTTAAAGGAGATAATTTAATGATTAATGGTAAAATTGCTAAAAATTCGGAGGGTAAGGCATATCAATTTTCTACACGAAGTCAAGGATTACTTACTATTCCTTTGGAAAATAAAACAATAATAGAGGGTTATTATTTAGTTTTAGGCGAAGTTGTTGGACCAGAAGCCTATGATAGCCGAGTTTTTGGCTATGTTGAAAAAGACCATTTGAAAGGTTTGGTTAGCCCGTAATTGAAACTGGATTTTGAAATTTAAAATAGCCTTTTGAAAGCAGAAGGCTATTTTTGTTTATATTGATGATTTTAGAGATCAAACTTTTTAATTAACATCTTTAAAACTAATAGTTTCTTTTACAAAAATTATGAGATTAGTTTTGTTAAAAAGCAATAAATGCTTAATTTAAGGGCAAAATCGTCAAATTTCATGATTTTGGTTGGTTAGGAATTAGTATATTAATTATACCAAATCCTAATCAACCGTTTTTTATAAACGACTACAAAATTAATTTATATTTTTACATATCTCGTACTTCTACCACGTCCGATTCGTTTGATTTTTTTGAGCTCCATTAAACGATTTAATGCTTGGCGAACTGTTCCGAGTGCAATATCAGTTGCCTTTACAATTTCTCCTGGGGCTGCCTCACCAACATCTAAGATATGTTTCCATACCTTGTATTGTTTGTGAGAAAGAATATCTTCAATTTTTTCTTCTGCTAAATAAGAAAGAGCCTTAGTAGCTTGTTCTTTAATGGTTGAAAGAAAGAAATTAAGCCATGGTGCGATAGTGTCATGGTTGGTTTTAAATGTTTCTTGAGATTTGCGAAGAGCAATGTAATATTCATCTTTGCGATGTTCTACAATCTGCTCATGCGAGACATATTGTACAAATTGGTAATTACAACGAAGAAGTAAGAGATTTGTAAGAACACGCGAAAGACGCCCATTGCCGTCTTCAAATGGGTGAATTTTTAAGAATTCTACAATGAAGTTTGCGATTATTAGAAGACAATGGAAACGATTTTTCTCAAACGCGTCATTAGTCCAATCAACAAGTTCATGCATTTCTTTTGCAGTAAGATACGCAGATGTTGTTTCAAATATGATTTTTGCAACTTTACCACCTGATCCGAGAACACCGACAATATTTTCTTTCTTTTTGTAGCTGCCGCGATGTATGTCATCTTTGGTTGAATATTTGAGAAGCTGATTGTGAAGCGAGGTGATGACACTTTCTCTGAGTGGTAAAGTTTGAAAACTATCAAATACGTTTTGAAGCGTTTCAAGATATCCTTGTACTTCTTGCGAATCACGATCTGTGAATTTTGAAATTGTAAGACCGTGCATGATTTTTTCGACTTCTTTATCAGTGAGTTTTGATCCTTCAATACGACTGGAAGATCCGGCAGAGGTAATTAATGTAGATCTATGAAGATTCGTAATTGCTTGAGGGGTCATTCGTAAACCAGACTTGAATTCACCGCGAATACCATCGATTTCAGCTAAAAGAGCCACGATATGTGGATCTGGATTTTTTATGCGATAATCAAATTTTTTAATGATATTTTCCATATAAATTAGGTTAAATATTACCGTTATAACTCATATAGTGGATTATAGCTGATTATAGCGGTAAATGCAAGCATATCAATAATCTACGAAAGATTGTAGGGAATATCACAGAATACAGTATTTTAGGATATTTTTGCGTATAATTTTTATTTTTGACTTTTATAAAATATAGATGAAAATAAAAACAGAGAGTCAGTGACTCTCTTTAGGTAAAGAAAAGAAAACTATCTTAATAGTTACAGTCTTCTATGGAGTTGGGGGGACGACATTTCCCCATCGTAGTACTTTGGTTGCCAGCAGAAGCTGGACTACTTGTACCCCGCAGTAGAGCCTTTCTGACTTTCAGCTCCACAGAAGATTGTAACAATTATTTTTAAAAGATATAGATTTCTATTGGTAATCTTATTCTTTTAAATGGCAGACGTCAATAATCATACTACTTAGCTCAATAAGTAAGTGCAACACTTTGATAAATAAAGTAATATCATATGAATTACGCAAATATTGACATTATTCCCCAAATTCATATATAATTAGGGGAGTATGATCCCCTAAATTAGTATTATTATGGTGAATATTATAAAAAGGCAAATTCAAGATCAGATAGAAAAATCTTTATTTCAAGGCAAAATTGTAATTGTTTATGGTGCCAGACAAGTGGGAAAGACGACCTTAGTGAAGGAAATTCAAAAGAAATATTCTAATGAATCTACATATCTTAATTGTGATGAGATAGATATTAGGCAGGCTTTGGAAGACAGAACCTCTACAGAGTTAAAGGGTATTTTAGGGAATAAAAAATTAGTAATTATTGATGAAGCCCAAAGAGTTAAAAATATCGGTTTAACTTTAAAGCTTATTGTTGATAATTTTCCCCAATATCAGATTATTGCTACTGGTTCTTCTTCGTTTGAATTGTCTAATAAAATTAAGGAACCTTTAACAGGCAGGAAATATGAATTTTATCTTTACCCCATATCTTTAAAAGAAATGAAATCTATATATTCAGATACGGAAATGGATCGTCTTTTAGATAATTTGATGATTCTAGGTATGTATCCAGAGATTGTTAGTCGTTTAAATGATTTACAAGAAGCAAAAGAAAGATTGAGATTGATAACTAGCGACTATTTGTATAAAGATGTATTGCAATATCAAGGGATTCGTAATCCAGAGATAGTAGAAAAATTATTACAAGCGTTAGCACTCCAGATAGGTAACCAAGTTTCCTATAATGAATTGGCAGCTACAGTTGGTATAGATAAAAGAACTGTAGCTAGCTATATTAGGATATTAGAACAAGCTTTTATTGTTTTTAGATTAAATCCTTTTAGCCGTAATTTAAGAAATGAATTGAAAAAAACCAGAAAGATATATTTTTACGATATTGGTATTAGAAATGCCTTGATTAACAATTTTAATACATTAAATTTAAGAAATGACATTGGACCTTTATGGGAGAATTTTATGATTGGCGAGCGTCTAAAAAATAATAATAATTCTGGTTTTAGGGTTAACAGTTATTTCTGGAGAACTACGCAACAACAAGAGCTAGATTATATTGAAGACAAAGATGGTTTGTTAAATGGTTTTGAATTTAAATACAGCAAGGATAAAGGTGCAAATTGTTCAACTTTTTTAAAAACATATAAGGGTAGTACCGTTGAAGTAATAAATAAAGATGTTTACAGAGATTTTATCGGACTTTAATATTAATTAATTTTTAAATTCAATGATTGGTCAATTCAAATTTAATAGCCTTAAAAAATCAGACCCAATTTTGTATTCTTTGGTAAAAAAAGAAATCAAAAGACAACAAGAAACTCTTTCTTTGATACCTTCGGAAAATTTTTCAACTGGATCTGTTTTAGAGTTGATGGGGTCACCTTTAATGAATAAATATAGCGAAGGATATCCCCATAAACGCTACTATCCTGGGAATATCTTTTACGATGAAATTGAGCTTTTAGCACAAGAAAGATTATTAAAAGTTTTTAAATTAGATCCTAAAATATGGTCAGTGAATGTGCAAAGCTATTCTGGCTCACCGGCTAATATAGCCATCTATCAAGCTTTATTAGAAGAAGGTGATACTATCATGGGCATGTCTTTGTCTTCAGGTGGACATTTAACTCATGGACACAAAGTCAATTTCTCTGGCAAACATTACAAGTCAATACAATACGAGGTAGATGACAAAGGCTGGCTAGATTACAAAAAAATACAAGAATTAGCTTTAAAGTACAAACCTAAACTTATTATTTCTGGAGCTACCGCATACCCCAGAGAAATTGATTTTAAAAAAATTGGTAATATAGTTAAAAAAATTAGAGCATATCATTTAGCTGATATTTCTCACATTGCAGGTTTGATATCAGCAGATTGTCATGTTAGTCCTTTTTCTGATTCTGATATTGTCATGAGCACTACTCATAAAACATTAGCCGGACCTAGGGGCGCGATTATTTTTAGCAAATTACCTTTATCTGAAAAAATAGATAAAGCTGTCTTTCCTGGTGTTCAAGGTGGTCCGCATAACAATGCGATAGCTGCTAAAGCTAATATGGCTTTAGAAATACAAAGAGCTAATTTTAAAAAATATCAAAGGCAAATTGTTAAAAATGCTAAAGTATTAGCAGAATCATTGACAAAACAAGGATTTGATTTGTTAACAAAGGGCACAGACAATCATTTAATGCTTATTGATTTGAGAAAAACAGGGTTAAGTGGTAAAGAAGCTGAAATCTTATTGGAAAAAACAGGTATTTTAGCCAATCGTAATTCTATAGTAGGGGATATCAAACCATATTTGCCTTCTGGCTTGCGTTTAGGTACGCCGCTTTTAACCAAAAGAGGTATGAAAGAAAAAGAAATGAAATTAATTTCAGATTTGATATATAGGGTTTTAATTAAAAAAGAATCAATTTTAAGAATCAGAAAAGAAGTATTAGATTTGTGTAAAAAGTTTCCCATAAAATATTAGAATCTAAAAATGGCAGAGGGAAAAGAAACAGATAACATGAAAACATCTTATCGTGTTTTGCGTTTTTTGCATGGCGTACGTAAAGCGAGTTTTGAAGAGATCGGTTCTCATTTAAAAAAACATATTGTATTTAAGAAGCGTTCGCTTTCAGCTATTTTAAATCGTTTAAAAACTTTAGGTCTAATAGATACTCAAGGACCTAATAGAATCGCTTATTGGAAACTAACAGACAAAGGACGTATTAAATTAAATCAATTAGAAGAAGAAAATTTTTGTTCTGGTAATTTAAAAAATCACAAAGCTTCTTTAGTGACTTTTGATGTTCCTGAAAAAGAAAGTCCTAAAAGGGTTTGGTTGAGGCATTTACTAATTAAAACAGGGTTTAAGCAATTACAGAGAAGTGTGTGGGTTAGCCGGCGTTTTTTAAATAAACACTTTTTTAAAATTTTAAAAACACGAGGTATTTTAAAATATGTACATTATTTTTCTTTACCAATGAATAAAAAAATTGATGCTATCTTTAGAAAATAACCTTGCTACTATAATTGTCCGTTCGGATGAAAATAGTAACATAAAAAATAGTGCTTGACTTTTAGCTGATATTTTTCTATTTTAGAAATCAAGATATTATTTACAGCAGGTAGGGGGTTTGGGTACAGTATTCTGGCTTATTAACTAACCCCTCTGCTGTTTTTATTTTTTAATTCTTTTAAAATTAAAAAATTGCCAGAATATTGTACCAAGACTCTCTATATAAGGGGTTTGATATCTTTTTTTCAAACCCATGATAAAATTAAAAATCTCTTTTAAAAATTTTAAATACATATTGTTAGCAATATTTGTTTTGGGGGCTGTTCTTTTAACAGCTTTTTTTGTAGTTACAAATGCTAAAAAGGAGGTTGCTTCTAAAAATATCAGCAAGGCTTTAACGCAAGAGTTAGAAAAGCAGGAAGATTTAATGATTAAAGATGCAAATGGTGGTAATACCCCTCAAGAAACCTTAGTTTTATTTTTTGATGCTTTAGAAAAAGAGGATCTAAATAAAGCTAGCCAGTATTATGCCTTAGAAAAACAAGCTAAAATGTTGGCTTATTATCAATCAATTAAAGAACAGGGTCAATGGCCAGAACTACTTAAAGAAGTAGAAAAAATTAAAACATCTAATCAAGAATGGCGCCAGGAAAACGATAATTTGTATTATTTACTAGTACCGGTCGGCGATGGGTTAGAAAAGGAAACTATTTTTTCCTTTAAAAAACCTGTCTCCATATTAGAGCGAAACAAAATAAAAATAATTACCTCAATATGGAAAATATATTGAAACCCGACCGGTTTTTTGTAGGTATTATTTTTGGATTTTTATTATTAATCTTCCCTGTTTTTGTTCACGGGTATGGATCGAATAGTACACATTCATATTTATCAATTTCTTCTGCTCAATTTTATAATATTAAATTTCCAACTCAGACTTTAAATAACCAAGAAAAAGAATGGTTGATTTCTGGATCTGTTGAAGAAGATGGTGGATATCGTTGGTTTAATCATGCTTACGATCCTGTTTTTAATAGAGGTTGGTTTAAAGATATTTTAGGTGAAAAAATTGGGTTAACATCTTTAGCTTGGAGTAATAATAAAGTATATCAAATTGCTTTTGGTAGTCATAGTTTTGTGATAGATCCAAGCCAATGGCTGGCTAGTTTAACCCAGTCAGCTAGCAAAACAGATAACAATCAAACATGGGAAAGAGCTGTTTATGAATATATTAAAGGAAATAAGAAAGAAGCTTTTTATGCTTTAGGGCATATCATGCATTTGATTCAGGATGCTTATGTCCCAGCTCATACGCGCCAAAATCCTCATGGAGGGTTATCCATGTCTTCTTCGTATTATGAAGATTGGACTGGAAAATTTTTACCTCAAAATGTAGCTAACTTTGGAGCTGATTTAGCTCGCCAGAATTACCCTTTAATTTCTGCAAATTCTTTAGATGAAATTTTTAATATATCAGCTAACTACAGTAATAAATATTTTTACAGCGAAGACACGATTAGGTCAGGGGAATATGCTTTTCCTGTTACCATTTTAGAAACTGCGGCTGATAAATATATATATGGATATGATGAAAACAACAAAACTTTTCGTTTAGCTACAAGAGGGAGTTTTGTTTTTAGATTATTAAGTGGCCCTGATGTATATTCTTTAAATGATCCTGAAGTAAATAATGATTATTGGCAACACTTATCTCCGAAAGCAGTATCAACGGGTGCTGGCTTATTAAATTTATTTTTTAAAGATGTAGCTAAATATAAAAATGATCAAGCTTTTTTATCGCGTAATAGCGCTAATCTTTTAGCTAATTTAAGTACGGTATTTGGTAGTTGGTGGGATGGAATATTTAAAAATCAAAATGATTACGTTTTTGTACCTAGTCAAAAAATAAATACGGTGACTAGTACTAAAACGACTACTGTTTCAAGTAGCAAGCCAGTGGTTAAACCAGTAGTTGTTACAAGTGTTACAAAAACCACACCAACAAGTGTTAAGGTTGCCACAACTACTAGCAAAACAGTTACCACTACTAACAAAACTACTACAACTACAAAACCGGTTGTTGTTAAACCCGTGGTAAAGACAGAGACTAAGACAACAGAACCTAAAACCACAGTGACAACAACACCTGTAATAGAAGAAAAGATTACTTCACCAACACTTGCAGTACAAAAAGCAGATTGTATTTGGTTAGAACAAAATCCATATCAATCAAATGCGATAGTTCTTAATGAAGTAGCTTGGATGGGCAGCAGTATTTCTACAAGTGACGAATGGATAGAATTAAAAAATACTTCAAGCCAAACTATTAATTTATCTGGTTGGCAATTAATTAGCGAAAAAGACAATATTAGATTTGTTTTTCCTGTAAATGCTTCTATATCTCCTTTTGGATATTTTCTCTTAGAAAGAATAGATGATAATTCTGTTCCTGGAGTATTAGCAGATGCTATTTATACAGGTGGATTGAATAACAGTGAAGATGGTTTAGAATTATTTAATACTAGTTGCGTATTGGTTGATAAGATATTGGCTAGACCTGATTGGGTAGGAGGAGATTCTAGCAAACATTTAACCATGGAACGTGATGATATAGGATCTAGTTGGCATACTTCTAGTGTTGAAGATGGTACACCTAAAAGAAGCAATTCTCCTGCATATATACCTCCTACGTCTGGAGGAGGTGGTGGTGGAGGAGGAATAATCGTTATCCCTACAACCACGCCGACCACAACTCCAACTACCACTCCAACAACTACACCAACGACAACACCGACTACTACTCCAACTACAACACCTACGACTACTCCGACAACTACGCCAACTACAACTGATGATGGTATACCTGAAATTACATATTGTTCTCTAGAGAATAATGCATTGACTCCTTCTCACTCTGTCATTTTTAGCGAAATAGCTTGGATGGGGAGCTTAAATAGCGCTAACGACGAATGGATTGAATTGCAAAATATATCAGGTCAGGAAATTGATTTAAAAGATTATCAATTATTAGATAAAAGTAATCAGATAAAAGTTGTTTTTGGTCAAAACAATGAAAATACAATATTACCAGCTCATGGCTTTTATCTTTTAGAGAGAACTAATGATGATAGCGTGCCTAATATATCAGCAGATTTAATTTATACAGGATCTTTATCTAACAATGATGAGCAATTAGTTCTTTTTGACAATAATTGTTTATTATTGGATAGAGTCATTGCTGATGTGGGAGAAGCTAAAAATTGGCCTGCCGGAGACAATGAAAGTAAAAAAACCATGGAAAGAAATTCAGATTTCTCTTGGCATACATATGCAGGATTGGAAAATAATGGAATTTGGGGTTCGCCTAAATCTTTGAATAGTGAATTTGTAGCAGAAGAACCTTCTCCTACAGATTATGTCAGTAATCTTGCTTGGCATGCTTTGTCAGAAGATGATCCTCGTTTGTTTTTAGATTTTGATTATTTAAGTTTTCCTTTTATTCAAAGCTTGAGTGAATCAGAGCCAGGCGCTTGGTCTACTATGGTGTTTTATCTTAATCGAGAAGTACCTGATGCTGCTTTAACAGGTGGCTGGGTACCTGATTATGAAAATAATCCGGAAATAGAAAGTTTGCTTCTTTATTACAATAATTGCGGTGATTATCCAACGTCTGTTGGGAGCTTAATTTTACCGCATAGTGATCCCTCTAAATGCACTGCTGCATATGGTGGAACTAGAAATATAGCCTATAATCTCCGTTATTTACCTAGTAATAATCATATGGTAATAGATCTTTATGGTTTAATGAACAAAGACGGCAGAGTTTATAAGAGATTTTCTGACTTTACAAGAGATGATTATATTACGGTAGGATATTATGCTTACACTGGTTCGTTTTATTATTTGCAATTAGTAAAAAAAGACAATACTAAATATTATTACAATGCTAATAAGGTTTTTCATGCTTCAAGTATCCCTGGTAATTTACAAGTAATATACACGCCTCATAATCAAAAATTGCTTTTAAGTTGGGATGTAGATCCGGTGCAAAAACAATTAAGATATGAGATTAATTATCACAAACTAGACGGTACGATTTATGCATTACCTTTGACACTGAGCCAATTGACTGAAGAAAATAATAAATATTTTTATGAATTAGCTGTTAGCGCCTTACCTGAATATGTCTTTGGCACAACTAATGAATATCATTTTACAATTAGAGGTATTAACAATATGGATTTAATGTCTGGGTTTTCTGAAGAAAAAATAATTTCAATTCCAGTTTTTTAAGATTAACTTTGTAGATATCTGAATTGAGCTCCTACATTTTTGTTGATTGATTCCAATTTATTTGGTATCATTATATTGAAAGTATTGTAGGTTGCTATAGTATTATTTAATAATTAAAATCATGAAAAATGAAGTTAACATTGGGGGAAATATAAAAAAACACAGAAATAAACAAAATTTATCACAGGAGGAATTTGCTAAAAAATCAGGTGTGAAATACACCACTTTAACAAAAATAGAGAGTAATGTGATAAAAACACCCTCTGTTATAATTATGTCCAAATTAGCTAAAGCATTTGGCGTCCCAATTGAGGATTTAATAAAATAAAATTATGACTACGACAGAATCGAAACAAATGACAACAGGTAAATCTTTTGAATATGCTCTCCTCGTTCAATTCGAGGAAAAGTTAAAGGATAAAACCAATCTTGAGGTTATAAAAAACTCGGCATTTAAAATTGTAAAAGGTTGTTTTGGAAATGTTGGCAAAACAGAAAAAAGTGAATATTTGCTTTCTGCTAGTTTCGCTGTCAATTTTTTAATGGATATAGAACCAAGACTTTCAAATGATATTGGCAAAGATGATATTTTACAACTTGAAATACTATCGGATAATTATGGAAAATCTGGTGATGTAAGAGATGTCTTGGCGATACGATTATTACAAAAATGGGAAATTGGTGTATCAGCCAAAAATAATCATCATGCTGTGAAGCATTCCCGTTTATCTGCAAATATTGATTTTGGTGAAAAATGGCTTGGGGTAAAAGCTTCCAAAGAGTATTTTGATACAGTAATGCCCATTTTTAACAATTTAGAGAAGATTAGAAAAGAAAGTAGTGCAAAGAAAAAATGGAGTGAGCTTGGTGATTATCATTCGTCAATTTATGTTCCGATTCTAAAAGCATTTATAAAAGAATTGAAAAATCTCTATAAAAAAGATTCCTCAAAAGTGGCTTCTAACCTTGTTGCATATCTCGTTGGAAATAAGGATTTTTATAAAGTGATTAAAAGCAAAAATTGCGTAGAGATACAAGCATATAATATAAATGGCACGCTAAACTTACCATTTAAAGAAATCCTTCCGAAATATAAAACTCCTAGAGTTCCACTACCAACAGAGATTGTTGGTATCGATTTCAAATTAGACAGCAATACAACTGCGATGGTAACAATGAATAATGATTGGACTCTTTTATTCCGAATTCATAATGCTAGTTCTAGAGTAGAATCTTCATTAAAATTTGATATCAACCTTTTAAAATCACCGAAAAAACTATTTAAAAATATTCTTAACATTAGTCACGATTAATCATGGAAATAGCTTCTTTATTTACAGGTGCGGGGGGATTAGACTTAGGCTTTGAAAGAGCTGGTTTTTATGTTATTTGGGCAAACGAATATGACTCTGCAATTTGGGAAACATTTGAATATAATTTTCCTAAAACAAAATTAGACAAAAGAAGTATTGTAAATGTTTCAGCCTCTGAAATTCCAGATGTTGACGGAATAATCGGCGGACCACCATGTCAAAGTTGGAGTGAGGCGGGAGCTGGTCGCGGCATAAATGATAAACGAGGACAATTATTTTATGATTATATTCGTATATTAAAAGAGAAACAACCAAAATTTTTTTTAGCTGAAAATGTTTCCGGAATTTTGCACCCTAAGCACAAAGAGGCATTTTTAAATATTATTAAAGAATTTGAAAATGCTGGCTATGTGGTGTCTTATAAATTATTGAATGCGAATGATTATAATGTACCGCAAGATCGTCTTCGTGTAATCATTATTGGTTACCATAAAAAGTTAGGAAAAAAGTTTGAATTTCCAAAATCCCAGGAATATAAACCGGTACTGAAGAACGCGATTTATGATTTACGTTTGGCAAAACCTGCAAAAGAAGGAAATAAAACAAATGGAGAGGAATTAAAAATACCAAATCATGAATATATGAATGGTGGATTTTCAACAATCTATATGTCTCGAAATCGCGTAAGAAGCTGGAATGAACCTTCTTTTACGATTCAAGCAGGTGGTCGTCATGCCCCTATTCATCCTCAAGCGCCCAAGATGGAATTTATTGAACAGAATAAAAGAATTTTTGTTTTGGGTAAAGAGCATCTATATCGCCGTCTTACAGTTAGAGAATGCGCAAGAATACAAACATTTCCAGATGATTTTATTTTTAAATATTATAATATAGCTGACGGCTATAAAATGATTGGTAATGCTGTAGCTGTAAATTTTGCGTTCCATTTAGCAAAAAAAATAAAAGAAGATTTAGATCTTATAAATCCTTCAAGTTATAGACAAGCTTATCAAAAAAAAGAGGATCAAGATTATGTTAAAAATGTGTTTGCAAAGCATCAAAGTTAAAATTTTTGTTTTTTGTAATTTTAAGAAAAAATAATTTCAATTCCAGTTTTTTAGTTTGACTTTTAAAGTATAGGCTATAGAATAGGATTATATTAGTAAATTAATATAATAAATATATGTCTAAAAAAATCAGCTTGCCTTTGATAGCAGCCGCCCTTATTTTATCTTTTGCTTTAATTTATATTTCAAAGCAACAAACAGGACTAGTCTTACCTTCTATTTTTCCTCCAAATAACACAACGACAGAGCCAATAGTTGTAGATCCTATAGTTAGTGACTCTAAATCTTTGCCTTTATTAGGTGATCCTAATGCTCCGGTATTAGTAGAAGTATATTCTGATTATCAATGTGCTATGTGTTATCGTTTTTATTTAGAATCTATTAAGCAATTGATTTCTGAATATGTAAATACAGGTAAAGTAAAGCTTCAATATCGTGAATTTGCATTTGGAGGAGATCCGTCTATTTTGGCGGCAGAAGCTGCTCGTTGTGCTGATGATCAAGATAAATTCTTAGAATATCATGAACAGATATTTACTTCGAGAAAAAATCAGGTTGCAGATTTGTTTACTTCTGAAAGTTTGAAAAAAATGGCAGGGTCTTTAGGGTTAAATCAAGCTACTTTTGATAATTGTTTAGATACAAACAAATACAAAAACATTGTTTTGTCAGAATTAGCCTTAGGTGAGCAGAAAAAAATTAATGGTACGCCTACTACGTATATCAATGGCAAACCTTTTGTTAATGAAAATGGCGAAGAATTAGGCGCTGTGCCTTATGAAATGTTAAAAGCGCAGATAGATATTGCATTAAAATAGATTAAAATGAAAATCAAAATATTTTCTTCACCTACTTGTCCTTGGTGTCAGGTAGCTAAAGATTTTTTTAAAGACCATGGTTTGGAATTTGAAGCAATTGATTTAACAGAAGATCCAGAAGCTTTAGAAGAAGTAATTGAAAAAACTGGTCAGATGGGCGTGCCGGTTATTAAAATAGACGATGAATATATCGTAGATTTTGATAAGAAATTTCTTTTAAAAAAACTTAATTTAAAAGAGTAATATGATTTACGATGTGATTATCGTAGGAGGATCAGCTGCTGGTATTTCTGCTGGCATATATTTAGCTCGCCAAAGAATTAATTTTCTTTTAATTTGTGAAAAATTAGGGGGAGATTTACCAAATTTAACAGTTGTTCAAAATTATCCCGGGATATCTGATATTAGTGGTATTGATTTATCTGAAAATTTAAAAAAACATTTACAAGGGTACAATAGTGAAATTAAAGAAGGTATATCTGTAAAAGATATAATTGTTCAGGACAATCATTTTTTGTTAAAAAGTTTAGAACAAAATCAAGAAGTTTTATATGAAGCTAAATCTGTAATTATTGCTACGGGATCAAAGCCTAGGGAACTTAATGTAGAAGGTGAGGTAGAATATCTGCATAAAGGTTTAAGCTATTGTGCAATTTGCGATGGACCTTTTTTTAATAATAAATGCGTTGCTATCATCGGTGGTGGTAATTCTGCTAATTATGCAGCCATGTCCTTGATGAATATAGCTTCTGAGATTTTTATATTAACAGATTTAGACGATTTAGTGGGAGAAAAAACTGTTATTGAATATTTAAAAAAATCTCCAAAGGTAAAAATCATTCCTCGTGTCAAAATTGGGAAAATTAAAGGGGAAAAATTTGTCACTGGTTTAGAATATATAGATATCAAGTATGGAATTGATCAGATATTAGACGTAGATGGTATCTTTATATATATAGGCATGGAACCTAACAGTGATATATTTGATATTTTAGAAAAAAACGAGAAGAAAGAGATTAAAATAGACAAGACGGGGAAAACTTCTGTGCCTGGTATTTTTGCAGCTGGAGACGTAGCAGATACGCCATATAAACAGATAGCTATAGCTGTGGGTTCAGGTGCTATTGCCGCCTTGTCCGCAGTAAATTATCTAGGTCAGAACGATCAATCTCATTAAATTGAATTTTTGGTATTTGTGCCTTGGATAGACACAGATAATTTGTTATAATTAATAATATAGATATGGACAATAAAAAAGTATTAATGTTGATTAGTTGGAAAGATTTTCGTGACGAGGAATATTTTGTACCTAAGGAGTATTTAGAAAAAAAAGGTGTTTTAGTGGAAACCGCTAGCTTGTTTAAGGGTATGGCACAAGGGATAGAAGGGGGAGAAGCATTGGTAGATGTTAAAATTTCTGAAGTTAAAGTAGAACATTATGATGCCTTAATAGCTTGTGGCGGTCCAGGTATGGTGAAATTATTAGACAATTTAGAGTTTCAGAAAGTTGTAAAAGATTTTTTTGTTTTTAAAAAAATAATAGCTAGTATATGTATAGCAGGAGCACTGCTGGCAAAATCAAAAATATTAAAAAATAAAAAAGCTACGGTTTGGTCTTCAGAGATGGACAAGAGCGCGATAAAAATTTTAGAAAAAGAGGGAGCTATTTATCAAAATTCTGATATAGTAGTAGATGGTGATATTATTACAGTTTCAGGTCCCAAGGTAGCCACAGAATTTGCAGAAGAAATTTACAAGAAATTAATTAATTAAAATATATATAAAAACATGCGTATTGCAATTAATGGTTTTGGAAGAATTGGACGAGCTTTTTTCAAAATGGTGTTAGATGAAAAAGCAGAAGTAGTAGCTATTAATGATTTAGGTGATTTGGAAAATTTAGCTTATCTTTTAAGATATGACACTGTTTATGGAAGATTTCAGAAAAAAATTAATGTTTTGTCTGACAAACAACAGATAGGGAAAACAGAAGTAAAGGGTAAGTTAGTTATTGATAACAAAGAAATATTATTTTTTCAAGAAAAAGATCCAACCCTGTTACCTTGGTCTGATTTAAAAGTAGATGTAGTGATAGAAGCTACTGGTGTTTTTGCTGATTATGACAAAGCTAGAGCTCATATTCAATCAGGAGCTAAAAAAGTTATTATCACTGCTCCAGCTAAAGGCGATGAAGGGCAAAATGGTAGAACTGTGCTTTTAGGTATTAATGACGAAGAAGCAGATCAATTTGAAGTTATCTCTAATGGATCTTGTACTACTAATGCAGTTAGCTCTGTTATCAAAATTTTAGATGAAAAAATAGGAATTAAAAAAGCTGTTCTAAATACTATTCACGCATATACTGCTACCCAAAGTTTAATAGATGGTCCGGTTAACAAAGATTGGCTACGAGGTAGGGCAGCAGCTTCAAATATTTTACCATCTACTACAGGTGCAGCTGTTACAGTTTCTAAGGTTATTAAAAATCTGGAAAATAAATTTGATGGGTTAGCTGTAAGAGTGCCTGTCATTTGTGGATCATTAGCTGATGTTACTTTTGTATCTCAAAGAGAAACTACGGTTGAAGAGGTTAACCAAATTTTAAAAGAAGCTAGCCTAACTGAAAAATGGAATGGCATATTAATGGTTTCTGAATTACCCTTAGCCTCTTCTGATATATTACAAGATAACCATCCTGCTATTGTAGATTTGTCTTTTACAAAAGTTGTAGACGGAGATTTAATCAAAGTTTTGGTTTGGTACGACAATGAATGGGCATATGCTTGGACTTTGTTAGAGCAAATTAAAAGATTAAAAATTTAAATATATGGCTAAAGTATTTGTGACTAGAGAGATTCCTGAATCTGGTTTAAAAATTTTAAAAGAACAAGGATATGAAGTGGTGGTAGGGCCTCGAGAATTAATTAGTAGAGAAGATTTGTTAAAAAATGTTGTAGGCGTAGATGCTATTTTATCAGTGTTAACAGAAAAAATTAACAAAGAAGTAATTGATGCCGCTGGTGCTAATTTAAAAATCATTGCTAATTTTGCCATGGGTTACGATAATATTGATGTTAAAGAAGCTCAATCCAGGAATATATATGTTACTAATACGCCAGGTACTTTGACTGAAACCGTAGCTGAACATGCCATGGCTCTGATATTGTCTTTGGCTCACCGCATAGTAGAAGCTGATCAATTTACCAGAGATGGTAAATACAAGGGTTGGGGTCCCATGCTACTTTTAGGGGAAGATTTAAACAACAAAACATTGGGTTTGATAGGCTTTGGAGCTATTGGTCAACGTTTGGCTGAAATGGCCATTAAAGGTTTTAATATGAAGGTTATATATTATGATGTTAAGCCTAATCCGGAATTTGAAAAAAATATCGGAGGGCAATTTGTTAGTTTAGAAGAATTATTAAAAAATTCTGATTTTGTAAGTTTGCATGTACCTTTAAATCCGCAAACAAAACATTTAATTGGTATCAAAGAATTATCCCTGATGAAAAAAACAGCGTATTTAATTAATACAGCTCGCGGTCCGGTAATAGATGAAAACGCGCTTTTAAATGCCCTATATACCAATGATATTGCTGGAGCTGGGTTAGATGTTTTTGAATATGAACCAGCTATCGTAGAAACAAGATTTGATTTAAGGGAATTTTTAAAATTAGATAATGTAGTTTTAACACCTCATACTGCATCGGCTAGTATAGAAACAAGATCTAAGATGTCAACGATGGCAGCTAATAATATTGTAGCTGCTTTAAAAGGGGAAACACCTTTAAATTTAATAAAAATAAATTAAAAATGTTGTATTTAGGTGCTGATCACAGGGGATATCTTTTAAAAGAAGAAATTAAAAAATTCTTAGAAACTAAAGAAATAGATTTTTGTGATTTAGGTAATCTTCGTCAAGACGACACTGATGATTATCCTGATTTTGCTTTTTTGGTGGCTGAAAAAATATCACACGATTATGAAAGCAAGGGTATTTTAATTTGTGGATCAGGTTTAGGTATGAGTTTAGCTGCTAATAAATTTAAAAATGTAAGAGCTGCAGCCATTTCTTCTTTAGCCTCTGCTAGAATGAGCAGGGAGCACAATGACGCTAACATATTGTGTTTGGGAGCTGATTTTACAGATACTGACTATGCCTTAAACATTGTTTTTGAATGGTTAAACACGTCTTTTTCTAATAAAGAATCGCATTTAAGGCGTTTGCAGAAGATTTTTAAAAAAGAAGAACAAAATTTTAATTAAATTAAAAACATGGTTAAAATCATACCGGTTATCAATGTAAAAACCAAACAAGATTTTGAAAAAAGACTGAGAGAGCTTAAAAAATACGAAGGGTCTATTCAGGTAGACGTAGCTGACGGACAATTCACTTCTTGGAAAAATTTTCAAGATATTTCTGAAATGAAATTATTAAAAATCAAAAAACCCATTCAGCTTCATTTAATGGTTAAAAGGCCAGAAGATTCTTTACAAGATTGGTTGATATTGAAACCTATCAAAATTTTTATTCATTGGGAAGCCTTAAAAGATTTTGAAAAAATCTATTCTATGTGCTCGCAGACTAAAACAGAATTAGGTATTGCTTTAAATCCGTATACTCATTTAACAGAAATTGAAAAAGTAGCAAGCAAAATTAAATCTTTGTTGCTTTTAGGGGTAGATCCCGGACCTTCTGGCCAATCTTTTAATTATTACGTTTTAGAAAAAATTAAAGAAGTAAAAAAGAAATATCCTAAGATGATTATTCAATTAGATGGTGGGGTTAATGAAGAAATTGGTAAATTAGCTGTTTTAGCCGGTGTAGATGAGTTAGCTACTGGTTCATATATTTTTAAATCAGATGATCCCTATCAGGCAATATTGGATTTAGAAAAGAAAATAATATAATATATACATAACTTAAATAAAAAAAAGATGGATACGATTAATGGTAAAATTAAAAAAGTAAGCACGCGTAAAAGCAAAAAAGTTTGTGTACCAGAAACAGTAGTAATTAAAAATTCTAGAATATCAGCGTTAGATTCTTTGAGTTGTCAAATCAGACAAGATATTATCAATATGCTTTTAGAAGCAAAATCTGGGCATTCAGCTGGACCTTTAGGTGTGGTGGAGCAATATGTAGCCTTGTATTTTGGTGGAGTTTTAAATCACAGACCTGGCGAGCCTGATTGGTCAGAACGTGATAAAGTGGTTTTGTCTAATGGTCATTATGCCCCAGCTTTTTACGCTGTTTTAGCTAGAGCGGGATATTTTCCTTTAGAAGAACTTCAAACATTGAGAAAGTTTGGTTCTCGTTTACAAGGTCATCCGCACAGAAAAAAATTATTAGGTATTGAAGCATCTTCTGGCCCTTTAGGAGAAGGATTGTCTCAGGCTATTGGTTTAGCTTTAGCTGCTAAAATGGATGGTAAAAAAAGTCAGATCTATTGTTTAACTTCTGATGGTGAACAAGACGAAGGTCAGGTTTGGGAAGCAGTACTTCTAGCTGGGAAATTAAAATTAGATAATCTTACAGCTATTTTAGATAGAAACAATATTCAAATTGATGGATATACCGAAGATGTTATGCCTTTAGAGCCTTTAAAAGAAAAATATGAAGCTTTTAATTGGCATGTTTTAGAAGTAGATGGACATAACATTGAAGAAATTATTAATGCCATTAGTCACGCTAAAGCTATTTATGAAAAACCTGTTTTGATAATTTGTCATAGCATACCAGGTAAAGACGTTGATTTCATGGAATGGAAATTTGAGTGGCATGGTTTACCACCTAACAAAGAACAAGCGCAAATTGCTTTAAATCAATTGCGTACTTTAAATGGTAGAATTATTAGTGAAGATTCTTAATATAATTTAAATATATGATTAATCCAGAAGCAAAATTAGTACCTAATATTTTTGAGAGTGATATTATTTCTAAACCACCTAGGGATGGTTTTGGTGAAGGTTTAGTTTTAGCAGGCGAATACAATGAAAAAATTGTAGCTTTGTGCGCTGACTTAACAGATTCAGTACGCATGAAAATGTTTAAAGAAAGATTTCCTAATCGTTTTTTTCAAATGGGTATTGCAGAACAAAATATGGCAGCGGTAGCAGCAGGATTAGCTGCAGCAGGAAAAATTCCTTTCATTGCTTCTTATGCCATGTTTTCTCCGGGACGTAATTGGGAACAAATTAGAACAACGGCTTGTTACAATGATCAGCCTGTTAAAATAGCTGGGGCTCATGCTGGTGTTTCTGTGGGACCAGACGGAGCTACTCATCAAGCTTTAGAAGATATTGCTATCATGCGAGTTTTACCTAATATTTTAGTAGAAGTACCTTGTGATTCTTTGCAAACTCAAAAAACTACTTTAGCATCAGTAGCAATCAATAAACCTTTTTATTTCCGTTTTGGTAGGGAAAAAACACCTTTGTTTACTACTGAAGATACACCTTTTGAAATAGGCAAAGCTGATATATATTGGTTACCTAGGTCAGAAGCAAAAAAAGAAAATACTGTAATGATTGTTGCGGCAGGTCCTTTGGTTTATAACGCACTTTTGGCTGCAAAAGAATTAGAAGCTGAAGGTATTGATACATATGTGGTTAACAATCATACCATCAAACCCATGGATCAAAAAACTTTAATCAATGTGGCTAAAAGATGTTGTGGCGTAGTGACTGTAGAAGAACATCAAAAAATGGGAGGTATGGGTAGCGCTGTATCGGAAATTTTAAGTCAGCATCATCCTATCAAAATGGAATTTATTGGTATATCAGATAGATTTGGGGAAACAGGCAGCCCAGATGAATTGATGGCGTATTTTGGGTTAGAAGCCGTTGATATTAAAGAAGCAGTGTTAAAAATAATTAAATTATAATATGCTTGATATTATTTCAATCGGATCTGCAACTCGTGATGGATTTTTCGAAGGTGTACCATTTACAGAAATTAAAAGTAAATCTTTTAAATTAGGTAAAGGTATTTGTTTACCTTTTGGAGACAAAGTTATTGTCCCTAAAATTACTTTTTCTACAGGAGGTGGAGCTGTTAATACAGCTACTACTTTTAGCAGACAGGGATTGAAAACTGCTACTATTATTAGAGTAGCTAATGATATTTCTGGGAAAGAATTAATTGCTGGCTTGAAAAAAGAAAAGGTAGATATTAAGTTTGTTCAAACTGATTTTAAAACTTCTACAGGGTATTCGGTTATCTTTCTAACACCTTCAGCGGAAAGGACGATTCTAACTTACAGAGGGTGTTCTGATAATCTAACGGAAAAAGAGATACCTTGGGAAAAATTAAAAACAAAATGGATTTTTATTGATCCTTTAGGTGGTAATGAAAAATTATTGAAAAAGATATTGTCTTTTTGTAAAAATAATAAAATTAAAGTGGCTTCGACACCGGGTAAAGGTGAATTAAAAATCTTAAAACAAAATCCTAGTTGGTTAAATTATTACGATGTTTTCATCTTAAACCAAGAAGAAGCTTCAGAATTAACAGATGTATCGTATATGTCAGAAAAAGCAATTTTTAAAAAATTAGACAAATGGGTTAATGGTATTGTGGTGATGACTAAAGGTAGAGGAGGAGCTACGGTTTCAGATGGACATAAATTATATCAAGCAGGGATTTTTAAAGAAAAAAATTTAATAGATCGTACTGGTGCAGGCGATGCTTTTGCTAGCGGTTTTGTTTCAGGGTTGATCTTAAAACCTAATGATTTAGATTATGCTGTTAAATTAGGTAGTGCTAATGGTACGGCTGTGGTAGAACACATTGGTAGTTTGGCTGGTATTTTGAAAAAAGGAGAAATCAATCAATCTCGTTGGAACAAATTTCCGGTAAAAATTATTAATTTAAATTAATATGTCTGATATATCAAAAATATCATCTTGGTTAAAATTACCTGATGGGTCTTTAGAAAAAATTCAAGCACGCATGGATTCTGTTTATGGTGATAAAGGACAGTTAGATAGCCTTGTTTTAGAAAATACTAATTTAATTAATAGATCTTTAGAATATCTTAAAATTAAACCTGATGCTAGCGCTGAAGATATATCTTTAGCGTTATTGAATAAAGCATTGGATGATGACAGACAGATTTCTGAATTTTTAGGGAATCCAGATATTGCTACAGTATCAGGTGGAGAAAAAGTAGGGGACTTAGCTAGGAAATTAGCAGAACCTGAAGAAGGATATTTTTTAAAATATGAAAAAGCAAAAGAATTCTTGTCAAATCAGCCACCGTTAAAAACCATGGCTGCTTTAGGATATCAGGATGTTTCTGATATGTTAGCTAAAGAAGATGTTTTGGAACTTTTCGCTAGTTTGAGGTTTTTAGAAGATGGTCAATGGCTCAATGATGTTTTTTTCAAACAATATGAAAATATTTCTTTTAATGATTTTGAAAAAAGGAAAATAGAAGTTAGGGTTTTAGATATTAAATGGGTTAAAGCTGCTGAGAAATTTGTTGCTAAAAAATATCACAATATTAGCCATCTTAAAGAATTAGGCGTGGTTTTCATCATCCCTGTTAAATTAGGCGTTCCTGGGGAGATATTAGAAATGTTGGCTCTTATTAGCCATTATTTGAATGAAATTGCTTTTTACAATCAGATCTTTAAAGGCTTTTCATTAAATTCTGAAACTTTTGCTTTTAATTTTATTCAAGCATTAAAAGGTTCTCTTTTGGAAGAAAAACTACCTGATTTAGGAAAAATTAATTGGTTGATTATCCAGCAATATCTAGCTAAAAAAGATCCTTCAGATTGGCGTCTTTTTGAACCTCATCTTAATCCTGAAGTATTACATTGGGAAAAAGCGGAAAGAGCGTTTGGGAATATGAAAAATTTTTCTCAAAAAGAAGGTTGGGATTTTTGGTTTAATCTTGGTTGGGTAGGTGATTATTTCAAAAACAATCAAGGTCAAGAGGTGTTTGTGAGTTTTAATTTAATAGACACAGTTATGTCTTTGGTAAAAACTAAAGAAAATATTAAATACCTATATCATCATCAGGAAGCTTTGTGGAATAAAGTTTTTGTTAGCTATGCCGGAGAAGAAAAAATGAAAGATTTAATTGCACAAAATTGGCTTAAAGGATATATTGAAATTTAAGATTACAAAACATGCAAAGTGCAGTATACATTAATAAAGATAATTTTTTACACAATTTAAATGTTATTAAAAAATTAGCAGGTAAAGACGTAAAAATTATGGCTGTTGTTAAAGCTAACGCTTATGGCCATGATATATCTTTGATATCTAAATTGTGTCAACAATCTAAAAAAATAGATTGTTTGGGTGTAGCAGAAATTGAAGAAGGTTTGTTATTGAGAAAACAAGGCATCAAATTGCCTATTTTAGTTTTATGTCATACCAGTATATCTTTGAATTTGTTCAAACAAGCCATATTAAACAATTTGGAATTAGCCATATATGATTTTGCTACAGCCAACCAATTATTTAAGGTAGCATGTCAATTAAAAAAGAAAGTTAAAATACATCTTAAATTAGAAACAGGTTTAAATCGTTTGGGTTTTGATATTTCTCAGATATCTGAATTAAAAAAGATTTTTGCTTTAAAAAATATTGAAATTAAGGGTGTTTTTAGTCATTTATCGGCAGTGGAAAGAGATAATTTGAAATATTCTGACAAACAATTAAAAAGGTTTAATGATTTTTTAGATGTTTTGAAAAAATTAAATATTGTTAAAAAAAATACAGAGATTCATCTAGCTGCTTCAGCTGCTTTTTTTAATTTTAAAAATTCAAAATTTAATTTATCTCGCTTAGGTATATCTGTTTATGGCTTGTATCCCTCTTTAGAAATACAAAAATATTGTCAGAAGCATGAGATATTTTTAAAACCTGTTTTGTCTTGGAAAGCAAAAATAGTGGCTGTTAAAAAATGTTGTAAAGGTGAAGCTGTGGGTTATGGCTGTTCTTATCAAGTTAAAAACCCCATGAAAATAGCTATCATATCAGTGGGTTATGCCGATGGGTTGGACAGAAAGCTGTCTAACACAGGCAGAGTGCTTGTTTTGGGTCAATACGCTCCAATTATAGGCAGGGTAGCCATGAATATGACTGTTATTGACGTGTCAAAAATTTCAAAAAATGTTAAAATAGGGGAAGAGGTAATTTTGATAGGGAGACAGGGAGACAAGGAAATTTCAGTAGATGAATTAGCAAAATTAATAGGTACTATTAATTACGAAGTGGTAACTAGGATTAATTGGTCAATAATTAGAAAATTAATTTAAAAAATATATGGAACAATATCTTAAAAAAATTACTAAACAAGGGAAAGCATTGTTTTTAGCTTATGACCAAGGTTTAGAGCATGGTCCAAAAGATTTAATTGGTTCTAGCATAGATCCTAATTTTATTTTAGATTTAGCAGACAAAGGGGGAGCGACAGGTGTGATTTTACAAGGTGGAATAGCGGAACAGTATTATCGGGCTAGCAGTTTTAGCCAAGTACCTTTAATTTTGAAAATTAATGGTAAAAGCAATTTGTATCAATCAGAAGATCCATATTCTCCTATCACTTGGGATATAAATGATGCTAAAAAAATTGGTGCTTCTGCTATAGGCTATACTATTTTTTTAGGTAGTGCTTACGAGTATAAAATGTTTAAAGATTTTTCCGAATTAAGAAACAAAGCCCATGCTATGGGTTTAGCCATGATAGCTTGGGTATATCCTAGGGGTAAATTTATTCAAGATGAGGATAGCGAAGAAATTACCGCTTACGCAGCTAGGGTGGGTTTAGAATTAGGAGCTGACATGGTTAAAATCAAATATTCTGGTTCAGAAGAGAATTTTAAAAAAGCTGTTTTAGCAGCTGGAAAAACCAAGGTAGTGCTTTCTGGTGGATCAAAAATTTCAGAAGAAGATTTCTATCAAGTGATTGAAAATGTGATGCAAGCTGGGGCTATCGGAGCTGCTGTGGGTCGCAATATTTGGCAATCTGAAAAACCCTTAGAAGTGATGAATAGAATTACTAAGATTATTTGGAAGTAGTTTTTTGACTTTTTTTTGTTTTTTGTTAGAATGTTTTCATATGAATGAATTTAATTTAGTAGCCCAAAAAAGGACTATTTTAGGAAAGAAGAATCAAGATTTGCGTAAAACAGGCAATTTACCTGCTGTTATTTATGGTCCAGATTTTAAATCATTGGCTTTGACCATTAATACCAAGGATTTTACTTTAATACGTAAACAAGCAGGGGAAAATAGTATTATTAATTTAGAAATTTTAGAAGGAGATAAAAAAACCAAACACAATGTTTTAATTCATGATGTTACTGTAGATCCTAGATCTTCTGCTTTAGTGCACGTTGATTTTTACCAAGTTAACATGGACAAGCCGGTTAAAGCTTACATTCCTTTGGTTTTTATCAATGAATCACAAGCTGTAAAGGACGGCGGTATTTTAGTAAAAGCTTTAGATGAATTAGAAATTGAAGCTTTGCCTAAGGATTTACCCCATGAAATTCAGATAGATATTTCTTCATTAACTGCTTTTGATCAAACTATATATGTTAAAGACATTGTTGTGCCTAAAGGCATTAAAGTTTTGAGTGAATTAGATAATCCGGTATTAAGTGTTTCTGCTCCTCGTACTGACGAAGAATTAAAGAGCTTAGAAGAAAAAGTTGAAGAAAAAGTAGATGAAGTTAAAGTAGAAGGAGAATTAAAACGTCAGGCCAAAGCAGAAGAAGCAGCTTTGCCTGAAGAAAAATAATTTTTAAATATCGCTGATGGATTTTAAAAACCTAAAGCGAAAATTAGTACAAGATATTATTCCTTTTAGGTCATATACGCCTAAGATTATTTTTGATAACACACGAATCAAAGAATTAGCATTACAAAACTATCTTTCTTTTGGTAAGTTTTTTTTAGTTTTTTTTCTTTTAACAATTTTAGCTTGGCCTAATTTGCAATCTGTTTGGGCACCAACCTTTTCTTTCGTAAATCAAGCAGAGGCTGTTAGTGCTGAGGAAAAAGCAGCTTTAGAAAAAGAATTAGCTGAGATTGAAAAACAGATTGCTCAATATGAAACTTTGTTACAAACTACACAAACAGAGAAAAGTACCTTACAGAACAAGGTTAAAGAATTAAAAACTAAAGCTTCCAAATTAATATTACAAATTAAAGCTACTAATTTAGCTTTGTCTGATTTAAATGTTAGGTTAGATGATACTAGCGATGCTATCAACAAAACAACTGTAAAAATTAGTTCCGCACAGAAAAATTTAGCTGGAGCTTTAGAAGCCCTTTATGAAGAAGGACAAACATCTTTAATAGAGATGTTGTTAGCTTCAGACCAAATTTCAGATTATTACAATGAAGTTAGCGCTTTAAATGCTTTACAAGACAAAATTCAAGGTCAATTGGCTGAGATTAAAGATTTAAAAATTAATTTAGATACCCAAAAAGGGAGCTTAGAAGAAAAAAAAGATGAGACCCAGAATCTTTTAGCTGTACAATATTTACAAAAACAAGATTTAGAAGGGAATAAAGTAGAACAGGAACAGCTTTTAGCTGTGACACAAGGGAAGGAATCACAATATCAAAAAGTTTTAGCAGAATCTCGTAAAAAAGCAGCGGAAATTAAAAGTCGCATATATGAAATGGCTGGTGTAAAAAAGAATGTTACTTTTGGTGAAGCTTTAGATATTGCTACAGAGATAGGGGCTAAGGTAGGAGTAAGAGAAGCTTTGCTTTTGGCTATTTTAACTCAAGAATCAAATTTAGGAAAAAATGTTGGTACTTGTAACAGAGCAGGTGATCCTGAAAGCAAAAGCTGGCGAGTGGTGATGAGACCTGATAGCAGAGCTGATTTTTTAACCATTACTAAAGAATTAGGTATGGATCCTGATACTACTCCGATATCTTGTCCATTAAAAGGAGTGCCAGGCTGGGGAGGAGCTATGGGTCCGGGACAATTTATGCCTAAGACTTGGATGAGCTACAAAGACAAAATAGCAGTAATAAATGGCAAACCCTCTGCTAACCCTTGGGATATCAGAGATGCTTTTACTGGTACTGCTTTATATTTGGCTAATTTCGGTGCTAAAAGCAAAACTTACAATGGAGAATGGAGAGCTGCTATGATATATTTTTCTGGTAGTACAAATGTACGTTTTCGTTTCTACGGAGACAATGTCATGAAGTTAGCTAGTAATTATGAAAAAGATATTGCAGAAATACGTGCAGCCAAACAATAGCTTGCTTTCTTACTTATAATATTGTAGTATTCAAAATATAATTAAACACTTTTAAAGATATATATGCAGCAGTGCTACTTTTGTTCGCAAAATGTAAAAGAATTAGATTACAAAGACACAGAAACTTTGAATAAATTCATTTCTGGTCAATTTAAGATTTTACCTAGGCGTAAAACCCATGTTTGCTCTAAGCATCAAAGGAAGTTGTCCATGGCTATCAAAAGAGCTCGTTTCATGGCTCTTTTGCCTTTTACCAATAGATAACATTGTTTTTAAAACAGGTCTAAGACGAGACCTGTTTTTTTTAATTGGAAATTTTTTAAAAAAGTGATATGATGACAATATATGAGTAAAAAAAGATATAACAAAGAGAAAGAGACAGAACCAAAAATTAATCTACCTAAAGTGGAACTTTCTAATGAAACCAGAAAAAGCTTGTTAGCTATTATTCTTTTAGTTATGGCTTTGGTTATGTTCTTAAGCTTTTTTAATTTTGCTGGCGTAGTAGGAGGTTTTATTCAAAAAATCTTTATATATCTTTTAGGTTGGGGATATTATTTTTTACCTTTAATTTTAATATTTTTTGCTGTTAATTTTTTACGTCAAAAAGAAAAAAACATATATTTTAATAATATCTTAGGAGGTACGTTGTTAGTGATATCTGTCTTAGGTTTGATAGAGATAATTTTTAAAAATCATGGAGGGTTGATAGGGAAGATTGGATATGGTTTGTTTTTAATTTTAGGTTTTTGGGCTACCTTGATAGTATTATTAGCCGGAGCAATATCTGCTTGTTTGATTGTTTTAGATATTCCTTTAAGGATGCCCCATTTGTTTAAGAAAAAAACAGATTTAGATGTTAAAGAATTGACTATAGTTGACCCCTTGTCTAAAGAACCATTATTGGAAAATGGCAAAATAGAAGAATTAAAAGTGAATGGTTTTGATGAAGAGAATATTTTAGGTAAAAGGAATAAAATTATTGTTGAGAAAAAACCTTTTTTAAAAATACCTAGGAACAAAAATTATCAATATCCGCCTTTAGATCTTTTAGACGGGGACAGTGGTCGTCCTATGCCGGGAGATATTAAAGCTAACGCTAATATTATTAAACGAGCTTTACAGCAATTTGGTATTGAAGTGGAAATGGGAGAAGTCAACGTTGGTCCCACTGTTACTCAATATACTTTAAAACCAGCTGAAGGGGTAAAATTAGCTAGCATTTTAGCCTTACAAAATGATTTAGCTTTAGCTTTAGCAGCTCATCCTTTGCGTATTGAAGCTCCCATTCCTGGTAAAGCCTTAGTGGGGATAGAGGTACCAAACAAGGCTTTTTCCATTGTGAGATTAAGAAATTTAGCTTCTGAAGATGCTTTTCAAAAAAATGAAATACCTCTTTTGTTTTCTTTAGGACGAGATGTTACTGGTCATTCTGTTTTTGCTAATTTAGCAAAAATGCCTCATATGTTAATTGCTGGAGCTACGGGTACAGGTAAGTCTGTTTGTATTCACAGCATTTTATCTTCTTTGCTTTTAAGAAATTCTCCAGATGCTTTAAAAATGATTTTAATTGATCCTAAGCGTATTGAGTTATCTCATTACAATGGTATACCTCATTTATTGACTCCTGTTATTTGCGATTACAAAAAGGTACCAGCTGCTTTGAAATGGGCTATCATGGAAATGGAAAGAAGATATCAATTATTATTAGAATACAATGTTAGAGATTTAGAAGGTTACAATATTAAAGCTATTGCTAAGGGAGAAGAAATCTTACCATATATTTTAATTGTTATTGATGAGTTAGCTGATTTAATGGTTCAATATGGTAAAGAAGTAGAAGGTGCCATTATCCGTTTAGCACAAATGGCTAGGGCAACAGGTACACATATTATTGTCTCTACTCAAAGACCATCTGTAGAAGTAATTACCGGGTTAATTAAAGCTAACGTACCAGCTAGAATTGCTTTTGCTGTAGCTTCACAAATTGATTCACGTACTATCTTAGATATGGCTGGGGCTGAAAAACTTTTAGGTCATGGTGATATGTTGTATTTACCTCCTGATAACAGCAAGCCTACTCGTTTACAAGGCGCCTATGTTTCTGAAAAAGAAGTAGAAAGATTAGTTGAATTTTGGGGTAAACAATTAGATATGGGGGAAAATGAATTAAGTCAGAATTTAGAACAAGTCATGAATGCTAAATCTAATCCTAATTTTATCAATTTAGATGAAAATGATGAAAATGGGGATGAGCTATATGATCAAGCATATGAGGTGGTAGTAAAAGCTGGTAAAGCTTCAGCTTCTTTGTTACAAAGGAGATTAAGGGTAGGGTATGCTAGAGCAGCTAGATTATTGGATTTGATGGAAGAAAAAAATGTGATAGGACCAGCTGATGGCGCTAAGCCTAGAGAGGTATATGAAAAATTTGAAGAATAAAAATATATGGAAGATACTTTAGCTAAAATTTTAAAATCTAGCAGGGAAAAAGCAGGCGTTTCTTTGGTAAAGATGTCTATTTTAACAGGTATTCATAGCAGGCATTTGGCATCACTCGAGACTGGAGAATATACTTTTTTACCTCCTGATGTATATGTTGTAGGTATCATTAAAAAATATGCTAAGAATTTTGATTTAGATGAAAAAGAATTAATAGATATGTTTTTACAAGAAAAACCTAAAAAAGAAATTAACATTAATCAAGCTAGCGGTAAACATTCGTATGCTGGGCACGGTAAATCTTTTTCTTGGCGCTTGTTAATTTTTGGATTGATTTTTGGATCAATCTTATATTTTATTTTTTTTGAAGTTTCTAAAATGGTTTTACCTCCGGAAATTATTTTAAATAATTTAAATCAAGATTTAAGTGTGAATAGCTCCGTTTTTAAATTAGAAGGTGAAGTTGCGCGTACAAAAAAATTAACTATTAATGGTTTGGAAACGTATTTTGATAAAGATGGTAAATTTATTTATGATCTTAATTTAAATGAAGGTACCAATAATATTGTTTTAGAAGCCTTTAATCAAAATGCTAGCAAAAAAACAATTTTAGAAAGAAAAATCATATACCAAAATTTAGAACCAGAAACAATTAAGGACGAATTAGACGTGTCTACTACTAGTCCTACTTTGTAATATTTCTTTAGATTTTGTCTTTACAGAAGCAGTTTTTTTTGTTAGGATATCAATTAATAGTAGAGGAAAAATAAACATATGATTAAAAAGGTCAAAGAAGACAGAGGGGTTTTAGAAGGGAAAGAGAAGCAGTTAGATGAAACTGTTAGGGAGTTGAAAGACCGCTTTGGCGAAGGTTCCATCATGAAATTAGGAGATGTGAGGCGCGTGGACGTGGATGTTATCCCTACTGGTTCGCCTTCCTTAGATATTGCTTTAGGCGTAGGAGGTATTCCTAGGGGTAGAATCATTGAAATTTTTGGTCCAGAATCATCTGGAAAAACTACTTTAGCTTTGCATATTGTGGCTGAGGCTCAGAAAAAACAAGGTCAAGCTGCATATGTAGACGCTGAACATGCTTTAGATCCTGAATATGCTAAACATATTGGAGTTAAGATTGAAGATCTTTTAATTTCTCAACCAGATACAGGAGAACAAGCTTTAGAGATTGTAGAAGCTTTGGTAAAATCAAATTCTGTAGCTGTCATCGTGGTGGACTCAGTAGCTGCTTTAACTCCTAAAGCTGAAATTGAAGGAGAAATTGGAGATATTCATATTGGCTTGCAAGCCAGGTTAATGTCTCAGGCTTTAAGAAAATTAACAGCTATTGCATCACATTCTCAGACAATAATCATTTTTATCAATCAAATTAGAATGCAGATTGGTATGATGTATGGTAATCCGGAGACAACGCCAGGAGGAAAAGCTTTAAAATTTTATTCTTCATGCAGAATAGAGGTGAGAAGGATGGCTCAGATTAAAAAAGGCGATGAAGTAGTAGGTAGTCGTATTAGAGCTAAAGTGGTGAAGAATAAAGTAGCAGCACCTTTTAAAACAGCTGAGTTTGATATCATGTTTAACGAAGGCATTGCTTTTTATGCAGATTTGATTAATATCGGTATCAAATACAATATTGTTAAAAGGGTTGGCAATTCGTATTTCTTTGGAGATGTTAAGTTAGGTACAGGCTTTGATATGGCTAGGGGATATCTAAAGGAGAATCCTAAGCTTGGTCAAGAGATATTAAGTTTAGCTCAAAAAGCAATGGAAATATAAGATAATTAAATTAATTTATGGAAGAATCTAAGAAAAATTTATATGAGTTGAGCTATTGGTTAAAAGATAGCTTGTCTGAAGAAGAAAGCCAAACTGAAAAAGATCAGATATCTGGTTTTTTAAATGAATTAAAAGGCGATGTTAGTGAAGCTTCGTCACCTCACAGAAAAGCTTTAGCATATCCTATAGATCATTTTAAAGAAGGATATTTTGGTGTATTTCGTTTTGGTTTAGAATCTCTTAAGATTTCAGATTTAAAATCAAAATTAGATGACAATAAGAATATATTGAGATTTTTGATTGTTGTTTACGTCACACCTAAATTAAGGACAAAACCAACTAAAAAAGAGAAAAAACCTGAAGAGATGGTTGAAAATGTTGAAGTTGCTGAAATAGTAGAAGAACCTGAAGTTAAAAAAGAAAAAGAAATTAGCTTTGAAGAGTTAGATAAAAAATTAGAAGAAATTTTAAAGGATTAGGTCGATATTAAAAACGGCAGGGGAAAATAAAAAATATGAATTTAAACAAAATATTTGTGTTAGGCAATTTAACAAGAGACGTAGAATTGCGCAGTACCCCTGGCGGGAAATCAGTAGCATCTTTCGGAGTGGCTACTAACAGAGTTTGGTCTGATCAAGGTGGTCAAAAACAGCAAGAAGTGGAATTTCACAATGTTGTTGTTTGGGGCAAAATGGCAGAATTATGCAGTCAGTATTTAGCTAAAGGTAGGACAGTATTAGTAGAAGGTAGGGTCAAAACTCGCAAATGGCAAGATCAAGCTGGGCAAAGCAGAACAAAGACAGAGATTATTGCCGAAAATATTCAATTTGGTCCTAAGCCAGGCAAATCAGAATATGGGTCTAGTCAGCCTAATGAAAAACCTGGTGAATCTATCCCAGAAGTTAATTTAGATGATGAGCCAGTTTCAGCAGGGGAAGTACCTGCTTACAATGAGGAAGAATCAGACTTAGGTAGCATCCCTTTTTAAATTAAAAAACATGAAAAAAGACATACATCCTAAATACTATCCCAAGGCAGACGTAACTTGCGCTTGTGGCTACAAATTTCAAGTAGGATCCACTCAACCTGAAATTGAGACGGAAATCTGCTCGCATTGTCATCCCTTTTTTACTGGTCAAGAAAAATTAATTGATACAGCAGGACGTGTGAAAAAATTTGAAGCCCGACGTCAGAAAGCGCAGGAAATGAAAAAAGTTAATTCGAAAAAAAAGTAATTTAAGTTTGTGTCTATTGAAGAAGTAAAAAAAGAGCAAAAAGAATTGTTAGAGAAACTCAGTGACCCTGAGTTTCTTTGCAAAAGAGATGAATTTTTAGAAGCTTCTAAAAGACTTTCTTTTTTAAATGAATATATATCTTTAATATCTAAAAAAGAAGATATTTTAGACAAAAGAAATCAAGCTCAAGAAATTTTAAAAATTGAAACTGATGAAGATATGATTTCTTTAGCTAAGTCAGATATATTAATTTCAGATCAAGAAGAAGAAAGCTTGAAATTTAAAATTAAAAGTTGGGAAGACGAAAACGCTGGGATCAAATCTGTAAAGATTAAAGGTATTGTCATGGAAATCAGGGCTGGGGCAGGGGGAGACGAAGCTGCGCTTTTTGCACATGACCTTTTTTTGATGTATACCCGTTTTAGTCAAAAGATGTCTTGGTCTTGGCAGATTATTGATTCTAATATGACTGATTTAGAAGGTATTAAAGAAATTTCTTTTGAAATTAAAAACAAAGCAGCTTACGAATTTTTGCGTTACGAAGCGGGTGTGCATCGCGTGCAAAGAGTACCAACAACTGAAAAATCAGGCAGGGTTCATACCTCTACAGCTACAGTAGCAGTTTTACCTCAACCTCAAGAAGTATCTATTCAAGTTAAGAATGAAGATCTCGAAGAATCTTTTTTCCGTTCTTCAGGAGCTGGAGGGCAAAACGTACAAAAAGTAGAATCAGCTGTTAGGATAGTACATAAACCTACTGGGCTCACAGTTACTTGCCAAAGTGAAAGAGCTCAGCATCAGAATCGTATGAAAGCTTTAGAAATTTTAAAAGCCAAGCTTTTTCAATTAGAAGAAGAAAAAGTAACTGGTGATCTTTCTACTAAGAGACGAGAGCAGATTGGCCATGGTGATAGGAGCGAGAAGATTAGGACATATAATATCCCTCAAGACAGGGTAACAGACCATCGTTTGAAAAAATCATATCATCATTTAGAGAGTATATTAAACGGTGAATTGGACCCAATCATCTTAGATTTACGCCAAACAGGTGGGAACTGGGATTTAAGCGGTTCTGACGAGGATTAAAGCCCTTATTTGCTTTAATTAAGCTTTTGTGTTAGATTTTACCTATTAGAAATTTTTAAATTAGCAATATATAAAATGAGCGAATTAAATAAAAAATCAGACAGTGAATTATTGAAGGAAATGGCCGAGGCTAATTTGCAATATGGTCATAAGAAATCACGTACTTTTCCCAAAGCCAAGGCTTTTATTAATAATAATTTAAACGGAGTAGAGATTATTAATTTGGAAGAATCATTGATTTCTTTAAAAAAAGCTGGAGAATTTTTAAGTAAAATAGCTGCTGAGCAAAGCCAAATTCTTTTTGTAGCTACAGCTCCGGGTGCTAAAGAATGTGTAAAAAATATAGCTGAAAAATTAGGTTACAGCCATGTAGTTAACCGTTGGCTGGGAGGTACTTTGACAAATTACAAAACTTTGTCCCAACGCGTTAATCATTTAAATGATTTAAGAGCTAAAAAAGATTCTGGTGAATGGGACAAATATACTAAGAAAGAAAGAATAGGATTTGATCAGGAAATTGATGAATTGGATAAGAAATTTGATGGTTTACAAAAATTCAGCCGTTTGCCTAAAGCTTTAATAATGGTTGATCCTAAAATGCACGAAGCTGCTTTAAAGGAAGCTTTAAGAATGAATATTCCTGTAGTAGCTGTGTTAGACACTGATGATGATTTTAAAGACATTAAATATCCAATTTTTGCTAGTGACAGTATAAAAGTTGCTATCATTTGGATCATGTCTTATCTTTCTGAGCAAATTGAAGCCGGACAAAATCAGGCTGCTAAAAATTTAGCTGAAAAGCAAAAATCAGCTGAAACTGTAGCCACCACTTAATTTTTATTTAATTAATAATATGATTACTTCAGAATTGGTAAAACAATTAAGAGACACTACTTTAGCCCCTATGATGGAGTGTAAAAAAGCTTTGGAAGAAGCTAATGGTGATTTAGAAAGAGCTAAAGAAATTTTAAAAAAATTAGGGTTAATTAAAGCAGAAAAAAAGATAGGTAACCAGACTCATTCTGGTTTAATTTATGCTACTGTTACACCTGATTTGAAAAAAGCATCTTTAATAGACTTACGTAGTCAAACTGATTTTGTATCTGATAATTCAGAGTTTAAAGATTTAGCTAAAAAAGTTTCAGAAATTGCTCTTTTAAATGAAAAAATTGATTTTTCCAATACTGATTTAATGACTGTAAAAACTGGTAATGGAGATGAGGTTATCGGGGATCAAATTAAGGTTGCTATTGCTAAATTTGGAGAAAATGTGGAATGGAAAAGAGGGCTTAATTGGCAGGCTGGATCTGATAGTTTTTTGGAAATATACATTCATGCTAACAATAAATTAGGAGTAATTTTAGAGTTAGTAGGATCTGCAGACAAACCTGAAATTAAATCTTTAGCTCATGATTTAGCTATGCATATTGCTGCTATGAATCCTAAATATTTAAATGTAGAAGATATCTCTGAAAAAGAAATGTCTGATTTGAAAAGAATATATACAGAACAACAAGCTGTGTTAAATAAACCTCAAGAAGTAATGGAAAAAATTATTCAAGGTCGCATGGAAAAAGAATATCAGCTTTTGTGTTTGATGAAACAGAATTTTATTAAAGATGACACGATGACAATTTCTGATTTGATTAAATCAATATCAAAGTTAAGTGGACAAGAGATATCTGTTAGAAGGTTTAATAGGTGGGAGATAGATTAAAATAAAGAAAATGTTTAATATTCTGCCAGTTATTCTAATTTTTCTCGCTTTAGCGGGTTTAATAGTGATATTTGTGAGAAAAAACAAAATTGTAGGATCAGAAAAGATTTTACAAGAAGATATACAAAAATCTGGTAGCAGAAATAAATATTTTGAAAAAACAACGATAGTCTTGTCTTCTAGCGGGAAAGTGATAAGCTACTTTCTGATAAGCGTAACGGAAAAATCCGTACATCGTTTGAAAATAATTAGCTTGCGTTTGGATAATTTTTTCTCTCGCATGCTACATAGTATTAGAAAACAAAAAGGAATGTCAGAGATAAGTGGTATGCCAGGAACAAATAAGCCGGATTTAATCAGTGCCATGGGACGATTAGCTACTGATAAAGAAGATCAATCTGATTTAGATAAACGTTGGGTAGATGATATTAAAAAATATCAGCAGATTCTTAAAAAAAACAATCAGGATTTAAGCGCCATTAAGAATTTAAGCCGTATTTATTTAATTCAGAATGATTTTTCTTCAGCACGTATGACTTTAATAGAAGGTTATAGGTTGGATCCGAAAGACGAAGTGATCAATTCTTTGCTCATTGAAATTTGGGAGAGGAAAGAAGATATTTAAGGCCAAAGATCTTACCCAGGCTCTTTGCGCCAGGGTAGCTCAGTGGTAGAGCAACGGTTTTGTAAACCGTGGGTCGTGGGTTCAAATCCCACCTCTGGCTCCGGTATGAATATGGAAGCGTGGCGGAGCAGTCAATCGCACCAGACTGTAAATCTGGCGGCCTAAGGCCTACGTAGGTGCAAATCCTGCCGCTTCCACCAATTGCCCAAGTAGCTCAGCTGGTAGAGCAACTCCATGGTAAGGAGTAGGTCAGCAGTCCGAATCTGCTCTTGGGCTCCAATTAATTATTAAAATTGAATTATATATATGAAAAAAGAACATATTGTTAAGATGCAGTGTAAGGCTTGCAAGGAAATAAATTATTTTACTCGCAGGAATAAGAAAATTGTGGAGAAGAAATTGGAATTGAATAAATTCTGTTCTCGCTGCCGTAAGCACAATCCTCACAAAGAAGCCAAAAAATAAGTTTTAGTCATGTAGTTAAAGCTTAGGGGTTATTTAATCTTCTAAAATTAATTAAATCTTAGATTTATTTTTTAATGGTCAGATTAAAATATCAATTTGCTCAAGCTGAAAAATTAAGAGATATGGGCTATTCGTTAAAGGAAATAGCTCAAAAATTAAATATTGCTAAAGGCACTGCCTCTCTGTGGTTGCACGGTAAGTCTCTAAACATACAGGCGCTTGAACGTTTAAAACAAAAAGGGTTAGTCGGAAGACTAAGGGCGTTAGAAACAAGAAAGTTTAAGAAAGAAACCATGGGATTATTTGGTGAAAGCCAAGCTTCTGCTGTATTTGATAATTTGATATTAACAAAAAATCATTTAAAAATATTTTGTGCTTTACTTTTTTGGTGTGAAGGATCTAAATTAGACAGATGTCCTTTAACATTTACTAATTCTGATCCAGACGCAGTAGGGATGTTTTTATCTTTGCTTAGATCAGTTTTTGATATTAGAGAGGAAAAATTTCATATTTGTGTGCACTTACATGATTATCATTCGTTGATTAAAGAAATGAATTTTTGGTCACAAATAACAAATATTCCTTTAAGTCAGTTTTATAAGCCTTATATTAAGTCACATACTGGAAAAATTTCTAGAAAAGATTATCATGGATGTATAAGTGTACGCTATAGCGATCCTTTGGTTTTAGTGGAATTGATGGCTATTGTCAGAAAATTAAAAATTATAGGGGCGTCAGTTAACGGTAAACTACCTGTCTCCAAAACAGGCACTGGGGGTTCGATTCCTCCCGCCCCTGCATGATTGGCATTTTTGATTCTGGTTTAGGGGGTTTAACCATCTTAAAAAGCCTTTTAAGAGAATTACCTTCTTACGATTACATCTATTTGGGAGACATTGCCCGCGTACCATATGGTTCGCGGTCTTTTGATACCATTTATTCATATACCTTAGAAGCTGTTGATTTTTTGTTTAAGAAAGGATGCAAATTGATTATTTTAGCTTGTAATACTGCGTCAGCTGCAGCTCTACGAAAAATTCAACAAGAATATTTACCTGTTAAATATCCAGATCTTAGAGTTTTAGGCGTGCTTATCCCAGCTGCTGAAGAAGCGGCTAAGATGAGTAAAAATGGGAAGATAGGGGTGATAGGGACAGAGGCTACTGTAAAATCTGAAACTTTAAAATATGAATTGATAAAACAAAATTCAAATTTAAAAGTATATCAATCAGCTTGCCCGTTATTGGTGCCTATTATAGAAGCAGGGGAAATGAGATGGATAGGGTTGGATCTTATTTTGAAAAAATATTTAAAACCTTTAAAAGAAAAAAACGTAGATACTTTGGTATTAGGTTGTACTCATTATTCTGTTATCAAAAAAGAAATTGCTAAAGTCATGGGTTCTAAAGTTAAGATAGTTTCTGAAGATGATATTATCGGTTTTAAATTAAAAAATTATTTGTCGCGTCATCCTGAGATGGAAAAGAAGCTTTCTAAAAAAAGGAAAAGGTACTATTTTACTACTAGCTATTCTCAAAATTTTACCAAAGTAGCTAATATTTTTTTAAAAATGGAAGCTGATTTTAATATTGTTAAGCTTTAATTTGTTTTTTCTTTCTAAATTTGTTAAACTTAAAAAGTACTGAATATGTTTAATCAAACACCAGAAAATCATTGGGAAAGTCGCAACGCTTTGATTTCTATATATCCAGGCGCTGGGGGCAAAGACGCTCAAGATTGGGCGATGATGCTTTTAAAAATGTATACAGCTTACGCTAAAAAACAAGGCTTAGGTTTCTATCCCATTGATTTAAAAATTAATGAGTATGGAGGCTTAGATCACGGTTCTTTTCTTTTAAGCGGTCAAAATGTGTATGGCCGATTAAAAGGCGAAGCTGGCGTACATCGTTTAGTAAGAATTTCTCCTTTTTCTTCAGCCAAATTAAGACATACTTCTTTTGCCTTAGTAGAAGTTTTGCCCGAGATATTGGAAAAGGAATTAATTTTAAAAGAAGGGGATCTAGAAATTGAAACATTTCGTTCTTCTGGAGCTGGAGGTCAAAATGTGCAGAAAGTAGAAACAGCAGTAAGAGTAAGGCACAAGGCCACGGGATTAGTAGCAGCCTCACAATCTGAAAGATCACAATTTCAGAACAAAGAAAGAGCCTTATCATTGTTGCGTGCTAAATTAAAACAAATGATGGCTGATGAAAAAGCGCAAACTTTAGAAGAATTAAAAGGTAAAAAAGTGCAGATTGAATGGTCACACCAAATTAGGTCTTATGTCTTAAACCCATATCAAGTAGTTAAAGATCATCGTACAGGTAAAGAAGTGTCTGATGCGCAAGGTGTGTTAGATGGTCATTTAGAAAAATTTATTAATTAATATATGTCTCTAATCCATTTCAAAAACGTTTCTAAGATTTATAATACGGTGGTAGGACCGCTAACTGTTTTAGATAATGTTTCTTTTGAAATAGGAGCAGGGGAATTTGTATCTTTAGTAGGTAAATCAGGGGCTGGTAAAAGTACTTTATTAAGATCGTTAATTGCAGAACTTGCACCTTCAAAAGGTAAAGTTTTTTTTGATGAAAAAGATGTACATAAGATGAAACATCGTGATCTTTGTTTGTTGCGTAGACGTATAGGTATGATTTTTCAAGATTTTAAACTTTTACCTGACAAAACTGCTTTTGAAAATGTGGCTTTTGCTATGGAAGTAGCAGGGTATTCTGATAAAAAAATTAGAGAAGATGTACCTGAGGTTATTAAATTAGTAGGTTTGTCTGATAAGATGGCTAATTTTCCTGTGCAATTATCTGCTGGAGAAAAACAAAGAATAGCTATTGCCCGTGCTTTGATTCAAAGACCTGATATTATTGTGGCTGATGAACCCACAGGTAATTTAGACCCAATTAATTCTTGGGATATTATTAAATTATTGGTTAAAATTAATGAATTAGGCACAGCTGTAATTCTAGCTACCCATGTTAAGGAAATTATTAACACTATTGATAAAAGGGTGATTAGTTTGGATAAAGGGCGTATAATAAGAGATGAAGAAAGAGGTAAATATTTGATTTAAAAATATATGATACAAATTATTAGAAGATTGTTTCGTTCCGCTTGGCAAAGTTTTATCAGAAATGGTTGGCTTTCTATAGCTACCATTGTGATTATGGCTTTGAGTATTTTTATTTTTTCTGGAGTATTATTATTTAATACCGCTTCACGTTTAGCTATTAAAACTATAGAAGATAAAGTGGATATTAGCATATATTTCTTATCAGATACGCCGGAAGAAGATATTTTTAAAATTCAGGATCAAATTAAATCTTTAACTTACGTTTCTGATGCTACCTATGTTTCCAGCCAGCAAGCTTTAGAAACTTTTACTCTATTGCGCCAATCTGATCCTTTGATTGCTAAAGCCTTGCAAGAAATAGGGGAAAATCCATTATCAGCTTCTTTAAATATCAAAACTAAAAAAGTTACTGATTATGATGCTTTAGCAACATATATTCAGGAAGCTCCTTTTAAAGATAAATTAATTAGTGTGGATTTTTCTCAGAATCAAAAAGTAATTAGCCGTTTGGGAAACTTAACAAGAGGGTTAAGCGTAGGATCATTATTTCTTAATTTGATTTTAGCTTTGGTAGCAGTAGTAGTTTCTTTCAACACCATTCGTATGGCTATCTATGCCTTAAGAGAAGAAATCTCTATTATGAAATTATCCGGTGCTTCCAATTGGTTTATCCGAGGACCTTTTGTCATTAATGGCATCTTATGCGGGGTAATAGCAGCTGTGTCGGTCTTGATTATATTAATTCCTTTAGTATTATGGTTACATCCTAAAGTTTCAGCTTTTATGCCTGGCTTTAATCTTAATGCTTACTTTTTCGGTCATATCTTTGTAATGTTGGGTTGGCAATTGCTTTTTGGAGCTGTTTTAGGCGCAGTATCAAGCGTTTTAGCCGTGACCAAATATTTAAAGGTTTAAATCATTGGGGGATCGTCTAACGGTAGGACACATCCCTTTGAAGGATGGTATCGGGGTTCGAATCCCTGTCCCCCAGCAAATCAAAGTAAAATCATCTCAAATATTTATTAATTTTTTTGATTTATTTAGATATTGACATTAGTTTTCATTCATTATATGCTATAGTTAAATAAACCAAATAGGTTTTTTGCTCTTTTACAATTTAATTTGCTATCTTTTCTATTACCGAGAGGTAATAAATATAAAAAAGATAGAAAGGAAGAAGGAAATGGATAGACAGAAGGAATGTGGAATCAGAATTATTGCAGCGACAGAAAGAGAAGTAAGCGCAGAAGAGCAAAGGGTGGTCAATAACTGCGATAGTTATTGCAGTGGTGACGACTATTGCTCCGATTATCATGACACCGACTAGTTATGTCTGGTGTTAAAATGGAAACAATCATTTGCAAAGGGGGATTAGATAAAACTAATCCCCCTCTCTGTAAAAAGAGAACAGTTATTGTTCTTCCAGTAAACACAAGTTGCAATTTAGATTGCACTTACTGTTATCATGGAGACGAGAAAGAGAAATTGACAGTTATTTCTCTCAAAATTCTACTACGAATATATGAAGAAATTAGTAGATATGCAGAAAATGTGACATTTTTATGGCATGGTGGTGAACCGTTATTAGTTGGAACTAGTTTCTTCAGACAGGCTATAGAACTTCAAAGTTCAGTCAAATTCTCTGGTAAGATCCATAATAACATTCAGTCAAACGGTACGTTAATAAACAAAGAATGGGCCAATCTTATTGTGGATAAAAATATAACATTTGGTGTTAGTATTGATGGCCCAAAAGAATTACATGGTAAGAATCGCAAGAACTTTGATGGTAGTAATTCGTTTGATATGGTTATGATGGGAATAAAAACGCTCAGAGAAAGAGGTTTAATCAAAATTGGTTCTATAGCGTTGGTTACCAAAGATAACGTTGATTATCCGGATAATGTTTATCACACCCTTCGAACTTGTGGTGTTACTAGTTCAGTATTACACTTTTGCTCTGAAACACAAGACGGAATGTCTTCTTTAATTCCAGATATTGATAAGGCTATAAAATTTTATCAAAGAATATTCGATCTATGGATTGAAGATGACGATCCTTCATTCAGAATTCGTAATTTTATTAATGTTTTACGTGTTCTGTGTGGTGGAAGACCGCTTGAATGTGCTTCATTATACAAAGGTTGTTGTCAATTTATAACCATTGACAATCGAGGCGATATCTACTTTTGTCACCGTTTAGTACGAAACCCTGAATTTAAAATGGGCAATATAATGGAGAAATCTTTGGCGGAGATTATAGCTACGTCAGAGAAATTCTATACCGAAGCATCGGATATTCTAGAAGAATGTTTCGTATGTAAATGGTTTTCCGCGTGCGGTGGTGGTTGTGCTCAAGAAAGATTACTTTCTGCTGGTATGTTTAAAGCAAAACATCCAGAATGTGAATTAAAAAAAGCACTTTTTACTCATATTGAGCAAAAAGTGGGAAAGTACATGTAAAGGAGGGGCGTACAAAAAGTACATCCTCCTTTTATTTTTCATTAATATTTTTACTCGTGTAATTTTTTAATTACCATTTCAATAATCCCATGAGAATGAGGAGATGGTTTTTTGTCTTTGACTATCTTATTTTTATAATAAAGAATTTTATACTTTGAATCAAAATAATTTTTAAGTTCGTTTTTTTCAAAGAAATGCCACCAATGAGGTATTTGTTTGCTATAGAAGGTATTTTCTTCTTTTGGTTTGTGCTTTTTTATCAATTTTTTGTAAGACGGGTCATCAGTATTAAAAACGGAGATGATTAAGATACCATTTTTTATTAAACTTTTTTTGATTTTTTCTATTAATATTTCAAATTCTGATTTTTTAATAAAATTAAGACATTGAATGGCTAAGACCAAAGAATATTTTAAAATAGGATATTTAAAAACTATCATATTCAAAACTAATGTTTTAATTGATAGCTTGTTGTTTTCTGCTGTTTTCTTGATGGTTTTTATATTTTCCTTGTCTATATCAATAGCATCAACCTTAAACCCATTTTCTGCGAGAAATATTGCGTTTTTTCCTTTTCCTGTTCCTATATCTAAAGAAGTACCCAAGGGAGCTTTTTTATAGAATTTAGAAACTAAATGAAACGGCGGTATTTTTGTCATAGAATTAATGCTATGTGTATATTTTAATGGTTTTTTCTTATTTTGTAAAATATTACAAAGACAATAAGAATAGATTTATATTTGGTATATAAATACCTTCAGCATTCGTAATCTTGGTTCTAACGTCGTCTACGATGCCCAGCTAATAAAAATATCAGATTATTAATGCTTGGTAGTTTTTTATTATTTTTATATATTTTAAAACCGGATTAACGATGTTTGTTAATCCGGTTTTTTTGTTTCTATAGACCCCAGAGTTTAGGGTCTACTAACCACTCATACCAACCCCAGCGCAGGATGGTTATTTCCTCCCAGCCGGTTAGGCTAAAAGATTGCTGATTGGTTTGCGTCCACCAATCAATTCGTTGGCCTTTAATGGCGCCACCGCAATCTAGGGCTACGCCATAACGGCCGCAAAGATCTGCGTATTTTTTTGAGAAAACTATTGATCCATATGGTATGACATTAGGATCAACTGCGATGGTACCCCAATCAGGTACAGTGCCGTTTGATGTCCTGGTGAAAGAATCAAAACCTTCTTCCGCGTTATACCCAGTCGACCAAACAGTCATGTTCAATTGCTCTTGCTGAGCTTGTGTTTGTGGTGGCATAAAAAAAAGTACGCACAACAAGCATAAGCTTACAATTAAAGCTCTTCTCATTTTATTTCCTCCTTGTTTTTAAGAACTTTTTAGATTCTATCTTAATTTTACTTTTTTAGCAATGATTTATATATTAATTGTGATATAATAATGATATTAAATATATAAGAATATGGGAATTAAAAAACAAATATATTTCATCTTAATTCTGTTTTTTGTGTTTTGTTTTGGGTCTTTAGAAGTTTTAGGCAGAGAAAATGTGGATTATTGGTATATTAAGAATTTTGATATGGAGATGAAGGTAAATGCTGATTCTTCTATTTTAATTACAGAAAGAATTTTAGCTGATTGTGGGCAAGCCGTTGATAAACATGGCATCTTTAGGGTAGTGCCTTTTGTTACTAAAACACCTGATAGAACTATTAAAACACCGATAAAATTAATTAGTATTACGGATTTTAATGGCAAGGCTCTTAAATATCAGACCATTAAAGATAGCATGAATGATACGATTACTTGGAAGATAGGGGATGCTAATGTGAATGTTTCTGGAGAAAACGGATATCAGATTGTATATCTAACTAAAAACGCTTTTTTAACAGATAATCCTGATTTTGATGAATTGTATCGCAATTTAAACGGTAACTTTTGGGATATACCTATTGATAATTTTAAAGCTCGGATAATTTTTCCAGAAGGTTTTAAAAAAGATGACAGTCAGATTTCTTATTATACAGGTTATTTAGGAGATGAAAGCCAGGATTTGGCAAAATATGAATGGGTTGCTGATAATGTTTTAGAATTTACGTCTTTAGGTATTTTAGAGCCAGGACAAGGTATTACTGCTTCGGTTTCTTTTCCTAAGGGTCTAATTCAAAAATATCAGCCTACTTTCTGGGAAAAGTACGGAGATTATTCTCCATATTTGATATTTCTTTTGCCCTTAGTGTTACTGATAATATGTTTTAGGCTTTGGTGGAAATATGGACGTGATATTTTGTGGCGCAAGGTAGTTATTGCTGAATTTGAAATTCCTTTCAATCTTAATCCCATTGAAATGGGCGTATTTTTAAATAATGGGAATTTAGGTAAAAATATCATACCGGCGGGTATTGTTAGCTTGGCTGTAAGAAAAATTATATCCATAGAAGAAGTGCCTGTTAAATTTATTATTAAATATCGTGATTGGAAATTGAAATTATTAATAGATAAAGAAGAAGTGGATAAATTAACCTTGCCTGAGAAATTATTAATTAAAGAGATTTTTTCGCCTCTTTCTAAAAAAGAAGTTTTGATTTCTGATTTAAAAAATTTTAAATTTAACGAAAAAGCATCTCAGATTAAAGATCAATTAGTTAAAGATGGATTCATGGATAAAAAGGCTTTTGGCTATCAAAGTTTAATGGGGGGAGGATTAGTTTTAATTGTAGTGGCATTTTTCTTATCGGCTTTTATCTTTCGTGATCTTTTAATTCAAATATATCCTGCCTTGATTATTTCCTTTTTTATATTAATACTTTTTTACATCCTTATGCCTAAAAGAACAGAAAAAGGCGCTGAGTTGGCATGGAAAATATCAGGCTTTAAATTATATATGAATGTAGCTGAAAAATACCGTCAGCGTTTTTATGAACAAGAAAATATTTTTGAAAAATTATTGCCTTATGCTATTTTATTCGGTATGACTAAGAAATGGATCAATAAAATGAAAATCATCTATGGCCAAGAGTATGTTAACTCTTACCACCCAGCTTGGTTTGTAATGGTAGCTGGTTCTAATTTTAATTCTTTTGATTCTTTAAATTCAGCTATTAGCAATATATCTTCTAGTATTTCTAGCTCAGTCGGCAGTGGATCAGGGGCTTCAGGTGGTGGATTTTCTGGAGGAGGCGGAGGAGGTGGTGGCGGTGGTGGGTGGTAATTTATACGATTGTATGTAGTTAATCTTAATATTTGATTGTATTTTATTATTTTTTTATTTTATAATATATATAGATTTTAGTCGAAATCTATTAAATTAAAAAACATTTTAGACATATGAAGTGGCAATGTACAATCTGCGGTTACATCTATGATGAAGCCAAAGAAGGCAAGCGTTTTGAAGATTTGCCAGAAACTTGGGTTTGCCCGCAATGCGGCGCAACCAAAGATATGTTTCAGAAGTTAGAAGAAAATTAGATGATTAAAAGAGAAGAAGCTTTGCTGTTTTTAAAAGAAAATCTTAATGAAATTAATCTTGTTAAGCATTCTTTGGCTTGTGAAGCTGCCATGATGGCTTTAGCTGATCATTTTCAGGAAGATAGAGAAAAATGGGGCTTATCTGGATTGTTGCATGATGTTGATTATGAACAAACTAAAAACAATCCAGAAAAACATAGCTTGATAGGCAGCCAGATGCTTTTAGATTATGGTTTTGATTCTGAGATAGCCCAAGCGGTTAAAACACATAATTTTTCACATGGTATTTTGCCGGAAACTAAAATGGCTAAAGCTTTGTATTGTTTAGATTCTCTGACTGGTTTAATTGTAGCAGCAACATTAGTTTTACCAGAAAAGAAAATTTCTCTTTTAAACAAAGAAAATGTTTCAAATCGGTTTAAAGAAAAAAGCTTTGCCAGAGGAGCTAGGCGCGAAGAGATATTGAAATGCGAAGAGTTGTTAGGATTGAGCTTGATTGATTTTATTGATATTGTTTTAAAAGCCATGCAAGGTATTTCTGAAGAATTAGGTTTGTAAGTGTTAGATACAAAAATCCCCCGGGAAACGGGGGATTTTAAAAACCTAAAATTTTTTATCTCTCAGTTCTCTTCATTGGTTTGGCTTCGCTGACAAAAATCTTTCTACCATCTAACTCTGCACCATTAAGCTTAGTAATAGCTTCTTTGGCAGCGTCATCAGGCATGTCCACAAAACCGAAACCTCTGGAGCGGTTGGTCATTTTGTCGACAATGATGTCAACAGCTTCTACCGTACCGACAGATTCGAAGAGCTCTTTCAGCTGATCGCTGGTAGAGCTAAAAGGAAGGTTTCCTACAAAAAGTCTCATTTAATTGTTACGCTTTAAGTTAATTCGACCGCTAGCTTAACTCGATTTATTAATGGCGAATTTACTTACGCGCCTAACTGAATCAAGAGCCTAGCTTTTCAAATATTATACTCTTTTAATTTTTAGTGTCAAATTAAATTTTTGTTTGACTTTTAACCTTAAAAAGAGTATATTGTAGTTAATTAAGCGAGTGTCTGCATTAAATATTATATATGAGATGTGGTTGCTCCTAGTTGTTTGGCCCTGCCGCAAGGCGGGGTTTTTAGTTTGACCTTTTTTAATTCAATTGATATCATGTTATCTAACAGTATTATTCTAGAAAGCGGGGTGCCGTGAGGCTATGCACTCACTTAATACAAACAACGGAGTAAACTCCTCCGGCGTCCCGCTTTCAGTTTAATGCTGTTTTTGTTTTCTTAGTGTATAATATACATATGATTGATATATTAAAAAATATTTTATTGAAAGACATTACTACGTATAAAACAGGAGGACCAGCTGATTTTTTTGTAGAGGTTAAAACAGAGTCTGATTTAGAGTCAGCTGTTTTATGGGCGCATGAAAAAAGTTTACCATTTTTTATATTATCTGGGGGAAGCAATGTTTTATTTAGTGATGCAGGTTATAGGGGATTAATAATTAAATTAATTAACGATGATTTGAATTTTGTATCTCCTGATTTAATTTCTGCTGGAGCTGGTGTAAAAATGACTACTTTAGTTAATTTTATGCTTGCTAATAATTTGTCAGGTTTAGAATGGGCGTCAGGAATTCCTGGTAGTTTAGGCGGATCAATGCGGGGTAATGCTGGTTGTTTTGGCGGAGAGATTGCTAATTCTGTTTTAAATTTAAAAATAGCAGAGATTTTAGAAGGAAAATGTTTTTGGAAAGAATATGTAAAAAATGATTGTTTGTTTTTATACAGAGAAAGTATATTTAAGAAAAATGATAATTTGATTGTTTGGCAGGCTCTTTTAAAATTAGAAAAAGGAGATCGTGTTAAATCAGAAAATTTATTAATGGAAAATATTAATAAAAGAAAATTATCTCAACCTTTAGAATATCCTTGTGCTGGTAGTGTTTTTAAAAATGTGATTTTAAAAGATGCAGATGAATTTTTAAAATTATTTCCGGGTGCCCCTGTAACAAATGATGTCATCGCCGCTGGTTGGCTCATTGAACAATGTGGTTTAAAAGGCGAAATATACAATCAGGCTCAAATATCATTAAAGCACGCTAACTTTATTATTAATTTAGGTGGCGCTACATCAGATGATATATATTATTTAATTAATTTGTGTCAAAAAAATGTAAAAGAAAAATTTTCTGTGAATTTGGAAACAGAAATACAGCTAATTGGTTTTTAATTTTGATAATATATATATTTTTTAAGAAAAAAAGTTATCCACAGTTGCTTTTTATTTTATTAGGTTTAAAATTAGAAGTATAAAGTAAAAAAGTTTTTTGGTTTTTTTAAAAATCCTATTAGGTCCTAAATGGACTGGTCGAAAAAATTAAACATTAATTAAAAACATGGTTAAAAAGAAAAAAGCAGTCAAGAGAGTAGCCAAGAAAGTAGTAGCCAAAAAGAAAGTGGCCAAGAGAAGAAAATAATTTTATTTTCTTAACTTTTTTGAAGCAAGCAACCGAATATATTTTAAAAAATATTCGGTTGTTTTTATTTCTTTTTTCCTTTAGAATATGTTTAGAATTAAGAAAAATATAAATACATGAAAACACAGATTAAAGCGTTGAATTTGGAGCTTTTGCCTGGTATAGAGGCATACATTAATAGGAGATTTAAGGCCTTAGAGCCTTTATTTAAGCGTTATGGCGCTTCTTGCGCAGCTTACCTGGAAGTATCTAAGATTAGCCGCCATCATCAGTCTGGAGATGTTTATCGAGCTGAATTACGATTAGATATTCCTGGTCCTAATTTATATGTCTGGGAAGAAGAAGCTGATTTAAAATCTGCTGTTAAAGCGGTAATGGATGATTTAAAAATGCAGGTGGCTAAGAATAAAGGCCGGAAGGTAGCACATGATAGAAAAGTTAAAAAAGGTTTTTAATTTTAAAATATTTTAGAAGATGAGTTTATTGTCTATTCTGGCAGGTGATGCCAATTTAAAATACATCAATACCAAAAAAGATTTGGTAGAAAGAATAAACGAAGCAGAAAAGGTTTGGGAAAAAACTTCTCAGATTGATTTACAAAAAAAATCTCAAGAGCTTTCTGGAAAAATTATTGCAGAGGGATATTCTGATGATATTATTGTAGATGCTTTTGCTTTAGCCAGAGAGGCTGCTAAAAGAACTTTAAATCAAAGACAATTTGATGTACAGATTTTGGGAGGCTTAGCTTTACATGAAGGTAAGATTGTGGAAATGAAAACGGGAGAAGGTAAAACATTGGTAGCTACCACAGCAGCGTATTTAAATGCTTTAGAAAAAAAAGGAGTTCACATTGTTACAGTTAATGATTATTTAGCCAAACGCGATATGGTTTGGATGGGTCAGATTTATTATTATTTAGGAGTGAGTGTATCTTGTATAACCCAGAGTGGCTCTTTTTTATATGATCCTAATTATAAAATGGAACAACCTGAGGCTCAGGTAACTTTAGATGAAAAAAGAGATGAATTAGCTAGCTTTAAAGTTTTTCAAGAATTTTTAAGACCGATTAGCAGAAAAGAAGCTTACCAAGCTGATATTACCTATGGTACTAATTCTGAATTTGGTTTTGATTATTTAAGAGATAATCTAGTTTGGGATTTAAATGATAGGGCTCAAAGAGGGCATCATTTTGTTATCATTGATGAAGTGGATAGTATTTTAATTGATGAGGCCAGAACACCTTTGATTATTTCCGTTCCAGATGAAGATGCTGGTAAAATGTATTCTGAGTTTACTCGTATTGTACCCAGATTAGAAAAAGATCAAGATTATACCGTTGATGAAAAATTAAAAGCTATTTCTTTAACGGAAGAAGGTTTAAATAAAATAGAATCTATTTTTGGTATTAATATTTTTGATGAAAAAGGCATTACGGCTGTACATCATTTAGAAGAAGCTTTAAAAGCCCATGTTTTATTTTTAAAAGATAGAGATTACATTGTTAAAAACGATGAAATTTTAATTGTAGATGAATTTACTGGTAGAATATTGGAAGGTAGAAGATATTCTGGAGGTTTGCATCAAGCTATAGAAGCTAAAGAAGGCGTGACTATTAAACAAGAAAGCAGAACTGCTGCTACTATTACTTTACAAAATTATTTTAGAATGTATCAAAAAATTTCAGGTATGACTGGTACAGCAGCAACTTCAGCTGAAGAATTTCACAAAGTCTATGGCGTAGACGTAGTCATGATTCCTACTAATAAACCCATGAGAAGAAATGATTCTCCTGATCAGATTTATAAAACAACAGAAGGTAAATACAGGCAAATAGTGCAAGAGGTAAAAAGGAGACATGAATCAGGCCAGCCTGTTTTAATTGGTACAGTTTCTATTGAAAGAAACGAATATCTAGGAGCTTTGTTAAAAAGAGAAGGCATACCTTTTCAGATTTTAAATGCCAAAAATCACGAAGAAGAAGGTGCTATCATTGCTCAAGCTGGAAGAAAAGGATCTGTAACCGTGGCTACTAATATGGCTGGTAGAGGTGTAGATATTATTCTAGGAGGTAACCCACCTGATGAGATTGAAAAAGAAAAAGTCATTGCTAATGGAGGTTTATTTGTTTTAGGCACAGAACGACATGAAGCTAGACGTATAGACAATCAGTTAAGAGGTAGGTCAGGACGTCAGGGAGATCCCGGAGCTTCTCAATTTTTTGTTTCTTTAGAAGATGATTTGATGAGAGTTTTTGGTTCTAAAAATATAGGAGGGATGATGAGTAAGTTAGGTTTAACAGAGGATATGGCTATACAACATCCTTTAATCTCTAAAGGCTTAGAAACTGCTCAAAGTAAAATAGAAGGATATAATTTTGATTTACGTAAACATATTTTGGAATATGATGATGTTTTTAATAAACAAAGAACAGCTTTTTATAACAGAAGAATGGAATTGTTAAGATTGACTGAAGAAAAAAAATTACCAGAAAAGATCCTACCTGAGTTATCAGAAAAATTAATATCTTTATCCGAATTCTGGTTAAATACTGATCAAGATACTTTTTATCACAATCTTTCTAATATTTTACCTGGGCTTACTAAAGAAGAAGCTGATGAATTATTTGTAGAAGATCCTGATATCAGATCTAAACAGATCAAAGAAATGTTTGAAAAAAGATATGAAGTTTGGCATAAATCTTTAGATGAAAAAACAATTAATGAAGTTTTGAAATCTTTGACCTTGAGAATTATTGATACCATGTGGATGGATCATTTAGAAGAAATGGAATATTTGCGTGACAGTGTTAATTTAAGAGCTTATGGCCAGAAAGATCCTTTGGTAGAATACAAACAAGAAAGTTATCGATTGTATAAAAATCTAGAAGAAAATTATTTGGTTAGCTTACTTAATATCTTATTTAAGGTTGAGGTAAAACAGAATAACGTGGAAAATGTTTCCAAGAAAAAAGAGATTGATCCATATTCTCATCAAAATGTTGGACGCAATGACCTTTGCCCTTGTGGTAGCGGGAAGAAGTATAAGAGGTGTCATGGGGCGTAAACCAAAAATGGTAAAAATAGTTGTTTTCGTGCCCGAAACTCATGCGGATTTGATAAGAGAAGCTATGGGTAAAGCTGGTGCTGGCAGGATAGGGAAATATATATTTTGCAGTTTTTCAACAAAAGGTATTGGGAGATTTAAACCAAGTAAAGGAGCTCATCCAAAAATTGGTAAAATTGAAAAATTAGAATCAGTTAAAGAAGAAAGAATAGAAATGGTGTGTGAAAAACAAAAATTAAAAAATGTGATGTCAGCGATTAAAAAAGTGCATCCATATGAAGAAATTGCCATTGATGTTTATTCGTTAGAAAAAGCCTAACTTTATATATGGAGAAAATAATTTAAAATTAGTTACAGAGTAATATGGCATATTGGCATAAAAATTTAGCAGCAGGGGGATGGAAGAGGCTTCTTTTAATAGAGCAACTGGGCAATATTGGTAGTGAGGTTTTTAGAGCTTCGCGTTGGCAAAATGAAAATGAAGAAAATTTTAAAATAGCAGTTTATAAGGCTTTGGAATTATTTGATTTAACATTAGACGATTCACGTTGGAAAGGTCGTTTACAAGAAATTATAAGAATTAAAGATGTATTTTGCGATACAGCTTTAAATGAAGGGAAGGTATATAAAACTGACTGGGAAAGTCTTAATCAATATTTCTTTCAATTTGCTTGGGCAGCAAGGGAAGATTGCTAATTTTTTAACAAATATGTCTTACGAAGTACAATTGGAAAAATTTAATGGACCTTTGGATTTGCTTCTTCAATTGATAGAGGAGAAGAATTTGGATGTAACAGAAATATCTTTGTCACAAGTGACAGCTGGGTATTTAAGCTACCTTAGCCAGAATGAAAAAATAGAGCCTAGGGATATGGTAGAATTTTTAGTAGTAGCGGCTACTTTAATTTTAATTAAATCTAAGGCTATTCTACCTACCATTGATTTGTCTTTAGAAGAAAAAGAAGAGATCATGGATTTAGAACAGCGTTTAGTATTGTACCGTTTGTTTAAAACAGCAGGGCAGAAATTCAAACAACAATTAAATCAACCACCTTTTCTTTTCAGCCGTGAGCCTTGGACAAACAAAGTTAGACAATTTTCTCCGCCAGCTAATGTAGATATAACCAAGCTTTTTGAAGCATATAAGGGTATAATAGAGCAATCTAAAGAAGAGGCTGAAGTCTTACCCGAAGCTAAAATTAAAAGGGTGATAACTTTGGAAGAACGTATTAGCCAATTGATCAGTAAGCTTTCCGGAGGTCAATCTTTTAAATTTTCCGAGATTACAAGCAAAGCAGAAAAAACAGAAGTAATCATTACTTTTTTAGCTATTTTACATTTAGCTAAAGAAAAAATTATTTCTGTTAAACAAGAAAACAATTTTGGAGAATTATTTATTCAATCAAATAATATTAAAGATTAAAATATGGATATGCCTGTAGAAAATATTAAACCGATAATTGAAAGTCTGCTTTTTATCAGCGGGGAACCTTTAACTATTTCTAAGATATCAGAGGTTTTGAATTTAAATGAAAAAAGCGTGATAACATATTTGACAGAAATGTCTTCTGATTATGAAAATAATAACAGGGGGTTACGTTTGATTATTGATAATAATAAAGTTTCTTTGGTAACATCTCCTTTAGCTTCATCATATGTTGCTAAGTTATCTAAAATGGATTTAGAAGGGGATTTAAGTCCAGCTTCTTTAGAAACTTTAGCTATCGTAGCTTATAGAGGACCTTTATCACGTATGGAAATAGATGATATCAGGGGTGTAAATTCTTCATACATTTTAAGAGCTTTATTGTTGCGTGGTTTGTTAGATAGAAATGTTCATCCGCAAAGAGCTAACAGCTATATCTATGCCCTGAGCCATGATTTTTTTAAATTCTTAGGTATTAATAAAGTAGAAGATTTGCCAGATTATTTATCATTTTCTCAAAAAGAAATTAAAGCAGATATATGAAATATATAGGTAGATGGTTGGTTTTTATAGGAGCCATGCTTTTGGTGGCTTTTTTGTATTGGTATGGCCAACACCAATCTTTTTTAAAACAACAATTATTAGAAAGTATTAATAGTGTAAAAAGCAAAGTGGTTTTAGAAGAAATTCCTGGACCTAAAAATCTAAGCGCCCAAGCTGTGTTTTTAAAAGATTTAACTGATGATAAAATCGTATATGAGCAAAGTAGCGATTTACATTTTTATCCAGCTTCATTATCTAAATTAATGAGTGCTTTAATAATTTTAGAAAATTATCCTGATTTAGAAGCTGAAATAAAAATTAGTCAAAAAGCCATATCTATTGAAGGAGATGCTGGTAATTTAAAAGTTGGAGAGACTTTTACAGTGAGAGATCTTTTAAAAATGGCTTTGATTATGTCTTCTAATGATGCTGTTTACGCTTTAGCTGAAAGCATTGGTATTAATAAATTTGTGGGTTTGATGAATCAAAAAGCTCAGGAATTGAATTTATCTAATACTGGGTTTTTTGACCCTACAGGTTTAGATGAAAAAAGTAATTTTTCTACAGCCCAAGATTTAGCTAATTTAGCAAAATACATTTTAAAATGGCACCCGTTAGTATCTGATATTACGCTTCAGAAAAGCGTAAAGATTTACTCTTTGAATACTAAGGCAGAACATATTATAATAACTACAGACGAATTGTTAGAAAAGATACCCAATATCGTTTTAGCTAAAACAGGGTATACTGTTAATGCTAATGAATGTTTCTTAATAATTTACAATCTCGAAGGTCACGATTACGTTAGCGTGGTTTTAGATTCCAATGATCGGTTTGGTGATACTTTAAAACTTTATCGTTGGTTAAAAAATTTATTAAAAGAATAATTAAATAATATGCTTTCTGCTCAAATCATTAGAATACTTTTTCTCATAGTTTTGTCTTCGGTCATTGCTTTTATTCTGACTCCTATTTTTACTAATTTCATGTATAAACGTAAATGGGGGAAACAAATATCAGATGACAAAAAAACATTATTTTTTCAGTTACATGGGCACAAAGAAGGTACGCCTACAATGGGAGGAGTAATCATTTGGGTGACTGTTTTGATTGTGACTTTTGGTGTAGCTTTGTTATCTCATTTTTTTGATGGATTTTTTAGTAGCTTAAATTTCTTATCCAGGGCCCAAACATATTTACCTTTAGGTGCTTTAGTGGGAGCAGCTTTAGTAGGTTTGATAGATGATATTTTAGGCGTTCTGCGTATTGGTGCTCATGGCGGAGGTATACACATGAAATACAAGATGTTTATCTACGGAGCTGTTGCTGCCATTGGTGCTTGGTGGTTTGTACAAAAATTAGGTTGGACTATGGTGCATATTCCTTTTTTAGGAGATTTTAATTTTGGGATTTGGTTTGTACCATTTTTTGTTTTTATTCTAGTAGCTTCAGCCATGTCTGCTAATGAAACAGATGGTTTAGATGGTTTGGCTTCTGGGGTACTGCTAATAGCTTTTAGCTGTTTTTTGATTGTTTGTGTTATCCAAGGTAAATATGATTTAGCTGCATTTTTAGCTGTGATAATAGGGGGTCTTTTGACTTTTCTTTGGTACAATATTAATCCTGCGCGTTTTTTCATGGGAGATACAGGGGCCATGTCTTTGGGTATTGTTTTAGGCGTGGTTTCCATTTTAACTAATACTGTTTTTCTTTTACCTTTTTTTGCTTTCATTTTAGTTTTAGAATCTACCTCTGTTATCATTCAAGTTTTCAGCAGAAAGGTATTTAAGAAAAGAGTATTTAAGATCGCCCCCATACATCATCATTTTGAAGCTTTGGGTTGGCCAGAAACTAAAGTAACCATGCGTTTTTGGATTCTAGCTGCGGTAGCTGCAGGATTAGGTATGATTTTGTTTTTTTTAGACAATATGACCTCCTAAATATGGTTGACAAGGTAAAAATGTGGTATAATTAAATTAAGATTAATTTTTAAAAATAAATATATTAAAATATATGAAAAAAGTTTTTTTGTTTGTTTTTTGTTTGGCTGTAGCTTTAATTTTTGTTAGCCAAAATACTTTAGCTGCGGTTTCTAGTGCTACTTGTCAGGTAGTTAATAATAATATTACCGTGGGTACTGCTACCACCTTAAAAGCTAAAGTAACAGGAACATATTCTTCTTTAAAATGGTATGACATTACTGATATAAAATTTTTAGATAGTGGTAAAGCACCAACTAATGCTACATATTTAGGTGCTGGCATTTCTATTTCAACTACTTTTGATGAGCCTGGTATTAAAAATATTTTATTGTGCCCTAGTTGGTCACAATATACTTGCTACCCTTCAGTGCGCTGTGAGGTAGTAGTTAAACCCACAACACCTGCTTCTGTTCAATGCGGAGGTCAGGGTAGCCGTTGTGTGTTTGTGACTAGCAAAACATATGTAGCTAGCAGAAATGTAGCAGGCGAGCTTATCAATGGTTTAGCAGGAGCTGATATAATTTGTAATAAATTAGCTAGTGCATCAGGAGTACCTGGTACTTTTAAAGCTTTTTTGTCTGCTAAAAATATTAATGTAAAAAGCCGTTTAGAAAATGCAACTGTACCTTTAAAATTAATTGATGGTACGGTGGTAGCTAACAATTGGGGTGAGATGACTACCAAACCTCTTTTACATGCTATTAATTTAGATGAAAAAGGGACAGAGGTAAAAGCTGGTTGGGTTTGGACAGGTTCCATGCCTAATGGTTTAGCTACTCCTTACGGATATGGTAATAATTATTGTGGAGAGTGGTTGGGCTCTGTATCTTGTTGTAGCTCAGCTGGTTGGAGCGGTTCTACGAATAATGATCCTAGAGGATATGATCCTGTCACTAATGAAAGTATCATGCCTCGGTCTTGGGGAGGAGAAATGTATGGACGAAAAAATTGCAGACAAGCATATCGTTTGTATTGTTTTCAACAAGGGACAACGACTACAACACCTGAAATTGAAATTAATCCTGAGATAATAAATACAACGACAATTACAACAACGGTAGCGACTACAACTGCGACTACTACAAAAAAAGTTGTTTGTCCAGATTTATATAAACCGGTTTGTGGTGTTAATGGTAAAACCTATAGTAATTCTTGTTATGCTTATGCAGCCGGAGTAAAAGTAAAATCTACTGGAGCATGTAAAGCTGCGACTACGGGAATAGGTACTTCTATTTTAAATATGTTGGGTATTAGTAAAAAAACCTCAACTTCAACCTTACCTGTTACTACTCAACCTGCTCCTTCTATTCCTACACCGGTTACTCCAAAAATAAATACAAGTGGTTCTGGTACAGGGATTACTGGGGGAGGAACCAATAGTGGTTCAGGATCATCTTTAACTGATTGTAAATCTTTAGGAGGTGTTTGTACGGCAATCGCTGGTGGATGTATAAACGGTTACGCTATAGTTCCTAAGGGTGTCTGTTCTGGTAGTTTAGTTTGTTGTAGAGAAACTGCTTCTAATTTGGATATGAATGGTAATGTTTATAATCCTTACGCAGAAGATTTTACAGCGATATATGATGGTTATTATTCAAGCTCAGTGTCTAACGAAGGATGCAATAGATCTATCCCAGGAAAAGATACTATCAAATATAATGGCAAAACTTTAGTATGCCGTTATAAATGTCATTTTGCTTCAATGCTTACAGCTCAATCTTCTATGTCATCTAGCGATGCTGAATCATATGCTAAATATTCCAAGTGTTATCTTACTTGGGTAGAAGCGGGTAGCGCTCAAGATTCTGATTCTTGTAGTTCAGATAACTTCGATAAAATGTGTATTGATGAAGCTTTACTAATGATTGGAACGGTTAATACCGAACAAGAAAAACTACAAAAAGAAAAAGATCAACAAGCTAAGCAAGCAGCTACAAAAGGTTCTTGTGGTACTTTATGCCAAGGTACATCTTTATGGACTTGTTATGATGGTAAATGGACAAAAAAACCTTGTGTGTCTCCAAACTATTGTAATGATAAAAATCAGTGTGTAGCTCCTTCGGGGCCAAGTGGTGGTAAATATTTTTATAACTATCTTCCCAGCCCCATTAAAATGACTTTAGGTCCTTTGCAATGGTTGACAGCTTCTTTGGTGGAAATCTTTAGGTAAAACAAGGGAAAAGATAATTTACAAAATCCGTTCTTAATAGAGCGGATTTTGTTTGACTTAATTTGAAAACAGAGAGATAATATATATTAATATGAAAAAAATAATTTTTGTTATTGTCATTGTAGCTGTTTTAGCAGGAGGGATATATTTAGCTACGGTTTTAATTAAAAACAAAAAAACACCTGATCGTAATCTTATAACTTGTCCTAGTGTTTATAAGCCTGTTTGTGGTGTAGATGGCAAAAGCTATAATAATGCTTGTAATGCCTATAAAAAAAATATTAAGGTAAAATCAGTGGGTTTGTGTCAGTAGAGTTTAGATATTGTTGAGATCTTTGCAATAAAATTAGAAAAGGATAAGTGATTATTAAGAATTAATTTATTTATTATGGAAATTAAGCCGGTGCCTACAAGAGTTTTTCGTGAAGGAGAAAGTTTATTTCATTTTCTTGATTTGTACTTGACAGATCTTGCAGAAAGAGATATAGTGGTTATTACTTCTAAGGTTATAGCGCTTTCTCAAAAAAGAACCGCACGTTATAGTCTAAAAGAAAAAGAGCGGTATATTAAAAAAGAAAGTTGTAAGGTCATAAAAACAGATTTTTGTTATTTGTCATTTAAGGATGGTGAATGGTGTGTTAATGCCGGTGTAGACGAATCTAATGCTAAAGGAAAAATAATCTTATTACCTAAAGATCCTAAAATAGTAGCTTTGGGAGTGAGGCATAGACTACAGAAAAGATGTCATTTAAAAAATATAGGAGTGATTATTACAGATACAAGAAGTGTGCCTTTGCGTTTAGGCACAATGGGTGTAGCGCTGAGCTGGTCGGGCTTTGAAGGTTTTAAAAATTATATTGGTAAAAAAGATTTATTTAAAAAAACATTTAAGTATACTCAGAGTAATATGGCAGATGCTTTAGCTGTGGCAGCCGTGGCAGTGATGGGAGAAGGCGCTGAACAGATTCCTGTAGCTATTATTCGAAAGGCGCCAGTAGATTTTTCAAATAGAAGTTTTATTCATAGTTCTTTGTCAATTTCACCCAGCAAAGATTTATATAGGCCTGTTTATATTATAGACTAAATATAAGTAATATTAATTTATTCAGTTTCTATATGTTAAAATCTAAAGAAGGGAGAAATCAAATGCAGCGAAAGAAAATGAAAGTTAATTTCATTAGCCCACTGATGGAAAAGATTGCCCATCAGTTAGGAGTAGAGATTCATATCGAACCTAAGTATAAATATGTGGGGCAGATAGTTCTGCCCAATGGTACCAAAAGGTATTTTAGAAGCACTCGTTTTGATTTAAATACATTAGGTGCTACTGAAATCGCCCGAGATAAATCATATGCTTCGTATTTTATGCACCTTATGGGATATCCGGTTCCAGAGGGACAAGAGTTTTTTACCAATCATTGGGCAGAGGTGATAAGGAACAAACGTAATCCTTTGGCAGCGTATGATTATGCAAAAAAACTTGGGCTACCAGTTATTGTTAAACCTAATACTAAAAGCCAGGGCAGTGGCGTGGCTAAGGTTTACAATAAGCGGGAATTTATGCAGGCTGTAAATCAATGTAAAGATAATGTATTTTTGGTGCAGAGAGTAGCGGTCGGAAATGATTATCGAATCGTGGTGTTAGATGATCGTGTAATTTCTGCATACCAACGATTTCCGCTTTCTGTGACGGGCGATGGAAGAAATTCCATATTGAAGTTGTTATTGAAAAAACAGCAAGAGTTTAACAGGCAAGACAGGGATACAATCATTCCCATAGATGACATACGGATTAAACGTAGTCTTAAGCGTTTGGGTTTAACTATGGATTCAGTGCCTCAGAAAAAAGAGGGCGTGGAGCTTTTAGCTAATGCCAATCTTTCTACAGGTGGAGATGCTATTGATGTTACTAAACGATTACATCTTGCTTGGAAAAAATTAGCTATTCAGTTAACTCGCGATATGGGTTTGCGGTATTGCGGCGTGGACGTGATGGTTCAAGGAACATTGATTGAACCTCCTCAGTCATTTGTTGTGATTGAAATCAATGCTGCTCCGGGCATTGATAATTATGCTTCCATGGGTGAAGAACAACGTCAGATAGTGGAAGAAATGTATACGGATGTTTTTAAAGCAATGTTGCAAAACAATGCCTTTCCGAATTAATGGAAAGGCATTTTTTATTCAGATTAATTAGTAAAAAAGAAAATTATGGATACAAATATCAATGTGAGAAAATTTTAAATTTGATATAATAATAGTTATGAATAATAAACACTTAGAAATAGAATTAAAATTTAAAATAGATGATTTTAAAAGCTTTGATTCCAAATTGATGTCTTTAGCGGAAAAAGTGGAATCAGAAATTCTTCAGCGCACAGTTAGATTTGATACGCCTTCTAAATCTTTAGAAGAAAAAGGTGTTTTTTTAAGAGTTAGAACTGGTCACATTAATACTTTGACAGTTAAAACTAAAAGAACAGATCAATCTAATGCTGATTATTTATCAAGAAATGAATGGGAAATTGAAGTCTCTGACCCAGAAATGATGCAAGAAATGCTTAGACAATTAGGATTTACGCGAGAGGTAATTATGGAAAAATACAGAAAAACTTATCATCTAGAAAGTGCAATAGTTACCTTAGATAGGTTACCTTTTGGTTATTTTTCAGAAATAGAAGGAGAACCTATTAAAATAGAAGAAATTATTAAAAAATTGGGATTAACTGAAAATAATAGAATAACAGTAACTTATTGGGATCTATTTGAAGATTATAAAAAGGAAAATGGACTAGAAGGGGATAATATAGTATTTGAAGCGTAGTTCTATTGTTTTGGGCTATAAAAAATCGTTATATATGCGTGGATATTAAATGAGGTTGACAGAACTATTTTTAGCTGTCATACTTAAATAGTAGGGAATTAGTCAATTAGATTAATTTCCGTGAATAAGATAGAGTTCATTAACAAAAATAATCGACGATTAAAATCGCCGTTTAATATATACCAAATCTATAGAAAGGAAGGAATACCGATGGAACAGCAAATGGTTGTTGCGCAAAAAGAAGTGCAAGCTGAAACAGTAGTTGTTGCGCAGAAAGAAGCGCGCGCCAAAGTGGTCGACGCCATTCTTTGTCCTAATCCAGAATTTGTGGTTTGGGCTGCCGAGAACTGCTGCTATACGAGTTGCACTCGTTGCTGAAGAAGCAGGGGGCGAGTAAATATTCGCCCCCTAAATTTATTTTAAAATAGGAGGTTAACATGTTACGATTATCGCGTTGGGTTCATTGTTTTGAGCGAGCTGATATAATGGCTTTTTGGGATCCCCTTCTGTTCAACCTTGTCTTTGTGTCTAAAGATTTAGGCACAAAGATTAAAACAAATGCAACTAAACCCATTTTAGAAACTGACTTGGTTTTTTGCGTCGGTAAGGAGTCAGTGAGTGTTCTAAAAGATCAGGGTTTTCTCGTTGAAGATATCCATAATGATTGGGAACAATTTTGTGAACTACGTGAAAGACTTTTGGATAAATCTACTCTGGAATTGCTTTACCTTTTAGTTACAGATGATTGTAATATGAGGTGCTCTTATTGTTTTGAGGATTCGCCCGTGTTAGTGACCCCATGTCGAAATGTGACAATGTCGTTTGCGATCGCAAAGAGGGCAGTAGATCTTTTTGCGGATCTTAATAGTCGCTACGGAGATCCACAAAAGAATAAAACAATTCATTTCTATGGCGGAGAACCATTATTGAATAAACGAATTATCGAATTCACCGTTAAGTATATACAGGATCTCATACATAGGAATGTACTATCTGAATTTTGTCAGATGGCAATTGTTACTAATGGTTTACTTATGGATGAGCATATTGCGCATTTTCTTGCCGATAATAAAGTTACTGTTGGTCTTTCGTTGGATGGTCCCGAAAATATCAATAACTTTTATCGGCTGGCAAAGAAGCAGGAAATAAACGCATTCAAAAAGACAATGCGTGCTTTATCCATTCTTCAGTCTTGTGGTGCACAGATAGGTCTCTCGGTTACTTTGACACCGTTAGCGGTAGATCATTTTGATGAATTGATTGATTTTTTGCTCAATCAAGTGGGAAAGATTGACGGACTTAGCCTCAATTTACTCCATTTTAATCGAAATGTGATTCCGCCACATGATTATTATGAACGTGCGGCACGGTGTCAACTTATAGCCTTTGAACTTTTTAGAAAGGCCGGTATTTATGAAGAACGAGTTATGCGTAAGGCAAAGGCGTTTATTAAACAACAACCGATGTTAGGTGATTGCGGAGCTTTAGGCAATCAACTTATTATTGCACCTGATGGTAAAATTGGAGTTTGTCAGGATTTTGTGAAGCCGCGTACTTATTTTTACGGCAATGTTTTGAATAAGGATATTGATCCTATCGCTGATGGTCTTTTTAAAGACTGGAGGCAAAGATCACCCTTTTACATGGAAAACTGTTTTAATTGTCCTGCTATCGGTATTTGCGGTGGTGGTTGTCCAGCGAGTGCCGAACTGAAAACTGGTAGTAGATGGAATATTGATGAACGTATATGCCACCATAGCAACTTTACTCTCGAGTGGCTTATATGGGAAACCTACAGCCATGTTTCTCTGGCGTAAATTTTTAATATTAGATATAATAAGGACGAATCTGTTATGATTCGTCCTATTTTTATATTACATATCTATGATATATCCAAGGGTAAAATTTAGAATATCTCAAGTAGCAGAGTTACGAACGCTTAAAGCATTTTTTCATGATGTCAAATATGATAATGGTCGAAGTTTAAAATGGGCTATTTTTCGTCGTCATCGTGAATTGAAAAATATCATTAAGAATTCGTCAAAATTACCATTATCACAAATTATAAAATATATTAGAGATGTTTATAAACAAAATAACGTACATTTTCTTCACGATACTATTATAGTTGAGAAGCAATGGCGAAAAAAGGAAATGCCTTTTTTCTTATTAACTAAAAATTTATTTCCTAATTTAACTTGGCCAAAGGGTAAATATATAGCATATTTTACTATATGGTCTATGTTTCCTAGGTTCCTAGATGATAAAACTTTTCAAATTCCATTTTTTCATAAGAAAAAGGGGTATATTAATGTTATTATAGCTCATGAGTTATTGCATTTTATCTTTTATAAATATTTTTATAAATGGTATCCGCAATACAGGAATCCAAAATACAACTATTTTGTTTGGAATATTTCTGAAATATTCAACATATTAATTCAAAATTCCAAACCTTGGATAAAAGAATTTAATCAAAAAGCATTACTTTATCCAGAGCATAAAAATATTTTAAGTGTATTGAAAAATAAATTAAATAAAAAGACATTTATTGCTAAAGAGCTTACTAAATATATTGTAGATGAGTTTAAAAAAAGAAAATGGCAATAAGGAGTTGAGGATAAATCGTTTTTACAAATCGTTATAAGATATAATTTTAATGGATTTTTAACTATATGCATTGTAGTTATAAAAGACTTGTTTTAAATGAGAACATTACGGTAATCAAATAAAAATGAACAAAAATCAAAATCTTTTAAATAGTTTTAAAATAGCTTTTTTGGGGCTTATTAGCGCTTTTAAAAAAGAGAAAAATTTTAGAATACAGTGTTTGATTGGAATTATAGTTATATTTCTTATGATAGTTCTTGATTTAAATGCTATAGAAAAATCTATTTTACTTTTAATGATTTTAGTTGTTTTGAGCTTGGAATTAATTAATTCTCAAATTGAAAAGTTTTTAGATTTTATACAGCCAGATCATCACCTAAAGGTGAAAATAATTAAAGATTTTTCAGCTGGTGCAGTTTTACTTTCAGCCATAGGATCTATTGTGATAGGAATTTTAATCTTTTTACCTTATATAATTAAGTTTATTGGAAGGGGATAGATAATGTTTTTAGTGTGTTATTTTATATGATGTAATGCGGTAATTTGACTTTTATTTTTAACAGATATAATATAAAAACAATTAAATCTTTGTTATAGCTTCGGTTATAACAAGCTAACGAACAGCGGCGGGAACCGTTGTTTGTTTTTTTATATGGTTTAACTAGCATGTTTATGGCGTCATTTTAAACGATATAATATGTAGAATAGATTAATATTATTGTTTTAAATAGATTTATAAAATGACCTATCAATCCTATGATGAATTACTTAAAGAAAAAAGAGCATGGTATCAAACCATTAATAAATCTTATTGTCCTATATTAAACGAATATGTCTTTTTCAATTCTAAAGGTTTCCATCACTTAATGTATGATGGGACAAATAGAGCACGAACTCAAAGAAACAGAATGTATAGGTTAGGGCTGTTACCTTTAGTAATTCCTGTTTTAAAGAATGCTACAAGTATATTTAAATATACAAATCCTACTTATTTTAAAAAATTAAATAAAAATGTTGAGTATTGGGAATTAAGAGAAATTGTTGGTAAACAAAATACCATGGTTACAGTTGTTTTAAGACGTATAGGGACAGGTAATATCGGTTTTTATAGTGTACGGAAAAAGAAAGATAAAACAAGAAAAACCATCTAAATGATGGTCTTTTTGTTGTACCCACTTTATCGGCATATGGAATTCCTTTAGCCGAACAAAGCTTGCGCTTAAATGGGCACATCAATATTTTATGTTTATTAAAGTTAAAAGTCAATGTACCGCGAATTATAGTTTTAACGTTATGCACGGTGTTTAACAGATAAAATATAAAAGTTGTTTTTTGAATTTTAAGATGATAACATAAGAATAATATTTTTTGAATATGTCTGACGATAAACTTAAAAAATTACATTCTGTTATTGTAAACGCTGTTGTTGAAAAAGAAGGCAAAATTTTATTATCTCAGAGGAGTTTTGAAGAAAAACATGAGCCTGGTAAATGGACTGTTCCAGGTGGAAAGATAGAAATAACCGAAGGAGATGTTTTTAATATTATTGAGAAAACCTTAGCCAGAGAAGCGGAAGAAGAAACGGGAATTAAAATAAAAAAAGAGGTTGATTTAATAGCAAATAATACCTTTATTCGTTCAGATGGCACTCATGTAATCGCTTTAATATTTTTATGTCATTATGCTTCAGGAAGAGCAAAAGCTCTCGAAGATACCATCGCTGTTAAATGGATAAAAAAAGAGGAAATAGATAAATATCAATTTCCTCCAAATGTGAAAGGTTATATTGAATTAGGCTTTAAAGAGATGCAAAAGAGGATTATCAAATGATTTAAGGGCAGGGGATATTATTCCTGCCCTTTTTTAATAAATTTTTGAATACAAATTAATATTTGTTCCAAATAAAAAGCATCAATCTGTTTATTACATGTTATATATTCCTTAGCTAGGGGATATAGATTTAAAGCGCAAAAATATCTGAAACGGCTGAAATTATCTAAGTGGGCTTTACCCATAGCTTTTCTAGCAATATCTAGTATATTTATCTTTAAAAACTTATTAGATAGATATCCTTCAGGAAGAAAACTGCTAATCAACGCTTCGATGAAAACAATTTCGGTTGGCCAAGCTTTTAAACCGACTTTATTAATTAAAGTTCTATTTTTACGAATTATTTTTTGTGTAGTTAAAAATAATTTTTTATTATTGTTAAAAAGCACATGGAAACATTCGTGCAAGAAGATAGCGTGAATTAAATATTTTATCTTTTTAATTGGCCAACCGGAGCATTCCAATGCTATATTATTTTGATGAGTCCAACCCTGGCAATCATTTATTCCTTGACCACTTAATATCAATCTTAATTTGATAGCTTTAGGCCATTCATTTTGGGTTAATCCGCATAAGCTAGCTATAACCTTTAAGTTTTTATTGATAGTATGTTTTTGGCTTTGGTAAACCTTAGAGATTATTTTTAATTTTTTGTTTTCTTCTGGCCAAATTATATCGAATCTATTTTCGAATTCATCAAAGACCAATTTAATCTCTTCTGTTTTTACCTTACCTATGATTTTACGGATATTAGCCCAAATCATTTTTTGATCTTCGAATAAAAAGATTGGTTCTAGATTTATACGAGCTTGTCGAAAAATTCTGGTAAACTGTTTGAGAGCTAATTTATCTTTACTAGTTAATATCCCTGTTTGTTTAAGCCACGTTGCTTTTCTTTTAGGAACACAAACCAAACCGTTCCACTGGCTTAATTGAGAGATGAATGAATATAAATTACTAATTTTAGGTTGAGATATCTGTATTTTCATAAAAACTTCTTATTTCAATTATTATATCCTTTTTTAAGCGTGCGTAAAGGTTCAGATACATATGTTACACTTAATTGTCGGTGTCTTTTTATATGATTAAATCAGTGTTTTTAGGTTGTTATTTTAAATGATGTGATGCGTGTCCTTGATTTCCTTGAAAAAAGGTTATATCATATTTATAATGTTTTGTCACGATAGCTGAGTATTTAGAGGGGGTTCACTATTTATTAGGGTTAAATATAGATGTAATTTCATTAATCAAGTTGTTTTATCATAGCTATCACTAATACGAATTTTTATTTAAAATTAGCTTTATATATTACTTATTTATATAATTTTACTGTATTTATTAATAATATTTTTATATGAGATTTTCTAAATATTTTTTAAAAACAACTGAACAAGTTTCAAACGATGAAAGAAGTATCTCTGCTAAATTTCTTAAACAGGGTGGGTTTATTCGTGAGTCGGTAGCCGGTCGATACTATTTTTTACCAATTGGTTATAAAGTACAACAAAATATTATGACTGTTATTAAGCAAGAAATGGACGCTATTGGCTGCCAAGAAATGATTACCCCTATTTTACACTCACTGGATTTATGGAAGGAAACTAATAGAACGAATACCGCTGGTTTTGAGTTGATGAAAGTTAAAGACCGCCGTGGTGCTGAATTTGCCTTGGGCGGTACAGCAGAAGAAATGTTCGTTGATTTAGTGCGTCAATATGTTATAAGCTACCGTGATTTGCCATTTCATCTCTATCAGTTTTCTCCAAAATTTCGTGATGAATTAAGGGCTCGAGGAGGATTATTACGTGTTCGGGAATTTATCATGAAAGATGGTTATTCGTTTCATAAAAATGAAGACGATTTTAAAATTGAATACGAACGGATGAAAAAAGTTTATACTAAAATTTTTGATCGATTAGGATTAAAAACTTATATCGTAGAGGCGGATAATGGTTACATAGGAGGAGAATATTGCCATGAGTTTGTTGTTGAGTCAGAAATCGGTGAGAGTAAATTTTTTATTGCCGAGCATGATGATTACGCTGCCCATGAAGATATAGCTTTATTTAAGAAAGAAATAAAAAATAAAGATGATAAGCAATTAGCTATTGTTGAGGTTAAAGCTAAAAGAGGTGTAACCATGGAAGATGGTGTAAAATTTCATAAACTGCCTCTTTGGCGTCAGATTAAAAACGTTCTTTTTGTAGATGACACGGGAAGGTTTATTTTAGCTGTTATTAGGGGTGACTTAGATGTTAATGAGATTAAGTTAAAGAATATAATACATGCTACAACATTGCGACCAGCTACGGATGAAGAAATTAGAAAATCTATTCACTCAGAGCCTGGATTTATATCACCAGTAAAGATTAAGGATAATATAAATAAGAAAGTCGTTTTAATGATTGTGGCTGATGATTCTTTGCGAACAATTGCAAATGCTTATAGTGGTAGTAATAAAAAGAATATTGATTTATTAAATATAAACATTGATAGAGATTATCAGTCAGATATTGAAGGTGATATTGCTTTAGCTAAAGCAGGATTTGAATCTGTTAAAGGGAGTGGAAAGCTCATTGAGAAGCGTGGTATTGAAGTGGGAAATATTTTTCAGCTTGGCTATCATTATTCAAATAAAATGAAGGGAGCGACCTATGTTGATATTGATGGAAAAGAAAAACCATTTTATATGGGTTGTTATGGGATTGGTATTGGTCGCACCATGGCAACGATAGTAGAAAAATATCATGATGAAAAAGGTATTATTTGGCCTAAAACAGTAGCGCCATTTCAAATTCATTTAATCGCCTTATATGAAGTTAGCGAAGAGGCTGATGAATTATATAATCAGTTAATTGAAAAAGGCATAGAGGTTTTATATGACGATCGAACAAAAACTGCTGGTGAAAAATTTGCTGATGCTGATTTAATTGGTTTGCCTATGCGTGTAGTGATCAGTAAAAAAACAATTCAGCAAAAAAGCGTTGAAGTAAAAAAACGAGATGAAGAAACAACTGAATTAGTTTTGCTCAAAGATTTTATTAAATATATCTTCAAGGTAAAAGAATAATTTTATGATGTATAAAGTTGATTATAAATATTACCTTATAAATGAGGCTAGCAAGAAAAAAATTAAGCTATATTATAGAAAAATCGTTAACGAAATTATAAAATATTATAAGCAATATTTAAAAAAAGATATTCTTAGTATATATATTAGAGGAAGCGTTCCGTTAGGTAGGGCGAAAAAAATATTTCAGATATTGATATGATTACTATCACCAAAAGAAAGTTACCTACAAAAAAATTAAAGTGGATATTGCAAATTTCAGAAGAATTAAAAAAGAAATATTCGCATGTTAGTTTATTTGATTTAACAGTGATATCTCTAAATGAATTATTAAATGATAGAAGATATAAAATGTTAAAATTCCATTTAAAAACTAATGCCACCTGTTTATTTGGTAGAGATATATCTAAACTCATAAAGCCTTATCATGTAGGTAAGCCTTTAATTAAAGAATTATATCAGAATTTTGATAAAGATATTAATGCCCTTAAAGAATTATTAATTGAGAAAAATAACCAGAGAGAATTTCTTTTTAAAGAGAGACCTTTAAAATTTTGGTGTAATTGGATTATGCGTGATATTTTAAGGGCGGGAGGGGCTTTTGTAACGGCAAAAAATAATACCTATACTCGTGATTTACAAGATTGTAATAAACTATTTAATATTAAATATCCGCAATATAAAAAAGAAATGGACGGGGCTTTAAAGTTAGTTTTTAAGCCGACTAGTAATAAATCAGCTTTATTAAAATATTTAAATAATTTTACCCCAAAATTAATTTTTATTTGGAGAGAAGTACTTAATAATTAATGTTAAATATTATGATGATTAAAAAAAATATAAGTTTGATTGTATTATTAGTTATCTTAACTGTAGGGTTTTGTTTTTTTATCGCATATAAAAATAACAAAATTAGATTATTAAATGATGATGTAAAATTAGAGAAGATAAGGGTACAGACTGGCTGGTTGATTAATGGCGAGTTTGCTAATGTTTGTTCCGCCATTGTTAATGGTTATTACAAAGACGAAGGATTAGATGTAGAGTTAATGCCAGGGGGCCCATCTGGTGCTTCTTTTATTTTAGCTACTAATGCTATTGCACAAAACGATGATCTTGATATAGGAATTGAGGGTGATTTGGTGCCTTTATTACGTGGTCGTAGCAAAGATGATAATGAAAAACTTAAAGTTAAAGCGTTTGGTGCGCTTTGGAATCAAGTTCCTTATGGCTTTATTGTTAGACAAGATTCAGGTTTAAATAGTTTAAAAGATTTTATTAAGAAAAAACCAGATGGAACAAAATATAAAATTGGAGTTACAGCTGATTCAGTAATTCAATATGCTATTGCTAAATATGCGGGCGTATCAGTTGATGATTTAAATATCCAAATTATAGGTTTTGATGCCACTCCATTTTTATCTGGGCAAGTTGATGCCTTAGCGTCATATTGGACAACCCAGGGTTACGAAGTAGAAAAAGCTGGGATCGCCTATAAATTTTTAAATGTAGATGAGATACCTGGCTTTAGTCAACCCTCACAGATATTATTAGCAACTGAGAATAAACTTAAAGAAAAAAAAGATAGTTTAATAAAGTGGCTAAGAGCCACTAATAAAGGTACGACTTATGTAATAAATAATCCAGCTGAAGCAGCAAAACAAATATTAGATCCACGTTGTGGCGGACCAAACTTTGATCCAATACAAGAAGAGTGGTTAATAAAAAAATCTTTACCGTTATTTCAGGGCCAAGAAAATGGTGAGATAAATGAAAATCAAGTTAAAAATTTTGCCACAACTTACTATAATCTAGATCAAATACCTAAAATTCCAGAAATATCAGAATTAATTGACTATTCAATTCTTAATGGAATCTAAAGATAATAAAAATAAACCCTTAATTGTTTTAAGAGAGGTTACTAAAAATTATTCTAGAGGAAAAAATAATTTTGTTGGTGTTAAAAATATAAATTTTGAAATATTTAAAGGGGAAATTGTTACAATTTTAGGTTCTTCTAGTTGCGGCAAAACAACCATTTTACGTCTAGTAGCTGGCTTGATAAAACCAACATCGGGTAAAATTTTTTTTCAAGATACAGACATATCATATGCTCATAAAAGTGGGTTTTTTGGTTTAGTTCCACAATCGCCAGCACTTTTGTCTAACCGCACAGTAGAAAAAAATATTAATTTATCGTTAGAAATTAAAAAAGAAAACAACAAGATTCTAATAAAAAAAATAATAGATATGGTTGGGTTGTCTGGTTATGAAAATTTTTACCCCTATCAATTATCTGGTGGCATGAAGCAACGAGTGTCCTTAGCTAGGGCGTTGGTTTTTAAACCACAAATATTATTAATGGATGAGCCTTTTGCCTCAGTTGATGAAATTATGCGAGAAAAATTAAATGTTGATCTTGTTAATTTGCATAATTCATTAGAACAAACTATTCTCTTCGTTACTCATAATATTGAAGAAGCTGTTTTTATATCCGATCGTATTTTAATTATGCAAGCAAATCCGGGCCATATTATTGAAAATCTGGATATAACATTACCATCAAAAAGGGACCAAGACTTACGAGTAAATGCGGACTTTTTTGAACAAGTAACTCGAGTTAGAAATATCTTAAAGAATAATAAATGTTAAAAAATATATTATATACTACTATTGTTATCTTTTGTTTCTCAATATTTTGGCAGATTGGGGAAGACATAGTTAATGTTAGTAGACATCAACAAAACGAGACTTCATTAGAGGCATTTATTCCTACGCCTTTAACAATAATAAAAACTTTTATTAATAATGGAGATCGATTAATTCGTGAAGCTAATTATACTTTAGGAAGAGCGTTTTTAGGTTTTATGATAGGCACATTGTTAGCTATTATGGTTTCTGTATTTTTTTTATTTTTTCCCTTTTTTAGAAATATATTTTTCCCTTTTGCTTTTGCTATTAATTCTTTTCCGATTATTGGATTAGCACCAGCAATTATTATTGCTTTTGGACAAGGATCTTGGTTGTCTATAGTTTTTATTTCCACACTTATTTGTTATTTTCCTATATTAATAAGTTTAGATACAGCTTATAAAAATATTGACAATGAGATTATAGAAATCATGCAAGTTTTTAATGCCAATAGGATGCAAATATTTTTAAAAGTTCAACTGCCATTAGTATTGCCTTATTTATTTATGGCTATGAAATTGGCAATCCCTGCTAATATTATTGGTGCAATACTAGGTGAATGGTTGGGTAGCCGTACTGGTTTGGGGCAATTAATAACCATAGCTCTTTATCAGTTAAAACCAGGCTTGCTTTACGCCTCTTTATTTTTAATAGTGGCATTTAGTTTAATTTCCATCCTTTTTTTGACTTTATTAGAACATTTATTGTTTCCTTGGAAAAGAAAAAATAATTAAAAAGTGGGAGTTTCAATAGAAACCCCCACTTACAAAAATGTTATTTTCCTAGTATTTTCTAGGTGTTTTTTAGTGTTTGTAAAATTTGTTCGAATGGGACAATGACGGTTTGTCCTGTTTTTCGGTTTTTAACTTCAACCAAACCATCATTGGCTTTTTGACCGATCGTGATTCTCCATGGGATACCTAGCAGATCGGCATCTTTGAATTTAAAACCAGCACTTTCATCCCGATCATCCAAGATAACCTCTTCACCAACATTTTGCAATGATTGGTAAATTTTTTCTGCAAGCTCGCGCTGTACAGAATTTTCCCATGAAATCGGAGTGATGATTAGGCGGTATGGGGCAATAGCTTCTGGCCACACAATGCCGTGTTTATCGTGAAGTTGTTCAATTACCCCAGCAACCATTCTTGATATACCAATACCATAACATCCCATTAAAACCAGCTGATACTGACCTTTGTTGTCTTTATAGGTTAGTTTCATTGGTTTTGAGTATTTGGAATCAAGCTGAAAAATATGTCCAAGTTCGATACCACGATCGACCTTGAGCCGATTTTTTTGACAGTTAGGGCAAATATCGCCTTCACGAGCATTTCTTACATTAATGAATCTTTCAGGCCAGGGCAAATCTCTGCCGAAGTTAACATTGATGAAGTGGTAGTTAGTCTCATTGGCTCCACAAACAAAGTTAAGCATTGTTTGAACTGATTCGTCGGCAATGATGGTTGCCCCAGAAAGTCCGATTGGACCCGTAAAACCAACATCTGCACCAGTAAATCTTACAATAGTATCTACATTGGCGGGAACAAAATAAGAAGCGGTTAATATTTCTTCTAGTTTTCGTTCGTTGATTTCAAGGTCACCTCGAATAAGTATAACTATCAATTGATCATCAACCTGGTAAATGACAGTTTTAAGAATCTTATCGGCTGGTGTGTTGGCGAGGAAGCTACTTAATTGCTCTATGGTTTTGATGTTTGGTGTATAAATCTTCGTAAATTCTTTTGGTTTTTGAAAAGTTGGTAGATCAAGTATAGAGTTTGCTTTCTCAATGTTAGCTCCATAGTGGCAGGATTCACAATTAAGAATAACGTCTTCGCCTGTATTCGTAAGAATCATAAATTCTGAGGAATAAGCTCCACCAATATTGCCAGAATCAGCATCAACAGTCTGTACGTTAATGCCACATCTATCAAATATCGATTGGTAAGTGTTTTTTATCAGATTAAATGTCTTACGCATGTCGGCTTCATCAGTATGAAAGGAATAACCATCTTTCATAATAAATTCCCTAGTACGAATGATGCCATTTCGTGGACGAAGTTCGTCTCTAAATTTAGATCCTATTTGATAAAGCAGTAATGGTAGATCACGGTATGATTTAAGATGGGTGCGAACCAAATCAACCATTGCTTCTTCAGCAGTTGGGGCTAGACAAAATTCTTCACCCCTACGGTCTTTTAGATGAAATAAAAATTTTGCCTTTGTGTAATCATACCAACGACCAGCTTCTTCCCAGATGGTTCTAGGTTGAAGAATAGGAAGGTTTAATTCAATGCCTCCGCATTTGTCCATTTCTTCACGAATAATTTGTTCAATTTTCCTTAGTACTCTCCACATTAAAGGGAGATAGGCATAAATACCCGCGGAGAAAGGATAAATATATCCTCCTCGGACAAGTAGTTTGTGGCTAATACTTGTAGCGCCATGAGGATCTTCTTTCTTAGTAGACAAGAAGGATTTGCTTAATCTCATTTTTTTAACTCCTTTCAAATTTTGCGTTGTCTATTATATTTTTTAAAGAACAGATACAATTATGATATTATACAATATATGACGAAAAAATACAATGATAGTGTTATAGTTAAATGATTGCAAGGGTTTAGATACATATGTTACACTTAATCAATTATTGATATCTTTTTATATGATATAATGTGTCCTGTTGATATCATATTTCATATTTAATACACTATTGTCATAATTATGAAAAGCAATATTAATCTAATTGAACAGTTAAAAATCCTGCCATATTTTAATAAAAAACCATATGTCAGTTTGGTAAACAGTTTGATCTTAAAAACACTACAGTTGATACCTATATCAGCCGTTTCTTGGAGCGTGAGGAGATTGTTAGGCTTAAAAAAAGGTTTTATGTGTCAGCTGATTTTTATAAGTAAAATTTAGATATTCATTTTTTATAACAATATGCAAATTACAAATATTCAAAAATGGGAAAGGGAATTTTCTTTGAAAAAAGGTATTGCTCAAGATGAAGAAAAAGCTATAAAAATTGCTATTTTGAAACTGACTGAAGAAGTTGGTGAAGTTTGTAAAGCTATTCTTGAAAAGAAATGGGAAGAGGTTCCTGCTGAAGTAACTGATGTAATTGTATTTACCTGTAAGGTTGCTAATATTGCGGAAGATTTTCATGGAACTGAAAAATTAAGTGATGTTATAAAAAGAAAATTAGAATATTGCGAAAGTCGAACTTATGACAAAGAAACGAATAAAGTGGATAAACCTGAAAACAATGAATTCAAATAAAAAAAGAATTTGGATTAATTAGAGAATTTAGAACTAGATATGGTTAAAAAAACAACCTTTTAGCTATAAAAGATTTGTCTTAGATGTGGATAACTTCCCAGTGACAGTATTAACAGATTGTGGTATAATAATTATCAAAGAAAGATCTTTGAAAATCTTTAAAAATATTTGTAGGAAAATTCAGAAAGGAGAATGAAAGAGATGAGGGTAACGGTAACAGTGCTTTTAGTTCTATTTGTTTTGTTTGGTATGGTTCCTGTTTCCCAAGCCCAGGAATCGCCTGCGTTGCATGGTCGACCGGTAGATATCTATTTTAACGGTAAACCATTGGTTTGGGGAGATGCTATTCCTTTTATTCAGGATGAAGCTCCTGGCAGAACTATGATTCCTGCAAGGTTCTTCTCCGAGATGATAGGAGCAGACGTGCTCTGGCTACCTGATACTCATCAGGTAGTTGTCAATATGCCCGCTCCATCGGCTTTTGATAATCAATTTCGCCAAGTGATATTACAAGTTGGTACAAGTACAGCTGTAGTTCAGCTTGGTACTAATGACAAGAACAAAACCGAAGTAATATTGGATGCGAGTGTTTGGCAAGAGCCAGAATCTCCTTGGAGAACATATGTGCCATTAAGGTTTGTAACAGAATGCCTGGGTGGCATTGTTGGATGGACTCCCAAAGGTGAATCTTCTAAGATTTATCCTAATCAAGCTCTTGAAAACGATGAGGTAACTACGGTTTACTTTCTACCTGAGAAAGAAAACGATTATCTCATTGTCCCTGGTGAAAGGATTGGGAAATATAGGCTGGATTGGCCAATTGAGCAGTATACCAATGTTTTTGGTGAGCCACTAGATACTTCTGAACCATTTGAGTATGGTGGTTATTGGTATACTGCATATAGCTATCTAAACAAGTACACGCGTTTGAATATCTTAACCAATTTTGGAAGTACCGTATTTATAGAGATAGGACCAAATCTTGACCCAGCGATTGAAACCGAGACCAAACGTTACCATACCAAGGATAATTTAGGTGGTAATGTTCAGGTTACTGGCCAGGAGCTCACAGAGATATATGGTAATCCTTTTCTTGTGATTCCGAGACCAGATAATACTCGCTATGTTGCTTGGGTTTTTAAGTGCGGAATAGCTTTCATTCTACTAGATGATGATCACATCGTTTATATTAGAGTGTTCACTTTTCCACACTATCCATACACTTACAAGTAATTTCGAAACCAAGGCTCGACTTAAATAAGTCGAGCTTTTTTTTGTTGCTTGATTATTTTTATTTTGATATACTAAATATAGTAATAATTCTAATTAAATATTAATTTATATGACGAAGATATCTAAGAATTTAATATATTTTATTTTTGGAGTAGTAATATTTGTTGGTATATTAATTTATGGTATCTATTTATGGCAGGAACAACAGACAGAACCAATTTCGTTTACTGTAACGCTTTTAGGTTCTGATTATAATAATGCAGTTGAAGAGGTATATTTATCTGGTTTTCAAATTGTGATGCGTAATATTAAAGGTGGTAAAGAAAAATTATTATTAACAGATGATTTTGGCAAAGCTATTTTTAATGTTAAAGCTAATAGTAGTTATAATTTAATTATTTTACCTAGTGGTACAACAAGTTTTCTTTATGCGGTACCTCCCTCTAATTTGGTATTTAATTTTGATATTATAAAAGATGTAAAAAAACAATTCCGTTTAGCTCTTAAAGAAGAAGCGACAAGAGATATTCAGAGACGTAAAGATTTGAATTGGGTATATATGCCGGCTCTGGAACAATTTAAAAATAAAAATGGATATTATCCTAAAATTGTCTTTGAAAAAATAGATAGTAAAGGAGAATTAGCAAAAATTTTATCAGGATATATACCTAATATACCCTTAGATCCATTAAGTGGTCATTTTTACGAATATTATTCGGATGGTAAGACATATAAATTGATTGCATATCCTGAAATAGATTTCCGAGGGAATCTATTCAAACTTTATAAAGACCAGAAGGTTTATTTAATAGGTAATAATTTAGATTATGTCTCTTATTCTAATATTGTAGAAATTGCCAACAAAATAAATTTCAATTATTTAGAATCATTGACATCGGACGTAGCCAAATTTATATTTTCTAAAACAAAACCCGTTTATGCTGCTATTTATTACGATGGTGGAGGAGGAAAATGCCAGGGATGCCAGATTGGAGATAAATTTATAAAAAATGGAGAAACTTATTGTCCTGGAACACAAACAAATTGTCAAAATCCTACAGGCGCTGACGTCTATGTTTGTAGCGGGGCCACAATAGTAAATGGTTGTTTAATAGGCGATATTTGGTGTTATACGTGTATAGTAAAAAATGATGGTAGTTGTACTTGGACTAACAAATGTACTTCTGGTAAATTTAAAATTAAGCCATCAGAATATTGTAGTGGTTGTCAATCAGCTAGTTGTGGTCAATGTTCTACAGTGGAAACTTGCACTACTTCAAGTGGTGAGTTAGGGGGATGGAGATGTAATTGTGGTGGTTCAGTAGGTGGTGGTTTATATGAAAATTGTGGAGGAGTTTGTGATATTAGTTGTGTTGAAGAAGGTGAAAAATTGCGATGTATAGTTGTGGGAGGTATGTATCAATGCAAAATGTCTACAGACGTGGCATATTCACTTTGCGCTTCTGACGCAAAAGCGAATGATGCCTGTGGTTGCCCTGACTATAATGATCCTGGTAAAGGTGGTTTATATGAACCATGTACTTCGTGCGGCTGTAGAAATGGCTTATATTGTTGTCCTACAGATAAAGGATATGCTTGCTATCCAGATGAATGTGGTACACCTGCAGAATATAAATGTAATGTTTGTGATAGTAATAATAAATGTAAAGAACAGACTTTTAGTGAACCGTGTTCCGATAATTGTGATATTGATAATGATTGTAAGGCAACATGTAGTTGTCTAGTTTGCGATGATAAGACGGCTAAATGTAAAAATAAAAATTTTGTTGGTACTAAATGCCCTTGTGATGATAGTTCATTGTGCCAATCAGTTGATCAAGACTGTGGCGCTAGTGTTAATATTACTTGTGCGCCAGACACTATAAATAGCGGACAATCATTAAATATTTCTTATAGTTCTCAAAATATCAAAGCTGGTACTTGTTTAGGTTCGTCAGCAGACAATATCTGGGATGGTGTGAAGCCAGATAATGGGATGGACGTGGTTAATATAACTAATAATACTGCAAGTGATAAGAATTATAATTTTAATTTTCAATGTGAAGATATAAAGGGTAATCCAGTTTCAGGTATGGCCACTTGTGCAGTGAGAGGCAGTAGTCAGGCATCTGTTTATTGTGTAGCAGACCCTCTCTCGCAAGGGATTAGTTTACCTGTTAAATGGACAGCTATCCCTTCTGGTTTTCCGGCATCATGTGCATCTTCGTCAGATTATATTTGGACTTGGGGAGGAGCCGCAAGTGGAGATGATAATCCGACACATGAATCATATTCTGGCCAGGGTACTAAAACAGCCACTATAATTGCTACTTGTGGTGGAAAAACAGCTAGCAAAGCTTCTTGTGATGTTCAGATAGGACAATGTCTTGTTACGGCAACAGCTAATCCTGAAATAATACCAAGTGGTCAAAATCAAACTGTTATAGACGCTCAAATTTTTGTTAATACTTCTAAGAGTAAGTGTAAGGTAAGGGCTGAAAACTTAGGACATACTTTTACACAAAGTCTTGCTAGTGAGGATTATATCGTAGATTGTATTGGTGATACTGGTTATTCGAATTGCTCTAGCACTATTACGGTTACAAAAACACCTTCAGATCAATGTGGATGTGATGTTTCTGGCAACAAAACTTGTACCTCAGGTGGGACTGGAGTCAGTTGTTCTATTTCTGAAGACTGCCCACTTTGTGGGCCTACAGTTTCTTGTTCAGTGCCATCATCCGCACCCATTAATGCATCAGTAAATTGGAAAATTGTTATTCCTCCTAATAATTGTATAGGAAGTCCTACTTATTCTTGGCAAGATGTAGATTCATCGGGTTCTAATATGAATGGCGAAGATGGCGTTAATGTATCTAAGTCATATTCAACCAGGGGAACAAGAAAAGCTAAAGTAACTGTTACTTGTTCTAACGGTAGTGGAACATCATCTCCTTGTGCGGTGACTATACAAGCGCCAGATTTAAAATCAAAAATTCAAGCTAAAATTGGTGGTTCTATTTGTACGACAACTTATGATTCTGATAATACTTGTACGATATTAAAGGGTCAGTCAATAACAGATGTTTGGCTTTATGGGACTAACGATGGAGATTTACAAAGTAATAATAATAGTAGTGTTATAATTAATCCATCTGGGACATCTAATAATGGTGGCTCTAAACCGATTGGTACAGACGTACGATTAGTACAAGGAGAGAATGAAATATGGAGTGATTGTGGAAATACAAAAACCTATACTGGTACTATTTCTGATCCTGATTATAGTATTAATAGTAGTAGAAAATTATTTATTAAATCCGAACCCTCTCCATTCGATTGTAGTAATTTTAATCCACCTACTATTACTCCTGACAAATTATTTCTCGGTAAATCAATATCAGTAGAATGGTCTATACCATCCAGCCTTGATCCTGATTATATTGACGCATTTAAAGAAAATTGTGCTTGTTTTGCCGAGTGTAATAATGGGACTGAGATAATAACAGATAGTGGTGCGATAGTCGGGCTTACTTATAGTTATCAATCCAGCATTGTGGATGGCATAAATCGCTCTAAGGGTTGTGGTATTAATTCAGCAGGAGAATTTCTTTGGGCTGGTAATAGATTAGGGTATAGCAGATTAGGTTGGATTGGTTCTTTGCCCATATCAGCTGATGAATTAGATACATACAAAGCAATAGATTATAAAAATATCTATAGAATCAGATGTATTAATAATAATCGAGATGTGTTTAATAGCTGTCCGGTTGATTATTCTACGTCAACACCAGTAACAATTTTACCCATCCCCTGGTACCAAGAAAGGGAACCTTCAACCAGTTTGAACATATTTAATAAGTTAGGAGCATACTTGTTGAATTTGATAGGTTGGTAATTAATATTTTAATTACATGTACGATATTATCATTCGAAAAGGCACGGTCATAGATGGTACTGGAGAAAAGATGACATCTTGTGATGTTGCTATTAAAGATGGGAAAATTGTAGGTTTGGGAGATTACAAAAAAGATACAGCTAAAAATGAAATTAACGCTGATGGGAAATATGTAGTTCCTGGTTTTGTAGATATCAATAACGATTCAGATCATTATCTATCTCTTTTTGAACAGCCTCAAGCTGAAAATCTTATTCGTCAAGGTATCACTACCATACTTTGCGGTACCTGTGGAGCTTCTTTGGCACCATTACTGCGAGGTTCTTTAATTACCATACGCAAATGGGTAGGATCAGAAAAATACAATGTGAATTGGAGAACTTTTAAAGAATTTTTAGATATCTTAGAAAAAAAAGGATTTGGTGTTAATTTTGCTTCTTTAACAGGTTGGGCTACCTTACGTCGTGATTTAACTAATGATGAATTTCGTACCTTAACCAAAGATGAATTTGATAAAGCAAAAAAAATATTAAGTCAGAGTTTGATTGATGGATCTTTTGGTGTTTCTTTTGGTTTGGGATATTCACATGAAAAAATGGTAGGTTTAAGTGAGATGGTACCTGTAGGAGAAATGATGGTTAAAGAAAAAGCTTTGGTATCTATTCATTTAAGAGATGAATCAGCGAACATGCTTTCTGCGTTAGATGAAGCTATTGAAGTAGCTAAGCAAAGTGAAGCTAGTATAGAAATATCACATTTTAAAATTTTAGGTACGCCGTATTGGGATCAATTCGGTGAAGCTTTGGTCAAAGTAGACAATGCTAATCATCAAGGTTGGAAAGTTAATTTTGATGTGTATCCGTATGATATTAACGCTCAGGTTTTGTATCTTGTTTTACCAGAATGGATAGCTGTAGGAGGCAGACAAAATTTAATTAAAAATTTACGTCATCCTTCTACGCGTCAAAAAGCTTTGGAAGATTTGAAGAAAAACAGACATTTATATGAACATTTGATTATTGCTGACCCGGCTGACAAATGGATGTTAGCTGGTAAAACTTTAGAAGAAATTGCTTCAAACGAAGGTATTTCTTTAGAAGAAGCTTTGTTAAAAATCTTGGAATTAACAGAAGATCGTACCATTGTTTTTTCTCCTAACCTTTCTGAAAAAAATGTTATCCATGCCATGCAATCGCCCTACGCCTTGATTTGTTCCAATGGAGCTGCTTACAATCTAGATCAGATCAAAAGGGGTATCTTGGTGCATCCTAGAGCCTTTGGAGCCATGCCACGCTTCCTAGGACATTACGTCAAGCAGGAAAACATCATGGATATGGAAGAAGGTATAGCTAAAATTACAGGTAGACCAGCTGTTAAAATTGGCTTAAAAAATAGGGGATTATTAAAAAAAGATTATTGGGCTGATGTTGTTATTTTCAACCCGGAAAAGATTATGGACAGAGCTACAATAACTAATCCATATCAATATCCTGATGGTATAGAGACAGTATTGCTTAATGGTCATTTGGCATATCATAAAGGATTATTGGATAAAACTTTGCACGGTAAAATTTTAAGAAAAGGGAAGTAGAAATTTATTAATGAAGATTTTGTATGTGGCTAGCAAATGTTAGTATTTTTTATTAAATTTAAAAAACACATATGAGAAAACCATATTTTACAATACAATCTTGTAAATCAGACAAAAAGTTAGAAAGGTTTATAGAATCTGTTAGACGAGATTTGTCTAAATTCTTTATGATTAAATTAAAGTGGCCTTGTATATTTTTTGTTGATTCAAGAAAATTGTATGATGAATTAAAGCAATCTAAGTCTAAAGAATGGATGGTGGGTAATGCTAACGGTAATAATATTTTTATTTTTGATATTAAGAATATGGAGAAATATTCTCCTAGTCACAAAGGAGCATTCTGGAAAGTTTTAAAGCATGAATATGTACACATTGCTACTTCTAAATTTGGTTGTGGTATTTATCCGAGATGGCTACATGAAGGTTTGGCTTGCTATTTAGCAGGGCAAACTCCTTTTAAACCCGACTTAAAAACAGCTTTAGAAGTATTGAATTACAAAAAATTTAATGAAAATGTTTACAAAGTAGGTTATTTCTGGGTTAAGCTTTTACTTGAAAAATATGGTAAAAAGAAATTTCTTAAATTTTTAAAAGGATTAAGAAAGATAGATAATTTTAAAAATTTCAAATCTTTGTTTTATAAAATATATAAAATAAAATTTGAAAGAGATACATTAAAAAAAATTTATCAGCAACAAAAATGATTTGATATAATGAGATTAATAATGTAAAAAATTATGAAAATAACTACACAAGATCAAAACTTTAATGAGCATCGTATTTCAACTACTTTTTATGAAGCAGGTATTAAAAATATTGTAATTTTTTGTCATGGTTATCGTGGGACGAATGTTGGACCAAACCGATTTTTTGTAAAAGCTGCAAAACAATTATTAGAAAAAAATATTTCTTCCCTATGTTTTGATCAATACGGAAGCGGTAATTCAGAGGGTGATTTTTTTGATTCAAGTTTTATTGATTGGATAGAAACAACAAAAACAATAACTAAAAGTTATCTTGAACAGGGTTATAAATTGGCTCTTTTTGGTCAAAGTATGGGTGGAGCTACAGTTATTGCTGTTAGTGCAAAAATACCTAATTTGTCAGCGATAGTTGCTTGGGTACCAGATCCAAATGTAGATGATTTTACTCCGCCTGAAAACGGTATATTTGAAGAAGGCGGGCAAATTGTTCAAGCGTGTTTTTGGCAAGAGGCACATGATGCAAAAGTTGCCGATTTAATCCCATTAATTAAAACACCCATGTATATTGTTCAATGTACAGATGATGGATATGTTGATGAACAAAATAGAAACGCAATTATTAAAAATGCGCGATCCTATCACAAGGTAGATAATTTTGAAGGTTATTCTCATAGCAGTTGGACTTACGAACAATCTAAAGAAATCATAAACAGAAGCGTAAATTTTTTAATACAATATTTTAAAGATTAGTACTACAACAGATTGATTTTATTGGTACAAATTTCGGTGGTGAAAATTGCTTGATTCACTAATTTGACTATATTGTTAATCTATCAGAACGTTCTAAAAGAATTAAACAAGAAATTTTTAAATTTATTATTTACAACAAAACTTCTAATTTGTTTGTTAGATCATATACTACATCTTTTCCTATTGAGTTTTCGCAGCTATCTAAAAATTCACGGATGCTTATAATGTATTTATCGTTGTTTATAAATTTAGGGTAAAGATGTTGTTCTTTTTTATTATATATTTCAATAAAATTTCGTAGATGTGATGCAAAATCAGCCATCTTAATTAATTTTGCATCATGAGATATAGTTTTTATTTTTTCATAATATTCTAGTTTTTGTTCTTGAGTGTAATTTTTTGGATGAGAAACTTCATATACTAAGTCTGCAATTTGCTTTGAAAACATATTTTCAATTTCTTCATATGTTGCGGAAGTATCTTCAAGCGTGTCATGGAGAAGCCCTGCGATTAAAACATTTTGATCTGCTACTTTGAACTCATATTGTAGTATTTGAAAAACATCAAGAAAATGATTCTTTTCCCCTATTTCTGCAAATTTATTTGAAGCAAATCTTTTTGCTAATCCAATTTGATCTATATCCATCTTGTTTTTTAACTATTATATATGAATGGCAGAGATAGTAAATGGTATAAATATATCAATTTGACAGTAAAAATCATAGGGTATATGCTCGGGTTATAAGATGAATAATATATATCTTAGCTTAAAATAACCATATGAAAGAATCAAAAAAATTAATATTAAAAGGATCAGATTTTCTCTTCATTATATTGGATGGTAAGATAAAAATTCAGTTATCAAGGAACTATTGACAACTGAATCTGATAGATTATTAAATAAAAATAAATAATATGAGACAACCATATCAGGTTCTAATATTCCCATATATAAAAACAGGTAAGGGATATTTTTACGCCATATTTGAAAGAAAAGATTTAAAATTTTGGCAAGGAATTTCCGGAGGCGGAGAAGAAGGAGAAACACCTATTAAAAGCGCCAAAAGAGAATCTTTTGAGGAAGCAAAGATTAATAAATCATCAAGATTTATTAAGTTGGATTCAATGACTACCATACCAATAGCTCATGTGGGAAAATATAAATGGAAAGTAAACATTTTTGTTTTACCAGAATATTCCTTCGGGGTTGAAGTATTTTCAAAAAATTTAAAAATAGGGGAGGAACACTGCGCTTACAAATGGCTTCCCTATGAAAAAGCTAGAAAATTGTTGAAATACGATAGCAATAAATCAGCCCTTTGGGAATTGAATTATAGATTAATAAAATAAAACTTCCGTACCTATCCCTTGCGGGAACGCGGCGATAAACGCCACAGTTTGGTCCGGAAGCAATTCCATATTTATGATATCAAATAAAAAAATGTTGTTAAGTTTTTGTATGGCATGGTGTGTATCATATGATGGCATTATTTTATCGGATATATTCGTATATAATCGGCTATAGTTAAAATATAATTGATTTATAAATAGACATGTATTAAAGTCAACACCTTGGAATCACCTTTAGATATGTATCATCTGGGCCGGTGTTTTAAAATTAATCCCCATATGCATTCTTTTCATATTGTAATGCGCTAAATA
>Ga0247842_10000245_pt1 | contig 123108 bp, 117 predicted proteins | sample LaCruzMarch2015__3_FD_192411 | JGI IMG/M metagenome (GOLD analysis project Ga0247842, IMG submission 192411) | Freshwater microbial communities from meromictic Lake La Cruz, Castile-La Mancha, Spain - LaCruzMarch2015_19m | ecosystem: Environmental > Aquatic > Freshwater > Lake | place: Spain... | reverse complement strand
GTTTGAATGGAAATTCACTCGATACGATCTGAATATTTTGCTCAACAAGATCAAACTGGCAAAGTCAGCCTCCGAACGATTGGCGGCGTAAATACGTAACCGAATTTATGAATCAAGGTACTAAGGCGATCTCTAATTATAGTTTCGCGACTTAATTCTACCATGGGCATATTCTCTTTAATATTTGATAATTGCGCTATCTTGTATATTGGGTCCGGCTTACCTATGGCCACAACGCTGTTATCAATGGCATATACAAACCCTGGTTTCAGTTTGTTGAGCATTTTGAATTCTTTTCTTGCTGCCTTATGAGACTGGCCAGGAGATCGGAATGCCCGGCATAGAAGAAAGCCGTTGATCTCGATTCCCCAGATATCACATTTCCCTGGCTTGAGCCTGCTATAGGTACACATTGCACAACTGATATGTCCACCGTTTGCCATATTCAGCCTCCTTGATTTGTTTACCTTTTCAGGTAGCATCATAGACGCCGCCTTCCGAATAGGCAAGGACATAACCCTTTTTATTTCGGTCATATTCGATGACTTCCCCCAAGGCGTTCCACATCTCAATATCTCTGCGGACAGTCTTCGGGGAGATGTTGAACTCGTTGCACATGTCCTCAACATACATGATACCTTCCGATTTAAGGATTTTTACGATTTTGAGAAGGCGGAAAACTTTGCGGTCGTAACTCTGGCGTTGACCGTTGTGCCTGGTTGCCGAAGCCCTTTTGTTCAGGATCTTTAATTTCAGATAATCGTCGTCAATGAATTCCGGTGTTCTGAGAACGTATTTTTCGACTTTGGCGGGTATTTTAAACGGTGGCACTGATGTGAAGAGAACACATAAGGAATTCTGGTCACCGGCCTCCTCCAAAAAGGAAAACCATTGGAATATCTCGTCTGTTTCTTCTTCCGTCAGGTCCAAGGGATTAATGATATTCATGAAAGCCGGAACGGCGATTAAATCGCTGACACAATCCGCCCAGCAGATAGTAACCTTCAATTTGTTGGCCGTACTACGCAGCATATCGGTAATTGCTGTTTCCAGGCGATAGGCCACGATGGTATTATCGGACGAGAAATTAACCGGTGTGTCACCGTTCATTGTCATTACGGTTCTATTCTTTAGATAATTGATTGCTTTTGCTTCAAGTCTGACATTATCCGTCAAGACCTTCTCAGGAGCTTTTGATTTCATGCTTTTATCTACCTTTCAATTCAAAAATTGCCGTTATGGAGCAATAATGTTACCAATTTCTGATCGCCGCCGGCGGTTGCTAAACATAGATTTGTCAACACTTCGTTGTCTTTAGAATCAAATTCAGCGCCAGTGTGAAGCAATAAATCCATCGCTGCGGAGTCATTGTAAAATGCAGCCTCCATCAAGACTGACCAGCCATAATGATCTTTAGCGTTAATATCCGCACCACTATCAATCAATAATTCCATGATCTCGTAATTACCATGATATACAGCCCAAATTAGTGCCGTCCTCCCATCCTTATCTTGAGCTTCAATATCGGCGCCGTTAGCAAGAAGTGATTTCACGGTAGCAATATCACCATATTCCACGGCCGCCATTATTTTATTGACCGGGTCATTATCCATCATCGTTTTGAAAGTGCCCTTTGCCTTATCTATTGCCGTAATCAAGTCCTCTTTTATCATCGTTTACTCCCTTTCCACCGAGATTTACGAAGAACGAATGATCCGACTGCTGGGGGAGTAATAAACATGGCTGATGGATTTCATCAATGGCAGAACGACAACGGTGTGTCGCATTATTTTTCGAGACATGCTATTGTCGCTTTGCCGTTGATTTATGAGAAAAAACAAAATATGTAAACGCACAGATAAAGGAGAATCAACCATGATAGCGGTAGCAAGCCCCCGGAAGCGCCTTATTCGCCTCGGTCGGATCCTCAAGATCTTCATGGAGAGGGAGAAGGTTTCAACAACCTGGCTGAGCCAGTATTTCCAGACAACGCCACGGACGATCCAGCGGGATCTGCTCCTGCTCAAGGAAGCGGACTTTCCCCTGAGTGAATTCTCCCGCGGCAACTACCAGATCGACAAGACCCTTTTTAAGAATTTCGAGGTTTTCGATGAGACCGAACTGGCTCTGGTCATCGCCATCAAGAACCTGGTCGGGCAGCTTGGCGAGCCGTTCCAGCAGGCGGCGGATGATATCTTCAACAAACTGTACGAGGATGTGACGACCTCCCCGGTTTTCATCAAGATCGATGATTCCGTCATTTTGGACAAGCGCCAGTTCAATCGGATCGTAAAAGCCATTCGCGAAAAGCGGCAGGGGACGTTTGAATACGAGGTCTTTTCTCCCTATCAAGTGAATATTGAGCCTTACCGGGTCTGTTTCTTTGGCGGATTCTGGTATCTTGTCGGGAAGGATCTCTGCGATCAGAATTTTAAACGATATGCCCTCGACAAGATCAAGGATTTCAAGCCCCTTTGCAATAATTTCCGCTGCGTACCTGCGCAGGTGGACCGGATGCTCAAGGAAAGCGGCAATATCTGGTTTTCGTCGGAAAAAAATATCGAAGTTATTGTAATCGTTTATAAATCATGCGCAGGTTATTTCCGGAGGCGCAAGGTCTATCCAAATCAGGAGATCAGAGAGGAACAGGCAGACGGCTCTATCGTTGTTTCATTCATGGTGAGCAGCCTTGACGAAATCAGGAACACCTTGAAGGCATGGCTGCCCCATATCAAGATCCTCCAGCCGGAAGAGCTGAAAAATATTTTCCTGAACGATATGAAAGTCTGGATCTCCCGGCAGGAGGAATCCTGATCGGACGGGCTCGTAAAGAAAAACTTGAAATGAATGGATTTATCGCAATAGTTATTCCGTTGCAGACCTAAGCCTCGATCAGTTTGGTTTCCTTCCCCAGATAGGGAATCGCAAGGGACAGTTTCCGGAGGGCCTGTTTTTCGATCTGCCTGGCCCGCTCCCGGGTGATGTGATAGCGGTCGCCGATCGCCTGGAGGGTCAGGGGGTTGTCCGCCATTACACGATTACGGATGATAAAAGTCTCCTTTTCGTTGAGTCCGGAAAGCGCCCCCGCAATGTTGTGCTGGACGAGTTCCCGCTCTTCCTTCCGGATGAGTGCCGCCTCCTGATCCTCCCCGTCATAGGTCAGATAGTCCATGTGCGTGGAATCACCATCCTCGCTCACGCTGGCATCAAGGGAAAGATCGCGGCTGCTCATCCGCATCTCCATCTCAGCGATTTCCTCCGGCCGGACTCCGAGAGTTTTTGCTATCTCAGCGAATTCTGGCCGTTTCTCGGAGAGACTCTCCAACTTCCTCCTGGCCTGGCTGAGTTTGAAGAAGAGTTTGCGCTGGGCCTGGGTCGTTCCGATCTTGACCAGGCTCCATGATTTGATGATGTAGTTCTGGATATATGCACGGATCCACCAGACAGCATAGGAGATGAGGCGGTACCCCTTGTAGGGATCGAACTTCTTAACGGCATGCATGAGGCCGATGTTCCCTTCCTGGACAAGATCGGCCAGTTTGATCCCGTAATTCCGGTATTCATGGGCAATCTTGACCACGAAGCGCAGATTCGAAACGACGAGTTTCTCGGCTGCCTCCATGTCGTTAAACTTCTTCAGCCTTACGGCAAGACGAAACTCCTCATCCGCTGTCAGGATCGAAAAGCGGTTGATCTCCGCCATATAGACATCGAGTGTTCCTGTAACCGCCGGAACTTCCAAATTCTTGCCTCCCGGGATTTCAAAACTATTCTTGTTTTATACAAGGATGTTTCCGGGCCGTCAACCCCTTTCGCTCCACCCCTTTGGCTCCGGTCAAGCCGACACCGTCTCGTTCTTGACATCCCCCACCGGTGTGTTTACTTTACGATCGTAATAGGAAGCGATGCATCCATACAGGAGGAAACTTGCGATGAGATTCGATAAGTTCACATTGAAGGTCCAGGAGGCTCTTCAGGAGGCGCAGGGTCTGGCCGGCCATTACGGCCACCAGGCGCTCGACGTCGAGCATCTATTCGTCTCTTTTCTGAAACAGCCGGAGGGCATCGTCTCCGCCATCCTCAAGAAACTCGGGGCCGATCCCCGGCGGATCGAAGGCGAGGTCCGGAAATCCTTAGAAAAACTACCGAAGATCGAGGGTGCCGCCGCCGGGGAGACCTACATGACCCCGAGGCTGAACCGTCTCCTTGACGCCTCCCTGAGCGAAGCGGCGCGTCTCACGGACGAGTATGTCAGCGCCGAACATATCCTCGTCGCGATGGCCGATGAAAAGGAGGGACCACTCGCAAAGATCCTCGCTGCGAATGGCGTCACAAAGGATGCGATCTTCAAGGTCCTGGTGGAGATCCGCGGGAATCAACGCATCACCGATCCCAATCCGGAGGAGAAGTACCAGGCGCTCAAGCGCTACGCACGCGATTTCAACGAGCTTGCCCGGAGCGGCTCTTTCGATCCCGTCATCGGCCGGGACGAAGAGATCCGCAGGGTGATGCAGGTTCTCTCCCGCCGGACGAAGAACAACCCCGTTCTGATCGGGGAACCGGGGGTCGGCAAGACGGCCATCGTCGAGGGTCTCGCGCAGCGGATCGTCAACGGTGATGTACCGGAAAATCTCAAGGACAAGAGGGTTATCGGCCTGGATATCGGCGCCCTTATCGCCGGGGCAAAGTACCGCGGCGAATTCGAAGACCGTTTGAAGGCCGTTCTGAAGGAGGTCACCTCCGCCCAGGGGGAGATCATCCTCTTTATCGATGAGATCCACACGGTGGTGGGCGCCGGGGCCGCGGAAGGGTCGGTCGACGCCTCGAACATGCTCAAACCTGCGCTCGCCAGAGGCGAGCTGCGCTGCGTCGGCGCGACAACCCTCAACGAGTATCGGAAATACATTGAAAAGGACCCGGCGCTCGAGAGGCGGTTCCAGCCGATTCTGGTCAAGGAACCCTCGGTGGAGGATACGATCGCCATCCTCCGGGGACTGAAGGAACGCTATGAGGTCCATCATGGTGTCCGGATCAAGGATTCGGCCATCATCGCCGCTGCAACCCTTTCCAGCCGTTACATCAGCGACCGGTTTCTCCCGGACAAGGCCGTCGATCTGATCGACGAAGCGGCTTCCCGGCTCCGGATCGAACTGGACAGTTTGCCGGCGGAGATCGACGCCTTGGAACGGCGCGTCATCCAGCTCGAGATCGAGCGGCAGTCGCTGAAGAACGAAACAGACCGGACCTCTCTGGAGCGCCGGGACAAGATCGAAAAGGAGTTGGTGGACCTCCGGGAAACCATGGATCAGATGAAGCTCCATTGGACGATCGAGAAGGATGCCATCAAAAGAATCCAGGCCATCAAGGGGAAGATCGAGAACTTCCGAATCGAGGAGCAGAATGCCCAGCGCAGCGGTGATCTTGCCAGGGCCGCGGAGATTCGTTACGGACGTCTCGTCGAACTGAACCGCGAACTGGAGGTCGAAAACCAAAAACTGGCGGAAGCGCAGCAAGACAAGCAGATGCTGAAGGAGGAGGTCGGCGCGGAGGACGTGGCCGAGGTCGTGGCCAACTGGACCGGCATTCCCGTCACCCGCATGCTGGAGAGTGACGTCCAGAAACTGATCCGGATGGAAGAGCGTCTGCGGCAGCGGGTCATCGGCCAGGAGGAGGGGATCTCCGCGGTCTCCAGTGCCCTGCGCCGGGCCCGTTCCGGCCTTCAGGACCCGAACCGGCCGATCGGCTCCTTCATCTTCCTGGGGCCCACGGGGGTCGGAAAGACGGAGCTGGCCAAGGCGCTCGCCGAATTCATGTTCGACAACGAGCAGGCAATGATCCGGATCGACATGTCCGAATTCATGGAGAAACATTCCGTAGCCCGCCTGATCGGCGCGCCTCCGGGGTACGTTGGATATGACGAGGGAGGCCACCTCACCGAAGCAGTCCGGCGCCGACCTTATTCGGTCCTCCTGTTCGATGAGATCGAAAAGGCTCACCCGGATGTTTTCAACATCCTGCTGCAGATTCTCGACGACGGCCGATTGACGGATGGTCACGGCCGTACGGTTGATTTCAAAAACACGATCGCGATCATGACCTCCAACGTCGGCAGCCAGTGGATCCAGGACCCCTCCCTCGCCGACGACCGGCGGCGGGAAATGACGATGGAGGCGCTCCGGGAGACCTTCAAACCGGAATTCCTGAACCGGATCGATGATATCATCATCTTCCGGGCCCTGGCGATGGAGGATATTGAGCGGATCATCGACATCCAGCTCGGACTCATCCGGAAGCGCTTGCAGGAAAGGAAACTCTCCCTGGAATTGACAGAAGGCGCCAAACATTATATAGCCCAAGAGGGATACAGCCCTGTGTACGGCGCGAGACCGCTCAAGCGGGTGCTTCAGAAACAGATCCTGGACCCTCTGGCCTTGCAGCTCCTTGAAGGGACCTTTGTCGAAGGCGACCGGATCGTGATCGACCAGGAGGACACGCGGGTGGTCTTTCGAAAGAATTAAAAAAGTGCAAACCCGATTTCATATGCGGCGAAGGCCGGATTCAAGAGGCCTTCGCCGGAATGGATTATCAATTCAAATTTGATTATTCAAGGAGGAGATGAATGAACACGATCAAGACAGGACTTTTACTGGGCGCCCTGACGGGCCTCCTGATGCTGATCGGCGGCTGGTTCGGTGGTCAGAATGGAGTCGTCATCGCCTTTATTTTCGCCGTGGTCATGAATTTCGGAAGCTACTGGTTTTCCGACAAGATCGTCCTAAGCATGTATCATGCCAAGGCCGTTTTGGAAGATGATGCGCCTGAGCTGTACGCCATGGTCAAAAATCTTACGCTCAGGGCCTCGATGCCGATGCCGCGCGTCTATATCATCCCCGAAGACACCCCGAACGCCTTCGCCACGGGAAGGGACGAACATCACGCGGTGGTTGCCGTCACGGAAGGCCTCCTCCGGATCCTCGGCCGGGATGAATTAGAGGGGGTCATCGCCCACGAACTGACCCACATCCGGAACCGTGACATCCTGATCGGCTCCATCGCCGCGACGCTGGCCGGAGCCATCGTAATGCTCGCCAATATGGCGCAATGGGCGGCGATGTTCGGCGGCAGCAGCCGTGATGACAACGAGGGGGGTGGCAGCAACATCGTCGGCCTGATCCTCATGGCCATCCTCGCCCCGATCGCCGCCACGCTGATCCAGATGGCCATTTCCCGGTCACGGGAGTATCTGGCCGATGCGGGCGGGGCCAAGATTTCGGGAAAGCCTTACGGCCTGGCGGGCGCCCTCGAAAAACTCTCCCGGGCTTCCCAGGCGATTCCCATGAACGCAAATCCCTCGACGGCCCATATGTTCATCGTGAACCCCCTGACGGGACGTTCTTTGATGAACCTCTTCAGCACACATCCACCGATCGAGGAGAGAATCGCCCGTTTGAAAAGCATGAGGCCGATGTAAACGTCGCAGTCCACGATTCATACCCGGCTTCGGTCTCCCTGCCTTCTTATAGGAGGAAGACCGGCCTTTATCCGTCATGACGCAAGGAGGATTCATGGAAGAGGACAAGAAGGAAAAGGGGTTCGTGATCAAAGACCGGCGTCACTTTGACGAATCCGGCGCCACCCGCGGGGAGGAAGAGAAAAAAAAGGGGGAGCAGATAAAACCGGAGATCAAGGTCGAGCAGACCGAGCGCCCCCAAGAGGAGCCGAGCAACACCACACCGGAGGATGCCCCCTTGCCCGAGATCAATTTCTCCGGGTTTATATTTTCACTCAGCACGACAGCCATGTACCACTTCGGGGATTTCCCAGATCCGGTCACAAACGAGTCGAGCCGCAACCTCGCCGCCGCCAAGCAGACGATCGACATCCTGAGCATCCTGAAGACGAAAACGGAGGGCAACCTCGAGGAGGACGAAAAGCAGTTGCTGGACAGTATCCTCTATGAATTGAGAATGCGTTTTGTCAAAGAAATGACCCATCCATGATTACGAAGGCGTCGCCGGCCAAGGTCAACCTCTACCTGCGGGTCCTCCGGAAGCGCGAGGACGGTTACCACGATATCCTCACCCTGATGCAGCGGATCAGCCTCTCTGATGAGCTGACCTTCGCGATGACCGGTGGCGGAATAGCGGTCCATTGCCCCGGCACGACCCTGCCGGAGGGTGAGGGAAACATCGTTTACCGGGCGGCGGCAGCCTTCTTTTCCCGAATCGGCACATCGCCGGGAATCGAAATCACCATCCGAAAACGGATCCCCATCGCCGCCGGTCTGGGTGGCGGCAGCTCCAATGCCGCCACGACCCTCATGACCCTGAATGAAATGCACGGATCGCCCATAACCATTGAAGAACTGATGAAAATCGGGACGAGTCTCGGAGCGGACGTCCCTTTTTTCATTTTCGGGAAGACGGCCTGGGCCTCCGGGATCGGCGATCACTTCCCGGAATCCCCCATCCTTCCACCCCTCTGGTTCGTACTGATCAATCCCGGCTTTGAAATCTCCACAAAATTGGTTTATCAGGGACTCAATTTGGGATTGACAAAGCAGGGAATAAATTATAGCATCCCACGTTTTTCCACAACGGAAGATTTGATCCGGGGCCTCACGAACGATCTGGAGAGTGTGTCGATGAGACTTCATCCCGTTCTGGATCAGATCAAGGCCCTTTTGCTGAAGAACGACGCCCGTGGCGCCCTGATGTCGGGCAGCGGACCGACCGTTTTCGGCATCTTCACGGACAGGGAATCCGCAGGAAGAGCGGAGAAAAATCTGGGGCTGGGAACCCGGTGGCTGGTATTCGGGGCGCAATCCCTGTAGGGAAACCGGCCCAGGTCTTCGACCCAGTGCGCGGAGACCCTGGATGCGCGCTGCCGTCCGAATCGGAACTGGGGCGTCGTCAAGCGGTAAGACACAGGAATTTGGATCCTGCATTCGGAGGTTCGAATCCTCCCGCCCCAGCCAATTGATGAGTTGAAGGATTTTGAGATGCTCGAAAGAATCAGGGTATTTACCGGAAACGCGAATGTGACGCTCGCCCAGAAAATCTCGGAAAACCTGGGTGTATCGCTCGGGAAAGCCCATGTCACAGCCTTCAGCGACGGCGAAACCCGCGTCGAGATCAACGAAAATGTGCGGGGAATGGATGTCTTCATCATTCAACCCACCTGCCCGCCGGTCAACATCACCTTGATGGAACTTCTGATCATGATTGATGCCGTCCGCCGGGCCTCCGCGGACCGGATTACAGCCGTCATTCCCTATTACGGCTATGGGCGACAGGACCGGAAGGTGGCTCCCCGGGCGCCGATCTCCGCCAAACTCGTGGCCGATCTCATCACCCGGGCAGGGGCAAACCGAATTCTGGCGATGGATCTCCACGCCGGTCAGATTCAGGGTTTCTTCAACATCCCGGTGGACAATCTCTTCGCTACGCCGGTCCTGCTGGATTATATCAAAAGGAACTACCATGGCGATAACATCGTGACCGTTTCGCCGGATACGGGAGGCGTAGAAAGGGCGCGGGCCTTCGGCAAAAGACTCGGGGCGAGCCTGGCCATCATCGACAAACGCCGGGAGGGGCCCAACGAGGCCCAGGTCATGAACATCATCGGCCATGTCAAGGGGAAGAAGGTTATTCTTCTGGATGACATGATCGATACGGCCGGAACCGTTGTTCAGGCGGCCAAGGCACTCAAGGTAGAAGGGGCGGTTGAGGTTTCCGTCTGTTGCACCCATCCGGTCCTTTCCGGACCGGCCATCGAAAGAATCGAACAATCGGACCTGAAAGAGGTTATCGTGACGGACACTGTTCCCCTGCATGAGAAGGCGAAGGCCTGCAGCCGTATCAAGGTCCTCTCCGTCTCAGGCCTCCTCAGCGAAGCTGTCCGAAGGATCTATTACAACGACTCAGTAAGTTCATTATTTATTTAGGAGGAATCCCCATGGAGGCGACTGAATTAAAGGCCTTTACCCGCAAAGAAACCGGCAAGGGGCCGGCGAGGCGTTTCAGAATGGAAGGCTCAATTCCGGCTGTATTTTACGGCCGCGGCGAGGAAGCCATTCCCCTTTCGGTCAATGCGGCTGACCTGCTCAAGGTGATCAAGGCGAAGAAGGAAAATATCTTCATCAAGCTGATGATCGAAGGAGAGAAGAATATGGAAAAGCTCTCCCTGATCAAGGAGCTCCAGATCGAACCGGTCAGCAGACGGTTTTATCATGTCGATTTTTACGAAATCCGCATGGATCACAAGCTGACGCTTGATGTCCCCATCCGTTTCGCCGGCACCCCTGTCGGCGTAACCAACGGCGGGGAACTCCAGCATCTGAAGCGCGACCTGAAGATCTCCTGTCTCCCCTCCGTTCTGCCCGATTTCATCGAGATCGACGTCACCGGTCTGGAAATCGGCGACTCGATCAAGGTGCAGGACATCCGGGTGCCGGAAGGCGTTACGGTCCTCGACCCGGGCGATGTTGGCGTGGCGATGGTGGCCGTGGTAAAGGTCTCCGTGCCGCAGGCGGAAACGCCGGCTGCAGATGAAGCTGCCGCCCCTGCCGCGGGTGAAGCGGCGCCGGCGGCAGGAAAGGCGTAGCAGGGGTGATGGCCCGACGCCGGGAGCGCTTCGGCGTTTCTGCGCAGAGACGTCATGAGGAAACCTTTCCTTGAAGTTAATCGCAGGACTCGGAAATCCGGGAACCCGATATCGAATGAGCCGCCACAATGCGGGCTTCCTGGTGCTGGATCAGTTGGCGCTGCAACAGAACATATCGGTTGAGCAGAACATCTTCGACGCTCATGTCGGAAAGGGAAGGATCGCGGGGATTCCCGTTCTTCTCGCCCAGCCGCAGACGTTCATGAATCTGAGCGGCATCGCGATCCGGAAACTTGCGGACTATTTCAGGATAGAAGCTGAGGATGTCATCGTCGTGCATGATGACCTGGACCTGCCCTTTCAGACGATCCGGCTGAAGGTGGGTGGAGGTCACGCAGGGCATAAAGGATTGATCTCCATCATGGATCATCTGGGCGGGCCGGATTTCATCAGAGTCAGGTTCGGCATCGGAAGGCCGGCCCGCAAGACGATGGTTGAGGGGTATGTTCTGGAACCTTTTTCCGTAGAAGAGACATGTTGTTTGTCACAACTGACCCAAAGGGCGGCGGAGGCCGTGACAGACATCCTCTCATCCGGGATCAGGGCGGCAATGGAAAAATATCATGAAAAAGAAAAAACTAACTTAAGCAAGGAGGGTTGAATCATGTGCATCGGAAAACGCGGTTTCTGGTCCCTGTTTTGTTCGCTCGCCATCATTCTGTTTCTGATGACCCCCATGGCCTTCGCCGGGGAAGCGGACATCAAACTCCCCGATCTGACCCAGGTGAGTTTCATGGGCGGCTCGCTCGGCGGAATGACCATCCTGAATGTCGGTCTGGTTATCTGCCTGATCGGAATGGTTTTCGGCTGGATGCAGTACATACAAACGAAAAATCTGCCTGCCCACCAGGCCATGCTGGACGTCTCCAACACGATCTGGGAAACCTGCAAAACCTATCTTTTCCAACAGGGGAAATTCCTCGCCGGTCTCTGGATACTGATCGCCATCTGCATCGTTTATTACTTCATGGGTCTGCAAGGCAACACAATCGGCGCCGTCCTGATGATTCTTTTTTGCTCCATCATGGGGATTCTCGGTTCCTACGGTGTGGCCTGGTTCGGCATCCGGATCAACACCGTGGCCAACTCCCGTGCGGCCTTCGCCTCCCTGAGCGGCAATCCCCTCAGCATGGTGAACATCTGTCTCCGTTCCGGGATGAGCGTCGGCCTTCTGCTCGTCAGCATCGAGCTTTTCTTCATGATCCTGATTCTGGCCTACATCCCCAAGGAGATGTCCGGCGCCTGTTTCATCGGGTTTGCCATCGGTGAATCCCTCGGCGCCAGCGCGTTGCGTATCTGCGGCGGCATCTTCACCAAGATCGCCGACATCGGTTCCGATCTCATGAAGATCATCTTCCATCTTCCGGAAGACGATCCGAAGAACCCCGGCGTCATCGCGGATTGCACGGGCGACAACGCGGGCGACAGCGTCGGTCCTACGGCGGACGGCTTCGAGACCTACGGCGTTACCGGCGTGGCCCTGATCGCCTTTCTGGCCCTGGCGCTGGCTACGAACCCGGGCATGGGCGGCAAGCTGATCGTCTGGATCTTCGCGATGCGCATCCTGATGGTCCTTACCTCACTCGCCTCCTACTTCGTGAACGATGCGGCGAGCAAGGCCCTGTTCACCGGCAAGAAGGAGTTCAACTTCGAGCATCCCCTGACCAACCTGGTCTGGATCACCTCCTGCGTCTCCATCATCGTGACCTTCATCGCCAGCTATTTTCTGCTGGGTGACCTGCCGGTAACGGGCGCCGGCATCTCCGCCTGGCTGGCTCTTTCGATCATCATCAGTTGCGGGACCATCGCCGGCGCGTTGATTCCCGAATTCACCAAGGTCTTCACGAGCACCAGTTCCCGCCACTGCGATGAGGTCGTCAACGCCTCCCGCCAGGGCGGTCCCTCTCTGAACATCCTCTCCGGTCTGGTTGCGGGAAACTTCTCCGCCTTCTGGGAGGGGCTCACGATCCTCGTCCTGATGCTCATCGCCTATCTGGTCTCCCAGAGCGGTTCGGTCATGTCCCTGATGCCGGAAGCCTTCAAGTTTGCCGCCCCGGTCTTCGCCTTTGGCCTCGTCGCGTTCGGCTTCCTCGGCATGGGGCCGGTAACCATCGCCGTGGACAGCTTCGGACCCGTTTCGGACAACGCCCAGTCCATCTACGAGCTTTCCATGATCGAAAGCCGCAAGGACGCCAAAGAGATCGTCAAGAAGCACTACGGCGTCGAAGTGGATTTTGAAAAGGCCAAACATTATCTTGAATCTGCTGACGGGGCCGGCAACACCTTCAAGGCCACCGCCAAACCGGTCCTCATCGGCACTGCCGTCGTCGGCGCCACAACAATGGTGTTCGGAATCATCATCCTGCTGGAAGGCATGTTCGGGAACGTCATTGCAAAACTCAGCCTCGTCCAACCGGAGATCATCCTGGGTCTTCTGATGGGCGGCTGCGTCATCTACTGGTTCACCGGCGCCTCCATTCAGGCCGTAGTGACGGGCTCCTACCAGGCCGTTGTATACATCAAGGAGCACATCAAACTGGACAAGAAGGAAGCCTCCCTCGCCGACAGCAAGGAAGTGGTCAGGATCTGCACACTCTATGCCCAGAAGGGAATGATCAACATCTTCGTCGTGATTTTCTTCTTGGCCTTGGCGCTGGCCTTCTTCAACGCCTACTTCTTCATCGGCTATCTGGTCGGCATCGCCTTCTTCGGCCTTTTCCAGGCGATCTTCATGGCCAACGCCGGCGGCTGCTGGGACAACGCCAAGAAGATCGTCGAGGTGGACCTGAAGCAGAAGAACACCCCGCTGCATGAGGCCTCCGTTGTCGGCGACACCGTCGGCGACCCGTTCAAGGACACCTCTTCCGTCTCCCTGAACCCGGTGATCAAGTTCACGACACTCTTCGGCATGCTGGCCGTGGAAATCGCCGTGACGATGCAGAACGCAGGTCTGAAGCTCGGCCTGGCATCGCTCTTCTTCCTGATCGCGCTCGTCTTCGTCTACCGCTCCTTCTACAGTATGCGGATCAGCAGTGAAACACTGAAATAGGGGTTTGTAACTTCAATGTCAAAAGGCGCCCTCGCGAGGGCGCCTTTTTTATTCCCCGGATGCTTCTCCAGGGGTGCGGTATGGAAAATTCGACCGGAATAGGTCGTAAATGGAAAAAATGGTGGATGGAAAAGGAGGGAACCTAAAAACCATCCACCATTATAAAACTGAAAGGGTTGTTTTTGTTACCACACCACCTTTCAGATTATATTTGGTTCTCAAATCTTTTCATGGTACCCATTGCCGGCGAGCCTTCCAGGATGTTCACCGCTTTGCCCTATTTTAGCAAGAGTGATGCCAATTAAACCGTCTTGCCTGCCTGTACCCTTTCTTTTGAGATTTAATAAATAACGTATAATAATATCATAGTTTTAATTAATTGATTGAGGAGTTAAAGGTATTCCGGATTCAACCGACACGGAAGGGGAAAAGGAAGATCCCTTCAACAGCATTGAAAGGGGCAGTGCTGATACCGCACAACTTCACAGGGATGATCCCTTCAAATGCAATGTCCGATAGAAGCGGAGACGGTTGTGCGTATTTTGCACTGTACGTGCTCGTTCAGCACGCATAACTACAAGACAATTATTGAATATGATTGTCTATTTTCTTTTGTTCCCGGATGAGCTTATAACGAGAGATTCCCAAATGCCTCGCCGCTTCGGTCTTGTTTCCCCGGGTCATCTCCAGGGTATTCTCAATGATCTTCCGCTTGATGTCGTTGGCGATCCTCTCCGTAACCAGCGTAAAATCGATTCCCCCGGAAGAGAGCTGTGGTAGAATGTTGTCGATCTGAATGCGGAGTTTTTCCTGATGGGTCATCGCCTTCATCTCAGCCGGCAGACTTTCAGCGGTGATCAGGGTCCCGGTATTGTGGAGAATCATGATTCGTTCGATGATGTTCTTCAACTCACGGACATTGCCCGGCCAGGGGTATGCAATCAGAATGCGCTCCGCATCCTCGGTGAAGCCCTTGACATTTTTTTTGAATTTCCGATTGAATTCCTCCACATAATAACGGGCAAGCAGCAGGAGATCATCGGTTCGCTCCCGGAGGGGCGGGATCATAATCGGAACGACGCTGATCCTGTAAAAGAGATCTTCCCGAAACGAACCTTCCGCCGCCATCCGGCTCAGATCACGGTTTGTGGCAAAGATAAAACGGACATCGATGGGGATATTGTCGTTGCCGCCCAGACGGCGGATGTGACCGTCCTCAAGCATCCGCAGAAATTTGGCCTGGAGATGGATGCTCATGTCCCCGATTTCGTCCAAGAGGATTGTACCGCCGCTCGCGTGCTCGAGCAGCCCGAGTTTTCTCTTTCTGGCATCGGTAAAAGCGCCCGCCTCATAGCCGAAGAGTTCACTCTCCAGGAGTGTGCCGGGAATTGCCGCACAGTTGACATCGACAAAGGGTTTCGCGTTTCGGTTGCTCTGACGGTGGATCGCCCGGGCGATCAGCTCCTTCCCGGTACCGCTTTCCCCCTGAATCAGAATACTGGTGTTGTGTCCCGCCACCTCCTCAATCACATGGAACAGGCTGAGCATCTTCTTCGATTTGCCGAGAATGTTGTGAAATCCGAGAAGGATATCTTCACGCTCCTTGAGCTTCTCCACCTCCGTCTTAAGGGATTTTGCCTCCAGGGAAAGCATGGAGTGCATGATGGCATTGTCGTACGATGTGGCGGCATTCTTGACTAAGATATCCAGAACATGGATCTGGTCCTGGGAATAACCTCCCGCCTTCTTCGCCAGATAAAGAGCGCCCCTGAACTTGTCCTTGACCTTAAGAGGGAGAGCGATTTCGGACGGAAAACCTTGAAAGACGGGCTGCGTGGACGAGACCGGGACAGATCTCTGCCTGGTGATAACGGTATTCGTGTCCAGTGCCTCCCTGATGATGGTCGGGCCGATCCGCTCTTCGCAAGCCCGTCGGTCATCGATGGAAACATTTTCCCCGTCGTTCATGAGACAGCGGTCCTTTTCAATATCGAGGAAATAGACCAGAACTTTTTCCGACCGGGCGATCCGGAGGGCTCTCTTTACGAGAATTTCCAGGATATGGTTGTCCAGGACATAACTCGCGTTCATCTCGGAGACGGCGTCCTGAAGGATCATGAGCTGCCGGATTTTCTCGGCGTTGGCCTCGAAAAGCCGCATGTTGTAGATGATGATGCTCAGGGTATTGGCATAGGTGACGAAGAGGTTGATCTCCTCCGGAAAAAATTTGGTCTCCTCCTTGAACCAGGCGGCGATGATTCCGATCACCTCTTCCCCGATCTTCAGCGGGGCGCAGAAGTAGGAGCCGCGGTCATAGATTTTTGTCAGCCTGCGGTCCGTTTCCGTGATCCGGGGATCGGTCGCGGTCACCTCCACAACGATCGGCTGGCCGGATTTGGCAACTTTGGTTACGATACAGTCATGCTGATGGATGTTCAGAGCTACAGCGAAGACCTGCTGCGCCTCTTCGGGACTGTAATTCTTAACGACCTTGGCCTCGAGATTCTGCTTGGAGGCGTCGAACAGACGGATGATCCCCCGGTCGAAACCGATACTGTCGACCACCTCGTCGAGGATCTTCACCAGCATTTCATTCACATTGGAGGGCGCGGTTAAAAAGGAACTGAGGCGAAAGATGCTCTGCAGCAGCTTGTCCTTGTCCAGCAGCAGAATGGAAGATACCCGCGAAGGATTATCCTCGATTTGCGATGATTGGGCCATGAATCAAAATCCTTTCTCTTTCGACTGTTCTGACCGGTGATGAATCAGGATTCGCGGAGGATGATGCTGAGGGCCGTGGTCAGCTTGATGGTGTCTTCATCGGCTTTTCTCAGCCGGGCGCTGACAATTCTGGCCAGGTTCAGCAGGATCCGGTAACCCAATTCGTGATCCGCCTCGGCCAGTCTGAGAAAATCGTCCTTCTTCATTTCATAAAACCGGCATTTTGTCACGGTCTTAATCGTCGCCGTACGTTTCATTGTCTCTAAAAGGGCGATCTCACCAAATACGGCATGAACGGAGGCATCCAGACGGGTAAAGACCTTGTTCTTCTTGTCCTCTTCTTCATCCGGATCACCCTTGACGAGACTCTTGACCACCTCTACCGTCCCCTCAAGGATGATGTACATCGTATCCCCTTCCTCCCCTTCCCGCATGATGACTTCGCCCTCGGGAAAGATCACCTTATTTGATATTCTGAGGATTTTCCCGATCTGCTCCCCGGTCAGCCCCCTGAATATCTCCGTCTCGCGGAGGAGGTTGATCTCCTGTTCCATCGGCAGTCACCCCTTCAGCCCTTCCCCGGCATCAATTTAGACAGCACCACAGCATAATCATCCGGACCGATTGCATAATCATCCGGGGGGTTCACGATATTCCGCGCTTCATCCTTTTCGTAGTAGAAATCCTTCTTGGACTCCCGGATTTTTTCCCGGATAAATGTATCGATGACGGAGGTGTTGTCGGAAAGAACATCCTCAAGTTTCATCGCCTTCTTTTCCTTCAGAAATCCAAGCAGGATCGCATGCTGCTTCTCCCGGTAATATCGGGAGAGGTCCCGGAAGCTCGCCCCGACAAACGATTTGGGAATTTCAACGCGCCAGAATTTGTTGGTGTCTCCCAGGGAAAGCATCCCGGAGATCAGACGGGGAAGCCCGGGGGATTTGATTGCTGTCGCAAGCAGCGAGCCGATATGCTCTCCGCGGACGATGATCTCGTCGACATTCGCCCGCTTCAGATGCTGACGGTTTTCACCGTCCAGGAGTTCCGCAATCGTCTTTACATGGGGGGCGATGTATTTGATCGTCAATGCCGTCAGGGTGGTCCTCTCATCCATCCTTTCCCTGGAATGCCCTCCGGAAACATCGGCCATGATCAGGGCGAAGTGCGCCTTGGTAATGTTGGCCCGGAGGAGGACATCCTCCCGGACGTAGTCCCCACGGAGAAATTTCAGGTTGTACTTGTGGTATTTCACGCGGAGGGACTCGATTTCATCAACGGAGAGTTCATTGATCAGAACAATTGGTGCACCGCTCATGGATCCATAGGTGGTGAGCCCGGCCAGCACCTCTTCGGTATGCTGGTTCCAGCCACAGATGATCACATGGTCCTTGACCTTAACTGTTTCCAAACCCCGGCCCTCCTTGATCTTTTTCTCTACGAAGATGGAAGCGATGGTGGCGGTGAACAGGGACATCATGCCGACGCCGAAAAACATCAACAGAAAACCGACGAGCCGTCCTCCGATGGATACGGGAAAGCGATCCCCGTAACCGACTGTGGCGATGGTCACCACCGCCCACCATAAGCCGTCCCAGACGGAATGGATGTTGGAGTCGCCTGCTCTCTGTTCGAAGTAATTCACACCGATGGAGCTGAGCACGATGACGGCAAGGGTAATGACCGTAATCAAAACGGAGCGTTGCCTGACCAATCCTTCCAAATACTTAAGCCACTTCATCAGCGGAGACATAGGCAAGATTCCGATTGACCGGCGCGAAACCGCCGTTGTCCAGACCGAATGGAAAAAAATCCACGTCCCGCCATCCCGTCCGACTCCGCCTCATCAAACCTTGTCATAGGCGAAGAACTGCATCGTAAAAATGGCCCTCCCCTGCGTGGCGGAGCGGAGATCCGTCGAATAGCCGAACATCGCCTTCAGGGGAACCTTTGCCCGGATGTCGCTCACCGCCCCCTTGGGCGTAATGGCCTGGATCTCTCCGTGCCGGGCATGGATGTCGCCGATCACCTCCCCCATGAACTCGGTCGGGGTGATGATATCCACCAGCATGACCGGCCCCAGCAAAACGGGATCAGTCTTCAGACAGCCCTCCCGGAAGGCCGCGGCAGCGGCGATCTTGCAGCCGAGCGGTGTTGTCTCCCCCTCTTTCTGGTTTCCCCCGAGGATCACGACCCGGATGTCGATCACCGGATACCCCGCCAGGACACCGCTCATCACCCCTTCGCGGACCCCCTCCTCCATCGCACTCAGCAGCTCCGCGGGCATGCCGGCCTCGTCCGGGACCCGGCGGATGATCTCGACCCCGCTGCCCCTCTCCGTCGGCTCCAGGATGAGCCTCACATGACCGAAATGCTTCTTGTCCCCCAGTTCCCTTTCGAAGAGCCCCTCGCATTCGACACGCTTCTGGATCGTCTCCCGATGAACGACCCGCGGCTTCCCCACATTCACGCGGGCATTGAACTCCCGCTGCAGGCGATCGGTGATGATCTCGAGGTGGAGTTCCCCCATCCCGGAGATGACGGTCTGGGCGGTTTCATCGTCGTACTTGACCCGGAGGGTCGGATCCTCCTCCAGAAGCTTGTTCAGCGCAACGGTAAGCTTCTCCTGGTCGGCCGGGGTCCTGGCCTCGATCGCCAGGCTGATGACCGGCTCATAGAAATCGATCTTTTCGAGAAGAATGGGGTGCGCCTCATCGCAGATCGTGTCCCCCGTCGTGATCTCCTTGAGACCCATCACGGCGATGATGTCGCCGGCGCCCGCCTGTTCCACCCGTTCCCGTTTGTTGGCATGCATCTTCAGAAGGCGGGCGACCTTCTCCTTCTTCCCGCGGCTCGCATTGTAGAGTTCATCCCCTGCATGGAGGCGCCCGGAATAGATCCGGAGGTAGGTCAGTTTCCTCCCCTCATCCTGCATGATCTTGAAGGCCAGGGCCGCCAGCGGTTCCTTGTCGCTGCTTGCCCGGACCTCTTCCTGCTTCGTCACAGGATTGAGGCCCGTAACGGGAGGAATGTCTTCCGGCGAAGGCAGATAGTGAACCACCGCATCCAAGAGGGGCTGCACCCCTTTGTTCCGGAGAGCCGAACCGCACATGACGGGTACGATTTGCAGGGAAATCGTCGCCTTCCGGATCGCCTCGATAATCTCCGTCTCGGGAATCTCCATCCCGTCGAGATATTTCTCCGCGATCCCATCGTCTACGTCGGCCAGTAGGGCGATCATCCGGTCACGATGCTCCACGGCCCGTGTCCGGATCTCATCGGGAATATCCGCATATTCGTAGGCCACTCCCTTTGTCGCATCGTCCCAGGTGACCACCTGCCACCGGATGAGGTCCACTACCCCGCGGAAGGCCTCCTCTTGACCGAACGGGATCTGGATCGGCAAAGGCAGAGAGTTGAAGCGCTCTTTCATCTGACGGATCGTTCCGGCATAGTCCGCCCCGACCCGGTCCATCTTGTTGATGAACGCCACCTTGGGAACGCCGTACTTGTCGGCCTGACGCCACACGGTCTCCGACTGGGGCTCGACCCCGCCCACGGCGTCGAAGACGACAACCGCCCCGTCGAGGACCCGGAGGCTCCGCTCGACCTCGATCGTGAAATCGACGTGACCCGGGGTATCGATAATGTGGATCTCGTGGTTTTCCCAGGTGCAGGTGGTCACCGCCGAGGTGATGGTGATCCCCCTCTCCTGCTCCTGCGGCATCCAGTCCATCACGGCCTCGCCGTCGTGGACCTCGCCCATCTTGTAGGATTTCCCCGTATAGAAGAGAATCCGCTCCGTCACCGTTGTTTTACCGGCATCGATGTGAGCAGCAATTCCGATATTTCTTGTACGTGAGAGTCTGGATTTGGATGCCATAGAGATTCACCGCGGGACGGCGCCCGCTATCCCTCTTTCGGCGGCGGCGCCGGCGCGATCAACTCCGGGTTCATCATGAAGGAATTGTGGAGACCGATATGTCCCTTGAGAGACTCCTTTTCCTTGCCGCCGATCAGGATCCTGATTCTTTTGATCGCAGGCAGATTGGTGGTCAGCGTATTGGTCAATGAATAGACCGTGGCCATTTCTGCAGCGCTTCCCCCGGAATGATTTACCACCAGGCTCTCCCGGAAATTGACGGAGAGGGCATCATCCCCTTCCCTATTAACACCCTGGAGTTCCGTCTTTTCGGGAAAGGTATTGACCAGCCCCGTTTTTGATCCGGCAATCAGGGCCTTGACCATCTCCATCGCCTGCGCTTCCGGTTCATTCTCCTTGGGGATGAACCGCTTTTCCGGAACGAGAAAACGTTCGTTGGCATCGGAAAAAAAGAGGGTCACCTCCTGCTTATCCCTCTTTTTCGCCGCGGCGTGTTTTCCGGCAGCAGGCGGATAGATGTAATCGAAGAGCGTGATGAAGAAGATCGCCAGAAATACTACGGAGACCACAACGATCCCAGAGAGCAGCAAGACCCTTTTTTTCTTCTTCGTTTTCTTGTGCTTGACCTCATCGGTCCGCCTTTGCTTTTTTGTGGCCATACGATCCTTCGTCCCTTCCGCTCGCGAGTTTCGGTAACTTAGGGTATTTTCATGACAGTGTCAAGAAGAGAACGGAAACCCACAGAACAGGACAAGACAAATAAATCTGTTTGCTGCCATCTTACGGGATCGGGTTATTGAGAGATTCTTTCGCCTTCTTCCCGAATTCCGACTCCGGCGCCAGTCGGATGGCGCTCTGAAACGCTGCGGCGGCGTCCGACGGTCTCTTCAGTTTTTGATAACTCAACCCGACCCAGTAGTGGGATTCGGCAAGCGACGGGGCAAGGGTCAGTGATTTTTGAAAATGCCGGAGTGCCTCTTCGGTGTCCCCTTTCGCGAGCAAGCACATCCCGATATTCTTTTCGATCCACGTCATCAGGACGGTGTCGGGGTCCTTCTCCGCCGCATCCCGGTAATACTTCAGCGCGCGATCATATTCCCGTTTTTCATAATAGGCCCGTCCCAGGTTGTAGAGGGAGGCCGTCGGCGTATCGTAGAGGATGTTGGCGAGCGACCGGTTAAAAGAGGCTATGGCATCGTCCCAGCGCCCCTTTTCCATATAGATCGCGCCCAGATAATTGTGAACCTCCGTGTCGTCAGGCTTGAGGGCAAGCGACCGCTGGAACTCGACGATTGCCATATCGGACAGCCCTTTGCCGTAATAGGAGATGCCGAGCAGGTAGTGGATCTTGGGGTCGCTCGGTGTCAGTTTCTCCGCCGCCAGGAATTCCTTCAGAGCCGAGGTGTACTGAACCGAACCGAGGTATGCGATGCCGACCTGGATATGGTTGCCGGCCCGTTCCTGAAGCCTGGCCGTATTGGCACAGGCAGCAAGACAGAGTAACAGCGCGGGCAACACCAGTAGTCTCCCCAACTTGATTCTATTCATTTTGCCCCGACAATACATGATTGCCATTGACCCACCAGTCGCTCTTGTCCTTGAACCACCAGTTGGCGGAATCCGTAGCGAGGATGTCCGCAGCCAGGTTGCGGGCGTTTTCCGTCGCGAGACGCTTGACGGCAAATCGGATCCATTCACGACTGTATTTGTTGCCCAGATCGCCACACTCTTTCAATTGGAGGATCAGCGAAAGCTGATCGGCATCCCGCGCCAGCAGGGATTCCGTTGTCTCTTTTCCGTTGAACTCGTCAAGGGCCTCCTCGATCTCCCCGCCGAAAAAAAGAGGTTCGGCCAGCTCACGGATCGCCTTCTTCTCGTCCACCACCACATACTTTTTGTTCACATAATTCATATCGCCCGTCCGCGCTTCGGGCAGGTCATGCATCAGACAGAGCCGGAGGACCTTGAGCTCGTTCGCCTCAGGATGCATCTTGCATAGAACGTAACCGATGTAAAGCGTTCTCAGGACGTGTTCGGCCACCGATTCACACCCGGATCCGAGAAACTGAAAACCGCTCCGGGGGGTTTTTTGCAGCATCCCGACTTCGAAAAGAAAATCCGCTATCTCCCTCATATTTTCAACCACCTGCTATCTTTAGTTCATTTATGTATTCGTGCCGATCATTGGTCTCTTTTCAGGGTCCGGATCCTGTTTGCCATCATCTCGGATATTTTTCGGACCTGCATCTGGAGGGCGGCAATCCCCTCCGGTTTCAGCACCACCACCCGGTCTACATGTTCTTTCCAGTATTCCAGGAGACTGATCTCGTTTTCCTTCACCTTACGGTCGAACCGCGTCTGGATTTCCTTGAGAAAAGCCGCCTGCTGCTCTCTCTCCGTCATGATCCCCCCTTGATCGTCGGCATTCACCTGTTTTGAAACCATTACGGAAGCGGATTACCCGTCCGATCTTCCCTATACCAATTGTATATATCACTTCAAACCGATCTTGCAACCTTGAAAATGGCGTTTTTATGCGTCCATCGTCATTCCTTTCCCGCTGGACATCTTTGGATGTTTGTCGTATATACTTCGCGGTTTTTCTACCCGGCAGCACCCGGCGTTACAGATACGTACCCTCTGCAATCAAAAGAACAGATTCATTTTGCTTCAACGACGTGACCTGAGGCGGACGCGATCATGGGAAGCATAACCGCGCTTAACAGTATATCATAGCTTTAAAGGGGGGAATGGTTATGTCACTCGATTTCGAATTCACACCGGAGCAGAAAATGATTGAGGAGATCGTCTGGCGCTGGGCAACCACCTGGCTGGAACCCCAGATGGAGGAGCTCTACGAGCAGGACCGGATGCCCCCGGAGCTCTTCCGGGAGCTGGGCAAGATCGGCGTCAACGGTGTCGTTTTCGACGAAAAATACGGCGGGGCGGGCCTCGGCTATGTGGAGACGCTGCTCGTCTATGAAACCCTCGCCCGGGTGAGCAACGCGCTGGCCATGACCGTGGGCGCCAGCCAGACCCTCTGCTTTGATAACTTCCGGCGGAATGCGACGGAAAAACAGAAGACGGAGATCCTCCCCAGGGCGTGCAGCGGGGAGTACATCGGCTGCCTGGGTATCACCGAACCCAACGCCGGATCCGATGCGATGGGAATGACCACCCGGGCCGTCAAGGTCAGAGACCGCTATGTCATCAACGGGAGCAAGACCTTCATCACCAACGGCACAGTCGCCGATTTCATGCTCTTCTACGCCAAAACCGACCCTTCACGCGGGTCACATGGCATCTCCGCATTTTATTTTTTGACGGAGGGGGCAAAAGGGCTTTACCGGGAAAAAATCAAGAAGTGGGGCATGAGGAGCTCACCGACGGCGCTGATCACCTTCGATGACATGGAGATTCCCGAGGAAAACCTCATTGGCGGCATGAACCGCGGCGGGGCGATCCTCACCAACGGTCTCTGCACGGAGAGGATCACCCTGAGCGGTTGCTGTCTTGGCTCGCAGCGGGCCTGTCTCGATCTGAGCCTGCGTTACGCCCGGGAACGGGTCCAGTTCGGAAAACCGATCTCCTCCTTCCAGTTCATCCAGGGAAAGCTTGCCGACATGTACACCAGTTACATGGCCTCCAAATGGATGGCCTACAGCGCCGCCGCCTACTGCGACTCCCTGGAGAAAAAAGTCGGGGGAAAAGGAACGGATCTCGACCGCAAGGCGGCCGCCGCCCTCCTCTTCTGCGGGGAGATGGGCACAAAGGTGGCCGCAGACGCCGTTCAGATCCATGGAGGCTACGGCTACTGCCAGGAATACGCCGTCTCCCGGCACTACCTCGATCAGAAGCTATGGGATATCGGCGCCGGCACCGCAGAGGTCCGCCGGATGATCATTGCCCGCGAGCTTCTCCGGGACAATTTTCAGAGCGCCCGATGAAGGACCGCACATCGGAAACGAACAACACCTTGATCCGGCGTGGAGAAATCTTTCTGCCGGGCGTCTCATGAATGCCCGACAAGGTGTCCCCGGTTGCTGGTCGTCTTTGACTTTTCAGGCCATGTCCGGTATGATCCGCTCGTATCCATGCAATGACCCGCTGCCTCCTTCCCTTTTGGGAAAAGGGATTGCGCGGAAAATTGAGAGGGAATCATGACCGAGAGGATTTTTTGGCAACCCCGAGACGCTCTCAACCGCGGCAAAACCGGAGAACGGGCGCAAAACCGCGGGCGATGGTCCCACAAACCGTCAGGACCGGGATGGCTTCAAAGTTTCTCTTTTCCCTTCGCGATGTTGCTCCTTGCAGTCTTTCTTTCCTCTCCGCTTCAGGCACGCGAAGACAACGCCAGTCTCCTCTTTCAGAAGACGGCCGGCGGCGGCAAGACCCGGGTCCATGTGGTGAAGAAGGGTGAATCGATCAGATCCGTCCTGCGCAGCCAACCGGGATACGAACCGGTATCGCGGGCCCTGATCAGAAGTCTAAACCCCGGCATCCCGGATTTGAATCGGATCTATCCCGGCCAGAGGATCGTCCTTCCGATACCGGGCCTTTTGGACCCTCCCGAACCGACCTCCGTCAACCGCGGGGAAAGCACTTTGCCGATCCTTTACCGGTTCCGGGAAGGAGACTCCATCAGCCGTATCATTCTGTCCGAATTGAACGTGAATCCCACGGAAGCCCTCCAGGCCTACCGTCTCATCCGCAAGCTGAATCCTGAAATACCGGATCTGAACCGGCTTCATAACGGCCAGACGCTCCGCCTGCCCCCGGCGCCCACGCTTCCCGCCCTTCCGCCCGCGGCCTCCCCGCAGACCGCCTCCTTACCCACAGAAAAGTCCCGCATGGAAACCGACATCAAGACGCCGAAAACCCGGGACACCCTGCCCGGGATCATCCGGCTGGTGATCAACCGCATGCGGGGAACGGTCACGGCCTCGGGAAATCACTTCATCCCTCTGCAGGAGACGACCCAAATCACCATCGACTGCTCCCTGATCCCGGTTGTCGAACTGGATGACGGAACGACGGTGCTTCTCGATTACGGGAATCACCTGTCGGATAACCTGAAAGGACTGATCCGTCAATCCTGGACGAACTACGCCTTTCTAACGGCGGAAGAGCTTCGCGACGGGCTCGGGGGCTTGCAGGGCATTATCCGCCATTCCCGGAATTACCGGATGGTTCGTGCAGACAAACCCCTGATACTGGCTGTGAAACCGGAAATCCTCGCCTTCCCCGACTGGGTCATTACCCGCAAGGAGACGGCAGTCGGCGCAGCTTACCTTCAGGGGCTCTTTCTCCTCGATCAGGGCGAACGCCCCCTTCCCGCAGACGCAAAGGTTTTTCTCGAGAAAAGCGGCGTTGCCGTGACGGAGATCTCCTTAGACCCTGCGGTCTCTTCCCCGGATACGCCGCCGGCTGCATTGCGGCCGGTCACTGCGGACCTGCGAGGCTTGAAGGGTATTGCCCTGGCGGAACAGCTTCTTGCAGCCCTCGGTGAAACGACGGTCCGGAACGCGGATGTCGTGGTCTTTGACCAGGCCCGCAATGGATTCAACCTCTCCGTCACGGCCGATCTCCTCGTCCGGAAGGGAGAAAAGCGGTTCATTCTGCATACGAAAAGGCTGCCCGAACAGTTCCTTCACATCCTCAGGGAGGCAGGTACGGAGGTGATCCTGATCGGAGAAAAGGATCAAGGCAGATCCCTCGTTGAAGGCGTGCTTCAGGGGCTGGGGATCCCCGTCCCCTTCGTTCATTTCTCCTTTCGGATTCCCGAAGAGGGCAAACGCCCGCGGCTTACGGCCTCCTTTTCCGCCCTGCGGGCGATGAACGAGAGGGAACCGATTTATCTGATTGACTTCGATGTACCTCCTGCCGTCCTGCCTTTTCTCAACAGCCGACGGGGAGGACGTGTCGTCCGATACTGACAAGGGATTGGTGTTGAAAACAAAAGCTATTGCACTTTTTTCAGGAGGTCTGGACAGCATCCTGGCCTTCAAGGTCATCGCGGAACAGGGAATCGAGGTTTTGGGTATCACCTTTGAGACCCCCTTTTTCGGTTCTGCAAAGGCGCGCGAGACCGCGAAGAGGATTGGCCTGCCGCTCGCCGTGCTCGACATCACGGAAGAACACATGCAGATGCTCCGTTCACCCCGGTATGGTTACGGGAAGAACATGAACCCCTGTATTGACTGCCACACGCTGATGCTGAAAGTGGCAGGGCGGCGGATGGAGGAGGAGGGCGCCGATTTCGTCTTCACCGGAGAGGTCCTCGGTCAGCGCCCCATGTCTCAGGGAAAACAATCACTCTATGTCGTGGCCAAGAATGCGGGTTATCCGGATCGCATCCTTCGTCCCCTCAGCGCCGCGCTCCTGCCGGAGACCGAACCGGAGCGGTTGGGCAAGGTCGACCGCAGCCGACTCTGGGACATCCAGGGAAGGGGCCGGAAACGGCAGATGGAGATGGCCGTGCACTACGGCGTCACCTCCTATCCCCCACCGGCCGGCGGCTGTCTCCTGACCGATCCCATCTTCGCCCGGCGTCTCCGCGACCTCTTCGACCGTCATCCCGATCATCGGATCCGGGACATCGAGCTCCTCAAGGTGGGAAGACATTTTCGCCTCACAGAAACGAAGAAGGCCGTGGTCGGGCGGAACGTGATGGACAACGACACGATCGATCGGCTGGCCGAAGCAGGCGATGCGCTCATTCGGATCGATCAATTCCCGGGACCCACCGTCCTCGTTCCCGGCGGTGGGGATGAGGCGGAACGGCGCCTGGCGGCCCGGCTCTGCGCCCGTTACAGCGATGCCCCCCGGGACCGTGAGTCGGCCGCCCATTGCCTCCAGGACGGGATCATGACTTCGCTCACGATCATGGCCGTAACACCGGAAGAGGCGGAACGCCTGCTCATCTGAAGTTGTTTAACCGGGCATGTGCTGAGGCCGGAGCAGATCCGCAACCGTCTTGACCGGATTGAAGGTGGCGATGGGAACCTCGATGAAGACGGTGTTCCAGAAGGCCATCGACCCGTTCCATAGGCCTGGCCGTTCCAGCGCGAGCAGCTCTCTTCCCTTCTCCGACTTTCGAGTAATCACTGCCGCTGCCGGATCGACGAACACCGGGAGATCAAATTTTCGCCCGCGGAAGTCCCGGACACCGCAGACGAGATCGACGGGGTTGAAGTGCGTGGCGGACGACCAGATTGTGCACTGCCTTGGATCGCTTTTATCGATCTGTGACTCCTCGATAATCTGCAGAGAGTTCACACCCTGCCCGTCCGGATCATCGACCCAGAAAGGACCGCCGCCCGGCTCCCCCTCGTTTTTAACCATCCCGCAGACCCGGAGTGGCCGATTCAGCCTCCGGAAAAGAAACGACCGCCTTTCGGAAAGGGATGCATCCCGAAAATGCGTCGGCAGAAACATGTTCACGCGTCTCGCGCAGAAATCAACGATCCTCTCCAGATCCCCCTCCGCGTCGCTTCCCTCCTCAATCAGGCGCAGGCAGGAAAAGATCTCCTCCTGAAGCCGGATCAAATAGCCTGCCAGAATCCTCTTCCAGAGGACCGTCTCCATTTTGAGGTGATCAGGAACGATGTTGTCGATATTCTTGAGGAAGATAACATCCGCATCGAGGGTATTGAGGTTCGCGAGCAGGGCGCCATGGCCTCCCGGGCGGAAAATCAGTCTCCCTTCATCCGTACGGAAGGGACGGTTTTCCGGATCGACGGCAATGGTGTCCGTTTCCGGGTCCTGTGTGGAGAGGCCAATCGCGAAGATCGTACTGAGACGGGATTCGTACCCGGGGACAACCCTCGACAGATGTGACCGGACGGCACTTTCGTGTTCGCGGGAGACCGTGAAATGAACCCGGGAAACGTTTCCGGCATCCCGGGCATAGTGGGCCGCCTCGACAAGATGCTCTTCCAGAGCGGTCCGACTTCCCTCCGGGCAGGCGTGAAACTTCAGAAGCGCCTTGGGAAGGCGGCCATAGTCCAAACCTTCCTTCGTCAGAATGAACCTCAGGACGGCTGCGTCCTCCCGATTCTCAAGGAGCGTGCCGATATCCCCTCCTTTTGCGGCGATAACCGCCCGCAGATCGTGGAAGAAGGCATATTTCTTCAAATCCGCTGCAAAAACGGCCCTTTCAACATCGTCAGCGAAACCGCCCGCATCGAGGCAGCGGTACCACTCCAGGAACATCCGGCTCGCCGCCCCGGAGGCGGGTGCGAATTTCATGAGCCGGTTCGTCCTGCGGGCTTCTTCATAGATCGCCTGTAGCGTCGGACGTTCCGTTTCAGGAATGACGACAATCCCGTCCCCCGCCCGGCAGGGCCGGTTCAAGCGGACCGGCGGGACACCCCGCCGGAAGATCGTGAGCTGCCTCTCCACCTCATCGAGGTTCAACCCGTGTGCGGAGATCTGTTTCCGATCCTCAGCGGACCATTCGTCCATGGCCTCGATCATTATCGCTTTTTCCCACCCTTCTTCCCTTTTCCGACCTTTTCAGTCGACGGGAACGGCTTCCGGTCCCGCAACACGCGGGCGATATCCTTCTGTCGTCTCGTTACCTGCTGTTTTGCCATCGGGTTCCTCAAACCTTCACGGATGAATCTTCTGAAGTAAATCTTTGGCGTGTTGGTTGTCGGGATTCAGTCTCAAGGCATTCGTTGCGGCTTCCCTGGCCTCAATCAGCTTATTGTTTTTCGCATACAGTACGGCCACATTATAATGCAATACATCAGAATCGGGATCTATTTTTAGACACTTCAAGTATATGTTCGTGGCATCTTCCATTCTGTTGGCCCTGCGTAAAGCAACCGCATAGTTGTTAAAAACATGAACCGATTCCTTGATGGGATCCACGGTCTGCTTCAGATAATCGCCGGCTTTGTCAATTTGATTCTGATCCAGATAGATTTGTGCTATTCCGATCAGATTCAAATCCGTAGGTTTGCTGTTTACGATGCCTTGAATTAATTTCTCGGCATCCTCACTTCTTCCCGTTGCAAAGTAAGCACCTGCCAGATCAAGCTTTCGGTCATGATTCAAAGGATTCATCTTGACCGCCTGCTCAAGAGCCAGGATTCCCTGGTTATACTGTCCGAGGCCCAAATGAATTTTCCCAAGAAGGCTTGAATGCTGACTGGACCGGTTTTCTTCGTCCGTATCGGCCATCATGGATATAGCCTTGTCATATTCTTCAATCTGATAAAGACACTCGCAAGTCAACAGCGCAACTTTCTGGTTGTTGCTGATCTTGAGGATCTCCAAACCCAGTTCCAACGCTTCCCGATAGTTCTTGGATAACTTCAGCCGCCGCATCTCGAAAACTTTCTGCTCCATTTCGTTTTTAGATATGCTCTTCGCCAATGCCAGTTTAATATTCTTGATCAAATCATTTTCACTGAAGGGTTTGACCAAAAAACCGTCCGTACCCTCCTCAACGGCATAAAGCACTTTGTCGGCGGTCCTCTCATCGGAAATCATCATGACGGGTATGGAAAAATACTTGGGGTCACTCTTTATTTGTTTGAGCAATTCAACTCCGGTCATATTTGGCATATTCCAATCCGTAATGACGAGGTTCATGGATTGCTTCGTCATATTCCTCAAGGCCTGCTTGCCGCTTTCGGCAAAGGTCAGCTTGTCATAGCCATTCTTTTTTAGCATTTCCCTTATCATATCACGCATCTGTGGCTGATCGTCCACGATAAGCAGATTTTGATCGATCGTATCCTTCCGTTTTCGCACTGGCCCTTTGTAAGTAATCATCTGCCCTTCACCTTGTTTGAAAATCTGTTCTGCTTCGTTTCGTTTCTATACCTGTCCAAATCTTGCTGAATGATGTTCATCCATCATTGCATCATGCACCGTCAAAAACAGGAGGTCAATTCTTTTAAAGGAATGGCGGCTCACGGTGTCAGACGTTTTCCTCCATCGGCAGAAGGAAACTCCGGACACCGGCACGGGGATTCCCCTCCTTGAGCAGGCGGATCCGTTCATTGATCCGGGAAACCTCCGTATCCGCCACAGCCATGATCATGACGTTGTTCTTTCCCGGCCAGCAGTGGGTCCCCAGCTTGGGCTCCGTCTCCGTCCCCTCGCCGCGGGCCTCCACCATCTTGGTGTAGCCGTGGATCCCTGCCTCCTTCAGCGCGGCGATTACATGCTCATCCGCCGCTTCGCAGTAAATGATCAGAAACATTTTCATTTTTTTCACCTCCTGATTCAGGCCTGTCCGATCGTCAGATGACGTCCAGAAGCGCCTTTGATCTTTCTTCCCTGCCCTGTCTCTTTCCGCGTTTCATGAAAAAGCCCTGCCAGTCGTCGAAGAGGTCATAGGCGGCCGGCACAACCACGAGCGTCAGGAAAAGCGAGGTCAAGAGACCGCCGATGACCGCAATTCCCATGGGCGAACGGGTCTCCGCACCCTCTCCCATGCCGAAGGCGACCGGCAGCATCCCGAAGACCATCGCGAAGGTCGTCATCAGGATCGGGCGCAGCCGGACCGGACCGGCCTGCAGGATAGCCTCCCGCCGTGAAAGGCCCCGCGCACGCAGAACGTTCGTGTAATCGACGAGAAGGATCGCGTTTTTCTTGACGAGCCCCATCAGGAGGATGAGGCCGATGAAACTGAAGATGCTGAGCGTATTTCCCGTCAGCAGGAGCGCACTGAAGGCCCCTATGAACGAAAGCGGCATCGCCAGAAGCACTGTGAAGGGATGAACGAAGCTCTCAAACTGGGCGGCAAGCACCATGTAGGCCATGATCACGCCGAGAATGATTGCGAACAGGAGGTACCCGAAGGATTCCGCCATCGTATCGGCCTGCCCCCGGTATTTAGGAATATAGTCGGAAGGCAGGATCTTGGCTGCGATCCCGTTGAGCACCGTGATCGCCTCCCCCAAAGGTATCCCCTCGAGGCTGGCGAAAAGGGTGATCGCCCGCTGGCGGTCGACGCGGTTGATCACGCTCGGCCCGCCCCCTTCCTGGATCCGGACGAAGTTGCGGAGCTCGACCAGACGACCGTCGCGTGCCCGGACATAGAGTTTCCCCAGATCGTCGGGATCCCGCCGCTCCTCCGGATAGAGGCGGATGCGGAGATCGTAGCGCTTCCCGCGGGTCTCATCCTTGTATTTGGTCACCTCGGTTTCCCCGCTGATCAGAAGGTTGATCGCCTGGGCGATCGTCGATACATCCACCCCGAGATCGGCTGCCTTGTCCCGGTCGATGAACACCTTGAGCTCGGGTTTGCCCATCTCGAGCGAGGTGTCGACATCCACGACCCCCGGCTTCTTGGAAAACTCACCGGCGATCTGCTTCGTATAGGCCTGGATCGCCGTGAGGTCCGGTCCCCGGACGCTGTACTGGATCGGCACCTGCCGCTGTCCTCCGCCGATCATGGAGAAGTCCTCCGCGGAGACCTTGAGGCCGGGAAACTGCCGCAGTTTCTGGCGAATCTCCTTCTTCAGATCCATCTGGGTCTTCTTCCGTTCACTCTTCGGGATCAGGTTGGTCATCATGATCGCCCGGTTGACCGAGCCGCCGATTCCGAGCCGATAAAATACCGCCTTGACCTCCGGCATCTCTCTCAATACCTTCTCCGCCGGCCGGAAGAGCTCGTCCGCCTTTTCCACCGAATAGTCGATCGGCGCCTCCAGCCGGACGATGAACTGCCCCTGGTCCTCCGGAGGGGTGAATTCTTTCCCCAGGAAGGTCGTCATATAGAGGCTGCCGGCAAAGAGGAGAAGGGCTCCAATGAGCATGAGACCTCGATGGTTCAGCGAAAATGCCAGGACATGGCGGTAGCCCGCCTCCAGTTTTTTGTAGCCCTGATTAAACCCTTCTGCCAGGCGTCGGCGCGGAGCAACCGCCGCCGACGCACCGGCCCTGTTTTGCTGCCCGAGGGTGACCCGCTTCAGGAAGATCGAGGCGAGCATCGGTGTCAGGGTAAAGGAGACCAGCAGGGAGACCAGGACCGAAAAGACGACCGTCAATGCGAACTGGAGAAAGAAGCGGCCGATCATCCCCTTCATGAAAGCAACGGGAAGAAAGATCGCGACGATCGCAAAAGTGGTCGCCATGACGGCAAGGCCGATTTCGGAGGTGGCGAAGGTCGACGCCTCGCGTGGCGCCATCCCCTCCTCGACATGGCGGTAGATGTTCTCGATGACGATGATGGCGTCATCGATCAGGAGCCCGACGGAGAGGGTCAGCGCCAGCATCGTCATGTTGTTGAAGGTGAACCCGAAGGCCCGGATCAGCGCGAAGGTGGCGATGATCGACACCGGCAGGGCCACCGCGCTGATCAGCGTCGTCCGGACGTTTCCGAGGAAGATGAAGACGGCAAGGATTGCGAAGAACGAGCCCAGGATCAGATGCTTCTGCACCTCCGCAATGGAGCGGCGGATGAAGGTGGACTGGTCGATCGCGATGTTCAGGGTCATCCCCGGCGGGAGGGTCTTGTTAATCTTCTCGATCTCCGCCTTGACCGCGTTGACAACGGCGACGGTGTTCGTCCCGGACTGCTTCTGAACCCCCAGCCCCACGGCCGGAACTCCGTTGAAGCGGGCGATGTCGCGCCGCTCCTGCATCCCGTCCTCCGCCTTTCCGACGTCCCGGAGACGGACCGGGGCGCCCTTGTCGTAGGCGATGATCAGGTCGTTGAAATCGGGGACATTGAGAAACTCCCCCTTGACCTTGATCGTGTACTCCTTGGAGAGGCTCTCGATCCTCCCCCCCGGCAGTTCGACATTCTGCCGTTGAAGGGCGCCCATGATATCGCCCGCGGCAAGCCCGTAAGCCCGGAGTTTTCCGGAGTCGAGCCAGACGCGGACCTGCCGGAGCTGCAGACCTCCCAGTTGGATGTCGCCGACGCCGTTGATCCGCTGGAGCTGCTCCTTGAGGACCTCGTCGACGTAGGTGGAGAGCTCGCGGATCGATTTCTGCCCCGACAGATTCAGCCACATGACAGCCGTCGCGTCCGGGTCCACCTTGGCGATCCGGGGTTCGTCGATGTCCTGGGGAAGCTTGTTCCGGATCAGGGCGACCTTTTCCCGTACGTCCTGGACGGCCAGATCGATATTCCGCTCGAGAATAAACTCCACCGTAACCCGGGAATCCCCCTCGGTGCTGCTCGATGTGATTGATTTCACGCCGTTGATCGTGTTGACCGCCCCCTCGATCTTATCGGTGATGTCGACGTCGATCACCTCGGGGCTGGCCCCATTCAGATGGGTGGAGATCGTGACGATCGGGAAATCGACCTTGGGAAAGAGATCCACGCCGATCTCCGGATAGCTGACCGCGCCGAGGACCACCAGTGCCATAATGACCATGGTGGCAAAAACCGGCCTTTTGACCGAGGTATCAGCGAGCCACATTGACCAGCACCCCTTCCATCAGATTGTTCTGTCCCACGGTCACCACGATCTCCTTCGCCTTCAGCCCTTCGATGATCTCCATGAACTCCCCATATTTGCGGCCGATTTTGACCTTTCTCTCCTTGGCCCTCTCCCCCTCGACGACGAAGAGCTTGGTCGCCGAGTTGTCGTAGAGAAGCGCAGTGATCGGGACAACAACGGTGTTTTGCGCCGGCCCCGTGTAGAGCGTCACCCGGCAGAAGAGACCCGGCTTGAGGCTCCTGTCGGTGTTGGCCACGACCGCCTCCACCTGCAACGAACGGGTTTTCTCCTCAATGTTGGGATAGATCGTTTTGACCCGACCGCGAAACTCCCGCCCCGGGAAGGCGTCCACCGTAAAAAGGACGTCCTGATCCATCCGGATGCTCGCCACGTCCTTTTCAGTCACGGAAAAATTCAGCTTCAGCAGATCCGTGCGGATGATCGAAACGAGGAAGGTGCCGTTGCGGATATAGTCCCCCGCGGTGACCTTCTTCTCCTTGATGCTGCCCACCATGGGGGCATAGATGCGGGTTTTGGTCAGCTTCTCCTTCGCCAGATCGAGTCCGGACTTGGCCCTTTCCACATCCCCCTGGGTCACGGCAAGCCGAGCGATGATATCGTCAAACTGCTGTTTCGTGACGAGCTCCTCCCGGTAGAGGGCCTCTTTGCGCTGATGCTCCAGCTTCGCGTTCGCCAAGGCCGCCTCCGCCTGCTTCAACATGGATGTCGCTTGCTCCAGGGAAAGCTGATAATCCGTATCCTTGATCTCAGCAATGAGCTGGCCCTGGGACACAGGTGAGCCCTCGTCGACGCGGATGGACTTGAGAATCCCGTCCAGCTCTGAACTGACGGTGACCACGTCGTTGGGGTTGAGGGTCCCGATCGACTCCACGAAGGGTCTCAGGGGCCGGGTCTCCCCCGTCCAGACCCGGACGTTGACGGCCCTCTCTTTCACCACCTTCTGTTCCTGTTTTTTGCACCCGATATGCAAGGAGACCCCGGCGGCAAGCAGGATGGTCATGACCACCGAACCGGCCCTGATCCTCCGCCGATCCGACCTGACTTCCCCGGTTAAAGACGACGTTCGTCCGACCATGCAAAACTCCTTCCTGAAAATCAATTACCGATTATCCATTATCGATTAAGGTACTTCATTGTTGGATTGATCGTTGATCAGTGATTATTTGCCGGCAACTGTCGCAAGCAGCATCCCCGTAGCCTTCTTGATTCGGAGGAGGGCCAGCCGGTAACCGTACTCCGCCGATACCATCTTCCTCTCCGCCGACACCAGAAGGGTGTTGGCGTCCATCACATCAAGGCTGTTTGACAGACCGAACTCAAACTGTCTTGCCACCGCACGATAGTTATCACGGGCGAAGAGGAGCTGGTCGTTGAGGAAGAGGAGGATTCCCTTCTGGGTAACCAGGTCCAGATAGCCGGCCCGGACCTCGATCTCGATCCCTTTTTTCATGTCCTCGTAATAAAGCGCGGCCTGCCTCTCCCGGGCCTTCGCTTCCGATACCTCCGCCTTCCGGAGCCCCCCCTCGAAAAAGGGGAAATTCAGCGCAACACCACCATAAATGCTCTCCCGGTTCAGGCTTGACGATGGTGGGTACTGATCGGAGGCACTATATACCGCGGACAGGGAAACGGTTGGCCAGAAGGCCCCCTCGGCATATTTTGTCTGATCCACGGCGATCTGCTTCTGCATTTCCAGACTTTTCAGGTCCGCCCGTACAGCGAAAGCCTGTTCCTGGAAGGTGCTCAGCGACGGGACCTCACCTTCCACCGGAGGGACTTCCCTGAGTGAGAATTCCCCTGCGATTCCGACATTGCTCGCCAAGACGGCCATTGCCAGTTCGAGACCGTTTCGTACCTGAAGGCGGTCTGATTTTGCACCGGACAGCTCCCCTTCCGCTCTGAGAAGCGCCGTTTTGGTCACCTCACCGATTCGGAGCCGTTTTTCCGCGGCTTCACGATATTTCGTCAATCTCTCCAGATTGGCATCAGCGATCTCCAGGTTCTTTCGGGCCATGAGGACGTTGTAATAGGCGACAGCCACATACCGGAGGAGATAGTCTTCACGAATGGCCGTGAGGTCATACTGACTCTTCGTCACGTTCCGCTTCGATATGCCGAGAGCCGTCATTTCCCGACCACTCAGAGAGAAGGTCTCGTCCGCCCGGACCCCCCAAGAGGAGGCGCTCTCCGGCTGGACGACGCTTCCCGACGCGTTTAGTTTCTTTTCAGAATACTGCGTGACGCCGCCGGTGGCGGTCAGCCGGGGCAATAGGTAAGAGATAGCCTTGTCCCTTCCAGTCTCCGCAATCGTGAGGTTCTCCTCCGCCACCCGGAGCTTTTCAGAACGGGTTAGGGCGATCCGGCTGAGATCTTCCAGGGAATATTCCTCCGCAATAAGGGAGGCCGGTGCAGTCGCAAACAGAACAAACAAGAGTCCGCCGACCGATAGCACCATTACGATTTTCTTCATTGACTCTCCTTGCACACGGATGTCGTTATCTCCTGTTCATCTTAATGAATTCATCGCCCGCCGCTACCCGTCGCCCGCTCCAACCGGGCCTGACCGATGTTGAAGTCGCCCAAGGCGTTATAGTAGTCCGATTTGGCTCGCGAAAGGAGGGTCTGGGCATCGATCACATCGGTCGAGGTCCCTACCTGCTCCCGGTACCGCTCGGTATTGATCCGAAAATTCTCCTCGGCCTGTTCGATCGCCTTTTTCGATACAAGAACCTGTTTTTCCGCCTCGCGAAGCAGCAGATAGGCGTTCTTCACCTCAAGTGTGATCTGATCCCTGATGTTGGCAAGGATGTCCGACGCTTGGCTTTCCCGGCTGAGTCCCGCATCCACGCGGTTTTTCGTCTTTCCCCACTCCCAGAAGTTCCAGTTCGCAACCGCCATGACATACCAGTTCTCCTGGTCCTTGTAGGGACTGCCGGCAACGCCCGGTGTGTCTCCGTACCTCGTGTAGTTCCCGACCAAGCCGACGTTTGGAAAATACTCACTTCGGGCCAGCTTCACTTGGCGCTTCGCCTGTTCCAGGCGGAGCGCATATGACCGGATTTCCGGGCGATTTAAAAGGGCCGCAACGATGCAGGGATCGAGTGTCTTTTCGAAGGGCCTGTCGTTGAGGATGTCCTCGATCTCCACAGGGGCATTGATCTCCCGCCGGAGGACCGTGTTGAATTTCGATTTTGCCATCTCCACGCCGTTTTCCGCCCTGACCAGAAACTGCCGGCCATTCGCCAGTTCGACCTCGGCGTAGAGGAGATCGTTTTTGGGAATGACACCGACGTCGTAAAACGCCTGGGCGGTATCCCGGTGGGCTGTCAATCGATCGAGTGACTGCACGGCCACCGAGAGGATCCGGCCTGCCTTCAGGATATTGAAGTAGGCGATCTTCACCTCCTGGATGAGGTCCTGAACCGCTCCCGCCTCATCGAACCGGGCGATATCGGTCCCCAAGCGGCTCGCTTCGTAATTGGCAAGGATTCCACCTCCGGCGAAGAGAGGCTGCCGCGCCTCGACTGTCCAGTTGTAGTTTTCCTTTGTCCCCGTTTTTATGATGCTCGCCGGGATCAGGGGAGGCGCACCGGGAAAGTTGAAGGCCGGCTCCTCGTTAAGTCGGGTGAAACTGTATGACGAACTGAACTTCGGAAGAAAACCCGTGAAGGCCTCCTTCTGTTGAGCCTCCGCCCCCTTCACCCCTTCCTTTGCCGCATGGAGGAGAACGCTCTGCTTCAAGGCAAGCTCGATGCTCTCCGGCAGATTCATCACCGGAACGCCCTCCGCCGCGACGCAGGTCCCCCAGGGTGTCATCAGAAAAAAGATCAACCCGCCGAAGAAGAGATGCCTAATGCGCATTTTTCTTTACCCCCTGCAGAAAAATGTCGACCACAAACGGAACGTTGTCCATCAGAGACGTCTGCCGCGCTACAGTCAGCCATTTGGAGGCATAGGAATTGATGATGCCCGTCAGAGCGGCGGCCATCATCCGCGGATCCATCTTCCTCAGGATGCCGGTGCGAATCCCGCCGCGTATCACCCCTTCGACAAATGAGACATAAACGGCATAATCGCTTACCATCCGCTTCCGGAGCTCCACGCTCCCATCGGAAAGGGAAAGATGATCACCCCGGACAAAGATGCTGCAGAATTCCGCATTGTTCTCAACAAATCGGAATTGTGTCGCGACGAGGGTATCAATCTTCCGGAGGAGATCCGTCTCTTCTTCCACCGCCTTCTGAATCCCGGCGTACATCATTCCCAGCTTTTCGGTCAGTACCACGGTGTAAAGCTGTTCCTTGCTCTCAAAGAATTGGTAGAGCGTACCGATGGCAAACCCGGAGGCGCCTGCAATCTCCGCCACGGTCGTATTGTGGAACCCCTTGGCGGCAAAAATCTTCCCTGCCTGTTCGAGAATCGCCGCGCGCCTCAGATTGAATTCCCGTTCCTTGCGTTTCTCTTTCTCCATCACTGATCCAAAGTTCAAATAATAGAAGGAAAGTTCATTTTATGAATGGGTGCTCACCATGCTTTCAATAATGGATTTTGTCAAGGGAAATTCAACAAGGAGATCGTACCGGAGAATGGGTTATTTTGTGTGTCTTTCTGAGATTTGCGACGGTTGCGTCACAATCTGCAGATATTGTCGGAGTCCCGCCGCGGAGAACTGCTCATCAATAATGGATCCCAGGGTGATGGATACGCCGTCATTGGATGAGGGCATGGGAGACTGGACAACGAGCCGATTGTTGAACCGCTGGAAGCTCAGCTCCACAATGGCGATGGCCATCTGGACCACACCGGATAATTTGACACCCATCCGATCAATGCTGAGACAACGGGTCGTGATCATCTCCAGGAGGTAATCCGGAAGTCCGAACCGGCAAATCATCCTTTCTGTAAGGGATGATCTGTACTTTGTAATGAAATCATCGTCGATATGAAACTCCTCGTCTTGATGACGACTTCTGTAAACAAGCATCATCAGGAAACCGAAGTGGAAAATCAGACAGCCCAGTTCAACCTTTCGCGCCGCGTCATCACCAAATCCCAATCCCCGTGCCAGAACTCTTCCGACGATGGATGCTGCGAAACTCTTTACATAAAGCAGCTCCGCCTCCAAATCCCCTTGGGCAAGGCGGCGCATGGCAAACATAAGAATCGCCACTTTGGTGTGCTCCATCCCCAATCGGGTCACCACGTCAAAAAAGTGCCGCACCCGGCCCATTTTAAGGCTGCCGTGATAGGCCGAATTGGCAATGCTGAACAGGTGGTTAAATAGATCCGGTCCCAGTTTTACTTTGAGATCCTCTATCTCTTTCTGGCTCACATTGGAATCATCCAGAACAGAGAAAATCATGGGATCGAACGCAAGCACGTCCTCTTTCAGCAGAATCTCTTCGATGATGCTGATCCGCCTTATGAACTCTTCGATTTCATCGCCCTTGAGTGCCTCTTGCTCCAGTTCGCCAACGGTAAAAGCGCTTCCCTCATTTATATCAACCATCGAGCACCTCCCCTGTCTCGTCCATCCACGCCGTGGCGGTCAGCCATACCTTCCCCGAAAAACCTCTCAGGCCTTTGCTTCGTTATAGTGCCGGAGCACACGGGAAATATAACTTGCCGTTTCCCTTGGGAGTTTTTCTGGGTTTCTCTCCACATTGCCCATACCCCAGTTGTAGGCGGCCAGTGCCAAGTTCATGTCTCCCTGGTAACGTTCCAGAAGCCCCTTCAGGTATCGCGTGCCTCCCATAATATTCTCAACGGGATCATAGGGATTCTGAACACCCAGTTCCCGGGCTGTGTCGGGCATCAGTTGCATGAGTCCCTTCGCTCCCCTGGGTGACGTGCTGCGAACATCGAAACCGCTCTCCACCCTGACAACACTTCGGATCAGTTCCCGGTCTACTCCATATGCCTCCGCCGCCTGTCCGATAATCCGGTCGATCTCATCCGCCTTCGATATTCCGTCACTTTTTGGCGGTACCCGTCGATTTTTTGACGCAGCGTTTTCCAAAGACGCCTCGACGGCAGAATATGCTCGCTCCGGAAAGAATGGACCCCTGTAGTTGCAATTTTGCTCGCCGGCGACCAGGCTCAGCAGACGATCATTCATCCGTTCGCCAATTTTCAAAATGAGCACCTGCACGGTATTACGGTCAAGAGGCGTTGACCGATCCTGAATATCGGCCCCTTGTTCCGCCTCCCGCAGAACATCACGCAACAACGATGCAAAGGGAGTCTTTACGTTGCCAACGCCATCAACCTTACCTTGGCCGGCGGAGTGCAGCCCGATAGGCAGGGGATCGGAAGAGAGGGGAAATATAATGTGTTTTATGTACATTGCACAGCTATCCCAAAATAATCTTCAAGGCAGCCTTCAAGTTATGTGCCAATGTAACATATTATATGTAAGAGAAGGTACGTCACGTAAAATTGATACGGCTGAAAAGGCAGGAGGGAATAGATTTTTTAGAGAATGCTCCGGAAAACATCTACAATTTCTTCATCAAATTGAGTATTTTTACCTTTGATCAATTCTCTGATCGCCAAGTCAACACTTAAACCCTTTCGATAGGGACGATCGCTGATCATTGCATCGTAGGAGTCGGCAACAGAGAGGATTCTGGCCAGCAGCGGTATATCATTGCCCGATATGCCATCGGGATATCCTTTACCATCCCAACGTTCGTGGTGATGGCGAATAATAACTCTTTCCTTGTCCAACAGCACCACGTAGCTTAATATATGCTCCCCAATCTCCGAATGCTGTTTGATGATCTGATATTCCTCTGGCGTGAGGCTGGCTGGTTTGAGCAATACATAGTCCGGAATGGATATCTTTCCGATATCATGGAGCAGGGAGGCAATTCGCATGGATTCAATCTCGCTCGGCACACAATTGAAACGTCCCGCGATTTTTATCGCCGTTTCGGAAACCCGGTTGGAATGTTCCTCCGTATAATGATCACGCACCTGAATCGATGTTACCAGCGACTCGAATGTATGCATGAGATTTGAGTAGATGCTTTCATAGAGCATTTTGTTTTCAAGATTCAGGGACGCCCTCTTGGCCAAGCTTAAAATATGATGAAGGTCATTCTGGGTAAATATGCCGCCGTTGGCCTTTTTCCTGACACTCAAAACGCCGAGGACATTGCCGCGTATCAGCAGGGGAGCGCAGATCAGTGAGGGTGCAATAAGCGGATCACTGTCAGAGTGGATCATCGCTGCGTCCCTATTATTTACAACCTCCTTAAACAGATTTGCCAGGGTGGATATGGTGTCCACTCCCCGAAAACCATTGTCATTGTTCCTCTCCACTTTTGGATAAAATTTCTTATATTCTTCATCATAAAGTAACAATGTACAACTTTCGCCATCGACAACCCTCATGGCCAGTTCGACAATGGTTTCAAATATTTCATCATTGTCACCCGCCGCCTTTTCGATGGTCTCATAGATATAACTTTTCAGAGACAGCTGTTCTCTTTCCACCTTCAGATCAAGCGTCTCTTGCCTGGCAACCTCGTCCAAGACGCCATCGTCACGCAGATAGAGGTCGACCTTGAAAAGCAGTCCGTCGATATCAAATGGTTTTTTCAGAAAATCAACGACCCCGCTTTTCATCGCGGAAACGGTCAGTTCCACAGCGGGCTTTGCCGTAATCATGATCACCGGGATAGAAACATTCAGCTTCCGTATGGAGTGGAGTAACTCCATACCACCCATGCCGGGCATCATAACATCGGTGATCACCATGTCATATTGACTGTTTTTAAAGAGTTTCAGTGCCTCCAGGCCGTTCTCTGCATCGCTGATCTCATAGTTCCCTGTCTGACCAAGCGCCTCCGCCACCAAATTCCGCGTGGGTGCGTAATCGTCCACGACCAGAATTCGCTTCTTTTCCCGATATATTTCTTCAACCAATGCCAATGAAGTAACCAAGAATCCATCCCTCGTTCTTTAATGCGTTACAGAGATCGCACCGAATAATCATCAAATTCAGACAATGTCGATTACATACCTTCCGGTATTATTTTTCCTTCAAAATGCCATCGATGAGGCTGTGCGAAATCTTCTTGTAGGCTTCAGCCTCCTCAATTCCCCGCTTAGAGATAGAAACAACCTCTACCGGCCTTCCTTTTTCCGTTTCTCCCTGAGGGAAAAACCGCCCTGTTTTAATTCTGTTTTGCTTATTATAAGCACTAATTACGCTATCAATCTGGTAAGCTGATATAGTCATAATAGCCTCCTGGCGGTGAAATCTTTCCGTATTATTTATCGGCAGAAGATGATAATACTTTAGAAAATATTCTTATAATAAGATAGGCGCTTTGATTACAGGCAATTATAGAATTCACCCTGACCTGTTAAAGTTTTGCTTCACTTGTGCCGATTGTAATTCATAAACCACGGTGCTAAAAGACTGCCTGCGGGTATGGCGAGGCCTTTGAATCTGTCGCAAACCTTGCCAAATCATCACTCCGGACCCGCTTTCTCGCGGGAAGGTCCCAGCCGAAAGCCGGTTCTTTTAAAGATTTCATAGATTCCCTTTTTGCGGAAATGATCAATAGGTTGGACTTTCTCATCGTAACCGTGGCGTTTTTGAGGCGGATACGTTATAAAGTACAATAGGAGAGGGAAATGGCAGATACAATCAAAAGGGAAGATGCCAGCAACATCGCCAACAAGCTAAGTGAATGCAAAATAAATCTGCAAAGGGGAAATATTTTCTCCTGCCTCATTGCATTCAAGGAAACCCTTGAAAAAATGAACAGCACCAGAATGCTTCCCTCAGATGAAAAAGCATTAAACGACGAAATAAACATCTTTCAGAAAAACCTTTCCTCAAGCACAGCATTCCGCGACGTCTACGGGCCGGTGAGCTTCCGGGACAACGACATTGCCCCTGCGCTGGCTCTCATGCAACAACTCATCGAAATAAAGGAAGAGGAAATACAGGAACTGATGGCAGTGAAGGAAGAGCAGCCCGACAGTCTCAATCTAACTTCCACGGATGCCCAGGGAATTGATGCTCAGGTAAAACAGCTGAAAATCCTCATTGAAAAGGGCGATAACGCAACCGCGAAGGATATGCTTCAAAACCGGGAGGACTTGATATCCATCCTCGTGGATGGATACAATAGCGCCGGAATAGATTATCGGCGGGCCGGCCGTTTTGATGAAGCGCTCAGCGAATTTAAAAAAGCCCTCATTGTCTACCCGGGTGATGAAGGCCTGTATTATAACATCGCCCGTGTGTACGTCGCCAAAAAGGAATGGAAAGTGGCAGCGGAAACGGTCAATGAAGGTCTTAAGATCAACCCCCATTTCGGAGAAGGCATAAAACTTTTAAAATACATCCGTGAAACCAGTGGAATAGAATAATTGGAAAATACAAGAATTTACATCCAGTTCAGTGCATGACTTTGGAAACTTTTCCGGAAAAACGGCATGGATGAAACTTTTTCACTCCAGGAACCTTTTGCCGGGAGATTATTTCCCGTTTGACACCTGTCTTTCCTTTCTCCCCCGAGGCAATGTCCCAATCCTATATCTCTAAAAGCAATCCATTCAGACCTCTGTTCAAGCAATCATGTTTCATTTTCCGATCAACTTATCTCGGCACATTATTTGCTTAAATTAAAATGGACTGTAAAACGATACAGTACACCTTTTTTACGTGAATGGAACATCGTGGGAAGTTATCCGTTTCCATGGAAATTCACTGACCATAAAAAGACAATTATGATATAATATATCAATATGTTGCATACATAATCATGATTAATAAATCGTGGAAAGGATTAAATGACTGAAAAGAATATTGCTGTTATCGGCGCAGGATACTGGGGCAAGAATCTTGTCCGTAATTTTCATGAATTAGGGGTGTTACAGGCGGTTTGTGATCCGAATCAAAAAGTCCAGTCCCAAATGCGCAAAGACTACCCCGATGTTTTCGGCGTGGATCAGTTCGACACCCTGTTGAATAGTCCGTCCGTCGCGGCGGTTGTCATTGCTGCACCGGCAGTCACCCATTTCGGTCTTGCCGCCAAAGCCCTCACATCAGGGAAACACGTTTTTGTTGAAAAGCCTCTGGCCGTAACCTACAACGAGGGTCTCCAATTGGTCGAAATGGCCGCTTCAGCAGGAAAAATCCTTTTTGTCGGTCATATTCTTCATTACCACCAGGGCGTAATCAAACTGAAGCAGATGATTTCGGAAGGAATAATTGGACGCCTCCAATATATCTATTCCCGCCGCCTGAGCCTCGGCAAAATCCGCCGGGAAGAAAACATCCTCTGGTCTTTTGCCCCCCATGACATATCTCTGATTTTGAGCATCGTGGGTGAAGATCCATCCTATGTGGACACCGTGGGAAGCAATTTCCTTCATGCATCCATCGCGGACGTCACAATAACAAATCTCAAGTTCCCTTCCGGAATTGGCGCCCATATCTTCGTCAGTTGGCTGAATCCTTTCAAGGAGCAGCGTCTGGTGGTGGTCGGAAGCCAAGGCATGCTTGTCTTTGATGACACCCGACCTGTTGATGAGAAATTGGTCCTTTACCCCCATACCATCAATTGGAAAGACGGCCTGCCCATCGCGGAAAAGGCCGAGGCTGTAAACGTTAGTCTCTCCGATGACTGGGAAGAACCCTTGAAAGCGGAATGCCGGGCTTTTATAAAAGCGATCACAACAGGGCAGCAACCCTTCACATCCGGTAAGGAAGGGCTGCGGGTCCTTCATGTATTGGAGCTGAGCCAGAAATCCATGAAGGAAAAGGACAATCCCATCTCGATCAATACACCTAAAACCGTTAAATTGTCGCCGCCCAAAGACGCCTTCGTACATGAAACGGCAATTATCGATGACGGTGTTCGCATCGGCAAGGGGGCAAAAATTTGGCACTTTTCCCACGTTTTATCCGGAACTACCATCGGTGAGCATTGCAACATCGGTCAGAATGTCGTCATCGGACCTGATGTGGAAATCGGCGATCGCTGCAAGATTCAGAACAATGTCAGTGTCTACAAAGGAGTCACCCTGGAAGAGGGCGTCTTCTGCGGCCCCTCAATGGTCTTTACCAATATCTACAATCCCCGGGCGGAGATCTCCAAGATGGATCAGGTCCGCCCTACCCTCGTGAAAAAAGGCGCTACCCTGGGGGCGAACTGCACGATCGTCTGTGGTAATACCATCGGCCGTTACGCCTTTATCGGCGCCGGGGCGGTGATTACCAAAGATGCCCCCGATCACGCCCTAATGGTCGGCAATCCTGCCAGACAAATGGGCTGGGCCTGTGTTTGCGGCGAGCGGCTCACCGATGATTTGAATTGCCTGTCATGCGGAAATCCGTATAAAATGTGTGAGCAAGGTTTGAGTATAGAACTCAGTGCATAAAATATTTGGTGTCCACCATTGACAACCGACATCAGCAGTATAGATCGACGGAATTCGGGAGGGGATTTCATCATTTTTCGTGTTCGATCATAAGTCGTAATCGCCATCCTGTCCAAGGATGGGATGCCCTGCCCTGCGGGGGCGGTTCAAAACCAGGAGAGGAATTTGTGTATGGATCTAAAGGGTTCGAGAATAATGGTCATCGGCGGGGCCGGCCTGATCGGCTCCCATGTGGTGGAGGAGCTTCTCCGGGAGGAGGTCCGCGAGGTCATCATCTACGACAATTTTTCCCGGGGAACCTATGAAAACCTGCAGGAGGCCCTGAAGGATCCCCGCTGCCGTGTCTTCGATATAGGCGGTGACATCCTCCAGACGGACATCCTCGATGCCGCCATGGGACATGTCGACGGCGTCATCCACCTGGCTGCCCTCTGGCTCCTCCAATGCCACGAATACCCCAAGGCCGCCTTCGACGTGAACATCCGGGGGACCTTCAACGTCCTGGAAGCCTGCGTGGCACATAAGATAAAACGGATCGTCTACTCCTCATCCGCTTCCGTCTACGGAGACGCCGTCACCGATGTCATGACGGAGGACCACCCCTATAACAACTGGACCTTCTACGGAGCCACGAAGATCGCCAGTGAGCACATGTTCAAGGCCTACCACCGCCGCTACGGACTGAATGGTGTCGGTCTTCGCTACATGAACGTCTACGGGGCCCGACAGGACTACCAAGGAGTCTATATAGCCGTCATGATGAAGATCCTCGACAATCTCGATAAAGGCCTTGCCCCGGTCGTCTATGGGGACGGCAGTCAGGCCTACGACTTCATCTATGTGAGCGATGTGGCCCGGTCCAATGTGTGCGCCCTCAAAAGTGATGTCCCCTTTGGCTTCTACAATGTCGGCCGGGGGGTCAAGACCTCCATTAAAGAATTAACCGAAATGATCATGAAGATCAGCGGATCGACCCTTCCCATCCGGTATGAGCCGGCAGGCACCACCTTCGTGACCAACCGGGTGGGCGATCCCACGGCGGCGACACGGGACCTCGGTTTCACCTGGTCCGTCGATCTGGAGGAGGGTCTCCACCGTCTCGTCGAATGGCGTAAAACCCACATAGATCTCGTAGAGCAGCGTCGTAAGAAAGCCGGCGTTTAGAAAGGAACCGGATCAATGCGGAAAATCCCCCTGATCAAACCCTACATCACCCAAGAGGTGAAGGATAAGGTATGCGAGGTCCTGGACAGCGGCTACCTGACGGAGGGACCCGTCACAAAGGCCTTCGAGGAAGCCTTCCGGACCTATGTCGGGTGCCGCCATGCCATCGCCGTCACCTCCTGCACAACAGGTCTGGAAATGGCCCTCCGGGCTCTCCGGATCGGCCCGGGGGATGAGGTCCTCGTTCCCGATTACACCTACCCTGCCACGGCGGACGTGGTAGCCATCGTGGGGGCCACGGCGGTTCTCGTGGATGTGTCCCCGGAGACCATGCTCATCGACTACAAAGCCATGGAGGAGGCCGTCACCCCCCGGACCAAAGCCGTCATCCCCGTGTCGATCTTCGGAAACCCCCTTGATTACGAACGGCTGCATGCCATCAAACAGGCCCATGGGATCTCCATCATCGAAGACAGCGCCTGCGCCCTCGGGGCCGCCTATGGCGGTACCAAGGTCGGCGCCCTGGCGGACATCTCCGTTTTCAGCCTCCATCCCCGGAAGTTCATCACAACCGGCGAGGGCGGCATGATCACGACGAACCACAACGCATGGGCCTCCTGGATGGATTCGTACAAGCACTTCGGGATCGGTGGGGACGCCGAGCGGGAAGGCATCCTCTTCGAACGAATCGGGACCAACTACAAGCTCAGCAATATCCTCGCCGCCGTCGGTCTCGTTCAGATCCGCCATATCGACGAGCTCCTGGAGCGGCGGATCGCACTGGCCGCCCGCTACACGGAGCGCCTTGTCGCCCTGGAAGGCATCCTGCTCCCCCAAACCCATCCGGAGGGGCGCCATTCCTACCAGTCCTACTGCGTCTTGGTCAAGGATCGAGACCGCATCCTCCGACAGATGCGTGCCGAGGGCATCGAGGTCCAGATCGGCACCTATGCGATCCACCGGCACAAGGCTTTTGCGGAGGGACCACAGATCCGGCACCATGGCACACTGGCCGGCAGCCGTTACGCCTTCGATCACTGTCTTACCCTACCCCTCTACCACGAGATGACGCAGGGGGATCAGGATGTGGTGATGGACCGATTGGCGTGGGCTCTGAGGGGGGAATGATGGTGGAAAACCACCCAACAGGAATCCAGGGGGAACGATGTGCGGCATAGCGGGGATATTCAATCTGAACGGTGAACCCGTTTCTCCGGTTCTTCTTCGCAAGATGACGGACAGCCTCGTCCATCGAGGCCCCGACAGCGAAGGCTTCTACATCGACAGTTTTATCGGCCTCGGCCACCGGCGACTCGCCATTATAGACCTGTCCGCCGCCGGCCATCAGCCCATGGCCACGCAGGAAAATCAACACATCATCACCTACAACGGCGAGATCTACAATTTCCAGGAACTGCGGATCGAACTGGAGACCCTGGGCTACCGTTTCCGCTCCCGGACCGACACGGAGGTGGTCCTCTATGCCTACCAGGAGTGGGGGGAAAAGTGCCTCGACCGATTTAACGGCATGTTCGCCCTCGCCATCTGGGATCGGACAAAGCAGGAGCTGTTCCTTGCCCGGGACCGCTATGGGATCAAGCCCCTGTACTATACCTTCGCCGGTCCCTATTTTCTCTTCGCATCGGAACAGAAGGCCCTCCTCATCCACCCGGATATCAAGAAGGAGTGTGACCTGGAGGCCCTCCTCGAATACTTCACTTTCCAGAACATCTTCACCGACCGGACCCTGCTCAAGGGGGTCCGCCTCTTCCCCGCAGGCTCCTGGGCCACCATCCCCTTGAGCTACCGGGAATCGGCCCCGGTCTTCCACCGTTTCTGGACCTGGAATTTCTCGGAACCGGAGCGACCCCTGACGGAAGAGGAGTACGCCGAAGAACTGGATCGCCTGTTCTGCCAGGCCGTGAACCGACAACTGGTGAGCGATGTGGATGTGGGGGCCTATCTGAGCGGGGGGATGGATTCGGGATCCATCACGGCCATCGCCGCCAGTCAACTCCCCTACATGAAGACCTTCACCTGCGGCTTCGATCTCCACTCCGCCTCCGGCCTCGAACTCGCCTTCGACGAACGGGAAAAGGCCGAACACATGTCCTACCTCTTCAAGACCGAACATTACGAAATGGTCCTGAAATCGGGCGACATGGAGCGGATCCTCCCGAGGCTTGCCTGGCATCTGGAGGAGCCCCGTGTCGGCCAGAGCTACCCCAACTACTACGTGGCACAACTGGCTTCCAAGTTCGTCAAGGTCGTCCTGTCCGGCAGCGGCGGCGACGAACTGTTCGGCGGCTACCCGTGGCGTTACTACCGGGCGATGGATCCCCATGACAATTTCGAGCGGTACATCGACAAGTATTATCTCTATTGGCAGCGCCTGATCGACAACCGCCATCTGAAGGGTATCTTCTCCCCTGTCTGGAAGGATGTAGCGCATATTTGGACTCGGGACATCTTCCGGGACGTCTTTCTGGAGCATGACCAGCCTCTTCAAAAACCCGAGGATTATGTCAACCATTCCCTGACCTTCGAGGCCAAGACCTTCCTCCACGGCCTCCTTGTCATCGAGGACAAGATCAGCATGGCCCACGGTCTCGAGGTGCGGGTCCCCTTCCTCGACAATGACCTCGTCGATTTTGCCTGCCGGGTGCCCGTCCGCTGCAAACTGAAAAATATCACGGAGGTCTCGAGGATCAACGAAAACGACCCGCGGCCCAAGCCGAATCTCTTCTTCGAACAGCACAAGGACGGGAAGATGATCCTCCGGGAGGTCATGGCCCGACACATCCCCGCGGATATCACCGGCGGGGTCAAACGGGGCTTCTCGGCCCCTGACGCCTCCTGGTTCAAGGGGGAGAGTATCGACTATGTCAAGCGGATCGTCTTCGACAACAGATCGCATATCTATGAATACCTGAACCCGAAGGCCGTTCAGGCCCGTGTCCGGGAACACCTGGAAGGGAAGATGAACCGCCGCCTGTTTATCTGGTCGCTCATCAATATCGAGTGGTGGTTACGGAACTACCTGCCCAAATGATGGATCAGCCATGGAAGTGACGACAAAAAAGATGATCCCCCATTCCCGCCCCTGGATCACCGCGGAGGACCGAGACGCCGTTTCCGAGATCCTGGGTTCCGGCCAGATCGCCCAGGGGGACCGGGTGGCCCATTTCGAGGAGGCCTTCTGCCGCCGCTTCGGGTATGCCGGAGGGGTGGCCGCCGCGAGTGGGACCACGGCATTGGTCCTCACCCTGCGGGCCTGCGGAACCGGGGGCGGAGAGGTCCTCCTGCCGAGCTATGTCTGTGTCAATGTGTATCAGGCCGTTCAATGGGCGGGCTTCCGGCCGGTTCTCTACGACGTCGATTGGAACCGGGGCCCTTCCCTCCCCTCCATCCGCGCCAGGTTGTCGGCCCATACAAGGGCCATCATCGTGGTCCACCTCTTCGGGATCCCTGCCGATGTGCAGGACGTCTGCCGCCTCGGCATCCCCGTGATCGAGGACTGCTGTCAGGCCGTGGGACTCCCGTTGGGCAACCGGTTCGCCGGGTCCTATGGCGACTACGGGATGGTCTCCTTCCACGCCACGAAGCTCATGACAACTGGTGAGGGGGGAATGGCCTTCTCCGCCACCGCGGCCGGTTTTGAAAGGCTGCGGGAGGCAAAATACGGCCGCCCGGGCGATCCCGTCCCTGGGTGGTCCTTCCCCATGACGGATCTCCAGGCAGGCCTCGGCCTGAGCCAGCTTGGCCGGTACGACGACTTTTTGGACAGACGGTCCGCCATTGCCCGGCGGTACATGGAGGCCCTGGCAGATTGGCCCGAGACGATCCCGTCCGCGTTCCTTGGGAGATCGCTCTTCTTTCGTTTTCCCCTGCGGATCGCGGCGCTGGACTATGACACCGTAAAGGACGACTACTCGCGGCACGGCATCCAGGTGCGCCGGGGTGTCGACGCCGTCCTCCACCATCGGACGGGAGAACCGGATGGGGCATTCCCCAACACGATGAGGACCTTTAGGGAAACGCTTTCCATCCCCCTGTACCCCGCCCTGGCGGACGAGGAGGTGGAACACATCGCAAACATCACGAAGGAGGTCCTCCGCCGATATGTCCCTTGATGTCCTCAATGACCGATGTGGTGATGCGTACGATACCTTCTTGAAAGGGGATCCCCACGCCCTCTTTTTTGCCTCCAACGACTACCGCCGGTTTCTCCGGGAGCTTCTCGGAGCGGAGGATCATTACCTCCTCTCCCTCGACGACCGGCAGGAGATCGTCGGCGCCTTACCCCTGTTCATCCGGAGAAATGATATCTTCGGAGACGTCGTCAATTCCCTACCTTTTTATGGGAGCAACGGCGGTGTCCTCGCCGCGGATGGACGGCCGGAGACGATCCGGGAGCTCATGGAGGCCTACGGGACCCTCATCGCCTCCGAGAACTGCGCCGCCGCCACAATGGTCACATCCCCCTTTGAAGAGACGCCGACGATGTATGAGCGATACCTGTCGCCCACCTTTGTCGATGGGCGAATCGGCCAATGGACCCCCCTTCCGGAAGGGGACGGCGGAATCGAGGAGAAACTTCTTTTTCTGTACCACCCGAAGACGCGTAACCTCGTCCGCAAGGCCATGAAATCAGGATTCCATATCACGCATGGGCCTGGGGAAGGACCCATGGCCTTTTTGCGGGAGACCCACGGGGAGAACATGGGAGAGATCGGCGGCGCGACAAAGCCCGATCGTTTTTTCGATCTGATCCCGAAGCATTTCGCCTATGACCGCCAGTACAGGATCTACACTGCCTATAAAGGGGGTGAACCGGCCGCCGCCCTCCTCCTCTTCTATTTCCATCGTACCGTCGAGTACTTCACGCCCGTCGTAAAAAAGGCCTACCGCGCCGACCAGCCGCTTAGCCTCCTGATCCACCAAGCCATGGCGGATGCCGCGGTGGCGGGATATGGATGGTGGAATTGGGGCGGCACCTGGCATTCCCAGGATGGTGTGTACCACTTCAAGAAGCGGTGGGGGACACAGGATCGGCCCTATTTCTACTATACGAATATTCGAAACCCGGGGCTCCTGGAGCTCACGAAGGAACAATTGCTTCATGAATATCCATATTTTTATGTATTACCCTTTGACCGGTTGCCCGCACGGTAACCGAAGAGCCGGAGGATGCCGATGAAGGTCCTGTTTATGAGCGGAGGCGCCCGCGAGAAGGCGCTGGAGTACCTGCTCGAGAAAAAAGTCCCCGTGGAGGCGGTGGTCACCCCTCACCTGACCACCCAGAATGACCGGTTCAAAGGAGTCATCTGGACGGCCGTCTCCTATGGCATTCCCGTGGTCCCCGTCACCAAACAAAACCTCGTCCAATCCCTCCAGGGGATCTCATATGATGCGATTATTTCGTGCGGTTTCCCCTATATTCTGGATGAGAAGATCCTCGCCTCGGCCCGCTACGCCATCAACGTCCACCCCACCCTCCTGCCGGCCTATCGGGGCTACCGGAGCGGACCCTACATCCTGATCAATGGGGAACGACAAAGCGGCGTGACGGTCCACTTCCTGACCGCCGGGATGGACCAGGGGGCCATCATCGCCCAAAAGGCCTTTGACATCTCGCCCTTCGACACCACTAAGAGCCTGTTCCGCAAGTGCCGGGAGATCGAACCGGCACTTCTCTACTCCGTGGTGGAGGGGCTTATGGCAGGACGGTGCGATGCCCACCCCCAGAAGGAAGAACAGGCCTCCGTCTATTCCCATGTCCGGACGCCGGAGGATTCACGCATCGACTGGAACAGACCCCTGAAGGATCTCTACAACGAGATCCGCGCCTGCGATCCCGAGGACTATCCCGCCTATTTCTTCGTGGATGGGCAACAGGTTTGCATCAAGTTGTGGAGATCGGAAAAACCGAAGGACGATGGGGATATGATATGAAAGGGTATGAGAGGACAAAATGAAACTACCGGAAGGGCGTGACCTGTCGGGTCGAAAGATCTGCAGCCGCTGCATCTACGATGAAACCGTTTCCCACATCCACTTCGACGAAGAGGGGGTCTGCAACTACTGCCGCCTCATCGAATCGCTGGAGAAACAGTATGCCACGGGGACAGAGGAGGGGAAAAGGCGTTTCGAGGCCATCGTGGCCGAGATCAAGAGGGACGGTGATGGAAAGAAATACGACTGCGCCGTGGGTGTGAGCGGGGGCACCGACTCCTCTTACATGCTGTACATGGCCGTCCAGTATGGCCTGAGACCCCTGGCCGTCCACTACGACAATACATGGAACTCGGCCATCTCCACGGAGAACATCCGAAAGATTACGAAGGCCCTCCATGTGGATCTCTACACCCACGTCGTCGACAACCAGGAGATCGACGACATCTTCCTCTCCTTCTTCAAGGCCGGCGTACCGGAACTGGACGGATCTACGGATATCGCCCTCGCGGAAGTCCTCTACCGGGCAGCGGACAAGTATCGGATACGGTACGTCCTGGAGGGTCATTCCTTCCGGGCGGAGGGGGTCAGTCCCCTGGGGATGGCCTATGTGGACGGGCAGTACATCGCCTCCATCCACAAGCGGTTCGGGCGCCTTCCCATGGGAACCTTTCCCAACATGACTTTCACGTCGTTCATGAAATGGACCCTCCTGAAGCGGATCAGGAAGATCCGCCCCCTCTGGTACCTCTCCTACTCCAAGGAGGAGGCGCGGGAGGAACTGGCCAAGCGCTTCGGATGGATCTACTACGGGGGCCATCACCTGGAAAATCGGATGACAGCCTTTCACCACAGCTATTACAACCCCGTCCGGTTCGGCCTGGACCAGCGGAACAACAGCCTATCCGCCTCGGTCCGCTCGGGGAAGATTCCCAGGGAGGAGGCGATCCGCCAGTATGCCGAGCCCCCCTATTGCGAATCGGAGCTCCTCGAATACTTCCAGAAGCGTCTGAACCTCGGCGACGCCGAATTCAACGCCCTCATGACTGCGCCCCACCGATTCTACACGGACTACCCGACCTACAAGAGGCGCTTCGAACGGCTGAAGCCCCTGTTTTGGTTCATGGCCAAGGCCCAATTGGTCCCCATGAGCTTTTATGTGAAATTCTGTTCCAAAAACGAGATCTGATGATCACCATTGTCGATTACGGCCTCGGAAACCTGGGCTCCATCGTGAATATGCTAAAGCGGATCGGGGTAAAGTCCGTCATCGCCTCCGACGGAGAGGCGATCGCCCGGGCGGAGCGGATTATCCTCCCCGGCGTCGGCCATTTTGACCGGGCCATGGAACGGATCCATCAAAGCGGGCTGCGGGAGGTCCTGGAAAAAAAGGCCCTGATGGAAAAGGTCCCCCTTCTCGGGATCTGCCTTGGCATGCAACTCCTGACGAAGGGTAGCGAGGAGGGCCGCCTGCCCGGCCTGGGGTGGATCCCAGCGGAAACGGTCCGCTTCCGTTTTCCCGACGACTCCCAGCTCAAAATCCCCCACATGGGCTGGAATGTCGTGGAGTGTTCCACCCCCAGTCCCCTGACGGATAAACTCCAGGGGGAACAGCGATTCTATTTTGTCCATTCCTACCACGCCCGGGTGGAGGAGGAGCGTTTCTCCGTCCTGAAGACGGTCTACGGTTATCCTTTCGATGCGGCCATCCAGCGGGACAACCTCTACGGTGTGCAGTTCCATCCCGAGAAGAGCCACCGCTTCGGGATGCGTCTCCTGGACAATTTTGCGAGGCTGTGATGCTCAGAACCCGCATCATCCCCTGTCTCCTCCTGCGGAACCAATCCCTTGTGAAAACGGTCCGCTTCGGCAAATTCGGCTATATCGGCGATCCCGCCAACACTTGTCGGATCTTCAACGAACTCGAGGTGGATGAACTGGCCTTTCTCGATATTATGGCAAGCCAAGAGAACCGGGAGCCCAACTACACCATCCTGCATGAGATCGCAGACGAATGCTTCATGCCGCTCGCCTATGGGGGGGGAATCCGCAGCTGCCAAACGGCGGAACGCATCTTCCAGATCGGCTTCGAGAAGGTCATCCTGAACACCCACCCCTTCGAGAATCCGGCCATCATCACCGATCTGTCCCGGGCCTTCGGAAGCCAGAGCGTGATTGCGGCCATCGATGTCAAAAGGAATTTTTTCGGAACCTACCAGGTATACGCCCGATCGGGCACGGAAAACCTGAAGCACCATCCCGTCGCTTGGGCCCGGGAGGTCGAATCCCGCGGCGCAGGCGAGATCCTATTGACCTCCATCGATCGGGAGGGCACATGGAAGGGATTCGACGTCGATTTGACCGCCCAGGTGGCCCGCGCCGTCTCCATCCCCGTTATCGCCCACGGCGGCGCCGGCACGGTGGCCCACATCGGCGAGGTCGTCAAAAAAGGCCGAGCCTCGGCCGTGGCCTTGGGAAGCCTGGTAGTCTATCAGGGGAAGGATCTCGGCGTCCTTGTCAATTTCCCCGACGGGGAGGAACTCACAGAGGCCCTGCGTTAGGACCAATGCCTTTCCGGGCAGGCCCCCGATCTCATCATCCGGCTCAATGGGAAAGGGCCAATTCCCGGGCTCGCTGATAGGCCTCTGTGAAGGCGGCCGTGGAGACAACGGCCTCATTGTTCCTGCGCACGCCCATAGCCCGGTCCCCCTGATTTGTGGCCTCCAGGGCAAAGATGCATTTGGCGAGCAGATCGAAATCGTTGTTCAACCCCATCCCCATCTGCACCTCATGCATGAGCTTTCCATAGTCCTTTCTCTTCAGGAGAATGTCCGTCACCTGCGGGTAATAATTCCGCACGTCAATCTTTCGGCCGGCTAGGAAGGATTGGAACTCCTGATTCCATTCCTGACTCACATACTGCTCAATCCGCTCGCCCTCCATGAGCCGTTCGTACAAGCCCTGGTATTGCTGGGCAATCACAGAGGAGGAACATCGTTCCCGGATGAAGCGCTGGTAAGCCTCAAGGGGGTCCGTCCGATCCGCGTCGAGATACGCGACCATCTTTTGGAAGAAGTCCTCTTCGCTGTGGACCGATACGATGGGCGCCTCCCGTTTCGGATCGTCCCCGAAGTACTCCTCTTGGCGGAAGGTGGTAAAGACCGTTCGCCCCAGGTACATGGCCTCCAAGGCAAACAGGCCAAAGGAGAAAATGGCGATATCGTCGATGGCGGCCCCTTGGCCGACATATCGCCGGATGGCCTCCTCGTAGGGCAGGCCATGGACCTTGCGGATCTCGACCGCCTCTCCCCAGCGGGCGCCAACCCGCTTCAACACCGCCTCCGTATAGGCCGTCCCCTTGTAGAACTGGTTGGAAGGGGCGTACAGGATGGAAGTCCGCCCGGGACGGCGGGGATGATCTTTCAAGAGAAGGTCGAAGGGCTCCAGGTCGATCCCGATGGGAATCATGGACCCGAAGGGCGTATGCTTGATCAGTTCGGAATCGCCGTGGACCATGGCATCGGCATACTGGGCGAATTTCCAGATCTTCCCGTACTGGTCCCTGCGGTTCAAGGGCGGATAGGGAATCTCGATGGTCGGATCTTCGTACTGCAATTGATAGTAGACCAGTTTGGAGTTGTTCCGGACATCACTCCCCCAACTGCTCACGACAATCCGCTTCCCCATCCCCTTGATTCGCTCCAGGTCCCAGAAATCCCCGCGCTCGGGATGCGACTTCCATCCCCCGAAAGAGGTCCCCGTCGACAGGCTGTCAAAAAAGTGAAAATGGAAAATGTCGTACTTGTGAGCTTCATGATCGAGGAAATCCTCCACAAACGCGCGGACCTTGCGATTGCGCTCCGGGCCTTCCATTCCATCGAGGTCCAGATTGTAATCCCCCCGGTACCCCAGCCAGGTGCGAAAATAGGAGATGACCTTCGACTCCACCCCGAGATGATGGAGGTGCTTGGACAGGGCGATGGCGTTGTTGGCGATGATGAGGGGGAGATGGATCACCCGGATCGGTCTTCCCGTTGGTCCTCCCCCATGGGGGGAAACCGTTTCTCCCCCCTCCTGCCCCAGTTCCCCCGAGGACGCCTCCCGCAGGATGGACTGAAAATCCTCTCTTTGAGGATTCAGGGCCACGGCCGTCTCCAGGATGGGCAGGGCCTCGGCAAGAGAAGCCACTGAACGGAGGGCATCGCACAGGTTCAATACGGCATCGGGATAGGCGGGATCGCACACGATGGCCCGCCTGAAGAAGGAGACGGCCTCATGAATCCGGCCGCGGGTAAAGGCGATGACCCCCAGGTTATTATAGGCCTCTTTGTGGCCTGGTTCTTCCGCAATCACAAGAAGAAACTGCGCCTCCGCCTCCTCCAGAAGATCCTGATGGGCCAGCCGCTCCCCTTTTTCCATACATCCCCGGATATCCATTTGTCCACCTGGTTAACGTGATGATCGAGTATTATGCGATATACATGCCAAGATCTGCAGCCGATTCGAGGCCCATGGACAGCGAATTTGCGCTGCCGGAAAGGAATCCCGACAGGCGTCAAAAGAACGTTTTAAAAAGACCGTTGACAAGAGCCCTTCTTTATTGGAAGATCGACCATCGGCTATGGCCATCACGCCTATGATGAGCAGAACACTACTTATTTGTCCATAGAAGACTAAACCATTTTCAACCTGCGCAGATTCCCCGGTGCAACCCGGAGGAGGTAAGGATACGGAAATGAAAATTAAATCTCTTAATAAACCCCCTGTTGACATCCTGCCACTGCCATCAAAAAAACCTTCGATCTCCGTCTGCCTGATCGCAAAGAATGAAGAGAAGTTTCTCGATCGGTGTCTGCAATCCGTCAAACCAATTGCCGATGAGATCATCTTTGTCGATACGGGTTCGACGGATCGGACCCTGGAGATCGCCCGGAAATATACGGAAAAGATCTGGATACACCCCTGGAACGACAACTTCAGCGAGGCCCGCAACCATTATCTCAAATATGCAACGGGCGACTGGATCTTTCAGATTGACGCCGACGAGGAACTGGTTCGGGAAGATATCCCCAATGTCTTCAAGGCTATTCAAGATGAAAGAATCGATGCCATTCTGATCCAGATCGTCAATACCTCCAGAAAGGAAAGCAGTAAAGGGGTTTTTAACGTTGAACGCATCTTCCGGAATAACAGGATCATTCATTATGAAGGCCGCGTCCATAACAGGGTCGTCGGCATTACCTCGGCAAAGGTTTATCCCATCAGGTTCATCCACTATGGTTATGATCCCGGTGAGGGTGACACGGATAAAAAGTTTACAAGAACCGTCTCCCTTCTGCAGAAAGACCTTGATGATAATCCGGATAACCCCGCGACACACCATTACCTCAGTTGTTCCTACCTGAGCCGGAACATGTATGGGGAGACCATTGATCACGGCCTGAAGGCCATCCACCTGGCGGAGCGCCAGAACAACCACGACGCAACATTTCTCTGGACTCAATACAACGTCTCTTTGGCCTATTACAGGTTAGATAACCTGGCCCAGTCCGAGGACATAGCCCTTCAGGCCCTTACCATCTGTCCTGATCATATCGATTCACACTTCCTGATGATTGTCATCTGTTTCGATCAGAAACGCTGGAAAGATTTAATAGACCATGCGAATCAGTATCTTCATCTATTGGAGACGATCGATACGAATCCGGCCCATTTTGGCACACTGGTCAGTTGTTCTCTGAACGAGGCATGGAACATCCATGTTCTTTTGGGTATCGCCCGTTATGAAATTGGCGATCCTGAATTTACCAATTCCTTTGAAAAAGCCGTCAAGGTTGCCCATGAACCCTTCCTTGCGGCAAGGGCCGCCGGTATCTATTTTGCCGAAGCCGGTGTTGCCGAACATGCCAAACCGTATCTTGAACTGGCGAAACAATTGCATCCGGACGATGAAACCGTACATAAATTCCTGAAAGGCTTATCCCTGACAATACCTACCATAAGCTGCGTCATGATCATCAAAAATGAGGAGGTCTTTCTTGAAAAATGCCTCCTGAGCATTCAGGATTGGGTTGATGAAATCATCATCGTCGATACGGGTTCGGATGATGACAGCGTCAACATCGCCCGGCGTTTTACGGACAAGGTCTATTTTGAGCCCTGGGAGGGAAGCTTCAGCAAGGCCCGCAATCAGGCGGCGCTCCATGCTACGGGGGACTGGATCTTCATCATTGACGGTGATGAAGAACTGATCGCCGGGAACGGACCAAAACTCCGCGGGGCCGTAATGTCGGCCGGCAACGCCGATGCCTTTTTCATTACCACCGTCTCCATCTATGGCGGCGGTCATAAAACATCGCGGCATAATTCCGAACGTCTTTTTCGCAACAACGGCATTATCCATTATGAGAGCATCGTTCACAACCGGGTGGTCGGTCATACCACGACAAAACCGACAAAAATTGAAATTATGCATTACGGCTATAATGTGGATGAAAAGAAGACCAATGAAAAATTTATCCGGACAGAAGCTCTTCTTAACAAGCAGATTGCCGAGGCCCCTGAGAAGCCCCTGCCTCACCACTACCTCGGCACCGCTTACCTGGCGAAAGGATTATTCAGGGAATGTATTGTCGAGTCAGACAAAGCCATCGAGCTTGCCGAGAATAGCGGCGATGACCAACCGATCTACCTCTGGTCTCACCAGAACGCCGCCATGTCCCATTATTATCTCGGCGAAATGGATCATGCCATGCGTCATGCCTTAAGGACCCTCGAGAAATTCGATGGCAACATGGATTCATATTACGTCCTCGTCCTGGTCGCTGTAGAACAGGGCGATTGGCACAACGTCCGGAATTTCGGAGAAAAATATCTGGAACGTCTTGCCTTTTATGAGGCCAATTCGGACAAGGCCGGTATTATCATCAACACGACCATGGGCGAAGGCTCTTCCGTAAATCTGCTGATCGGTCATTCCTGGTACCAGACTGGTGATAAGACAAAGATGATGGCCTGTTACCGCAAGGCCGAAACCCTGGCCAATGAACCGTGGCAAGCATGGTGGGTCGCCGCCGTCTACCATATGGACAAGACATTGGACTATGCGGAGGCACAAACACTTCTGCACGAGGCCCTCCGTCTGGCCCCCGAGGAGCAGAAGATATGGTACTCCCTGGCCAAGGCAGGCTCCCGGTTAAAAAACCGGGAAAACGAGCTTTACTGGCTTGGAAAACTGTATGCAGCGGGAAGCAGGGACGAAACCGTCCTGAATCGACTGGCTGTGATGCGATTCGAAGACGGGAAAACAGCCGATGCCGTAAATATCCTTGACGACCTCCTGGCCAATCATACCGAGAACCTCCAGGCGCTGCTCAATATCGGCATTGCCTATAAGCTCTTGCAGAATTACCCCAAGGCCACGGAGAGCCTCATGAAGGTGATCGTGCTGAATCCCGAAGACCCGAAACCCTGGTACCATCTCAGCGAAATCAGCCGGATGTTGGGGCGAATGGATGAGGCAGATATTTTCCGGGCGCGTGCGCAAGCCCTTCAGTCCCAACCTCAATAGAAGTGAATCCATTTAAAAACGCCTTGGACAACATCTCCATGAAGAAAGGTGCTGATGTACTTAACGTTCATGAATGACGAATATTTTAACAGCATATCTGCATACATCACGAATCCTGTCCTTTCTTTTCCCTCTTCGGTTAAAAAAGATATTAAAGTTTTCTTCCGGGGTGACGATAATAGTATCAAACGCGGGAGGGAAAAGCAGTTTAACAACTTAACCAGGGCCAGGGAGGCCTACAAACAATTCATGGAGGAATAACAAATGGGACTCAGAATTCAGAACAACATCGAAGCTCTTAACGCGCACAAGAACCTCGGCATTTCCAGCAGCAACATGTCAAAATCTCTTGAGAAATTGTCATCCGGCTTCCGGATCAACAGAGCAGCCGACGACGCCGCCGGCATGTCCGTTTCTCAGCAGATGCGCGCCGACATCACAAGTTACAAGGTGGCAGGCCGGAACGTCTCGGAAGCCAACGCCATGTTGCAGGTTGCAGAAGGCGCCATGGACCAGATCGGAAACATGCTGACCCGGCTGAAAGAATTGGCGACCCAGGCCGCATCGGCCAATGCCGGCGGCAACCTGACCAAAATCAATGCCGAAGGCAACAAGCTCCTGAGTGAAATCGACCGAATTGCCCAGTCTACTGAATATGCGGGCACGAAGCTGACAAACGGCTCCTTTGGTGTCGGCCTCTCCGCTGCTGGTACGACATGGGACGCGGCTGAGGGCCTGCAGACGGCCACGGGCATGCAGACGGATACCTACTACCGCATCTCTGCCGCCACGACAGCCACCACAAATAGCCTCACCGTCGCGGCCACCCTTGGTGGTGTCCTGTATTCGGAAACCATCTATGGTCAAAGCAACCCCGCCGCAGGCACGACAAGAGATGTCAAGTTTGCGACCCTGGGACTGACCCTGACCTTAAACTCCTCGTACACCGCGACCAACGCCAATCTCGGCGCCACGCTCCAGGGTGACGACAACACCGCAGCCTCTTTCCAGGTTGGTGCGAAAAACTCGGCAAACGATAGAATCGACATCACGATGGGTAACATTACGACAGCAGCCGGCACCGGACTGTCCCTTGCAGCCGACCAGCTGCTTACCGCGGGCAATGCCCAAACCTATATCGCCACCATCGATTCTGCCATCAGCACTCTGAACACCAGGCGCGGTGACGTCGGTTCCTCTCAGAACAGGCTGGGCTACGCTTCGGCCACGCTGGCCACAACCATCGAGAACACGAGCGCAGCCGAATCGGTCATCCGCGACGCGGATATGGCGGCGGAAATGACGACTCTGTCGAAGAACCAGATCCTGATGCAGGCCGGTACGGCCATGTTGGCCCAGGCGAACCAGGCGCCGCAGCAGTTGCTGTCCCTTTTTCGATAACATAGACAATATCGATAACCTCTAACGCGTTCAATAGACTTCCCCGTTTGGCACCGGCATCCCTGAGGATGCCGGTGCTTTTTTATTTTATAGCCCTTTATCTTGCGATCGGGCATCAGATTTGCAAATTCTTCATTTAAGTTTTTGCTTCAAGTTCCGATTATATAAGTGAAGGACAAAGAAAGGAAAACTTTATGGCAGTCACAAGCACCGTGGGCGGCAGCGCCTCCGTATCAGGCCTCATCAGCGGATTCGACTGGCGGAGTATGATCGATCAGTTGATTGCCGTTGATCATAATCGCGTCGATCTCGTCACGCAGAAACAAACCGTCAACGAGAGCAAGCTGACAGCATGGCAGTCCTTTAATTCCAAGCTGTTGGCCCTGAAAACCGCCGCCGGCAATCTCCGCTTGGATACCAGTTTCGAGGTCTTCAAGGCGACCCTTTCCTCGAACGATACCGACGTCCAGGCCTCCGACCTCCTCTCCGTGGCAACCTCTTCCGATGCGACGCCGGGCTCCTACGACATCAAGATCACGAATATCGCCCAGGCCCAGAAGGTTTCCTCCGGATCATTCTCAAGCACGTCTGCGGCCCTCGGCGCTTCATATGCGGGGGATGTCCTAATCAACGGGCAGGTCATCAACATCACCGCAGCGGACACCCTCACCAATATACGAGATAAGATCAACGCCCTGAATACGGGCACCACGCCTACAAAAGTCATCGCCGGCATCATCAATTACGGCGAATCCGATTACCGGCTCATTCTGACCAGCCAACAAACGGGGGCGGACGGCATTGCCCTGCTCAACGGCTCCGAGAATGACATTCTGGGAAATCTGGGCATCACGGAAACGGCAGCAACGACCTATTCCCTGAAGAATGCCGTTACAGGAGGCGCTCAGAGCGACCGTTTCTCCGGTGTGAGTCAGACCATTGCCCAACTTCTGTCCCTGAATTCGGCGGCCTCATCGACGACCCTGCAGATTCGCGACGCCACAGGCACCTTGAGCAATATGATATCCATTGACCTCGCAGCCATGGATCTGAATGACATCCGCGATGCCATCAACAACAACAAAGGCACGGCAAATATTGCCGCCTCCGTAAAAACCGAGGTCGTCAGTGGAACAACCTACTACCGGCTCCAGGTCGATGGCTTAAACGCCGCGGACCCATTTAAGGACTCGAAGAATATTTTTCAAACCCTGGGCTTTACGAAGGGCGCCGTGGGCGATGTCCTCGGCGCCACAGGAAGCAATGCCATCACAACAGGCGGCGCCGTAATGGAGGCAACCACCCTCCTTTCCGAGATCGACGGCTATCTCAACTGGACAACGGGCGACCACATCGATTTCTCGGGAAAAGATACGGCGAATGCGGATGTCGTTCAGGAATTTGCCATTACCGAAACCTCCACCGTCCAGGATCTGTTGACCGCTATCGAAGCCGCTTACGGCAACGTGGATGCCACCATCACCGGTGACGGGAAGATCCTGATCTCCGACCTGACCAAGAACCGGCCCAGCAATCTGAGCGTTACCATGGCCGACAGCATCACCGACGGTAATCTCGATTTCGGCTTCAGCGGCACTGCGGCCGGCATTGTCCGGAAACGCGAAATTACCGCCGGCGCTGATGCATTGCTCTCCATTGACGGTGTCTCCGTAACCCGGACATCGAATTCCATCACGGATGTCATCAACGGCGTTCTGCTCAATCTTCGGAAAGGAGACTCAGGGACAACGGTCACCGTGCATGTTGACCAGGATCTCGATGCCATTACCGGGAAGATCAGCGCCCTGGTCAATGCCTACAATGATGTGGCATCGTACATCAAGACCCAGCAGGCTTATGATACTGAAAAAAAGAAGGTCGGCGGCATTCTCTTCGGCGATGGAACTCTTTCATCCATCAAGTCCGATATGACGAGCACCCTGATCTCGTCTGTCTGGGGTGTGGCCTCCGATCTGCCCTCTCTGGGTCTCATCGGGATCAATCTTGACAATGACGGACAGTTGACCATTGACCAGACCATTTTGAATAACAATCTGCAGACCCGCTTCAATGATGTGCAGGCTCTCTTCTCCATAAAACCCTATATATCTGCTACATCTCTCGAATATGCGGATGCCGGTCGTCTGACCCAAGCCGGGAATTATGCCATCAACATTACGCAGGCAGCCATTCAAAGCAGCCTGACCTCCCCCACGGCCCTGGGGGGAACTCTTGGATCAGGCGAGACGATGACCATTACGGAAAACGGCAAAACGGCCACGGTTTCACTGACCGCTGGCATGACCATGGCGGACATAGTCAATGCCCTGAATACAGAGGCCAGCGCCTCGTATGCACAGATCCTGGCGGGCAGCGAATCCCTCTACTCCGATGCCGGACATACCACGAAGATAACGGCCAATACGACCTGGAACAGTGTCTACAACAGCGCCGGCGCATCGGCCAACCTGGTGAACGGCGATGTTATCGCCTTTTCGGGAACGGGACGGTCCGGTGAAACGATGCAAGGCTCCTATCGGATCACCAATTCGGCGACAGATAATGTCCAAGGTCTTCTGTCCGCCATCGAACAGGCCTACGGCAATACGGTGTCCGCCGGCATCAGCAGCGACGGTCAGGTCACTGTGACGGACAGGCAGACGGGCAACAGCAGCCTCGCTATATCTTTCGATATGGCAAGCGCCCACAGTCTCAGCTTCGGGACCGTCAACGAAACGAACACCGGCGGCACAAAAGGCCGTTTCGCCCTGGCCGTGACCGCTTCCGCTGACGGAAGCAACAAACTTGTCCTCACCCACCACGATTACGGCTCCGTCAATTCATTTACGGTTTCCGAATCGGCCGATCTCCTTTGGCCCGCAGGCGACCAGACGGCCAATAACGGCAAAGACGTGGCCGGGACCATCGACGGCAAGACAGCGACAGGCGTCGGCCAGACCCTGACCGGCAGCAGCGGTCAAACAGGAATCGAGGGGCTGGTCCTCAAGTATACGGGGACAACCACTGGGGCGATCGGATCCATCAAACTGACCATGGGCATCGGAGAGCTCTTTGACCGGGCACTTTATCAAATAACGGATACCGTTAGCGGATACCTTGCCTATAAAACAACTTCGATTCAGGGAGAGATTGATGCACAAACCACCCAGATCGATGAGATGGAGGCAAGACTCAGCCTGAAGAAGGAACGGCTCACGTACCAGTTTATTGCCATGGAAACCGCTTTGAGCAAAATTAAGAATCAGGGCGATTGGCTTACCAGCATGATCGCAGGCTTATGAAGTACATCGCGACGTGAAGCGTTCTATACAGATTTAATATTTGGACGACCGGTTTACCAGCATGATCAGGAAATTATAAGGAGATCTTATGCGAAATAACAACGCCAACACATACCAAGAGACAAGCATTTTGACGGCGGATCCCGGGAGGCTGATCATCATGTGTTACGAAAAGGCGATTCACCATCTATCCCTTGCCGTAAGACATTATGAGAATAAAGAATATGAAGCCAAGGCGAACAATCTGCAGAAGGCCATCGATATCATCGCGGAACTCAATAGCTGCCTCGATATGAAGCGGGGTGGCGATATCGCCCGGAATCTGGATGCCCTTTACAGATACATGATTACCCAACTGCTCGAAGCCGACTTAAAGCGGAACTTCGAAGGATTCAGAAATGTTATCGGAATGCTCAAAGAGTTGGAAGAGGCGTGGCGGGAGATTATCGTGCAGAAACCGAAACCGGCGGTGATGGGAAAGGTGGTGCCGCCGTCCTTCGCACCCCGGCCCGCCATGGCCGCAGCCGGCGCCGGCATGACATGGAGGGCATGATGGATGAGAAGCTGATCCAGCTCGATTGTTATCTTGAAAATACGCAAGCCCTCTTCAAAGCCCTCATGGACAATGACCTGGAGGAGATGAACCAATACCTGGACAAAAACCTGGACATCATGAAAAGGTATGATGAGACAGAACGGATCAATGACGGGTCTATGCGAAGCAGAATTATCCGCAAAAAGATTGAGGGGATTGTGCAGATCAATCAACAGTGCTTCCTGCATGCGGAAGAAAGATGCCGTGCCTTGAGTAAGGAAATTGGAAACACGGACAAAAACCGGAATGGAATCCGACAATACGGGGCCAAACAAACACAACCCCCCAGATTTATCGATCATAAATTTTAGAAAGGAAAGGAGGTGAGGTTATGGAAATCAATGGCATATCCGAAATAGCGGTATCAGACAGCCATGCAATGCAATCTCACCCTGTTTTTGTCCCACAACTGACCAAGAGGGAAGCTCCGCCACCCGCAATGGTACAGGAACAACAGTCTAACGAAAAGGCGCGGATGCAGAGGGTGGTCGAGGATATTCAGAGGAACCTGAAAGATCTGGCTGTCAGTTTGACGTTCTCCACGTATGGCAAGAATAATAACCAGGTCAGTATTATCGTGGCGGAAAAAGAGACGGGAAAGGTCATCCGCGAAATCCCCAGCAGGGAACTCCAGTCACTTTCGACCAAGATGCAGGAATTGGTGGGAATGATATTGAATAAGAGTGTTTGATGGTTTCGGAGTATCTTCATTCTTCAGAAGTTGTTGTTTGCGTCAAGGGCTTATCGACGTTAATGGATACGTCTGCGTCCAGTTTTTCATCACTGCTTCGGCTACGATTCCTTACGTAATGCTATACTGCACAGGATACTGTTCATCCGCAAGCACAACCTGACTTGCAAATTTCTTTTGCTTGTTGATCACCAAAGGGGCACGCAGATTCGCAGTAATCTTTACGGGTGCCGAACAGATTGTAAGAATGACCATGAGTTCAATATCTTCCGCATTCTTTACTTCCAGCATTTCAAGCGTCTGGTCATCAATTTCAGGCTCATAGTCGGATTTAATGATGAAAGGATTCATAATAATGAAGGCAATTGAACCGTCTTCAAGAGATTGAAACCAATGAAAAGGGCTTCCCTCTTCGTGAATAATCATGACAAATCGATCCAAATGATTAAAACCCAGTATTCCGCCCTTCATCTCGATGATTTTCGACTCATCAATATCAATCTCGGCAAAACGACTTGTTTGAATTTTCACCACAACCTCTCGTATCTTTATGTATTATTAATGTTATTTTTAAATTTTAACAAAATATCTTCGATCTGCCTGGAATGGCTGTGAGTAGATTCTTGGTTTTGTTCCATAATGACCTGATATAATTCTCCACGATATACCTTGGTTTGTCTCGGCGCTTGCACCCCTATACGAACCTGCCGCCCTTTGATGTCCAAAACTTCAATCTTTATATCGTCCCCGATGGCAATGGATTCACCCAACTTCCTTGTCAGGATCAGCATATTCTACCCTTTCTGTTTGTGCGGCGCACATGCCGGACGGCTCACCAGACAACCTACCTCATTTGATAAAATCCAGTATCGTATTGCTGCCAATTTTCGAAGCCATTGAGTAGGAAGCCTGAAGGGCGCTTTGCCGCATCGCCATACTGGTCGCAAGTTCCGCCATATCTGCATCTTCCGTTTGTGAAGTCAGGTCCGTCAACTGCAGACTGAAATCCTGCAGATTGCTTTTGGCCAGCTCGATCCGGTTCACCACGGTGCCCACCTTGGATGTGGCAAAATTGATCTGCTCGCTTGCAATGTTAAGGTTCTCCAATTGGACAAGAATAGCATCTTGATCGTTATTAACCAATGCCGATTTCAGATCGTCCAATGTTTTGAATATGTCTGCGCCCCCGTTCCGGCCGGCAAATGCCTCTTCTCCCGTAATATTGTAATGGATAGCCGCATCTTTTCCGATATCAAGCATCAGATTGTCATTGTTTCCTTTGTAATACCCCTCCGCATAGGCATGAACAGAAAACAGATCCCCTGCCGTTAGGTGATTGGCTCCGCTGTCGGTAAAAGTCAAGGAGATACCGTCGGGCAGGTTGATGGTTCCCGTATCCAAGTCATTCTGTTCCGCACCCCATGTCTTCCCACCGTCGGAAGAGACCTTGTAGCTCGCATCTGTCAAGATGCCTCCGGTAATGATCTTAACAACGTATGTTTTATTGACACCGGCAGTATAAATACCGCTTTCCGCAACGGTCCCATCAAAATTGTTTGACGATGCAGATGTGGGGGTATCGGTATTTGCCGACTGGGATGCGGCGGAAAAAGGGGCCGCATCCATACGGGATCCGGAAAAAAGGTATCTGTCTCCATACTGTGAGTTGGCCAGGGAAAGCATTTGTTGTTTAAGTTGTTCTACATTTTCCGCTGTGATGCGGCGTGTTTCCGCCGAAGCCGTAGCAGTTCCTTGCCCGATGGCCAGTTCCCTCGCCTTCGTCAAGAGCTCTCCTGCGCTGGTAAGCTTTGATTCCGTCATGGCAAGCCATCCGTTGTTATCGTCGATATTTCGCTGACACTGGTCTATCGAGGCCTGCACCTGCCGAAAATCCAGAAGCCTGGTCATGCCAAGCGGATCATCCGATATTCGGTTTATCCTTTTCTGGCTCCCCATTTTTTCCAGAATGCTGTTGTACTGGCTCTGCGCATTCCCCAAGGAAGAAACGATATTGTTGAACCTCATGCTTTCTGTAATTCGCATTACCATAATAGGCTCCTCTACTACTCACCCAGATGAATAATAGTTTCCATCAGTTCATTGACCGTATTGACCATCTTTCCCGCTGCGTTATATGCCATCTGATACTTCATGATATCCATCAGCTCCTCATCCAAGGATACTCCTGAAGTGGATTCCCGTCTATTGATCAGCTGCTGCATGATGGATGTCTGCTGATCCAGGCTGCTTTTTGCACCCGCCACGTCGCGCCCGATCTGACCGATCAATGAGGAGTAATAATCGTCAATGGTGGCAGTCCCACCGCTCATTACAAATTTGTCTTTAATAGCATCGATCGAACGGGCATTGTCACCATCGCCGTCCACGGTAGCCGATGCGGCAATTTTATTTGCGTCAGAGGTTACGGCGGCACTGACATGAAAATTCTTGACTCCTGTCGTGGGGTCAAAGAAATCGCCTCCCGCATTACCATGGATATCATACCCTTGCTTATGCTGGGCATTGACCTCCGCTATGAGATTGTTTGCGATTGCATCCAGTTTGTCCCTGTATCCGGGGATAGTGACATTGCCGATTTCCAGCAGGGCCGCGAGCTTACCGTTTTTCCCTTGGGATATTGTTTTTTGTAAGCTAACGCCGGGATTGTCCTGATAAACGATATCATCAACAACATTCGAGAGATTGCTCTTTCCCGCCAATTTTAAAACACTTTCACCCGTAATCAGAGGCCGCCCATCGGCAAGAAATATATTGACCGAGCCATTGTCATCCTCAAAATACTGCATGTCAATGATATTACTTATTTTATTTAACACATCCGTACGGTTATCTTTTAGAAGGTTTGTTTCTCCTCTATCGTCGGCAATACTGGTAATCTGACGGTTTAAATCCGCAACCTGAGAGAGATAATCATTTACCTGTGAGACGATATTCAGAATATTATCACCCGCATCCTGCACAACTTTTGTAAGATCACCATCCAGTCGACGAAATGCAGAAGTCATATTTTCGGCAGCAGCCAATAGGTTCTCTCTTTCAACCTGTCCATTGGGATTTGCCGACAACCCACTCCAGGCATTCCAGAACTTGTTCATCTGGTCGCTGGCTCCGCCGCCATTTTCAGCAAAGATGCCCTCAATCCTGTTCAAGACGTCACTTTTTGCCTCGCCATATCCCATCTTCTGGGATTGATCGTTTACCTGATTATCCAGATACTCATCATAAATCCTTTCAACGTTGGTAACTTTAACACCTATCTGGACATTGACGGCCCTCACATCCACAGTCCCTAAGCTATTAAAAACTGCTCTTTGCCGCGAATAACCGGGTGTGTTGGCATTGGCAATGTTGGCGCCTGTCAAATCAAGGGCCAACTGATAACTTTGCAAACTATCTCTTGATGTGTTTAAGAGGCTGCTGATCGACACTTTCTCACCCTTCCCTGTTTAATATCCTCCCGTTTGCATTGCTTGCCTTGAGTTTCCCGGTATGAGCATATCCAGATCCAATGGATAGGAGGTTATTTATAAAGATCATGGAATTTCTAACATACGAAAGCGAGTTATCCAGCAAACCCTGATTGATTTCATTAGCTTCTTTTATAGATTGCATGAGAGGCAACAGAGATTTTTGCCGGTCCCTCAACGCATTTGTTTGACGTTCTTCAGTATATAAAGATAATATGCTGATATTAATGTCATTTTCATTTCTATCGAGGTTTTTGGCAATCTTTTTAACGATATTGGCCCGTACCTCTTCCAGCATCCTGGCTTTCAATATACAGGTTTCTTTTTTACTATTGCTTGATGAAAGCAGTGCTAATGAAGGCCTCCTGAGAAGACCTCTTTCTTCTTGAATAGTTGTTCGCAATTCCTCATAAATCTCAACCTCCTTTGTCAGCACGGACAATAAGGAATCTATAAGATTTTCAAAATTAATATCCGTTTTTGCGCTTACTTCCTGGTTTATGTCCAACATCGCCATATCGTATTCCTCTTTTGTTACTTTACAAAAGCAAAACTTATGCCACGAAAAAATCATAAATGGTGCAAGTAAAATAATAGTGTCTCCTGGAAAAGTTTGGAGAAATACTTTTCGGTCATCAGTACGAAAATGTGATCCAGAATGCACGGCTGCTTTGCAGTTCGTAAATAAACTGTTGTTTCGGTGTATTATGCTTTGCAACACACCCTTCATTATCTTGCATCCTTCCGGGTCAAGTCCGGAAGGAGACATGAAAGGTTGTCATTGCCATGGATGTTTAGCCGAGCGCAATCGAACAAGCACTTTCCCTGAGCTTAGCATAGGCAACCTTTTCTTCAGAGTGGAAAAACTTTCCCCTTCGCGTATACATTGAGAAACTTCACTTCTGAACCTGATGGCAGGTAAAATCAAAAAAATAAAAAATCGAGAGGACAGGGTGTAATCCTCTCGAAAATCATTGAACTGAAAACATGCGATCGATCATTCAGGCAAAGATGTCTATCAGAGATTCTCCGATCATCTTTTCTGCAATCTTACCGCTATTGATGTTATACGCACCTTTTTCTATCTTGATTTTCAACTCCTGAACTTTTTCTTCCCTGATTTCAGGAAGTTGAGCAACAGTATTTTTTATCTGCAGCAGATCCTTTACCTTGGTGGAAAGATCAACTTTTTCCTCCGGTGCAACGGCAGCGGTCGCTGGCTTATCCACGGACTGACCCACACCAACATTTCGCTGGTACTGCTGGAGCATCTGGGCGGTCGTATCTCTTACATTACCTATCTTCATATTCAGCCCCCGTTATGAAAGGTTTTATTCTATTATCGGCAACCCGATGGGGAAACTTTAATTTTTTCTGCGGAATTCCTATCTCCCAATCTTTATCTGATTGAAAAGCATTTTTTGGATTCCCACCCCACCTTTGTTCGAGAGATCCTCGGACACCTTTTGATCCATAATCGTCTCATAAGTATCTTTCCCTTTCATTTCATTCATGAGACCGCTCTTGGGTATGGTACTGCGCATTTTTCTTAGCATATTATAAATGAAAAGAGATTCGAAATCAGCACAAACTTTTTTTAGTTTTTTTTCCCTCTCCACTTTTTCTTCCATACTGATATTGGTATCCGGCTTCATAACTCCATCCGGGAAAAGACGCTGTTTTGAAACAATGCCCGTATTTTGCATCTTTCTCTGTACACCTCCGACATTGACCGCACATTACCTACTTGCAAAGTCGTCAAATAATCCGCAAATCAGCCTGCAACGCCCCTGCCGCTTTAATGGTCTGCATGATGGTTATCAGATCCCGAGGAGTAACGCCCACAGCATTCAGCGCCTTTACGACATCTTGAATCGTGACACCCTTGGGGACCACCATGAGTTGTTTTTTTTCTTCATTCACCGTCGTGGTTTTGTCCGTCGTCACTACCGTCTGGCCTCCCGGGGCTACAATTACCCCGACTCCCTCCCGGCCAGATCTCGGAACACCGACCGTCGGAGGGGGAGAGGGGGAGAAAGGCAACGGCTGGGAGACCCGCATATCTTCCTTTATCTGAATGCTGAGATTGCCGTGTGCTATTGCTACAGTGGAAATCCTTACGTTCTCACCCATTACGACCGTACCGGTCTTCTCATTCATGACCACTACGGCTTTTGAATCCACCGGAACATCAAGGTTTTCAATCTGTGAAATCAGCTCAAATATATTTACACGGCCATCCTCTGGTAATTTTACGAAAACGGAGGACGAGTCAACCTCCTTAGCCGCCACGTTTGTTATCACACTATTGATGCTGGCTGCCAGACGGGATGAAGTCGTAAAGTCGGGATTAAACAGGTTGATGCTTAAGGTTCTACTCTTTTCAAAATCATACCTGAGCTGTTTTTCAACCATAGCGCCATTGGTAATCCGCCCCGCACTCGGGTGATTCTTAACGCTGCTTCCGCCTCCCCCGCCTGCACTAAAGCCTCCCAGGGTAATGGCCCCCTGGGCTACGGCATAAACCGCGCCATCGGCACCGCGAAGGGGCACCATGAGCAATGTTCCTCCATACAAGCTCTTGGAATTACCAATGGAGGAAACAAAAACATCAAGCTGGCTCCCAACTTTGCTAAAAGGAGGCAAGATCGCTGTTACCATAACGGCTGCCGTATTATCTGCTTTGAGCGTTTTGTCCTTCATCGCCAGCCCCTGCCTGCTCAGCAGGTTTGCCAAAGATTCCTTGGTAAAACCGTTTTTAACATCATCTCCCGTGCCGGCCAGCCCCACAACAAGACCGTAGCCCATCAATTGATTATCCCTGACACCGCTGATACCGGCAATATCCTTGACCCGTGCCCCGTAAGAAGATGTTTCCAGTAAAAGAAAAAAAATCAGCACCATCCAACAGACAGACTTCTTATTTACTTCCATGTTCATACCGTCCTTTGTCAGCTTCCGGCTAAAACGGCCATACCCAATCCATGATGCGGGTCAGCCACCCGGACCCCATCTTATCATTGATCACGCCTTCTCCAACATATTGTATCCTGGCATCGGAAATATGCTGGGAAGCGATCAAATTCTCCGAAGTGATATCCTCCGTCCTGATGATCCCACTGATCATGATATACTGATCCTCAGCGTTCATCTTCAATTGACGCCGGCCTTCAATCGCCAGATTCCCGTTATCCAGAACCCTGACAACCCTGGCCGAAACCCTTGCCGACAAAGTGCTTCCCCGGGAAGTATCACCCTGCCCTTTCAAGGAATTGGAAGTCGACCCTCCCAGTTCAAGGGTTGCCAGTTTGGCGTTCTTTTCCGCAATCGATTTTTCAAGCCCGAGGAGGGTAGCGATCCCGGCTGTCGCGTTTGTTGTACGGCCCGTGTTCGTGGCTGCCTTGCTGGTACCCGTTGTGGTTTCACTGACGACAATGGTTACGATATCGTTTAGATACCTTGCCTTATTGTCGGTAAAATACATATTTTTAACGTTTTCTCCCGGCCATATTGATCCTGGCTGGGGAGGTACGGCCGCCTGGGATGACGGCAAGGGAATTGGCCTGTCATTTCGAAGCATATCATTGCCCGAAGAACATCCTGTAATCAAAAAATAAACAAAAAACCATCCCAAAATCAAAATGCGCCAAACAGGATTCTCTTCTCTCATGGTTCATCCCCTTATTCTTGCATAGCCAGGCTAAAATTCAACCCTTACGAGAGAATCTCCTGTAACCCTGGCGTAAATGGTTCTATTTGATGACAGATTTTTGACTCTGATGACCTTGTCTTTTGCTCCGTCCTCCTCCGATATTCCCATAGCGGTTACGCTGAGACTATCATTGTCAAAAACAATGCGGACTACATTTCCTCTTTTGATCAACAGTGGGGTCCTGATGATGTTTTTCGTGATCTCGCTGTGCGGGCGAAGATTGAAAGTGAGGGTCTTACCGACGATGTCCGAGGGAATCGTGACAATGTTAGCAGGAATCCGCTTGAGCCACTTTTTCTGTATATGAACATCCTCACCGGTAATTTCACGATTTTTCACCAATTCCCTTTTGCTGACAACGACATCCGTCAACACTTCCATCCCGACTCTTACCGTTTCCTCTTTTACAACGTTTCCTTCAGAATAAAATTTTATTGTAAAAGTGGCATCCCCGATAAAATCCTCATCCGGATAGTTTAGCACCTCAAGCGTGACGGATTCCTGGGGAAGAACGATTTCCGACAGTCTCGTGAGAATATGAATGCGGATACTCCCCGGCGGCCAGGGATGATTTCTGTCCACATGATCTGATATCGTAGTTTTAATATCCTCCACCGAAATTTTCGTGTTAGGCTCGGCAGTACCGGGTATACAAATGATTACCGACAAGAGAATCAATAGGATGAGTGATGGGCATGGATATCTTGACAATTTGACCATTTCTTAAACTCCCGGTTTACGTTTCAATCTTTTATGACCTCTTCAGATTATTGATCATCCCCAACATGGAATCAGCCGTCTGAACGGATTTGGAATTGATTTCATAAGCTCGCTGGCCAACGATCATCTTAACCATTTCATCAATGACACTTACATTGGCCATTTCAAGGTAACGTTGAGAAACTGTACCCAAACCGTTCTCTCCCGGATTTCCGGTAACCGGTTCACCCGAACCTTCGGTTTTATCGTAGAGATTTCTCCCAAGACTTGTAAGACCCGACGGATTCATGAAATTGGCAAGCTCAATGCGACCGGTTGCCAATACACCTCCCGTACTGTCTGACGCCGTCCATGTGCCGCCACTATCGACGGTAAAAACCACCGTACCCTGCGGTGCGGATACTTCAGGAGTTAATCTGAGACCTTCAGAATTGGTGAGAATGCCATCCCTGTTGATTTTGAAATTTCCGGCCCTTGTATAGGCGGTACGTCCGTTATTGTCTATCTGGAAAAAACCGTTCCCTTCAATGGCAAAGTCAAACTGATTACCCGTTTGCTGATAGTCACCCTGGGTAAAAATCTTTTGCGAAGCCATCGGTTTGACCCCAAGCCCCACTTCAATGCCTGCCGGCAATTGATTCCCCGCTGATGTCTGCGAACCTGACTTGGTAATCAGTTGATACATAAGATCCTGAAAATCCGCTCTGGATTTCTTAAATCCTACGGTATTGACATTTGCCAGGTTGTTCGCGATGACATCCTGTTCCAATTGCTGGGCAACCATTCCCGTAGCTGCCGTCCATAAAGACCTTATCATTTCATGCCTCCCCTTAATTCTTTATGTCTATACCAGTTTTCCTACCCTGCCGGTGGCAAGCCTATCGAGATCAGCAATGGTTTGTATTACCTTCTGATAGGTTTCGAAGGAACGCTGAATATCGATCATATCCACCATCTCTCTGATAACATTAACATTCGACATCTCCAGTTGGTGTGGTTTTATCTCAGGGTTTTCCATCTGTTTCATTCCCGCGCTGCCGGGATCTGTAAACATGCCTTCTTTTGTTCTTGTAAGTGCAAGTGGATTTTCAAATCTGACGATTTTCAGCTTTCCTCCAGCCACACCATTTACGGATACATTACCAACATTATCGATATCGACATCCCCGCCGGTTACCGTAATCGGCCCATTGTTCCCCATTACGGATTCACCGGACTGAGTGACCAACTGACTATTTTTATTAATTGTAAAATTACCCTTTCTGGTATAGGCTAGTCCATCGCCGGTTTGCACTGTAAAATATCCTTCTCCCTGAATGGCAACATCCAGCACGTTATCCGTTTTCTGCATTAGACCTTGGCCGTAATCCACCATTGTAAAGGGTTGTCGCGACGTTGAAGCCTCTTTGGCGTTGGTATCACCGACCGCTATTCCCGGTTGATAACGATCAGCTTTAAATCCGGGGGTGCCGGTATTGGCAAGATTGTTTGAAACAACATCAAGTTGATAGATTCTGCCCTCACTTGCCTTTGCTACCTCACCGATCCCGTAACCCATTTCTATCTCCTTATAAGTTTTGTGGTATTATTAGCAATACACATGCCAACAATCGTTGGTATAACAACAGACCGGGGAAGAGACATTGTAAGAGCGGCGGATGAAAGATACATTGAAAGTAGATGCACAAGGATTAACACCCTTGGTCTTCATCAGATTCTGGCAATGGGTGTCGTATCGGTAAAAATGGCAAGGTAAAGGGAAAAATCTTCCCATTATGGGGGACAGGTTAAGCCAGTTCAGGCTTCCCGTCGTTTGCTATTCACCGAATACACGAAGGCAAGTATTTCTGCGACAGTCTTGTATAGCTCCACAGGAATCTGGTCATCAATGTCGAGCTTGCTCAATATCTGAATCAGAGCGGGATCACTTTTTATGGGAATATCGTTCTTTTTTGCCAATTCAATAATCTTTTCCGCTATAACCCCTCGACCTTTGGCTGACACACGTGGTGCCGCATCTTTCTCACGGTCATATTTCAAAGCCGCTGCCTGGAATGTCTTTTTCTCGGACATGCTTTTTCTCTCTCAAGCAAGAACATTTATTGTGCAACGGTCGGAGAATAGTTCTCTATGGTAATCCTCCTTTGTTTCCTTTATGGTTTTTGACGTCATACAGTTCAGTAAACCACATTCATATCCGAGCATGCTAATGGAATTTTTCAGATCGTCGAGGAAAATGGAAAAAAACTGTTGCGCTTCCAGATCATCAAATTTGAAAAGACAACCAAGTTTGTTGCCTGCCAAAGAAGCATCAACCATGATATCGCCCAATGCGTCCATATTGAGAAACATGACAACATGATACCTTTTCTCCGCCGTATCAACTTCCCCCTCTTTTTCTGTTTCAATGAATAGCTCTCCTGTTCTTATGCCGTCGGGGTAAAGAATGGGTATCTGCAGAACGTAATTACCACTACCTTCTTTATAGGAAATATTAATCATCTGTTGATTTTCAATTGTTTTTATCGATGTCTCTATAAATTTCGTCAATTGAACAATTTTTTGTAGATCCTCTTTATCGGCAACATTTCCTTCTACTCCTTGAGCCCGCAGTTCTTCTGATAGTTTTATCAGAAAACCTTTCAACCCTTCCTCCGGTTTCAGGTTTTTTATATCTCCATCTTCCTGAATATTTTTCATCAAGTTATATTCCAGCAGGAGTCCTAAATTGGATATATAGTCTTTTATAAAGAGGGGGTTTTTCAAAGACGTCGGAGAGAAAACCAAAGCATCCATGATCTTAAGAATGTTTCGAATACTCTCTTTTGCTTTTTCAGGTAGCAACTCCATAAGCGATTTTTGGTTAAAAATATCTCTCCCCATTTTGAACATATCCATCAGGGCTTCTGGATTTGTAATGTAATTACGGTTATATTCATTGATTATTGGCGAAGCTGTGCCCTCACGATTTAAGATGCGCAGAATGATTTGAGGATTCAGTTGTTCAACCGTAACCATTATTTTTTCGCCCTTCATGAGGGGCAAATCGGAATCAGCAAGAAAACTCCGGTCTTTCATGGTTAGCATGAACCGGGAGGATCCTGACTTCTCTGTGATCAAAACAGGGATGGTCTCACCAACGGATATTGGGGATAGGGCTGGAGAAAGATTGCGAATTCCGGGTGTTTTCTCCAGGACGGACGATGAAATATTTGGCAAATGAATGGAAGCCATAGATGAAATCGATTAACTCAATACCGGACGCTGCTTTTCGTTTGTCCCCGGGAAGGATTCAATTCTTGCTTAATAACTAGCCGGCTTGATGTTCCCTTTTTTTTATTTTCTCCAGATCGACAATCAGTGATATTTCTCCGGATGTGATACCTGTCCGCTCTGCAATTTCTTCTAATGGGAAGCCCTCTTTCAGAAAATTCATAATGGATTCATACTTTTTCTTACAGTCCTTTTCATCTCCGGGATGTTCTGTTAGATTAACTGTTTCGGTTCTTTTTTTTATCTCTTCAACAAGGACTCTTAGCTTCTCTTCCTGAATTTCCAGTCCAATGGCTAATTCTTGAAATTTCCGATAACCTTCATCAATGGTACGGAAAAATCGTTCACCGTTAATCTGAGATTCGGCAAGCAATTGCCTAAATTGAAAAAGCGACTTTTCATCGATCATAGTGGCTTTAGCTTGATTTGTGGCTCTTGGCAGACGGATCAACAAAACAACAATCGCCAAACACAAAACCATGTCTGCAATAATTTGAAATAATAGGGTAGATTGCATATCCATTTCAGACCGTTATGTTAATATGCCCCCCTTGTTGAGGCATCTCCTGCCCTTGCTCTTCATTAAGGTCTTTCATTTCTTTCTCCGCATGATCTCCTTGGTTTCTTCGCTTCTCCTTTTTTTCATCTTCCCGTATCCTTGCCCGGCTGGTTTCTTCCGCATTCTTTACCTTCTCCTGCATCAGCTTTTTTTCTTCCTGCGACTGGACTTCTAAATACCGTTGCTGCATCTCAGGATGTTGTTGCTGCACCCTACCAGCGTGTTCTATCTGTATAATAACTTGTTGAACATCTATGGCCTTTAGCATAATGTAACGCCCCGGAAACGGATGCCTGAAAAAAGCGAATATTCCCCCTTTACACGTATAATCGTCAGAAAATGCTAAATCTTTAGCGTCTTATCTCAATTACGATCAATATTACCGATAGGGTATCGTAATCGATATTGAATTGAGCCCGTTTTCAGAGTCAATGCATACCCGAGCGCTATATTGCTTCAAAAGAAAAATTGCATAGCATACGCCCTGATCAGTATCGAGGATCCCATCCATATTGAAAGCGGTTTCTGTTTCCCTTGCAATCTTTTTACAGCCGTCGGAAACCGCCAAGCCATTGTCCCGAATCATGATATAGACATTAGTTGTATCGTGACTTGTGGAAATAGATAGTTCCCTTTCGGGACAGATTTTCATTCGCTCGCGGGCAGAGTTGATGAATGCGGAAATACAAAGGGAGTAATCAGCGGCATTCCCCGTAATTTCGGGTAAGTTTTCATCAAGCAGAAGATTTTTCTTAATATCGTGCTTGAAATCGAGATAAAAGTCGGCAAAACGAACTTCCGCTTCAATCATACGGGATACATTGATTTTTTCCGGCTCGGAAGAAGCAAGTGTGGAAATCTTTCCCGCAAGATCTCGAAAGATGTCAAAAAATCTTTCGGATTCTGATGCTATGCTATTTATATCCCGGGTGATTTTGTCTTCCCCAAATTCCGCAGCAAACCCCGGATAGGTTTCATCCAGTTGTCGTATCCGATCGGCAAGGCGTCGTTGAAGAAGCTTTGATCTGCCCATGATGCCATTCAGAGGGTTTGCAAAATTGTGAAGTACCCCCGGTAATAGCTCTCCCAGAAAAGTGGAAAGGAATCTCTTTTCCAGTTCCCTGTAACTATCAGTTTTATTCATTCCAAACTTCCTTTTTTCATGAGATGATCATTCTCATCTGTTTATATCAGACTCATTACCCCTTCACAATACAATATATTTGGTAAAGTATATGTTTTTAATCGTACCCTTGCCCAAATATTTTTCCAACTCCGTCATGATTTCATCCCTTAATAAATTCATACTTCTGGGGCTCAAGACAACATTGACTGTCTTTTTACTTACCATTTGATAGATACTACTTCTGATCCGGACCATATTTCCCATGAATAGACCCTGCTGCCCGGTATTCAGTTCAAATGTCAGGTCAAACATCATAATCCTATGATCTTCTTTATCTACTTTAAGGGGTATGAAAAAATCATTTACGCACTCAACACTCTGATTACCCTGGGAAGGTGCTGGGTGAAGAACCTTTTGAGCCGTAGCGGGAGGAACAGGTTTTTTCGAAGATATCCACCAAGATGAAAGACCAATTACACAAAAAACTATCAAAAATGCGATACAGGATACTCGGAACCACCTGGAGGCAAACCACCTGGAGGCAAACCACCTGATCGGCGGCTTATACTCCTCCGTCTTTACTCCTTCAGTTTCTCCTCGTAAAGACACCGAAGTTTCTTCGATATCCAATGTATCTAAAGTTACTTTTTTTGCCATTTCACATTATTATAGTTATAAGAACTCAATAAGTATCTATTTCGGGAGATCTTGTATTATCGATAATCCTTTATGGCACTCCGTAACCGCAGGGTGGCTTGGACGTGAATCTGGCATATCCTGGATTCTGTAAGATCCATGACTTTTCCTATCTCTTTCATGGTCAACTCATCATGGTAATAAAGTGACAAAACCAATTTCTCCTTTTGGGGCAAAGCATCTATGGCTTTCTTCAATCCCATCATCATCTCCCGGCTGGTTAAATAGTGAAGCGGATTAACGCTATCAATCGCCCCTTTAACTTCCTCACCCGCGAAGTTTTCCAGATAATCTGGAGGGAGGTCTTCTTTACTGACGATTGATACACTTTTCACTTCATCGAGGAGCACATAATACTCATCAAGAGTAATGCCCAGACAAAGAGCCAATTCATGTTCATCAGGCGCTCGACCAAGCTCCTGCCGAAGTTCAGCGAAAGCCTCTTCAAGCCGTGTCTCTTTGCTGCGGGTTGATCTCGGTACCCAATCCCTTGCCCTCAATTCATCCAACACCGCTCCCTTGATCCTAAAACGGGCATAGGTATCAAATTGAACATTGCGAGTGGCATCAAACTTCTCAATGGCCGACATTAAGCCGATTATACCTACATTGATCAGATCTTCCTTATCCGCGTGATCTATGGGCAATTTCGCAGCCATCCTCAAGACAACATTTTTTACAAGAGGAAGGTACTTCATTATCAATTCATCACGGGTCCTCTTATCCATTTTTCCCATCGACAAGACTCTCCCAGAAGAATTCGATACTGCCTGTTCCATCGTTTTCCGGTTGTTCCATACAAAGCTTTTCCGCCACCTTAGATAGACACTTGCTGGCCGGGGAATGGGGATAGAGTTCCGCTAAAACTTTTTGCTGCCTCACTGCTTGCGTCAATTTTTCATCGTTCAGTATATATCCCAGGTACTCTATCGTAAGATTAAGAAAATGATCCGTGGCGTTGCTTAATCTTTCATATACTTCTTTGGCTTCAGCGGGTGTCGAGACCATGTTAACCAGCAATCGGAACCGTTTTTTTGCATGGTACTGATAAAGAACCTTGATCAATGCATAGGCATCGGTAAGAGATGTTGGTTCAGGTGATGCAACAACAATAATTTCTTTTGCCGCAGAGTTAAAGAACATGACATTTCCGGCAATGCCGGCTGCCGTATCAATGAGCAGAAAATCCAACTCATCCTGAAGGTCGTTCAATTCATCAAGAAGCGTCAACTTCTGACCCTTCGACAGCTCAGCCATTTCCAGAATCCCCGATGAAGAAGGTAAAATCATGATCCCACCGGGGCCCTGAATAATAGTCTCCGAGAGACTTCTGTCTCCTTTCAGCACGTGGTATAAATTATACTGGGGAGTAAGTCCCAGAATCAAATCGATATTGGCCAGCCCCATATCCGCGTCAAGAATAAGCACCCTTTTCTTCATGGTAGAGAGAAAATATGCCAGATTAGCAGTAATATTTGTTTTTCCGACACCTCCTTTACCACTGGTAATAGCAATTACCCTGACCTGCCTTTCAGTACTAATCCGCGCCTTCGGATGCACCACCGTTGTCAGTCTATGTTCGTCCTGTTCCCTGCTTTTTATTTTCCTGAGCATCAACGCCTGATCCACGTTCTTACCTCATTCATTTTCTTACTTGCCAATATTTTGACAAACCGCTAATGCCTCATGATAAGCTCTGCTAACCGGACGGGGTTTGTTTGTTCAATATCCTGGGGTACATTTTGTCCTGTTGAAATATATGATACCGGCTTGCTCGCCCGCTCGATAACGTCACAGAGAATACCGCAGTGGGTACATTCATCAAGTTTTGTTAAAATAATTTTATCGTATCCAAACGTGCTGAACCTTCCCACGACATCCATCATGCTTTCCCGACTTGAAGTAAGACTGAGAAGCAGGTTCTTTTCCATATCCCAATCGCCTGCAAGCATATCCTTCAGCTTTGATAGATGGCCGGTCTCTTCACGACCTCTTCCGGGAGTGTCGACCAGGATGCACTCTTTGTCATGGAGACGTTCCATTGATTGACGGAACGTCTCCCTGCCGGTGACAACTTCCAGAGGTAATCCCATGATACGTGAGTAAGTCTTCAATTGCTCCACTGCCGCTATCCGGTAAGTATCCGTGGTTATCAAGCCAACAGACTTCTTTTGCTCCAGGGAGTATCGAGCGGCAAGTTTTGCCAACGTTGTTGTTTTGCCGACGCCCGTAGGACCGAGAAAAACTTTGACCCGCCTTTCCTGCTTGCTCACCTCGATAAATGTACCTTTCAACAAGTCTTCAGCTATTTTCAAGCCCTTTTCGTAATCATTTACTTCCCGAGAGGGATAGCTCTGTTTTATTTTTTCCAAAAGATGACAGGCCCGCGCCTTTGATATCCCACGGTTTACAAGATAGTAATAGATTTTGGACAGAGTACTCTTGTCTTCTCCCTTGCTTCCCGAACCAAGCGCATCAAAAAAGGTGTTCAGATAATCTTTTAACTCGACAAACTCTTCACAATATTTTTCTCTTTCTGCCCCGTGAAGCAGCGTCTTCATTTCCTCTATCTCGCTTCTGAGAGAAAAAAGAATTTCCCGATCCTCTGCAGAGAACTCTGTTCTGTCAAGGCCTTTCCTGCTTTCTCCCGTAAAAATCTCTTGTTCCTCACAGCCATTATCTTTTGCCGCCAGAACTTCGATAAGCCTTTTCTCTCCGGGTAACCGCTTGGTTGAAAGGACAATGGCATCAGGGCCCATATCACTCTTAATCTTCGCCAAAGCATCATGGATATTGACAGCTTCGTACCGTTTCACCTGCATATTACAGCTCCACCAATCCGAGCGACTTTATATTTACATCACGTACTATTTCGTTATGAGAAAGAACCACCAAGTTTGGGAAAAACTTCTCCAGAATCTTGCGAAGATAAATTCTTGCATTGGGAGAACAAAGAATAATGGGCTGAAGACCGCTGGCTGTAAATTTACTTATGAATTTCTGCAGGCTACCGACCAGCTGTTTAAGCATGTTCGGATCTGGTGAAACAAAGGACTCGTATTCCGTATGCTGAACGGCACGGGTAATCTTATCTTCTATGTCTGGGGAAATCATCATAACCGTAATATTGCCTTCCCGATCCTGGTATTGTTTCGTAATTGCCCTTGCCAGGGATTGGCGCACATAACCCGTCAGGACATCAACATTCTTCGTCAATGCGGCATAATCTGCTAATGTTTCCAGAATGGTTTGAAGGTCACGGATGGAAATCCTTTCCCGAAGAAGCTTTTGCAACACCTTCTGCAATGTGCCCAATGGAACGATCTTTGGTATTATTTCCTCCACCAGTTTGGGATAGGTTCTGGTAAGGTTATCCAAAAGGTTTTGTACTTCCTGTCTTCCCAACAATTCATCTGCGTAGGACCTGAATATTTCTGTAAGATGGGTGGTAATGACCGTAGCCGGGTCAACGACAACGATCCCCCGCGCCTGCAGATTCTCCTTCTCTCCTTCCGTTACCCATACTGCCGGCAACCCGAAGGCCGGTTCTTTGGTTTCAATTCCCTTAATCTTGGGCGCCCGATCATCCGCGATGATTGCCAGGTGGTGACCAGGCATCAATTCTCCCTCCGCTATCTGAACAGCCTTCATGAGAACCGAATACTCCGTTGGCTTCAATTGAAGATTATCCCTGATGTGTATGGACGGCACGAGAAATCCCATTTCAAGCGCCATTTGTCTTCTCAAGGCCTTGATTCTTTGCAGCAGTTCCCCACCCTGGGATTCGTCTACGAGATATATCAGCCCATAACCGACTTCCAGTCCCAGCAGATCAAGGGGAGAAACGCTTTCCTGAATTTCCTCGGCGGGAGCAGCGGGCAACTCCTCTTCAACCTCTTTTTTTCTGCCAATTCTGCGGAACATGTTAAAGGCGAGAACACCAACGAAAAGAGCTACGATAATAAAGGAAAATTTCGGCATACCGGGGATTAGAGCAAAAACGAAAAGCATAAGTCCTGCAGCGGCAATGGCCTTCGGCTGGGCAAAAAGCTGACTCTTCACTTCAGCTCCCAAATCGGTCTCAGCCGCTGTCCTGGTAACAAGCATACCTGCCGCGGTCGAGACGATCAAGGCAGGCACCTGGGTAACCAAGCCGTCGCCGACGGTCAGCAGGGTGTAATTTCGCGCCGCCGCCGCCGGCATTCCCTGTTGCAAGACACCCACAATCAGCCCACCCACGATATTGACCACCGTAATGATAATCCCGGCTATTGCATCACCACGGACAAATTTACTTGCTCCATCCATGGCACCATAAAAATTAGACTCCTTTTCCACCTCCATCCTTCTCCGCCGGGCGTCCGTATCGGAAATTAGTCCGGCATTTAAATCTGCATCTATACTCATCTGTTTACCCGGCATAGCATCCAAATTAAACCTTGCCGCCACTTCGGCAACCCGGGTAGCGCCTTTGGTTATGACGACAAAATTGATCAAAACCAGAACCATGAATACGACGAATCCAACCACATAGTTTCCACCGACAACAAACGTTCCGAAGGCTTTTATAACCTGACCGGCCGCTTCCGTCCCCTCATGTCCATGAAGCAGAATGAGACGAGTGGAAGCTACATTTAGAGAAAGACGGAGCAGGGTAACGATGAGCAGCACGGATGGGAAAACAGAAAAGTGCAGAGGCTTCAGCACGTACATGGACATGAGAAGGATAACAATGGAAACGGTAAGACTGAGAGACAGTAAGATATCAAGTGCTACCGTCGGCATGGGAAGAATCATTACCATCAGAATAGCAATAACGCTCATGGCCACTACGGCACTGCCGCTTTCCGTTCTTTCAGTCTTCAGATTACTTGCTAATTTTACCGTTTGAGCCATAATAAATCCTTAGAACAACGTTACTGTTTCTTCAAACCGTAGACAAATGCGAGTACCTCGGCAACAGAACGGTACAGATTCTCCGGTATCGTTTCGTCAAGCTGAACCATCTTATACAATACCTGTGCCAACGGTTTATTCTCCATGATGGGGATATTGTTTTCCTTGGCAATATTTTTTATTTTTTCTGCAATAAAATCTGCGCCTTTGGCTACTACACAGGGAGCAATTCCGGAATCCTGATCATACCTGATGGCGACAGCAAGATGCGTGGGGTTGGTAATAATGACATCGGCTTTCGGCACAGCGGCCATCATACGCTTCCGGGACATCTCTCTCTGGAGTCGTTTTATTCTTGCCTTGATGGCAGGGTCTCCATCCGAATTTTTGAACTCTTCCTTTATTTCCTGTCTTGACATACGCAGGCCTTTTTCGTACTCCCAGCGCTGATAAACATAATCCATGATTGCCAAGATAATCAGTATCCAACAGGTGGTCAGCAAAATTTTGAAGGTGATCTTCCCCAGATAAAGCAGTATTTCCCAGACAGTCTGTTCCGCCAAGGGCTGAAACCCATTTATCTCGTTTTTTATGACGAGATAGCAAACCATACCGATAATGAGCATCTTCAGAATGTTTTTGATCAATTCCACAAAAGAATTCATTGAGAAGAGCCGTTGTAATCCTTTTAAAGGGTCAATTTTGGACAGTTCCGGTTGTATTGCAGAGGGAGAAAAAAGGGCGCCTACCTGGATAACATTGGCAATAACACCAACGACGAAAACCACTATAAATATCGGCATGAGTAAAATAAACACTTTAAACAACAAACCCACCAACAGTAACTGGACATTGTCGATACCGATGGTCACCCGGCCTGCCGAACGAAAGGTTGATGTCATAATGGCCGTTATTTTTTCCAGCAGGCCGGTCGCATTGAAGTAAAAGTAAATCAGACAGGCAGCCAAACCTGCGACAGAAGACACCTCCCTGCTTCTGGCAACCCGCCCTTTTTCCCGGGCCTCCTCCCTTCGCTTGGGTGTGCCCTCTTCTGTTCGTTCCTGGCCCTCATCTTTTTCGGCCATCAGCTATACCCTTGTTGATAATGTGGATGACAAAATGATTTTTCCTGTCAAATTATTACGTAAGCGTCAATATTCCGACCACGGTCCATAAACGGTGAGATTTTATATCCGCATCAGCCTCATCAACATTTCCGTTTCCACGGAAAGACTTAAAAAAAGATACTGCGTAACCTTTATAAAAACAGGCGCTGTAAGCCCGATGAATAGGAGGCCTATCGCAATTTGCAGGGGAAAGGCGACCATGAATACATTCATCTGCGGTACTGTCCTTGCCACCAGTCCCATGGCAACGTTTGTAAAGAGGAGAACCGCCGTGACCGGGGCGCTTATCTTTACGGCAATCACAAATACGTCTTTGGACAGGCTAATAATGGCCTGTAATAATGACCCTGAAAAATGGACGCTTAGCGGAGGCACCGCCTGATAGCTATCCGCAATGGCTGAAATAAAGAGGTGATGAGCGTTGACGGTCATGAAGAGGATCAGACTCAATAAATATTGAAATTCCGCGATAACGGATACCTGGATGCTGGCAGTCGGATCAATGACACTCGCGACCGAAAAACCCATTTGAAACCCCAACATCTCACCGGCAAGCTGAATACCGGCAAAAATCATTCGCGCGGAAAACCCTATGACGATACCGATGAGAAGCTCCCCCGCGATACCCACTACCAAAGAAACAAATCCCAAATCTCTTGTAGGTGGTATGCCTGCCTTCACGATGGGGAAAAGAAGTAGAGCAATCAGGATTGACAACCCCCATTTAACGGTCGCAGGAACAGTTGCATCTCCAAAAATGGGTACCATCATGATCATGGCGCCGACCCGAATCAATACGAGGATAAAGGCCCCTGCCAGGTCTGGGGTAATAAGGGGGATAGTCATCTCACAAACCTCATCTCTTCATTCACATCCTGTAGATTCATGGCGCAAGCCATCCTACTTGATGGACATGGGTATGTTGGTGATGAGATTATGAGTGTAGGTAATCATGATGTTAATCATCCAGGGCAAAGCGGCTACGAGCACCACCATCACGGCAATGATTTTAGGCACGAAAACAAGCGTCATCTCCTGGATCTGCGTTACCGCCTGGATGAGGCTGATGACCACACCGACCACAAGTCCCACAATGAGCACAGGCGCAGAAATGAGCATTGTCACCTTGATCGCTTCCGCCATCAACCCAACCACAAAATCTGAAGTCATAAGCTTGCCTCCCCTCCAATCTCGTCATTATTTAAAGCTCTGCACCAGCGATCCCACAATCAGATACCAGCCATCCACCAATACAAAGAGAAGCAACTTGAACGGCAGGCTGACCATTATGGGAGGAAGCATCATCATCCCCATGGACAGGAGAATACTGGCAACCACCATATCAAGAATCAAAAAGGGCAAATAAACCATAAAGCCGATCTGGAAAGCGGTCTTCAATTCACTGATGATGAATGAAGGCACCAGGACGGTCAGTGAAATATCGGATGGCTTCTCCGGCCTTTTTTCTTTGGCAATTTTCACAAACAGGGCCAGGTCTTTTTCCCTCACCTGGCGTAACATAAAATCCTTTACAGGTATTGATGCCCGGGAAAGCGCCTGATCCCAGGAAATCTGTTCCTCATAGTAAGGCGTCAGAGCCTCGGTATTGATTTGCTGCCATACAGGTGCCATGACAAACAAGGTAATGAATAAGGACAAACCAATAATGATCTGGTTAGGCGGCATCTGCTGCGTCCCCAGGGCATGGCGTAGCAAGGAAAAGACCACCACAACTCTTGTAAAGGATGTAACCATTAACAATATCGCCGGCGCCAATGACAGGATTGTGAGAATAAAAAGCAGTTGAATAACTGTCGCCATTTTCTCCGGCTCATTGGCATTGCCACCGATACTTAAATTTATATTCGGCAAATTCAAAGATTGGGCATTTGCACTATTGTCTGCAATAACAATGACTACTATCAGTACAATCATTGTAATAAGAAAGCATTTCACGATTATTCTGTAAGCTTGACTATTCATTTTTCCGGCCATACTTTCCAAAGCGATTAAAAGCCCCAACAACAATCTTATTCCGCTTTAAATGATCGATGAAAGAAGGGGGGGATTTCTCTCGCGTTCCCATATGCTTCAGCCTATCCAAGGCTTCCGCCTCTGAAATGGTCGTTAAATGAGACATCTGGTTAGACGATATACCAATTACGATGACCTTGCCCAGAATCTCCACCAACATGATACTGTTCCTCGGACCAAGATAGCGGGAAGCAATGATATTGATCAAAGAATTATCATTCAAACCGCCCGTGCTCCGGGGTAAAAACCTTTTGATAAAATATGCGGCTCCGACCATCAGGCCAAGAACAATGGCCAGGGCAAACAACATCTTAAAAAAAGAAGGCAGAATGGAAGAATCCATAATACTCCAATCCTTGACGATTCACAGTCATGTCAGCCGTCAAGCTACTGATTATTTAATTTATTTCAACCTGTTCACCCGCTCAGCGGGTGAAACGATGTCGGTTAATCGCACACCATATTTTTCGTTTACAACTACAACCTCTCCCCGGGCAATTAATCGTTGATTAACGTATATGTCCATTGGTTCACCGGCAAGTTTTGTCAGCTCTATGACCGATCCTTGCCCCAGCTGGAGCATTTCATTGATCAATAAACGATTCCTGCCCAGTTCGACAGTCAGGGTAAGGGGAATATCAAGTATGAATTCCAGGTCTAAGCTCCCCTTTTCCTGCTCCTTATTTTTCAACTCGCCGAAATGAACTTCACTGACTTCCGTCTTTACCCCCCCTCCTTTTGTTGCTTCCAGTTCTTCTTTAACGTCATCCCAACCTAGATCGTCACCTGCTATTTTCCCCGTATCCGCAGGTGACGACGCCTCACTCATCAACCTGTCAATCTCACTCTGTTCCATAACCCAAACCCTCTTTATCCGTTATTAATTTTGCAATCTGACAAGCATGGTTGCCCTTGTAAAGACCCGGGTAAACTTTATATTTTGCAATGCCTTCGACAAAAATATTAAAGGCATCCGTGGCATACTGATCTAACCGGATGACATCACCCTTTTGGAGATTCAGCAAATCCTTACAGCTAATCTGAGCTTTCCCGAGCTCTGCGACGACATCGACATTGGACATCATGAGGCATTCCTTGAACCTGTTTGCCCACACCTTGTCTACGTCCATATTTTCACTCTGATAACCGGCCTGCAATTTTTCTCTGATTGGTTCTAAGGTTGCATAAGGAATGCACAATGAGATGATACCTGTCGTATATTCTATCTCAACCTCAAAGTTCACGACGATAATTACATCGGTAGGAGGAACGACTTGAGCAAATTGAGGGTTGATCTCGGATCGTTGATAAGTAACCTTCAGATCAATCAGGGCCTTCCATGCATTTTCCAAATCCGCCAAAGCGCTGATCACTATTTTTTTAATGAGATTGTTTTCAATAGCGGTAAACTCTCGTCCTTCAATCTTATAAGATGTCGTTCCTGATCCGCCAAAAATGATGTCTACCAAAGTAAAGATAATTTTCGACTCAACCACAAAAAGAGCGCTTCCTCGCATGGGCTCCATCTTAAAAAGATGCAGACTTGTGGGAACGGGCAGTGTTTTCAGGAATTCCCCAAATTTAACCATATCTGTAGACATTGTACTGACATTGATGACTTTTCTCAGCATGGAAGACATGGTGCTTCTAAACATACGGGCGAATTTTTCATTGGTCATCTCCAGTGTCGGCATCCGCCCGCGGATAATCCTGTCCTGACTGGTTAAATCATAACCGCTAACGCCAGAGGGATCCTGATGATCTTCAATCTCAGTTTCTATTTCCCCGCCGGAAATACCACGGAGAAGGGCGTCGACTTCTTCCTGCGTCAATATATTTGACATACTGTCCCTCAGAATCGATAACAGGATCTCAAAAATCTATTCCGTTATTTTCGATATCGTTGCCATAAAAAAATCTCTATTGGATCACGAACTCTGTAAAATAAACCTTTACAATTCCGCCTTTGGTTAGAAAACTATTGAGCCGTAGCACAATTTCATCACGCAGGCGCTGTTTGCCGCCGCTATCCATCAACTCAGCATAGGACTTTGCTGTAAGCAGATCCATGATATTATCCCGTAACTTTGGCTTTAACTGCTCAAGCTGGGCAGAAACCATTGGGTCTGAAACTTCCAGTTGCATCACCACTTTAAGATACCGCTCTCCCTGATTGTCGGCGAGATTCACGATAAATGGATCTATCGGCCACATGGTTCCAATCAAAGGACGGGGCGGAGGCGTTGCTCCTTTTTTTGCCTCTCCAGAGTGACTCAAAAAATATAGGGCCCCGAATGTTCCCGCGCCGAGCAAGACAAACACCGATAGTCCCATGATTACAATTTTTTTAATCGACTTCTTTTTCACCGGAGGATTATCCTGCACTATTTCTTCATTTTCTTCCTTTGCCATATTCGCCTCTCAATTTTCGGGAAATGTCAAAATAATATCCAAACGTCTGTTCAATTGCCGGTTCTGCACACTGTCGTTTACCACCCTCGGCCGCGTATCGGCGTAGCCGGCAGCGGATAATCTTTCCGGCGCTATCATTCCACTGGATAGAAGACGTTGAACAACATTCACGGCGCGCGCCAGAGAAAGTTCCCAGTTTGACGGATATTTACCTGTAGATATTGGTAAATCATCCGTATTCCCTTCCACGCGTATTAATACATCCGATCTTTGCAGAATTTCTCCTAACGCTTGAAGTGCATTATGGCCCTCGTTTGAGATCTCTGCTGATCCAGGAGGAAATAAAAGCTGCTCATTCATAGAGAGTGAAAAACCATTTTTCAGCGGGATCATTTTTTGCCCCCCCAGGTTTTCCACAGCCTTGGACAAAGCCTCTCTTTTATCCGTGAATGCTCCGGAACCTTTTTTTCTGTTTTTTTGGGTCCTTACCCTCTCTATATCGGCGTCACGAAGGGAAGGGATAACGGATTCAATAACGCCTCTATTATTGCCCTCCTGTTCCAGCTTGATACCAAGAACCTTTTTTACCGAGTCAGCCACGCCCTTTACTTTGGTCGCCTCAATGCTCGACATGGATATGATTAATACAAAAAAAGCCAACAATAACGTTACCATATCGTTAAATGTCAGGAGCCATGTTCCTCTCGGCTCCATCGAGTGATTATTGACTCTTCGACTCATCATTTTGATCTTTCAGTGAAGTTTCATCCCTGTCACGTTCTAAATATACCTCGATCCGCCTGTTTTGCTCTCTACCTTCAGGGCTACTATTGGGAGCAAGAGGTCTATACTGGGCAAAACCTTCAGCCGACAGCCGCTTGGCCGGAAATCCACATTTTGTGATAAAATATCTGATGACGTTTGTGGAGCGTGCCGTCGATAGCTCCCAATTTGAAGAGAATTCGATACTTCGGATAGGAACATCGTCGGTATGCCCCTCAACCCTTACAGAGAGATTTTGCTCCTTCGCGATCTTGCTCATCTCATTAAGGTAAGGATATATTTTCTCGCTGATCATTGCGGATCCTGAAGAAAAAATAACATCGCTGTTGAACTTACACTTCATGCCCCCATGAAATTTTTCAACGGTGACATTCTTTTTCAACCCGGAAATGGCCCCCACCCTGCTCAAAGAATGCATGGCACTGTTAACCCATACTCCATCATCCAACATTTCATTCTTGATTGACTCGGCATTCGTCTTTGTATTTTTAATCTTTCCAGCATTGACGCCATATCCTGCTACCGTTCCTCTTAAATCATTCATTTTCCTTCTGTCTGCGACGGAGTATGAAACGAGCATTATAAAGAGGACAACCATAATCAAAGACAGGGAACAATATATGGTTTGCCACCCGGCAACGGACTCCTCACTATCCAAGTATCTTCTCTCAATCCTTTTTTTCATTGGAATACCGATTTTCTCTCACGAGGTGAAATGAAAGAATGCAGTTTCTGTTCCAGTATCCGCGGATTGTCACCCGATTGTATCGATAATATTCCATTGATTATCAGTTGTTTAACCAGCAATTCCTGCGTACTCAGGCGTCTGAGCTTTCCGGCGATAGGAAGAAAAATCAGGTTGGCAAGGATGACTCCATAAAAAGTGGTAACAAGGGCCACGGACATGGAAGGCCCGATTGTACTCGGATCATTCATACGCATCAGCATCTGCACCAATCCGATTAAGGTGCCTGTCATCCCCATGGCTGGAGCAAAGTTTCCCATGGACGTAAAGATTTCAGCCCCCAGACGGTGTCTTTCCTCAATAAAATCAAGCTCTGTATCCAGGATGTTGGTCACATCCGTGGGATCCAGTCCATCTATGAGTAGATTCACCGCTTTGACAAGAAATGGATCTCTTATTTTTTCAGTCATGCCCTGTAAAGACAACATTCCGTCCTTTCGGGATACCTTGGACATTGTTACCATGATATCAATAACATCTCTTGCTTTCTGTTCCTTTTTTAAGAAGGCATTTTTTGCAACTTTAAAAACGCCTAAAACATCCGCCAACGGATAATTAATCAGAACCGCGCCGAAAACACCGCCAAAAACAATTAAAACAGAGGGAATATCCCAGAACCATGTCAACCCCCCGCCTGAGGCGGTTGCTATGATTACCAGACTAAAGGCGCTGACAATACCAACTATCGTGGCTAAATCCATGTACTTTCTGCCCCAGATCACATAATCTTGGTGTGTTAATTTGCCTGCCACACTATTTCTTACTTAGTTTGATTAGCAAATAACATACCATTCATGGAGTGAAGTTAAACTAACCAGCTTTAATGATTTATAATAATTAGCAGCGACTACCCGATGCGGGTTCTCTGTGGGGGAAAAGAGGTTCGTTATAATTGACAATGGGTCAAATTATTGACGTGGAAGCGGAAAATTGGCAAAGGCATCCGGAGATCCGGATAACCTTTGCCAATGCATATCTACTCTGAAGGTTAATGTTTACTGTTTACTGTTTAATATTCATAAGTTGTTGCAACATCTGATCGGCTGTCGTGATGATTTTAGCGCTTGATTGATAGGCCCTCTGGGCCGATATCATCTTGATGAATTCTCTGGCCACATCCGTATTGGATATCTCGAGGGAATTCGACTGCAACTTACCCAATCCTCCCGATCCAGGCTTATTATTAACAGCGGCGCCTGATTCTCCGGTTTCGGAAAAGTAACTGCCGACCACGGTCAATCCCTGGATGGCAGGAAAATCAGCCAGCATGAGCCGAGCGAGTTTCTGCCGCTGTCCATTCGAAAACATGCCCTCAATCACACCGTTCTTATCTACGGCAAGGCTGCTTACGGTACCTGGAGCATATCCGTCACTGCTGAGAGCAGAAATCCTCGAGGTTGTGGCAAAACTATTGATGCTATTCGAATCGTCACCTTCAAAATTCCAGTTTAGAACACCATCGATGCCAATTTCCGCCCCATCGGAAAGGGACCCTCCCGAGGCGTAAAAGCGCACACCTATATCGGTCGGATCCTGCTCGGTTTGCACAACGCCAAGCGCGATGGTATCATTCTGCGCCCAAACGTCGCTCAATGCAAACGTTACATCAGCGCCGCCGGTGCCGTCAAAGTCGATGGACACCTGGTCATCGGCTCCTGTCGCTCCCAGGGTTATCGTCATATTATCGTACCCGCCGTCATCCGTAATTACCCAGGTGTCTGCATTGGCGCCCCTGGTTAAGGTAATCGGCGCTGTGGTATTTTTATACATTTGGCCATTCTTGTTGTACGTCATAACGGCATCACCCGCCCCGGCAGTCGTAATGGTGGGGGTTGCAACAGAGGAATAGATCTTTTCAACGACCCCATTGGCATCAAATCTGATACCCGTGCTGGACTGAGACGTCGCTGCATTACCATCCATAATATTCTGCATACTCCAATAGTTAGCATTTTCTGTCTTGGTGAAGGTCGTACCCAACGTGTGTTGTGCCCCGCGCGAATCGTAGAGAATCTGGGATGAATCAAACGTACCGCCGGCCTCTGTCTGAGAATCCAGGGTTAAACCGATATTGAAGGTCGTGGAGGCTTTCGGCTTGGACTGAATATTTCGCAAATCCATTGCCGTCATTGCCTGCGATTCAACGATACCGTCATCATCAAACACATGTCCCATAACCCTGTAGCCATTCGTATCGCTAAGCAGGCCATCCTTAGTGACCGCAAATGCCCCCGCCCTGGTATAAAGGGTCCCCCCCTCTTTATCCTGTACGATGAAAAACCCGGATCCGTCAATGGCCACATCCGTGGAATTGCCGGTGGATTGAAAGGAGCCCTGGCCAAACATGGTTGATACGGCGACAACGCTAACGCCCTGCCCCACGCGTTGCGAGCCACCCGAAAGATTCTGGCTCAGCATGCTTGCAAAGTACGTATCTGACGCCTTGAAACCCACGGTGTTGGCATTCGCCAAATTGTTGCCGATAACATCCATCTGCTTTTCAGCTGATGTCAGACCCGTTGTTCCGATCCATAATGAACTTGACATTTTCCCTACCTCCTACGATGTTTTTTCGTTGTTTGAATCTAATTGCATTCGTAATCGTTTTTCACGATATCTCTTCTTACTATTAAGCAATCCGAAATTTTCATTTCACCGACGTGACATCGCTGAAAGCAATTTCCTTACCATTTACAGTCAGATATATAGCATTATCTTTAAATTGGACAGCGGACACGTTGCCGTTAATGGTCATTTTCAGCGATGGATCCGCTGCATCGACCCAGCTCGCGGTAACCTCCTTGCCGATAAGATTTACCGCCTGAGCATTGAGCAGGTTGGTATAGTTCAGATTTTGAGCTGTTATTGCCGCATTAATATTGGTGAGCTGTTCAAGGCTCGAAAATTGGGCAAGCTGAGCGGAAAAGGCCGCGCCATCTTGGGGATTTAATGGGTCTTGACTTTTAAGCTGGGCAATCAACAACTTGAAAAATTCGTCCTTCCCAAGCGCCTTTGTTTGCAGCGATGTACTACTGCTGCTGGTACTGCTTGCAACACTCGCTATATCTGCCATAATATTTCCCTCCCAATCTCGTGATGGTTAAACAAAAAGGCTGATACCGCCTTCTATCGTTCCTCCGGTTTTCCTTGTTACCAGTAATGGTATCGCCGATGATGCAGGCACATCCCCCTCTCTATTCCCTCCCTTCGCGCTACCATTATCTTCACGCCACCAGAGATGACGGCCTCCGGATCCACCATCCATTTCCTGGGAACTTTGCCGGAGCTGGAAATCGATACCATCCACTTGCAACCCCTGTTCTCTCAGGGCATTTCTCAACTGATCTCCATGACTTTGCAATACCTGCTGGACATCATGACGCTCAGCCATCAAGACGACCTGCACCTTGTTTTCCCGGAAAATAATATCCATATCAAGACTGCCGAGGTGCTCAGGATACAGCGTGATCTGTACCCTACCGGAACTTTTATCCGCACCAGGCGGCAATTGACTGGCAATCTGACTCACCAAAACGTGACCTTCGATAGGCTTGGAGTCACTTTCCCTTATAAGCGCGGAGGCGCTGCCATAGGTGGTAAAGTCCACCCTCTCGGCAAGCGTAAAGGGTTGCGTCGCGATAGCCTTTCCCTTTTCCGGGAATAGAGACGAATCTCCTCTGCCGTTACCCTTTAGCGCATTGGAATCGGAAGGGATTACTTTTAATATCCTTTCCTCAAAATCCTGCACAACCGACACTTCTGCCGATTGTGCTTCCGGCGAAACAAACTTTGATTCCTGTTTATTCACCGCAGCAGTGAATGCCGGCTCATCCAACATCTGCCGCTCCACCACGGTATTATCCGCTACCCTGCCATCCCTTGCAGAATTTGAGCTTTGCCTCACAATATTGATATTCCGATCTGCATTGCCTGATAAAAAACCATCGGGTACCCTGCCCTTAACGACAACATCTCTCCGATCTTTTATTGCCGCCAATATTTCGTTGATTGTCTTCTCGTCAATTCCCTTTTCCCTTAGAGCGGCAAGCAAGGGCTCCGTCACGACAGCCTTACCCATTTCCGGGAATGAAGATGAATCAACTCGACCATTACCCTTTAGCGCATTGGAATCGGATGACGTTATTTTTAATATCCCTTCCCCTGAATCCTGCACGACTGATACTTCTCCCGCTTGTCCCTCCGGCGAACCAAATTTCGATCTCCATTCCTTCTCTTCAAACACCTGCTGTCCCGCCATGTTACTATCCACTACCGCACCTTCCCTTGCAGAACGTGAACTATACCTTACAGTATTGATATTCCGATCCGCATTGCCTGATAAAAGATCATCGGGTGCCTTGCCCTTAACGACAACATCCCGCAGCTCTTTTATCGCCGCCAATATTTTGTTGATCTCCTTCTCGTCAATACCCTTTTCCCCCAGAGCATTACTTACAATACTATCGATACCATCCAGGAGTTCCTCGTCCGGAAGTAAAGTCACACCATTTTCTACGGTGAAATTTTTAAAACCCGCACACTGAGTCCAGTCTCCTTGGGCAGGATTCTGAAGACCGGCAGTACTATTTTGACCACTCGTTTCATACCCGGCAGCAATCCGCATGTCCTGAACAACGTTATTATTCGATCGCAATAACAATGAACAAAGCAGTCCTGCCGCAATCCCTGCAGCTTCTAACTTCGACTCATCCATTGTCAGGACCCCGCCCTCATCCGTTCCTTGTGTTTCAAACCGGCCGTTTTCTGCCGGGAGCGAAACATTACTCGTGCTGGAATCATTTTTGTGTTCCGTTTCATTCGAAACAGGGGACTCGAAAACATTTTGCCCCTCTATCACCTGAGAGCCTTGGTTCATCCCCAGCTCTCGCTCCAATTTCTTTCCTGTCTCAGGATCAATGCTTTTTCGCATATTATTTTGAATGCTACCGCTTCCGCTCGCTGCCTGTGTTTTCGCTCCAGTGATATTTAAAGCAGCCAGCCCTTCTTTCAACAGCGGTAAGAAATGCTTACCCTCCTTACCATCGGCAAGGCCTTCCTTTGTTCCCTTGATCGTCGTGCTTTTTTCCGCAAGTCGAAAAATTCCGGATAGTATCTTTGCATTTGCCTGGAAGTCTATTTGCATAAATTCAGGAGCAACTTGCTTCAGCATGGGTTTACCCTTCTCTTGTATTTTTTTCTGATTACAAGAAGAGCAACATACATGCCACGAAGAATATTTGCTATTAATCATTCAAAATCAATTAGTTATATTTTTCATTGAAAATGTAAACCCGTAAATGAGGAAAAAAGTGCCGATGATTTTTGGGGATGTGAAAAAAATGCCTGCCCGATGGTCCTATTGAAGAAATATAAGGTATGGTGCCTCTATGATAGGGAATGCGTCGGTCAAGAAATTGTAAAAATTGAAATGCTGTCGGGAAGCCCGCGGGGAGACAAAGACCCTTAAATATTTATAGTCGAATATGCATGATTCAATCTATTGTTTTCCAGTGTTCGTAATCTCACGGGTAATTTCTATAGCCTTTTGGGGACTCAGATAACCCCAAATGATTCCGGCTTTATCGCGTTTCATGTTCATCGTAATACCGGCAGCAGTCTTGACATCCAATTTCTCCAGCATTGCTCCGGCTTTCGCAGCGGGGGTCGCATCAAATACCTTTGCCAGCTCCTTATATCTCTTGGTTTCTGCAGTCTGGGAATTTTTTACAACTGCATCCAGTTTTTCCTGTTCTGTCCGCAAAAGATCAATTTTATCCAGTATCTCTTTTTTCAGTGTCAGAAGACGCTGTTCCTCTGATCTTAAAAACTGTTCTCTTTGCTCAAGTTCCTTTTTTTTTGTCTCCAGAGCGGTCAGAATATTCCTCGGTTTGGCAAGACTATCGTCCGTAACGTCGTTTGCAGAAGGGGCAACTCCCTTGGATGGAGTTTCCATATTTTGCCGCTTTTCCGCAGCAGATAAAGTATTTTCGGGAAGCGGATTCTGCAGAATCCCACCCAGAGCAGCAATCTTTACAACAAAAAAAAGGAAAATGGAAATCTGCAATACAACCATATATTTTTTCATAGTTTATTCCTTACATAACTGAGCACAGCTGTTTCATCAGCATTTTTACGTTCGTAAACCGCGATGTTTTCATTAAACTCCTTCAATTGACGCTCTTTCAAATTATCCATAATTTTTCTGTTCTTGACGGCTTCGAGAAGCTCTTTTCTCAATATTTCAACCTCTCGGTTAACCTTCTTTACAATTTCCCTCTGAAGGGTCTCTTTTTCCTTAAACAATGCAATGTAAGCCAGATATAGGGCAACATCAGAAGAATGAAAGGGCTGTTCCTGCATATCCTTGAATTGTTTCATGATAATCAATTGTTCTCTCTGTATTCCCTCCAGGAGTTCTTTCTCTCTCTCGATCCTTTTTTTCCCTGCGGAAAACGCAACCAGCTTATTTTCCTCGACCGCTTTCCGGTAATTCAAGGATGATTCAAATTTAAAGGTAAACATGGCATCTGTTAAAGATTCACTGACGCGGCTCAAAGAGGGCAAATAAATCCTGTTTAGCCTTATCAAAATCCACCCTTTCATTCATATCCTGTGCAAGGAACTCATTTAACCTATCTATCATAGCGATGGCATAGTCTATCTCAGGATTGCTCCCCTTGGCATAGGCGCCGATATTAATCAAATCTTCTGCCTTTTTATAGGTAGCCAAAACGCTTAAGATTTCGCCCGCCTTTTTCCGGTGTTCGTTATCCACGATGTCAACCATAACCCGACTTATGCTTTGAAGTACGTCGATCGCGGGATAATGATTCTTGTTAGCAAGGTCTCGGGATAGGGCAATGTGACCATCCAGGATCGACCTCGCCGCATCCGCTATGGGTTCGTTAAAATCATCACCTTCCACCAGTATGGTATAAAGCCCCGTAATGCTGCCTCTTCCTTGCGTGGTCCCGGACCTTTCCAGGAGCTTTGGAAGAAGGCTGAAGACTGATGGAGTGTAACCCTTCGTGGTGGGAGGTTCACCCACAGATAGCCCTACTTCTCTTTGCGCCATAGCGAATCGGGTTAGCGAATCCACCATGAGTAAAACATCTGCGCCCTGATCCCTGAAATATTCAGCAATGGTTGTGGCTACATAGGCAGCTCTCATCCTGATTAACGGATGCATGTCGGATGCGGCAACAACAACGATCGATCGATCCAGTCCTTCAGGACCCAAATTCTTCTCCAGAAATTCTCGAACTTCCCTTCCCCTTTCACCGATCAATCCGATGACATTAACATCGGCAGTGGTATTTTTGGCAATCATGCCCAGAAGAACGCTCTTCCCCACACCTGAACCGGCAAAAATACCCATCCTTTGCCCCTTGCCACAGGTTAAAAGGGCGTTTAGCGCCCGGATTCCCAAATCCATTGGCGTATCGATACGTCTTCTCTGCATGGGATTTATGGGTTCTGCGTAAATGGGATATTCATCGTTTAAATTTATGAACCCCTTGTTGTCAATTGCATTTCCCAGACCATCCACCACTCTTCCCAACAATTCATGACCTACCCTGATGCCCGCTTTTTTCCCGAGGGACGTGATCTTACAGCCCGGCCCAAGACCCTGCATGCCTTCAAGAGGCATAAGCAGAACTTTTCCCTGCCTGAAACCGACAACTTCAGCGGTAACAAGTCTTTCCTGATCATGCGGGAATATACTGCACACTTCCCCGATTGAAGCCGCAGGGCCGCTGCCTTCCACCATCAACCCGATGATCTCGCTTACTTTCCCGTGAGTCATAATGACGTTCGTCTGTTCTAAAAGACGTTGATATTTTGTAAAATCAAGGATCATGCAGTACCCGCAATCATTATATTTTCTATGAACATTCAGGGGAAACAGGGTTACTCATCGCACTTTGAAAGAGCTTTTTATCTCCTTAAGTTGCTGCTCCAGGCGGGCATCCACCTGGCCGGACAGCGTTTCCAATAGAACGCCACCTGGTTTTATGCTCGCATCCTCCTCAAAGACCGCATTTTTCAACCAATTAATCTCCTGAAATAAATCAGGTTTTATTTCCATAATGAAGCGAAGATCCTCCGGATTCAAATGTATTTTTATGCTGTCACGGTCAACAATACTTTTCGTCGCCTCCCTCAGAACTTCGAGAACAATCTTTTTATTTGTGCTAACCTCTGTATGGATGACCTTCTCTGCAATGGAAAATATAAGCTGCAACATCTGCTCTTCCGCTTCCGCATAGATCTTTTTTCTTAGCTCAGCGGTTTCCCGAGTAACCTCGGCCATGGCATTCAGTATCTGCGCAATTTCTTTTTTTCGGGATTCTATGCCGTCGGTGAATCCTTTTTCGTATGTTTCTTTTTTTACACTGGCAATTCCCTCACGGAACCTCTCTGGTTCTCCAGTATGAGAAAATAATTCCGCTCCTTTTGGGGGCACACCACTTTCCCTCAATCCCCCGCTGCTGCTGAAATATTGCACCTGAGTCCCCGCAGGCTTTTCCATCAGCTTTACGTTTTTTGCTTTAATAATTTTGTCAGACAAATGCGTCCTCTTCAGAGCCTCGCAGGATGACAATTTTACCCTCAGACTCAAGTTTCTTTGTAATTTCTACTATATTACGCTGGCTTGTCTCCACTTCAGAAAGCCGAATTGGCGGCATCATTTCGATTTCTTCCTTTAACATCTCCGCACCGCGTTTGGACATATTCCGGTAAATTTTAACACGCATGCTCTCATCAACCAATTTCAGGGCTCGTGACAGATCCTCCGAACTTGCCTCGCGCATAAGTTCCTGGATACTTCTGTCGTCAAGTTTCAATACATCATCAAAATTGAACATGAAATTACGGATCTGGGCAGCAATATCCGGATCAGATTCTTCCAATGCGGCTACGATAGAGCTTTCACTGGCGCGATTCATCTTGTTAAGGATTTCACCTATAAAACGTGCGCCGCCCAATTGCTGATCAGTCGTAGCCCCGGTTATTATCTCTTTTTCAAGGGTGCGGGCAATTTCGTCTATAAATTCATTTGGAACGCCCTTGAGTGTTGCCATCCTTTTGGCTATCTCGCACTGCAGCACTGCAGGATAATACTCCAACATTTGTGCCGCTTGCTCGGGACGCAGATGTACGAGGATCAATGCTATGGTTTGCGGATGTTCTGTTTTCGTAAATTCAGCGAGCATCTTTGGATCAACATCACGTAACTTTTCTATGATTGGATTGTCTTCATTGTTTGCATTTAAAATATCGTTTAAGATTTCAGTTGATTGTCCTTCTCCCAAGGCCTTGAGAACTATTTTCTGCGACGTATCACCACTTATGGAGAGACCATCCCACTGCCCCTGCGCCATAGAACAAAATTCTTTGGCAACGGAATTTACCGTATCGGCCGATACATTCGTTATTCGGCTCATCTGTTTGCCTAACCGCCTGATATCCGAAGGTCTGAGATTCTTCATCACCGCGGCGGCCAGATCTTCTTCCAGTGCGAGAAGCAGTATTGCGGCTTTTTCTTCGTTTGTCATGGGATCCTTGCTTCTTTCTGACTATCGAGATCTATTTAAGCCATGTCCTTAAAATATCTGCAAATTTCTTAGAATCGGCACCCGCCAGTTGTCGGGCAATATCTCTATCTGTAAGCATTTTTTCTCCCTGTTCTTCCAGTGAGGAGTAGACATTGGTGCCACCCTCAATCATCGTTGCAGGAGCCAGCAGTTGACCCGATTCCATGTTGCGGGAAACGTCTCTCGCCATAATCCCCTTGACCATGGGGCGGACAAAAAACATGAGAATGACAATAACGGCAATAAACCCCGTTGCATACTTAATTAGTGGAGAAAATAGGGTAATTTTATCTTGCCAGGTAGAACTCGTCAAGGGTTCCTGCTCGACATCCACTTTGCTGAAAGGCATCTCCGTAACCACAACCTGATCGCCCCGTGCCGTATTGATACCAGCAGACTTTCTGACCAGTTCCTCCAAAGTGTCGATATCTTTCTTCGGGCGTGGCTGGTAAACTTCTGCTCCCTTTTCGTTTTTACCGTAAACACCATCAACCAACACAGCTACAGAGAGTTTCTGTATTTCTCCCACAGGCATAACTGTTTTATTAACAACTTTGTTTATTTCATAATTTATGGTTTCATCCAGTTTCTCCTGTTCCGGACTATCGGAAGAGGCCTTTCCCGATCCCGATTGAGCTCTTTTCTCCGTCTGCCTCTTTACGCTTCGCATAACGGGAGATTCAGGGTCATAGTTTTCTTCTGTCTTTTCCATGATACGGAAATCCATATCGGCGGAAACTCTGACAACAGCTTTTCCTTTTCCCACAACATTTTCCAGCAGTGATTGAATTCTGGTCGCCATATCTCTTTCCGAAGATCTCCGATAATCAACCTGAGCGTTTGTCATTTTTGCCAGTTTTGAATCTGATTGCGAAGTGGAAAGAATGTTTCCCCGGCTGTCAACGATTATGACATCTTCAGGGCTTATGCCCTCAACACTGCTCGCCACCAGATGTGCAATGCCCTCTACCTGGGAAGGACGGAGGGTCTTCCCCTGCTTTAACTTTATTGTGACCGAGGCCGTCGCTTTTTTCTGCTGCTCCAGAAAAAGGGATTCCTTGGGCAATGCCAGGTGAACACGACTCTGCTGAATCTCATCCAAACTATTGATGGTACGTGACAACTCTCCCTGCAATGCCCGGCGATAATTAAGCTGTTGCTCAAACTCCGTGCTGCCGAGAGATTTGGTATCAAATATCTCAAATCCGACGCCTCCACCCTGTGGTAAGCCTGCCGTTGCCAGTTCTAACCGTAATTCTGCAACCTTCTCCGCGGGAACGGATATGGCGTCACCTGCTGAAGATAACTGGTAAGGTATTTTTTTTTCCTGGAGTTTGTTTACGATACTACCTGCGTCTTGACTGGTAAGATTGGAAAATAGCACCCGGTATTCCACCTGTCCTGTCCAGTAGACAAGAAGGCCGATACTGGCAAGTGTGACAACCGCCGCAACCAGAAGCGAGGCCTTTCTGGCACCGGTCAGGGAAGATAAGCCCGCCGATAGTTTGGATAATAATTCTGAGAAAGGGTCCATTATGTTTATAACCTATCTTTAGCTGTGACCTTTGTAATCATTGCCTTATACCTGTGTCCTCATGACTTCCTGATAGGCATCCAGTATTTTGTTTCTTACCTGCATCATGGCACGGAATGAGATACTCGCCTGCTCAAGGGCTACCATCGCTTCATGGATGCTTGCCGTATTGTCCAGCTGCACTTTGGCAATCGCCTCGTCTGCATTCGTCTGAAGTTTATTAATGTCCGCCATCGCATCTCTCAGCACATGAGAGAAACCCTTCCCCTCAATTTGTCTTTCACCGGCTGTTTTTTCCGCACTCAGACCCGTTGGCAATAAATCGCCACCCTTGATCAGCATATCATTCATAAACTACCCCCTCTCCGGTCTTGTAAACGTAATGCCAGAACCGTTACCTGCCAATTTCCATGGCCTTCAAAGCCATATTCTTGGTCGCATCAAAAGCCGTTACGCAGGCTTCATAATTCCTGCTCGTGGTGATCATATCAGCCATTTCCATAACCGAACTTATGTTCGGTTTTGCAACAAATCCTTTCCCATCGGCATCGGGATGCGTGGGATCGTAAACCATCCTCACCGCCTTGTCTTCCACGATCTTTTCAACTTTAACGGTTCTCACAGCATCTTTAAGAGCCGCGTCAAAGTTGCCTGAAAGAGGTTCCGCTGAAAGAACCACAGTCTTCTTCTTATAGGGACCACCCTCTGGCGTTTGTGTGGTTTCCGCATTCGCAAGGTTACTCGTTATTACGTCCATCTTGGCCCGCTGGGCAGCAAGTCCTGAACTGCAAATCTTTAAAGAAGCCATAAAATCCATGCTATTTCACCTCTTTAAGTACTGTATTCAGACTATTGAATTTCCTTACAAGCAATTCCGCCGTCAAATTGTACATGAGATTGTTTTCCGTGAGATCGGCCATTGCCCTGTCAATTTCCACGGTGTCGCCCGATTGTACCATCTGAAAATTACTTCCCTTTCCCTGCACTGAATTAAAATGCTTGCTATGAGTTCTGGTCATTTGTCCTTGATTGCTTTCAACCATGGCTTCTTTAAGGGTTTTTTCAAACACAAGTTCCATTGGTTTGTAAGCCGGCGTGTTAATGTTGGCAATATTGGAAACGATCACTTTATGTCTCTCCGCCCTGAAATCAAGCATGTTTGACAGAAGATTGATCGTTCTTCCGAATAAATTCTGCATAGAAGGTCCTCCAAGCCCTCTTTCGATAAGCAAATCATGTACCATTATTTATCGAACCCGCAGAAATCTCAAACAAGCGGTCACTGCACCGTCAGTCGTCATTTGGTTCGTAATCGTATTCATGTAGCTTATTCCTGATGGTTCGCACACTGATACCCAATATTTTTGATGCTTGCATCTTATTTCCATTAACCCTGTTGAGGGTATCAAAAATCAGGGTTTTTTCCATATCCCTTAATGTGTTACCCGCTGGTGAAACACTTTCGGGGAAACTCTGCGGTGGGGCTGTCAATATTTTGTCATCAGTCCTGTCCAAGTGGAGATTTTCGGGTCTGATTATCCCGTCACTGCAAACCAAAACCGCCCTGGCAATGACATTTTCCAATTCTCTGACATTACCCGGCCAGGCAAAGGATGTCATTAGTGAAACGGCTTCATCGGTCATTTCCGGTTGAAGTCGTTCATTCATCTGGCTGTGTTTTTTCAAGAAATGCTTTATCAACAGAATAACATCACCTCTCCTCTCTCGTAACGGTGGTATCTTTATGGGTATCACATTGAGACGATAGTACAGGTCTTCACGGAAGGTTTTCTCGTGAATACGAGTCCGTAAATCCGCGTTGGTTGTTGCAATTATCCTGACATCTATCGGAATTGGCGACTTACCTCCTAACCGGTCCACCTCGGATTCCTGGAGAACACGCAGAAGTTTGGCCTGGAGCAACATATCCATTTCACTGATCTCATCGAGAAGCAAAGTGCCTCCGTTGGCCAGTTCAAACTTTCCCGGTTTTCTCTGCAACGCACCGGTAAAAGCCCCCTTCTCATAACCGAACATCTCACTTTCAAGAAGATTGTGGGGTATGGCGGCACAGTTTACCGCCACAAAGGGCATGTTTTTCCTACCGCTGTGCCTGTAGATGAACCGTGCAAACAATTCCTTCCCCGTGCCGCTTTCCCCGTACATCAGGACGGATGATCTGCTGTTGGAGACATTTTCCAAGATTTTCAGGATTGCTTTAATCTTATCGTCCTGAGTAATTATTTCTGTAGCCGAATACATTTTTCCATCCGACTTGTCATCATTTCCATCGTCAAGACTTTTATTGATAGCCAGAACATTTTTAACGGCAAACTCAAGATCATCCAGAGAAAATGGCTTCATGATGAACTCCGAAGCACCTTCTTTCATGGCTTCAACGGCCGTTTTTATCGTACCATATGCGGTAATCAGAATAACCGGAATCTGAGGGGATATTTTTTTGACGCCCCGGAGAACATCCATGCCGGTCATCTTCGGCATCCTCATGTCGGTAATAACGACCTCGAATTTTCCTTGCTGGAATTTCTTCAACGCATCAGCGCCATTCTCCGCCGTTTCCACTTCGAAACCACATCTTTCCAACGATTCGGCCAGCGCCATCCGCATAGAAAGATCGTCATCAGCTATCAGAATTTGTTTCATGATTCCCCACCATAAACCTTATCGACGCCGTCTGATCCCGGGTCCTTTTAATTTCTTTATTCTAATAATATTGTTTGCCATTTTAATTAATGTCAATATTTTGGCAAGGGATCGGTTTTACGATCCATCAAAGGAAGAAGCAGGGAAAACACCGTACCTCCGCCTCTACCGATCTCCACATGGATCGCCCCTCTGTGCATATCAATGATGTTGTGAACGATTGCCAGACCGAGCCCGGATGTACCCTCTCTTGTACTGAAGAATGGGTCAAAAATTTTCGGCAGGTTTTCTTCAGGAATGCCGATTCCATTGTCCGTAAAGATGATTTCAAGAAAGGGCTTCCCATTCGGCATTGCTTTACCCAAATCGGGAAATCTTGTTTCCATATACAGATTGCCGCCATCCGGCATTGCCTGCATTCCATTTAATATGATGTTTAAAAATACCTGTTTCAGCATTTCCACATCACCCGCAACGAAAGGTTCACCCTCCGTAAAATGATAACCAAGTGAGATACTTTCGGTAGAAGCAAGTTGTTCGGCAAATAATAATGTCTCTTTGAGGATTTCGTGCACATTAACACATTCCATTCGAGGGGCATTCGTTTTTGTAAATAAGAGAAGATTGGATATTTTATTGTCCATGTTTTTGACCGATGTCACTATCTGTACCACCCGGTCCCTATCCCTTTTTTCCTTCAAATCCTTCATCAGCAAGGAAGCAAAAAGCTCTATACTTCCCAGGGGGTTCCTTATCTCATGCGCGATGTTGGCAGCCATCTCTCCCATGGACGCAAACTTTTCGCTTCTTTTTGCCATATCCTCCAGCATTTCTATTCTTGTAATATCACGCAGAATAAAAACGTCGCCAAGTCTTTCCCCGTTTTTTGCAGTTACTGCTGACCCGAATATTTCCAAGGTACGGCCATTAAGTTTGATTTTGTGCGCTCCCCCCTCCATGTAATATTCGGGGGGAAAAATATCCTTCCATTGTTCTGGAGACAGCTCATCAAAAAGGGAACTTACCTGTTTTCCCTGCATATTTTTTTCTTCTACTCCGGTAAATATACAGGCGCATCTGTTCACCTGCTGAATACTTCCCTCTGTATCCGTCACGATTACACCGTTTGTCAAACTTTCGAGGATGTTTTGAAGATAATTCTTCATTTCCTCCATTTCTGTAATTGTTTTCTTTAGTTCCAGATTCTTGATTTCTAACTCACGATTGATGTTTTCAAATTTCATCTCCAGATTAGCGTAAGCATGTTTTAGAGAATCTGTAGCTTTATTAAAATTTTCAAAAGATTGCTGAAGAAATTGAAAATAACTCATTTTTGAACCTCATTCTTCTCCAGACGCCTGCTTTCCGCAATGAAGAAGTCGGCAATTTTGGGCCAGAAATCTCCTCCTGCGGCATCCTTGATGTGAGTAAAATTCTTTTCGGCCTCAGCAAAATCATACAGACCTGCATGTCCCTGTCCCATCCTCAACATCAACCATCTTTTACTATCTGAGTCCGATACATAGGACAGAGCCTGCTGGTACATCATGATTCCTTCCTTGAATTTATTTTCACTGCAGTACCCATCTCCCAATCCCGTGAATAGATCCGAAATAACCGCGTTTTCGTATCTATCCGGGTGTTGTTGATAATCTTTGTAAACCTTGAGATAATTTTTCTGTGCAGCCTGAGTCATCTGTCTGCCCTGCAGTGATCGTGCGTAACCCCAATATGCAGTCCATTGTCCCTCGGTTGTTTCATTGCTTAGCACATCAGCATAAGCTGCTGCTGCCTTTTCAAATGAGCCCGCTTTGTAATATATGTCGGCAAGTGTCCTTTTTATGGCTCCAAACTCCTTAGGACCGTTCACTTCCCTATCTTGTAACAACAATTTCAGCTTCTCTTCCGCTTCGCCATACTTTCTTCCCACGACGTCCATGCTGGCCAGTGCAAGCGTCAGGGTGCTATTTCTGGTCCGATTTTGCTTATTGATTTCCTTCAGAGCCGTATATAATGCTCTTGCCTCATCATAAAGCCCTATCATCTGAAGACTATGACCTGTTTTGAACGCCGTGTCAAAATCATCCGTTAGAATGACTTTCCCATAAGTCTGGAAATATAGGTCCGAAACAGCCAAATGGTCATCCTTTGTGTAGTATGTATTGATCAGCGATAAGGTATGATTTTTTAGACGGCTCAATGCTTCATCATGGTATTTGCCACGGGGAAATTTATTTAACATGCTTAAATAATTTGCAATAACGTCTTTTTTTGTACTGCTTTTTTCTAAGGCTTTGCCCTGTAACAGCATTACTCTTTCGGCCTGATCCCCCCCGGCAGTATTCTTTGACAATATTCTCTTGTATGTTTGAAGCGGCTCTCGGTAATCCTCCATATTTGCCAAATTGTCGGAAACCCTCATTCCAGTTTTTGCAACGCCAAGGTTTGCCAAGGATATTGAACATTCGTCCGTTAGCCTGTCTGTGGGATATTTTGTTATAAATAAACTGTAAAGTTTAATGGCCAGAGATGCGTGCCCTGCTTCATCCGCCGCACGGGCCATACGATAAAAGGCATTTTTACCGAAATCAACGGAGGGATATAAACTCAAACAGAGAGAAAACACCTGGAACGCGTCTCCGAACCTCCCCACGTCAAAATAGTTGTTGCCCATATTCAGCAATACCGTCTGAGGAATATCGTGCAAGTCAAGCCATTTTTTCCGCGCCTCGTCAAACCATCTGCTGGCAACATCGTACTTTTGCGTCCGGTAATAACAATCCCCTATGATAAAGTATGCTGTTTTGGCAAACTTGCCATCGGGGTATTGCTTCAGATAGGCCATTAATTTTTCGGCGGTGCGATTGTATTTTCCGGTGGAAAACAAAACTTCGCCAACCTTGAACATGGCCTCGGCCAAGAGAGGGGAGTTGGGATACGCGAAGATCAGCTTTTCAAAGGTGTTCGAGGCTTCATAAAAAAAATTCAACTTTTCGTAGCTTGTTGCCAAGTTAAAATACACCTTGTCGTTTTCCCTGGCAGGATCGGGATACCGCTGAAGAATTGCCTTGTATTGTTCGACGGCAGCCAGGAGCAATTGGCGGTTCCCCTTTGCACCCAATAAATAATGGCAATCCGCCATAAGACGATAGCCCTTTTCAAGTGTCGCCTTGTCGAGATTATCCTTGTTTAATAAAACCTTAATGAGTTCTATAGCCTGCTCATACCGTTCCGACTGAAAAGCGCTTATGGCGTTATCCAAAGGAGAAGCGACCGATTCCAAACCCTTCGGGTCTCCATCGGATGGAGGCAACTGCGGCTCCTGTGATTTGGGCGGCTGCTTTTCCTCCTGCTTATCCATTTTCCCCACATTGAATGCCGCCTCTTTCCGGTCCTCACCGGGTTTGGTCAACTGCGGCCCCTGAAGTTTTGGCGCTTGCTTTTCCTCCGTCTTTTTCTTGTTTTCCGCGGAGGTCATGGCGAGGGCATCAGATACATTAACTCTATTTATGTTAACTTCATTGATAACATTTTTTTTTCGCAATGTATTGGCCGCCTTCTTTGCAGCCTCTCGGTTGCCATATTTACCGATATAGACTCTGTACCACAAACCTTTTTCCGGAATTTTCACCTTTTCGGAAAAGGCTGCATACCCCATCTTTTTCAAAGATATGATATGCAATCTGGCCTGTTCCTGTTCACGATAGGAGGCACCATGAATACTGTAATAAAAATCACCCCCGGCATCCGCACCGCTCATGCCAACTATTTGCAAAAAATTTAAAAATATAATAATAAATAGGCAGTGATAAATTTTCATTTTATGTATAATATACTCAATAATAGTGTACCAGGAGATCATTCCTGAGTTACAATTATCTAAAGCAATTTATGTACCACGCAGTATTGAACCTCTTAAAATAGTAAGGAGTTGGCAGTATGCCGAATAATAACGAAACAAACATTCAGAATAAAAGAGAATATTCGCGTGTGCAAGCCCATATCCCCTTGGAAATACGCATTGTCTCGCCGGATGAGATCAAGGATTTACAAAGCCGGATAGATAAAAGGACAATACCGCTCATGAATCCCCCCAATGACGTGGAAGATCCACAGCTTGCCGAATGGTTGAGATTTCTCAACGTAAAAATGGACACGATCCTCCGATATTTGGATAAAGAGCATGAGAACAGCAGTAACATGATTTTGAAGTCGGTCATGATTGGGGGGGGGGGATTCAGCTTTGTTGCGACGGAGAAATATCCCCTCGGTAATATGTTGGAGGCTAAAATGCTCCTCCCATTGTCTACACCGATGCTCCTTTATTTATACTGCGAAGTAGTCCAATCGGAAGAGAGGTGCGACGGCTTCTTCACCGCCCTCCGCTTTATCCTGATGGAGGATAATATCAGGGACAATATTCTACGATTTGTATTTGAAAAAGAGCGGGAGATTCTTCGTGCAAAAAGGAAGGAATAGCTGAAACATGCTTCCGATTATTGGGTTTGTCATCGTAACTGTTTCTGTTGTCGGCGGCTATCTTCTTGAAAAAGGGAATATCGCCCTTCTATTTCAACCTATCGAGCTGCTCATTATCGGCGGAGCAGCGCTCGGCGCTTTCATTGTTGCCGCACCCATGAAAGTACTGAAGGCCACGGTAGGCGCGACCAAGCGAATTTTCAGCTATAAACCCTACACCAAAGAAGATTATATCGATCTTCTGCTGCTGCTCAATGGCATCTTTTACAAAATACGACAGCAGGGCCTTGTCGCGATTGAGTCGGATGTTGATAACCCGGAGGAGAGCAGCCTTTTTAAATCGTTTCCGGGAGTCCTGAATAAACACCATGCGTTAATCTTTTTAACCGATACATTAAGAACCGTCATGACGACGACCATTGCACCCCATGAGCTCGAAGCCCTGATCGACAGCGAACTGGAAGCCCATCACGAAGAATCGATGCTCCCCTCGCAAATGTTAAGCTTTGTCGCAGATATGCTTCCCGGACTGGGAATCGTCGCCGCCGTGCTGGGAGTTGTGTTAACGATGGGAAAGATCAACGAACCGCCGGCGGTACTGGGACACAGCGTCGGTGCGGCACTTGTGGGAACATTTCTTGGCATTCTCCTGTGTTACGGCTATGTGGGACCCATGTCTAAAAATATGGCTCTCATCGCAGCAGAAGATCTTCAATACCTCACGGTGCTTAAGGTCGCATTGCTGGCCTTCATCGGCGGCGGCGCCGCCCCCAAGGTGGCGGTTGAATTCGGCAGACGGGTCATACCCGCCAATGCCAAACCGTCCTTCGTTGAAATGGAGGAATCTCTCCGGAAAAAGAAATAGGAAATGGAAGAACGTCCGCAACCCATCATCATAAAAAAGAAAAAAGGAAAGCACGCGGAACACCATGGCGGGGCGTGGAAGGTGGCCTATGCGGACTTCGTCACGGCCCTGATGGCTTTTTTCCTGGTCATGTGGTTGCTGGCCATGGTCGCGCCGGAAAAAAAAGCTGCCCTTGCCAATTACATGAATAATTACAGTATATTCAAGGAATCCGGAACCTCCTTTATGGACAAAACCTCTCAAGTGCTGAATCAGCCGGACAAAGGATTCAGAATATCACCCCAGGATCTCTCCAGGGGAAGTGGGGGCGGGGGATTATCATCGGAAGAAATGGTCAAAAAGTTAAAAAAGGCCATTGAGGAAAAATTGGCGTCCGTCAAGAATCAAGTGCTGGTGGATATTATCGAAGGGGGGGTCCGGGTACAGATCGTGGATGCCGAGGGAGGGATGATGTTCCTCTCCGGAAGTGCGGAACCGACTGAAAAAGCAAAAGAGATATTAAAGCTTGTCGCGGAAAACATTCAAAGTGCTTCGAACCGGATTGCCATTGAGGGGCACACGGATGCCGCACCCTTCAAGAACGCCCAGACGACGAACTGGGAACTGTCCACTGCCCGTGCCTCTGCTGCCAGGCGTGAGTTGGAACGGAACGGCATCGAAACTTCCAAGATAGCACGCGTCGTGGGTTACGCCGATCAGGAGTTGCTTGTACCGGACAATCCGAAGGATTCAAGAAACCGTCGGATCAGCATCATTCTCCTGCATGAGAAAACTCCGGCAACTCGCTGATTTTTTATAAGCCTACTTTGACTCGCCCAGGCATATGTCGACGACAAAGGGACCGGCATCGGTCATAAAAGGTATGATAATACTGGGACCGCCCATCACGTGGATGATGGAATGGTTCTTTCCTGAAACTACCGTCGGGATGGCGGCTGAGATGATTAACCCCCCGGCCTCCAGGTTTTTTCGGGCGACCCCGGAAACCATATTGGTAATTTCTCCCACGGCATCCTTGATATCGCCGTTGATCTCCGTCGAGTCTTCACCCAGCATGTTGGATACAATCTTCAGGATGCATGACTCACTGAAGCTCAAGGCCAGAGAGCCTCTCACGGCTCCGGTCATCCCGATGATCCCGGAAATGTCGCCGTGAGCCAGATCATCCTTTTTCAGATAGGCGGCCCCAGCCTTCGGCTCAACGAAAGCCATGGTTTTCAATACGCTGATCGTCCCTTCTATAAAGGCATTGATAAATTTTACGTCCATAGTTTCATCACATCCCTTACATATATTTTGTTAACCAATCTTCTCCATGATTTTTACGATCTTTTCATTGAGGATTTCCGATGTAAATGGTTTGACAATATAATTGCTCACCCCTGCCTTGACAGCGGCAATAACATTATCCTGCAGGGCTTCTGCCGTAACCATCAGAAACGGCATCTTCGCCATATCATCATCGGCCCTGACTGCCTTTAAAAGTTCAATCCCCGTCATATTAGGCATGTTCCAGTCTGAAATGATAAAATCAACCTTCTGGGATTTCAGGACACGAAGCGCCGTTACACCATCTTCGGCCTCCACAATATTTTCATAACCAGCTTGTTTCAAGAGATTTCTGACCACTTTTCTCATTGTCGCGAAATCATCCACCACCAATATTTTGATATTCTTTTCCATAGGACGCCTCTTATTATCTTAATTTATTGAACCCACTGTTTCGCTCAATTCAAAGATACCTTCCGTATCCAGAATCAACCCGATTCGCCCATCACCGAGGATTGCCCCGCCGGAAACCCCCTTTATCTTGCCAAGGCCATTCCCCAGACTCTTGATGACCACCTCGGTCTTTCCGATGATTTCATCCACCAAAAGACACTTCGACCGATTTTCACCTTCAACAACCAACACGATGGCATCCCAGGGATTTTCACGCTCCGGTTGAATACCGAACAGCGAATACATCCTTACCAAGGGGAGCAATTTTCCCATAACGCTGATCATCTCCCCTTTCCCTACGACATTGTTGTAATCTTCTTTACGCGGACGTAACGCCTGCCGGATAGCCGTCGTCGGGAGAATATAGTATTGTGAACCCACCTTAACGATCATGCCGTCAATGATTGCCATGGTTAAAGGAAAGCCGGCAGAGAACGTGGTGCCTTTCCCTGGCACACAATCGATATCGATTTTGCCTCTCAATTTTTCCACAGCACGCCTGACCACATCCATTCCCACACCTCGACCGGAAACGTCGGTGACTTTTTCTGCTGTCGATAGTCCCGGCAGGAAAATCATCCGGTATATGTCCTGTTCGGAAAGCCCCTCTCCCGTCGCCACAACACCATTTTTGATCGCCTTCCCCAGTATTTTTTCCTTATCCAAGCCTTTCCCGTCATCGCTTATCTCGATAACAACGCTGCCACCACGGTGATAAGCCTTTAAACGAATCAGTCCTCCTTCCGGTTTGCCGGCCTTTATCCGATCCTCCGGCTTCTCCAACCCATGATCAACGGAATTCCTGACCATGTGAACCAGGGGATTGTATATTTCGTCCACCATATTTCTGTCGATTTCCGTTTCCTCGCCCAACAGTTCCACGTTCACTACTTTGCTGCTGTTTTTAGCAAGATCCCTTACCAGACGCGACATCCTCTGGAATGTCTGCTTAATCGGCACCATTCGCAAGCTCGTAGATATTCCCTGCAGACCGGAAGTGATACGAAAAAGCTGGGACATATCCCTGACGAGATTCCGGTCGGCATTAACCTGATTCTTCAGGTCCTCCTGCACCATGGACTGATTGATAACAAGTTCTCCCACCATGTCGATGAGATCATCCAATTTTCTCGTATCAACCCTGATGCTCGACGTATCGGTAACCTGTTCCGCCTGTTTTCTCAGAGCCTGCGAAACTTGCCTCGTGGTTACCTTGCCCTCGTTAATAAGAGTTTCTCCCAGCTTCTTATTGGGAAATGTCTCAGCAATTTTCAATCCTTCTTCAAGAGATTGCCTGGTGAGATGGCCATCCTCCAGCAGGATTTCGCCTATTTTCTTTGTCCGGGAAGGTTCACCGCCCCCCTTTTCAACATTTTTAATCCGCTCCACCAAAGAGGAAATATCCAGGTCTAATGGTTTCCCAATTCTTCCCTCCAGCTTGTCCCTCACCTGACCGATCAGTGTTTTCAGGGCATCAGCCCCATCCAGCACCACATCAATCACCGGTGGTTTGATCTCCAGTTCCCCGTTCCGGGCCTTATCAAGCAGGCTTTCTAAGTTGTGGGCCAAATCGCGGATCTGATCAAGATTGAGAAAACTTGCCACTCCTTTGATGGAGTGAAAGGGGCGGAAAATAGCATTAATATAATCTTTGTCCTCGGGATTTTTTTCCAGATTCAGGATATTGATCTCGATTTCTTCGATGTACTCCAAACCCTCCGCGATGAAATCCCGAAGCAGTGATTCATCCTGCATCTGGTTTTCTTCTGCCGCGGGAATGTTGGCTTTTTCAACGGCATTTATTTCTGCTCCGGCGGCCTCCTCTGTTGGAACGGTAGCTTTTTCCACCGAATCAGAAGTTGCCGGTAAATCGTTTGCATCCCCGGTTTTCACCCCGGGGACGCCGGTCAGGGATGAAATTTTATCGGCGAAAATATGAATATTACCGTCATATCTTCCAGAATTCGTGTATCCATCAACGATGGACTGGAGCAGTGAAATACCTTCTCCCAGTACCGACAGACCTGCGCCTTTATCTTGCAGAGTATCAAAGATAATCTTCTCCAGCAGAATATTTAACCCTGTCGTCACTTCCCTGACATGATCGACATTGGCCTCTGCCGCCTTTCCGGCGATTTTATCCAGATGATTCATAAATTTACCGGCGGCTGGAACATCGATCTCCGCTCCGTCAAGAAACATGAAATCGGAAGCCATTTCATTTAATAAATTAATCAGGGTTTCATACGACATATTATACCATCCTTATGATTTCAGAAGCAATTTTCTCCAAGGGCAATACCTTATCTGCCGCGCCTAATTTTATAGCTTCTTTGGGCATACCAAATACAACACACGATTTTTCATCCTGGGCAATTGTGCCCGCCCCCATATTTTTCATATCCAGTAGGCCGGCCGCACCGTCCGCACCCATACCTGTGAGGATGACTCCTATGGAGTTCGCTCCCGCATATTGGGCCGTTGACTTGAACAACACATCCACGGCGGGACGTTGATGATGAACCATGGGACCGGTTTTGACTTCCACATAGTATCTGGCACCGCTTCTTCGTAAAAGCATATGGTAATTACCCGGAGCGATCAACGCGGTACCGTGACTGACCGAATCATTATCCTTAGCCTCTTTGACCGTAATCTGGCAAAGACCGTTCAACCGTTCGGCAAAGGCGGTTGTGAAATTTGCCGGCATGTGCTGAACAATAACCATCCCCGGCGAATTGGAAGGCATTTGTACAAGAAGCGTTTTCAATGCCTCTGTTCCGCCTGTAGAAGCACCTATTGCGATCACCTTATTGGATGTCTGGGCAAGGGCTTTCATAGGCTGCTGTCTTGCTGTATCGTTATCATCTTCGGTTCTCTTACTGATCCTTGCCCTGGCGGCGCCTCTGATCTTCTCGGCAAGCTGTGCGCTCATATCACCGACCGAATATGCGGCGCCCGGTTTGGCAATGACATCCACCGCACCGACATCGAGGGCTTCCAGGGTCAATTTCCCCCCCTTCGTCGTAAGCGAGCTAACAACAACCGTAGGTACAGGGTAATGCTTCATCAGTTTTCTCAGAAAGGTCAGACCATCCATCCGGGGCATTTCTATGTCCAGAGTAATAACATCCGGCTTAAGACTTACAATCTTATCCCTGGCCACATAAGGGTCCGGTGCAGTGCCGACAACCTCAATATCCGGATATTTCGACAGCTCCTCAGAAAACACCTTTCTGACTATGGCTGAATCGTCAACAATCAACACTCTTATTTTGTTCACTTTTTTCTATCCCCACTTTTGGTATACGGACAGTCGTCACTGCTGTGGAGTCCGTTCATTTGGTAGACGATAGCCGCATTTTTCGGTATTAACGGCAATCTTCCGCCTTGCCCCTCATAGGTGAACCGTTCTCATATCTCGTCAACACGGGAAATGCCAAATATGATCCCCAGCATTCCACTACCCGACGTAAATTCCATACGCAACGTCTGTTCCGACGGCCCGGATGCGGCGTTTTCGGTTTCATCATTTCCCGATTCGCAGACGGGCAGGGAAAGATCGAAGACTTTTGAGGAATCAATATTTCTCAAGAAGTTTCCGCAGATCATATTCACCGATTCCTTCAGACAATCCTCCCTCAGTTTTTCCGTTATTTCACTCTCGTCAACATTTAACATGTTCTGAACCATCGCATCCGCAAGTCCTTGCGAAAAACGTGCCTTAAGCCCACCCTTCATCGGACCGGAGAAGTGAATGGATATAGTCGAATGATGATCCCATGCTTTGTTGTCGACCGGTTCCAGAAAAACATAAAACATTTTTTCAAATACTTCAAAAATCGAGGTCATCAGCGTCTTTTTTATCTTCTGCATATTCTCCATCATTCCCTACTCCTATGACATCATAAAGTTTTCTTCTTAACTCCTCGGGAAGAAAAGGTTTTTTAATAAATCCCTGGGCGCCGCGGGTAAAAGCCTCCTTTATCCGTTCATCACTGCCTTCGGTTGATATCATAATCACGGGAATTTTCTTATAAAGATCATCGTTCCTTAACTGCGTAAGCAGCTCCAGACCGTTCATTTCCGGCATGTTAATATCGGAAATGATCACATCCACCCATTCATTAACCAATGTATCCATGGCCTCTTTGCCGTTACCGGCCTGCAAGCACTTATCTATCTTGAAACCGGACATGGAGATAATCTTGTTGATTACCGACCGCATGGCATTAGAATCATCCACAATCAATACATTAAATGACATATCCCCTCCTCAGAAACAATGATTGCTCTTCATTGTAACCTTCTCAGACGATGCCCAGCACATCCTTTGCGTGTTCCAAGTCATCAACCAATTGAATCATGCCCAGTTCAAGGTCTTTCTCGTAAAATTTGAATTTTTTCATAACTTCACTAACGCCACGGTGGGCTAACCCGTCGAAACCACCTGTAATCCCCGTGAGTATGCATACCTGATCGGCAAGATAAACAAGCCACATGATGATATTATTGTTTTGCTCTATCAAGTCAGGCCGGTGATGATAGGTCAGTGCGACAACGATATCCTTAGGGAAATTCCATCTTTCTGCTATTTTCCCGCCTAATTCGGCGTGATTTATACCGATCACCGCTTCTTCGGCCTCCAGAAATGAATATCCGCCTTCAGCGACCAGTCGCGCTATCGTTTCAAAGGATTCGTTAACAAACTCCCCCATAACCATCTTTCCTACGTCATGGATAAGAGCAGCAAGATACAGTTTTTCATCCTCGCGCTTCAGGATCTGCCGGGAGAGAATCTGCGACATGATGGCTACGGCTACGGAATGTTCCCACAGCTCGTTGGCCTTTTCCACATATCCCCGGCCTTTCTGTTTAAAATACCGTGAAACACCGGCCGTTTGCACAATTCTGATCAGATTGTTTTTACCGAGGTAAACAACGGCATCGCGCAGGGTGCCAATTTTCTGGCGTGACCCGAAATAGGTGGAATTGCTCATTTTCATGATGTTTGCAGCCATCGCCTGGTCATACTTGATCAGATCCACCATCTTGACAACAGAATAATCATCATCACGGAGCATTTCGCTGACTTTCAGTATGGTTATCGGAAAAGCCGGAATATGTTCAAGGGATTTAAGTATTTTATCGATCATCATAAGTCACACTTGAACCCTTCCGAACTTTTGACAGACACATTGCCATTTGCAATGTCCAATCGTACCGTACGATTGTAGTTTTTCCCCGTATCCTCACGGTCGATAAAAACGTCATTTTTCCAGAATATTTTTCGCAGGGCCATGATATTCTTTTCACCAATGCGAAAATAGTTTGTATTGTCCAAAATGCTGGCACCACCTGCAACCTTGGTAATGATCCTTTTCTTCTCCGCGCCCAGAGTGTAGCATGATTTGAATAAAAGCCGCACACCGGTATCGGCAAACATCCCTGGGTTTTCCTTGGCTTTATTGATATCCAACGAGGAATCCGGCAGCATGTAATGCAACAGACCTCCCACCTTGATCAGGGGATCGTAAATGGCAACAGCAATGCAGGAACCGAGCGCATAAGTTACCAGCACATCCTGGGGATTATTACTGAACTTCATATCGGCAATACCTACAACGATGTCACTCATCGGATTTTTCTCTATTTCTTGTATACACTGGGTTCAACATATTTGAAGTGGTGGTCCAGGCCTGTCAGACTCTCGGAATGGCCGATAAAAAAATACCCACCTTTTGCCAAGCTGCTGTAAAATTTATGTACCAAGGTCCCCTGCGTTGCCTTATCAAAATAGATCATAACGTTTCTGCAGAAGATTATATCAAAAACTGCACTTGAGGGGGGGATGTCCATCAGGTTGAACCTCTTAAAACAGACCATGTCCCGGATTCTCTGATTGACTCGATTAAAGCCGGTCAATTTTCCCGTACCCTGCTGAAAATATTTCTTTAATAGGGGAAGCGGAACATTTTTTGTTTTCTCTTCAGGATACATGCCGTTTGTCGCTGTCTTTAATACGATTGTCGAAATATCGGTAGCCAATATTTTGATATCCACGGGTTTATTATTGAGGCATTCAAGAGCAGTTATGGCCAGCGAATAAGGTTCCTCTCCCGTGGAGCAACCGGCACTCCATATCCTCAATTTCGGTTGCCTGTGCTCCCTGGCGGCCATTTCACTCATGGCGGGCAAGATGGAGGAAAGTCTTGTATAATGGACTTCCTCCCGGAAAAAAAACGTGAGGTTGGTAGAAATGGAATCTATCATCCTTACCAGTTCTTCCGTACCTTCATCCGTAGTGACGTGATGATAGTAATCGGAAAAAGACCGGAAGTTTCCCTCACGCAATCGCTTCCCTAACCGGGCGCTAACCAGTTCTTTTTTACCCTCGTGCAAATTGATACCGCACTTCTCATAAACAAGACGGCTGATCTTTTCAAAATCGGTATCACGAAGTTCAGATAACATCATATTAATCTGCCTGTTTTAATAAACTCTGCCTTATCACCCTGTGGAAACTTTGATCGCCTGATTCACGGTTTTACGTTCCTCGGCCATCCCTCTCTCCTCTTTTGAGTCCTTTCACGGCTTGTTTGGACTTTCCATCTTGTGTCGCGACTTTAATCTGCTGTATTATTTCATCTATATCAAAACGCCAGGAATTACCCACACGGAAACCGGAAATTTTACCTTCCGCAGCCAAATTGTAGACGGTTGTTTTGGTGATTCTCAATAAACAGGCAACTTCATTTGCCGTCAATATTTTCATAGACTGTTCCTTCCTGAATACAGGCTTTTCCCCGGGGGCTTTCTCAACCTCAGCAGACGACAAACAAAGGCAGAGACCAAATGCCTATACCATACGGCCCTTCCACCGGAGAAAACGTCAGATACTCTCCCGCACGCCATCGCCTTGACCTCCCGTCCCATCTTGTCCATCAGCCACGACATGCTTTTTCCTCATCATGTATTTATCCGGGTAATAATGATTCTTTTTTCTTCCTTTTCGGCATTTTTGAACAATACTTTAGAAAAATAATCTATTTTGTTCATATCCAATTGAAGCTCTCCGCAGTAAACTGCGGAGAATCTTCGATCCTTAAGAGGAAAAAACCATTCCGTTTTTGCTCGCATTCCCCGCGGCAAGCCGCGGGGAATGCGCTCGCGGGCGGATTCGTACCGTGACAGCTGCAAGGGGTATCGTCAAGCAGGGGTGCCCGGGAAGAACGTGAACGATAGAGGAGGAAAGTTCTATTTCCAGTTACAGCCGCGTCGAATGCAGCATAAGGTTTTCCCGCACGGAGAACTCAATTTCTCCGTATATGGTTGTCATTCCCGCTTTCGCGGGAATGACAAAGTGGGGGTATTGTTCAAAGGTCCGGCGATTCTTGTGGATCCCGGCGATCCATCCGCTCCGTTGGCGTCCGGAGCGGCCGTTCCCCCGCCGTTTAGAAACGCATGGATACGGCGGGCGGTCTCCTCGCCGATCCCCTCGACCTGTTGCAAATCCTCAACCGATGCCGCCCGGACCCGCCCCACATCGCCGAAGAAAATCAGGAGCGCCTTCCTCCGTACATGGCCGATGCCGGAAATCCGGTCCAGGAGCGATTGCAGATCCGCTTTTTCTTTGACCTTCCGGTGGTAGGTGACGGCGAAGCGGTGCGCCTCGTCACGGATCCGCTGGAGGAGGAAAAGGGCCGCGGGCCAGCGGGTGAGATAAACGGGATCCTTCCGGCCGGGGAGATAGACGCGGTCCTCCTTTTTTCCGGGTGTTTCCGTTGAAGGTGTAAGATGCGCGATGCCGGCGGCTGTTTCCGGCAATTTTTGTCCTGCCGCCAAAGCAGGCATTTCCTGTGGTCGCCGGGGCCGGGCAACGTCTCGGCCCTCGATTGTCAGGTCGTCCCGTTCCTTGGCCAGACCGATCACATCCACCCCTTCGATCGCCAGATCCTTGAGCAGGGCCATCGCAACGCCGAGTTGGCCTTTGCCCCCGTCCACGACAATCAGGTCAGGAAGGTGCTCTCGCTTCTCATAGCGACGTCTCAGCACCTCGTACATCATCGCATAGTCGTCTGCGCCGGGAACCGTTCGGATGCGGAAGCGGCGGTACCCCTCTTTCGCGGGAACACCTGCCGTGAAGGAGACGAGTGAACCGACCGCATATTGGCCGCCGATATTGGAGATGTCGAAACATTCGATCCGTCGGGGATCTCTGCGGAGCCGGAGTTTCTCTGCAAGCAGCCGGAGTGCCTCCTCCGGACGCTCGGCGGCCAGGCGTTCGGTGCGCAGTGTATTTTCCGCATTCCGTCCGGCGATTTTCATGAGGGCCAGGGTCTCCCCTCGCTTCGGCGCGACGATGGCAACTCCCCGCCCCTTCTTCTCGGCGAGCCACTCGGCCAGCACCTCGCCGTCCTCCAACTCCACCGGGACGACCACCTCGTCCGGAATATCCGCGACGGTATCGTAATACCGCATCAGCAAGGAGGAGAGGAGCTCGCCGGTCTCGTCCCGAAGGCGGATCAGGGGGAAGCTCTTCTGGCCGATCATCCGGCCGCCGCGGACGAAGAGGAGCGCGATCTGCGTCAGATCCCCGTCCCGGCAGAGGCCGAAGACGTCCCAGTTCCGGCCGGTCATGGAGACGATCCGCTGTCGTTCGAGGGTCTCTTCAAGGGCCGCGGTCCGGTCCCGGAGGACGGCCGCCTCCTCGAAACGGAGCTCCTCCGCCGCTTGGTTCATCCGGACGCGAAGGTCTTCGATCAGCACCCTCTCCCGGCCTTCGAGAAAGGCAATGCCATCCTTCACGAGGCGCTGATATTTGCCGGGCTCGATCCGGCCGACACAGGGGGCGGAACAGCGCCCGATCTCGTATTCGAGGCAGGGGCGCCGGCGGCCCTTCAGCTCCCGGTCCCGGCAGCTCCGGAGGAAGAGGATCGTCTGGAGGAAGCGCAGGGTCTCCTTGGCGGCGCCGCCTGAGGGATAGGGGCCGAAATAACGTGCGCCGTCCTTTTTCGGACGGCGCACGAGCTGAAAGCGGGGAAAGGTTTCGGCAGGATCTATCCGGATGTTGTAGTAGGACTTGTCATCCCGGAAATCGACGTTGTATCGGGGACGATGTTCCTTGATCAGGTTGTTCTCAAGGATCAGCGCCTCCTTTTCCGTCCCCGTGAGGATGAACTCCACATCGCGAATCCGGGAAACGAGGAAAGGGATCATCGCCCGGGCATCGGTCCGGGCGAAATAGGCGCGGATGCGAGCCTTCAGATCCCTCGCCTTTCCGACGTAAAGAATCTTCCCCTCCCCATCCTTCATCAGATAGACGCCGGGTCCGCGGGGGGCGTGCCGGATCTTCGCTTCCAGGTCGCCGGTCATGGCCTGACGGTCACTCCCTCGTTCTCGCACCCAGTTTCTTCTGCAGCGCATCGCCGAGGGAACCGAAGGAGCCGGGGGCTTTGCCCACGTACTGTTGAAAGTCCTCCAATTCCTCCGCCTTCTCCTCTTCAGCGTCCCCAACGAGCGCAAGCGAGATGCGCTTGGCGTCGCGGTCGATCTTCTCGATCTTCACCTGGACCTCCTGCCCTTCCGTCAGGACTTCGGAGGGATGGGTGATCCGCTTCCCCTGCCCCAGCCGGGAGATGTGAATCAGGCCATCCACACCGGGGAGCAGGGTCACGAAGGCGCCGAATTTGGTGAGGCGCGCCACGGTTCCGGTAAAACTCGCCCCTTCGGGGAACTCCTTCTCGACCCTCTCCCACGGATCGGGGAGGTTCGACCGGAGGCTGAGCGAAATCCGGTCCTGTTCCCAGTCCAGCCTCAGGATGGCCGCCTCGATCTCCTGGCCGAGGGTCAGCTTCTCGGCGATATCGCCCACATGCTCCCAGGCGATTTCGGAGATGGGGATGAGCGCCTGCACGCCGCCAAGATCGACGAAGGCCCCGAACTTCTGGAGGGAAACGATTGTCCCCTTCACCATCATCCCCTCCCGGAGGGTCTCTTTCAGCGCCTCTTTCTGCTTCGCCCGCTCCTCCTCCAACAGTGCCCGGTGGGAAACGACGATGTTCCTGCCCCGCTCACCGTACTCAATGATCCGGAAGTTCAGGCGTTTCCCGACCCAGTCCGCCGGCGTCGCCACGCGGAATAGCCCCATCTGGGAGAAGGGACAGAAGCCCCGGGTATCGCCGGCCACCTTGATCTCGAAGCCGCCCTTGACCTCCTTCTCGACCAGCCCTTCCACGGGAATCCCGCTGTGCGCCGCATCCGCGAGGAAGGTCCGGCTGGCCTCGCCGCTGCTGACCTTCGTCGTAAACAGTTTCTCGTTGTGCTGGGACGAGAGGAAATAGGCCTTAATGGTTTCGCCTTCCTTGACCGTCACGTTCCCCTCCGCGTCGAGAAACTCCCGCCGGTCCAGATAGCCCTCGTGTTTCCCACCCACGTCAATGAAAATCCATTCCGGGGTGATCTTCACGATCATCGCCTCGACGCGCTGGCCCGGCTTCAGCCATCCCTGCTCCATCCCGCTTTCGTCCAGCAGTTCGGCGAAACTCTTTTCGCCGTTCTCCTCTTCCGTCCTCTGAATGTTTTCCTCCATGGTTCTCCTTATGCAAAAGAAAATATGATACCTTCGGTACAATACGGTAAAGCGTCCATCAAAATGCGCGGCATCTTGCTCCGATCCCGGCGCGCTGTCAAGGACAAATCGGTTGGCGAATTGCCTCACATTAAATGTTACCGAAGGAGGGCTTGAAAAAGGATCGTTGACTCATAATTCGATGTTACCGAACATCGGCATCCCAAAGGAGGGATAATTATGAGTCCACGAGCCAAACGAGA
>Ga0247842_10000241_pt1 | contig 123918 bp, 119 predicted proteins | sample LaCruzMarch2015__3_FD_192411 | JGI IMG/M metagenome (GOLD analysis project Ga0247842, IMG submission 192411) | Freshwater microbial communities from meromictic Lake La Cruz, Castile-La Mancha, Spain - LaCruzMarch2015_19m | ecosystem: Environmental > Aquatic > Freshwater > Lake | place: Spain... | reverse complement strand
ATGGAGCATGATGGCAATAAACAGTGCGAATAAGAGAGGCGAAGAGAGACGTGAAATCGAAAAGATGAATGACCGAGGATTTTCAATGCATGTAAAACGCCCACACGAAATAGGCCGCTTTGAGCGGCTCCAATCTTCAAGCCCCCGGCTTTGCCGGGGGTCTATGACTCCCCATGCCTTCGGCACTTTTGACATTTCGCCTGCGGAGCAGGCTCGGATGCCAAAAGCAGGTGGTGATCGGTCATCGCGGACGTTGAACAATATCATTCACGATTTCCACATCACACCACAAATCCAGCAATTATGAAAACCATCCGCGACGTCACTTTTGATCTCCTCCGCGCTTTTGATATCACAACCATATTTGGCAATGTTGGCTCAACGGAGGAGACTTTCCTGAAGAACTTTCCATCCGATTTTCGCTACATCCTGGGTTTGCAGGAAGCGTCCGTTGTCGGCATGGCGGACGGGTTCGCGCAGTCAACGCGCCGCCCCGCCTTGGTCAACGTGCACACCGGCGCCGGGCTTGGCAATGCCATGGGAGCACTGCTGACGGCTTTCCAGAATAAGACGCCGCTGATCATCACTGCCGGGCAACAGACTCGCGAGATGCTGCTGATGGAGCCATGGCTCACCAATATTGAACCGACTCTGATGCCAAAGCCGTGGGTGAAATGGGCCTATGAACCAGCTCGCGCCGAGGATGTTCCAGCCGCTTTTATGCGAGCGATCGCCACCGCCCTCCAGCCGCCGTCCGGCCCGGTATTCCTCTCTCTGCCACTCGACGACTGGGAAAAGCCGTCTCTCGGACCCGCCACCATTCGCTCCGTCGCCACGCGGACGGCCCCCGACCCCAACCGCCTTGCGGAGTTCGCCGAAATGCTCCGGCAAGCGGATGCGCCAGCTCTCATCTACGGCGCATCTATCGCCCGTTCCCAGGGCTGGGATGAGGCGATCGCCTTCGCCGAAGCGCTTGGTGCCCCGGTATGGGCCGCACCGGCCTGCGAGCTTTCACCGTTTCCGGAGGATCATCCCCTCTATGTGGGCGGCCTGCCTTTTGCAATAGGCCCTCTTTGCCAAAAACTTGAGGGGTATGATGTGGCGCTGGTGGTCGGGGCACCAGTCTTTCGTTATTACCCCTATGTCGAGGGATCCTATTTGCCGCAGGGGTTGCGCCTGCTGCACATCTCTGACGATCCGGGAGAGACCTCCCGTGCACCTGTAGGCGAGAGCCTGATTGGAGACTCAAAACTCTCCCTCTCTGCTCTGGCCAAGTTGATCGAGGGACACACACCGAAGCCAGCCGCACCCTGTCAACGAATCGAGCACAGAATGTCACCGCATCCTCCCGCTCCAGAGGAGCCACGCTCTGATGGCCGACTTACGGCTGCGCAAGTTTTTGCTGCACTGCAGGAGATCCGCCCACCACATACTGTCCTCGTCGAGGAAAGCCCTTCGAATCTTGCCGCTCTCCACAAGGCATGGCCCATTACAGAGCCGGACACGTTCTACACCTTTGCCAGCGGCGGGCTTGGATGGAACCTGCCGGCCTCGGTTGGCATCGCGCTTGCCGAACGAGACAGCGGACGGAACCGCCCCGTGCTCGCAGTCATCGGCGACGGCTCCTTCCAATATTCGGTGCAGTCGATCTGGACGGCAGCGCATCTCCAGTTACCAATGCTTATCGTTGTTCTGTGCAATGAGGAATATTGCATCCTGAAGTCCTTCTCCGTGCTTGAGCAAGCACCGGGTGTGCCCGGATTCGATATTCCCGGCCTTGATATCGTCTCGCTCGCGCACGGTTACGGCTGCACAGCGGCACGCGTGGAAACGATCGCTGCGATTCGGTCGGAGGCTGTCAACGCATGGAAGCGGAACGGACCGACCGTCTTGGAAATCCCGATCACCAAAGCTGTTCCACCGCTTATCTGAAACCAGTTCTCTCGTATCGAGCGCAGTCGAAGGGGTCTGTCGGAAGAGCATCCCGAGTGCCTTCACTCCCCGCATTTGCGATCATCCTGCTGTCCCAGGATCTGCGCCAGCAAGCAAGGTGGGGACGGTGTCGGAGACGTTGAACCCGAAAAACGTTTTTAACCACGGAGAACAGAGATCACGGAGGTAAAACCGGAGATTTGACCACATCATTCTGTCCCGATGCCATTCAGCCCTTTTCCTCTTCACTCCGTGCTCCGTGGTGAGTTATCGCCGGATCCGGGTTGAAACGAAAAACTTGACTCCGTGTTGCGTTTGCAACACAGTTCAGGCATGAAAACAGCCGCAGTCCACAGCAGAATTCAGCCGGAAATCAAAGAGCAGGCAGAAAGCATTCTCCATCGCCTGGGATTGAGCCCCACCGAGGCAATCCGAATTTTTTACACGCAGATCACCTTAAAACGAGGCCTTCCATTCGAGGTTGCCATTCCAAACTCCACCACCCGGAAGGCTCTTGAGGAATCCGAAAAGGGAATCAATCTCACATCGTTCGACAGCGTCGATAAGCTTTTTGAAAGCTGGGATAAGTGAAAACCATTTTTGAGACCAGTCAGTTCAGGAAAGACCTCAAAAAAATAAAAAAGAGGGGCAGGGATATTCAAAAGTTGAAAGAAGTCGTCAGGCAGATTGCGAACGGAGAGATGCTCGATGAGAGACACCGTGATCACGCATTGACTGGCTCACGTCGAGGTTCGAGAGATTGTCACGTTGAGCCAGACTGGTTGCTCATCTACCGGAAGGATGAAGATTCGCTCTATCTTGAAAGGAGCGGCACCCACAGTGACTTGTTTAAAAAATAATTTCCGCCGCATGGCCGTCACCCGATCCAGATCCCGGCGCCGGGGATGGTCCATTGCCGTAAGACTTGCGGGTAATCCCAGCCTGCGATAAACTCGCAAGCATGTCGGACGGACAAAATGAAAAGCGGATCCGTGAAAAGGCATTCAGGTGATATGAAAACCGACCCGGCCAACCCCGAACCCTCGACCGAGTCAGGAGCCTCGCGTGAATGCGCGTCTTCCCGCGCCCCACACTTTCCTCTGGAAGTCTCCCGCATATCCACATGGAAAAATTAGAAAAAACCAGCCCAAGGAAAACAACGGGAGGGCGAACCTCATGAGCCCATTTATTACGGCTCGGACTCGCCCTCCCAGGACAGAGCCACGCTCCCCAGCGTTTCCTTGCCAGTCTATTCTGGTAACGCTTTAATTTCCAGCCGATGCCACGCCCTCGTTCAGAAGGAAAAAAAGCCAAGCGCCCGATCGTCCAATACACGCACGACAAGGAGACGCGCGTCAACAACCCGCCGGTCGGTCTCGTGGACGCGGAGAGCGACGCGAATACCCCGAAGGCGCGCGCCTGGGCCTACGACCCGCACCTCGACCCCCAACTCCAGTGGACCGGAAAAACCGAACGGACGAGCTTCGAGGTTCCGACCGTGTCACTTCATGTCCACGAGCGCATCGACCCCCGCTCGATCCTCGAAGCCGTCCGCAAAAAGAACGGCAGCAACTACGAGCAGCTCTCGCTCTGGAACAACGCCACGATGAACCCGCCGCTCCGCGACGCCATCGAGTTCTACCAGCACCGCTTCGGATGGTCGAACCGCCTCATCGCCGGCGACTCCCTCCTCGTCATGAATTCCCAGATCGAAAAAGAGGGCTTGGCTGGAAAAGTCCAGATGTTCTACTTCGACCCCCCCTACGGAATCCGCTACGGCTCGAACTTCCAGCCGTTCGTCAACAAACGCGACGTCGCCGATGGCAAGGACGACGACCTCACCGCCGAACCCGAAATGATCAAGGCCTTCCGCGATACCTGGGAACTCGGCATCCATTCGTATCTCTCCTACCTCCGCGATCGCTTGCTGCTGGCGCGCGAGTTGCTCGCCGAATCCGGCTCCATCTTCGTCCAGATCTCGGACGAAAATGTCCACCACGTCCGCGAAATTATGGACGAGGTTTTCGGGGCGGGGAATTTTGTCTCAACTATTGCATTTGCTACAACGTCCGGCTTTCAGAGCTCATCCATTGCCCGTGCTGGAGACTATGCGATTTGGTATGCTAAGGATCGTTCCAGACTTAAGTATAATCGATTGTTCACGGAAACTTCAGTAGCCGTTGGGGAAGATGGCGCTCGCTGGATTCAACTGCCAGACGGCAGCTGCCGTGCACTAACAGCAGAAGAGATTGCGGAGAGGAATGTTCCAGCCGGGGCTCGCCTCTACAGAGCCGACAATATGGTATCGCAAGGCTCAGCGAGGGAACCTCAGCCTTTTCTTTTCCGGGGGAAAAAGTATCTGCCCCCTGTGAATTCGCATTGGAAGGCCAACTACCCGGAAGGCATGGAAAGGTTATCCTCGGCAAACAGGCTGCACGTCTCTGAAAACAGTTTAAGGTATATTCGCTTTGCCGATGATTTTCCCTGGCGAGTGCTAAACAACATCTGGACTGACACGCACACAGGCCAGTTCACAGAGTCCAAGATGTATGTTGTCCAAACCAACACGAAAGTTCTCCAGCGCTGCCTGCTAATGACGACCGACCCCGGCGACCTTGTGATGGACATCACATGCGGGAGCGGGACGACGGCGGTTGTGGCCGAGCAATGGGGCCGGAGGTGGATGACGTGCGACACGTCGCGGGTGGCGTTGACGCTGGCGAAGCAGCGGCTGATGACGAGCGTCTTCGACTACTACCAGCTCGCGCACCCGGACGAGGGGGTGGGCAGCGGGTTCGTTTACAAGAAAGTCCCGCACATCACGCTCAAGAGCATCGCGAACAACGAGCCCGCCGCCGAGGAGACGCTCTACGACCAGCCGGTGCCCGACGCGAAAAAGGTCCGCGTCTGCGGCCCGTTCACCGTCGAAGCCGTCCCCGCCCCTGTCGTCGCGCAAGTCCAAAGTGGCGCAGGCGTCCCGCCTGCGAGCGAAAATCACGACCGCAGCCGGGACGGCCACGCCACGTTCTCCGGTGCCCTCGCCCGCGAAGGCGAAACCCTGCGGCAAGAGGAATGGCGGAGCGAGCTCCTGCGCACTGGCATCCGTGGCAAGAACGGCCAATACCTGATGTTCAGTCGGGTCGAGCCGCTGCCCGGCACGCGCTGGCTCCACGCCGAGGCCGAGACCCGCCCCGACGACCGCGGCGGCAAAAACGTGCGAGAGGAATCCACGCCTGAAGGCAGCAAACGGGTCGTCGTGAGCTTCGGCCCCGCGCACGCCCCGATCGAACAGCGCCAGATCGAGCAGGCGCTCGAAGAGGCCCGCACGCTCGTCCCCAAGCCCCAGATCATCGTCTTCGCCGCGTTCCAGTTCGACCCCGAAGCCGCGAAGGACATCGACGAAACCCGCTGGCCCGGCGTGGCGCTCGTCAAAGCCCAGATGAACGCCGACCTCCTCACCGACGACCTCAAAAAAAAGCGCGCCAGCAACGAAAGCTTTTGGATGGTCGGCCAGCCGGATGTCCACCTGCGCCAGATCGTGAAGGGCGCCGACGAGGGCCTCTGGGAATGCGAGGTCCTCGGCTTCGACTATTTCAACCCGAAGACCGGCGAGATCGAGAGCGGCGGACCCGACCGCATCGCCGTCTGGATGCTCGACACCGACTACGACGGCCGCAGCCTCTTCCCCCGCCAAGTCTTCTTCCCGATGGCCGGCGAAAAAGAAGGCTGGGCCAAGCTCGCAAAAAACCTCAAAGCCGAAATCGACGAGGACATGATCGAAGCCTACCGCGGCACCCTCAGCGTCCCCTTCGAGCTCGGCAAACACCGCCGCGTCGCCGTCAAAATCGTGGACGACCGCGGCATCGAAAGCCTCAAAATCGTCAACGTCATAGACTACAAAGAATATGTTGAACTACATCGAGCTGGAAAACTTTAGAGCGTTCTCGAAACGCGTCAGAGTCGATTTTAGACCGATAACGGTTTTGATCGGACGGAATAGTTCAGGAAAGTCGTCTGTTCTCAAATTCCTTCAAATGCTCCGGCAGTCGGTTAATGGACATGAGGGGCCCTTTTTTGAAATGGAGGGAAGACATGTCAATCTCGGAGCTTGGAAGGATCTCAAGAATCGCGCCGCACAAAGTCGGTATTTCAAATACGATATCGGCTTCGAGGTAAAAATACCGTCAACATCCCCCCACTTGAGAGATCTCCTGAAGAAGCGATCATCGAGCCAATCCTCACCTCGGAATCTTGCCGTGGCCCAAGCCCCCTTTACCAGTTTTACAGTTAATGGGGAAAGGTTCTATTTCGGAGATGGTAACCGGGGGAAATTCGAGATCAGTGCGCGTGAACTCGATGAGCGTGTTTACTGGCGCAACTTCGGATCGCTGGCTGACATCGGATTCCTCGCATTTCCGATGAATGCGAAGGATCCAGATGATGCTTTTCAATCAGTCCTGGAAAATCAGTTGTTTCTGTCACCTGCTCGCGAGTTTTTTTCAGGAATCAGGCACCTTGGTCCGACACGGAATGAATCTCCTAGAACTATTCAAGCTGAGTCTCCACCCGACGGGGAAGTGGGACATCATGGTCAATATGCGTTGGGCCATCTGGTTCGGATGCTGGGCCACAACAACAGGCACGACCTTCCGCTTGTTTTGCAGTTTTGCGAATCCGTATTGCATATGGATAAAGTCGAGTTGAAGGAACAAATTCCCGGACTTCTCTCAAGCTTCGAAGCCCGAAACCTAGACACCAAGGTCAAACACTGGCTTGCAGATTTCGGTTTTGGCGTCAGTCAATGTCTGCCGATTTTTGTCCAAGGAGCAATGTTGTCCAATGGCGATGTCATTACAATCGAACAGCCGGAAGCCCAACTTCATCCGACCGCCCAGTTGGAACTTGGATCTTTCTTTGCTTCCCTCTGGAAAAAGCGTGGAGTCTCTTCAATCATTGAAACACACAGCGGAAACATCTTGCTTCGCTTGAGGAAACTTGTGCGAGCTGGAGAACTCAGCCCGCAGGACGTTGGAGTAGCTTTCTTCCACGCGGACAACAACGTTACTCAGGTAACGAACCTCAAAGTCAAACCAGATGGCGAACTTGACGGCGATCTTCCGATGGAGTTTTTTGGAGCGGATGTTTTTGAAGCTCTCGAAATGAACGCCATTTCTCCCGCCAAACATGAGGGCTGATGCCATAACCCTCGATACTTGTGTTCTGGAGCATTTCTTCAACCCTGATTGGAACGGAGACGGGCATATCTCCGCATTGCTCGGCAAGCTGCTGGCCGCACGCCGCAGTCTCTGCTTTGACGACCAGCAACGTCTCGCGGGAGAGATGCATCACCGCTTGAGCCATTATAAGCAGCATCGCGAATTCCAAAACTTCGGCCGCATGCTGATGGGATTGCTTACGCTGCCAAAGATTGAAATCAAAGTCGAACAGGGAAGTTCTTTGATGGATTGTCTTAGTCGGAACGTTGGCCGGGGCACCGAAGCGAGCGATCTTGTGGTTGTTTTCGTTGCCTGCGCCACCGATACGCTTCTGGTTTCGAACAATGGTCGCCACATCACCGACAGGGCAGCCCGCTTGAGGGATTGTGCCTCGGCGCATGCCGGAACAACGCCAGATTTCTGGAATTCAGCAACCGCGAACGCGATCCTTTGATGACCGCGAAGCCCTCCCATCTCATCCTCAACTCGCCGTTCGAGGAACCGCTGCGGCACTGGGAGTTCGTTCGCGAGTCGTTGAGCTTCCGGGTCGCGGAGGGCCGGCGGAAGTCGGGCTACGTGATGGCAACGCCGGGGGCGAAGGGGTTTGAAGATCCGGGGCAATTCAAGGAAATCGGGCTCGTGAACCAGATCCGCCCGCGCGTGAACGCCTGGCGCGAGGCGGGGTATCCGGGAGTGACGGGGATGACCCGGCGGCTGCTCGACCATTGGAATGACGCGACGACGCGCGACGGGCGGAGGTTTTTTTTCTGCCAACTCGAGGCGATGGAGACGCTCATCTGGCTGCTCGAGGCCGACCCCGCCGAGCGGGTCGGGCTGACGATTCCCGGCGACGGCGGCTCATGGGAGCGCCAGTGCTGCAAGATGGCCACGGGCACGGGCAAGACGCTCGTCATGGCGATGGTGCTGGCCTGGCAGTTTCTCAACAAGGTCTCGTATCCGCAGGACCCCCGCTTCGCCAAACACGCGCTGGTCATGGCTCCGGGCATCACCGTGCGCTCGCGCCTCGGCGTGCTGGTGCCGGATTCCGAGGGAAACTACTACGAGCATTTCGGGATCGTGCCGGGGCCTCTCATGGAGATGCTGCGGCAGGGGAAGGTCCTCGTCCGCAACTGGCAGGCGCTCGCATGGGACAGCCCGGAAAAGATCTCGAAGCGCCGGAGCGTGGACAAGCGGGGCGCGAAGAGCGACGAGGCGTATTGCCGTGAGGTGCTGGGCGAATTGGCGGCGAACAAAAACCTTCTCGTCCTCAACGACGAGGCCCACCACGCGTGGCGGATCCCGGCGGAGTTCAAGGGAAAGCGGGAGGACAAGGAACTCTTCGACGAAGCGACCGTCTGGGTCGGCGGGCTCGACCGTATCCACCGGTCCCGCGGCATCGCACGGGCCTACGACTTCTCGGCCACGCCGTTTGCCCCGAGCGGCAAACAGTCGTATGAGGAGGCGCTTTTCAGTTGGATCATCAGCGACTTCGGCCTGAACGACGCGATCGAATCCGGGCTGGTCAAAACCCCGCGCGTTGTCGTGCGCGACGACTCCGGCCAGTATTCGCAGAACTACAAGAGCCGGCTTTTTCACATCTACGCCGACCCCGACGTGAACGCCGACATCACGCGCCCGGCCCAGCCGCAGGACCCGCTGCCGGATCTGGTCATGAATGCCTATTACCTGCTGGGCAAGGACTGGCTCGAAACGAAAAAACTCTGGGACGAGGCGGGTTCGCCGGCGCCGCCGGTGATGATCACGGTGGCCAACCGCACCGAGACCGCGGCGCGGATCAAATTCGCGTTCGACCGCAAGAAGGTGCTCATCGAGGAATTGTGCGATCCGGCCCGGACCCTCCACATTGACTCGAAGGTCCTCCGCGAAGCCGAGTCCGCCGAGGATGTCGAGCTGCCGGATGAAAAACCGGACGAAGACGAAGAGGCGGCACCGAAGCTCACCAGGAAGCAGCAGGCGGAACTCCTGCGCCAGACGGTGGACTCGGTCGGCCAGCCGGGCAAACCGGGCGCGATGATCCAGAACGTCATCTCGGTGGGCATGCTCTCCGAGGGCTGGGATGCCAAAACCGTCACCCACATCATGGGCCTCCGTGCGTTTTCCAGCCAGCTCCTGTGCGAGCAGGTGGTCGGTCGCGGGCTCCGCCGGACGAGCTACGAGTTGAACAAGGACGGGCAATTCGATCCCGAATACGTGAACATCTTCGGTGTCCCGTTCACGTTCATCCCGCACGAAGATCCGGGCGACATCAAACCCCGCCCGCCGAAACCGACGACGCGGGTCGAGGTCCTCAAAGACCGTCTCGCTCTCGACATCGAGTGGCCGAACGTCATCCGCATTGACCGGGAATACCGGCCGCAGCTCGACATAGATTTCAAAAAAATGAAGCCGCTCGTGCTGGACGCCTACAAAACCGTCCAGCTTGCCGAGCTCGCACCCATGGTCGCGGGCAAGCCGAATCTGGAACAAATCACCGAGATGGATTTGGAGGCGCTGGGCAGGAAGTTCCGCCAGCAGCGGGTTGTCTTCGAGGTCGTGCGCGATCTTTTCGACCAAGTGCAGACTTCATGGAAAGGCGCGAAGGAGGAACTCGTGGGGCAATTGGTCTCGATCACGGAGCGGTATCTCGGAAGCGGGCTCGTCCAAGTCGATCCCCCGCTGTTCTACCAGGACCCGCTCCGCCAGCGTGTCGTCTATACCCTCAACCTGCGAAAGATCGTGCGGCATCTCTACCAGGAGATCCAATGCGCGAATACGCTGCAGATCGTGCCGGTGCTGGACTCGCGGTCGCCGGTGAGGAGAACCAGCGAAATGCTCGCATGGCACACCAGCCGCCCGTGTTTCAAGACGGCAAAAAGCCCGGTCAATGTCGTGGTGCTCGATTCCACATGGGAGGCCAGCGAGGCCTTTCACCTCGACCACCACGCCAACGTCCTCTCGTGGGCCAAGAACGACCACCTCGGCTTTGAAATTTACTACTCGTTCCACGGCGTGATCCACCGCTATCTGCCGGATTACCTCGTTCGCCGCTCCGACGGGCTCCACCTGATTCTTGAGGTCAAAGGGCAAATGAACGAGGCGGCGCTCGCCAAAAAGGCGGCCGCCGATGAATGGGTCGAAGCCGTAAATGCCTCGGGTCGGTTCGGGGTCTGGGCTTATGGCATATGTGACAAGCCCCAGCAGGCCCTCGACCTTTTGCAATGCTGACGCCATGAGGTCCGATCCCACGTCCCTGTGGTTCGTTGCCGGCGAGGCCAGCGGCGATGCGCGGGCGGCGGAGGTCATGCGCGCGTTGCGCGCGGCGGCTCCGGGGATCCGGTTCGCGGGCGCGGGCGGGCCGCGGATGCAGGAGCTTGCGGACGGGCCGTTTGACAACTGGATCGCGCAGGCGGCGGTGCTCGGGCTCTGGGATGTCCTCCGCCACTACGGGTATTTCCGGAAAAAATTCCATCGCATGCTCGCCGACATCGCGTTGGCGGGCCCCGGGGCGGTCGTGCTGGTGGATTATCCGGGCTTCAACCTCCGGCTTGCGAAGGCGCTGCGGGCGTCCGGCTTCGAGGGGAAAATCCTCTACTACATCAGCCCGCAGGTCTGGGCGTGGAACCGGGGACGGATTCCGAAAATGGCGAAGATCCTGGACCTCATGATCTGCGTGTTTCCCTTCGAGGCTCCGATGTATGAGGCGAGCGGGCTGCACACCGCCTTTGTCGGGCACCCGCTGCTCGAAGCGCTGGAAAGCGAACGCCTTTCCCTTCCCCGCGAGCCTGGTCTCGTCGGACTTTTCCCCGGCAGCCGCGAGCGCGAGGTGAAGAGGATTTTTCCGGCGATGGCCGGGGCGGCGGAACTCATCCGGAGGGAGGTCCCGTCGGCGCGTTTCGAAGCCGCGGCTGCCAGCGAGCCGCTCGCCGCGCGCATGCGGGAGATGGCGCCCGGGATTACGGTTCGCACCGGGACCGCGCACGAGCTGATGCAGCGGGCCACCGCCGGGATCGTCTGCTCCGGGACCGCGACGCTCGAAGCCGCGTTCTTCCGACTCCCGTATTGCCTGGTCTATAAAATTGCGTGGCTGACATTTGAGGTCGGACGCCGGCTCGTGGACGTGGATGCGCTCGGGATCGTCAATATTCTCAACAACTACCGTGTCAATCCGCCGGCCGACCCGAGGCTCCCGGCAAGGCCCGCCCCGCATGTCGTGCGCGAATTCATCCAGGACCGCGCGACTCCGGGCCTCATCGCCGCGGAGACGATCCGCCTGCTCAAAGACCACGATGCCCGGGAAGCGCTTTCCGCCGGACTCCTGATAATCACCTCGTCGCTGGAAGCCCATGGAGCCTCGCGCCGTGCGGCAGCCGCACTCCTTGCGGCAGCCCGTTCAGGAACAAAACCGCCGGCCGACCGGGAAGACGCCAAGGCAGGTGAGGGAGCGGGCGATTTTTCCGGCCCGCCCGATGGCGCGCTTCACGGCAGGTGATCCGCCCTCGATCTCCACGTAAAAAACATACGTTTGCGGCTGGCCGGGGACCGGGCGGGAGACGATCCGCGTCAGGCTCACCCGCTCGCGCGCGAACGGGCCCAGAAATTTGTGAAGGCTTCCGCATTCGTTGCGCAGGGCGGCAATGAGCGCGGTGCGGGCGGGCTTGCGCGTGGTGGCAGGCTTCCGCGCGATCACAAAAAAGTTCGTGACGTTGACCGGTTCGCCGTCTGTCGGGAATTCGAGCACATCGAGCCCGTAGAGCGCGGCGGTGCCGGGCGAAGCCAGGGCGGCTGCGTTCCTGGTCTCCGCCGCCCGCTTGGCGGCGACGGCTGTGCTGGCGACCGGCACGAGCTTTGCCCGCGGATGGTGTTCCTTCAGCCACGCGCTGTGGTGCTTGATCTGGATGAAATGCGAAAAGATGGTGCGGGGTGGAGGGCCCGCGCGCCCAAGCAGCGCAATCCGGATGTCGAGCACCAGCTCCTCGCGGATCGAGATCTTTCCCGCGTGCCGGATCAAAAGGTCCATCGTGTCGTAAATCGTGCCGCCGGACGAATTCTCCACCGGCACCAGTCCGAGAGCCGCCTCTCCGCCCAGCACCCGGTCGAAAACTTCCTCGATCGTCCCGGAATCCAAACAGACCGCCGCCGCGCCAAACCGCTGCCTTGCCAAAATGTCGGAGAACGTTCCCTCCGGGCCGAGATATGCGATCGATTTCATGGGCGTCCGCGTCAACGATGATCCGGGGTGAAGAGTTCGTGGGAGAGGACGCTGAGGCAGTAGATCGCGGCGGTCTCGGTGCGAAGGATGATCGGGCCGAGCGTGATCGGCAGGCATCCGTGGCTCTTGGCCAGCGCGATTTCGGCCGGCGTGAAATCTCCTTCGGGACCGACAAGCACCGTGACGCTGCGCGGCAGGCGGGAGTGCGTGCTCACGAAGTCCCCGATGATGGATTTGATCGGGCGGGCGTCGGACTGCAGCGAGGCGATCAACATGAGCTCGCTGCGATCCGCGCGTTCGAGAAATTCTTTTGGCGTGCAGGGGACCGCGATGTGCGGCAGGCGGCTTTGTCCGCACTGCTTGCACGCCTCGAGGGCGGTCTCGCACCACTTGGCGCGCTTTTTTTCCAATTCGGCCGCGCCGAGCTGGACGACCGTCCGGTCGGAGAGAATCGGGGCGACCGCCGCCGCGCCGAGCTCGACCGCCTTCTGCACGATGAGGTCCATGTTTTTTCCTTTCGGAACCGCCTGCGCGAGAGTGATCGCGCAAGGCGGAAAAGGGGCCTTCACTGCGGACGACAATTTCAAGGCAACCGCTTTGGCATCCGCCGTGACAATTTTTGCCGAGGCCTCGCGTCCGGCCCCGTCGAAGACGGTGACGCGGTCGTTGACTCCCATGCGCAGGACGTTCACGCAATGGTGAGACTCCCCGGGGGAAAGGGTCGCGGTTTCCCAGGTCTCAACAGGCAGGTGGAATCGGTGCATATTTTTTTTGAATGTAGCCGCGCACCGCGTCCTGCCAGGGGCGGGGAGAGATGCCGGTGACGCGGGTCAATTTTTCCGTGGAGAGGATGCTATGGACAGGACGCGGGGCTTTGAAAGCTTTCATATCTTTCAACAGGAGGGGCTCGACGGTTGTCGTGGCCAATGCGACGCCCGCCGCCGCGGCGCACTCCAGCGCCCAGGCTCCGTAATCCCTCCACGAACATCCCCCGCCGTTGCAGGCATGGTAGAGTCCTCCCGGAAGCGAAAAGTCGAAGAACGGTTCCAGCCACCCGGAAACATCACAGGCATGGGTCGGAGCGGAAAATTTGTCGGCAACGGCTTCAACCTTCTGGTGGGTGCGCGCACGCTCGAGGATCATATCCACAAAACCCGGCTTGTCCGGTCCGAAGACCCATGACACCCGGACGACAAGATGCGAGGGGGAATCCGCAAGAACCGCCGCCTCGCCGTCGAGCTTGGTCTGCCCATACCAGCCGAGCGGGTTGGCAGGGTCTTCCTCCGTGTAGGGGATGGCTTTGAGGCCGTCCAAGACATAGTCGGTGCTGAAGTGGAGGAACCGTGCGCCGTGCCTGCGTGCCGCCGCGGCCATCGTGGCGGGCGCGATCGCATTGACCGTGCGGGCCTCCTCGCGCTGCGTCTCGCACGCGTCCACGTTTGTCATTCCCGTTCCGTTGACGAGCACATCGAACCTGCGGGACGCAAGGATCCGATCCAGCGCGTGGCTGTCGGCCACATCGATCTCGGGTCGCGACAGACAGACGGTTTCGTGGACGGAGCCCCAATCTCTCGCAAGGGCGGCGGCGAGTCGTCCCCGGCCTCCCAAAATCAGGATTTTCCTGGGAGGAATCCGGCTCGTTGTCATGGGAAAGCCATTACCACACTCGCCCGCGAGTGGCGATGGTTTGTTGCGGCGGCGGGAGGGGAAGCCGCCTGACGAAGGCCGGCGCAAGGGACTGAAAACTCACGAGACCAGCCGCAGCCCGAATGCCAGCCAGAGCGGGATTGTGACGAGCCCGACCAGCGAGGTGCCGATCACAATCCGGATCGCCGTCGGGATGTCGCCGCCGTGGATTTTTGCGAGAACGATCGGGAAGACGGCGGAGGGCATGGCGGCTTGGACGACCAGGACGGAACGCAGCGCCGGGTCTGCCGGAAGCACAAGGGCGAATCCGAGGAGGACGGCGGGCAGCACCCCCAGCCTCAGAGCGATCGCAAGGCCGGTGGCCTTCCATCCGGAACGCAGCACATGCGGCCTGGCATAGTCGGCGAGGAGCGCTCCGCTCAGGAGCAGGCCGAGAGGGATCGCGCAAACCCCGAGCATGTGGCAGGCCGTGTCCACGGACGGCGGAATCCAGTTCTCGGCACCGGCCAGGTTGAGAAAAATCGCCGTGACGACCGCAACGATCGGCGGGTTCCAGAGCGACTCCCACCAGCGCCTGTTCGTCTGCCTGCCGGAAACCGTCGCCACCGCGATGGTCCACATGGCGACCTCCACGCCGAGGTTGAATGCGAAGAGCACGCCGACCACCCCGCGGTCAAAGAGTGCCAGGCACAGCGGCAGCGGAATGTAGCTGTAGTTCTGGAGACCGGTCGTGCAGGCAAACGTCTGCTTCACCGAATCGCCTTTCAAAAAAAGCCGGGCTGCAAGCAGGGAGACGCCCAGCCCCACGGCAACCGAGGCAAACCCCGCGAGCGGAGGCAGGAAAAGGTTTGCCGGCCGGACCAGGGCCTCGTTGCCGATGATCACATCCAGCGCCAGGCACGGAACGAAAAGTTTGATCAGGACTCCGAGCAGCGACTGGTCCGCCTCCTCGGTGAGAATGCGCGCCCGACGCATCGCATAGCCAGCCCCCATGACGAGGAAGACGGGAAGGGAGATCTGCAATACCCGGATCGTCTCGGCCATGTCAGCGTCCAAAAACCAGGTTGCAGATGATCACGGAGGCCGTGACGCCGGCGAGGTCGGCGCACAGCCCCGCAGGAACCGCGTGCCGGGTTCGCCGGATGCCAACCGATCCAAAATAGACGGCCAGCACATAAAACGTGGTCTCCGTGCCGCCCATGATCGTCGCTCCCATTTGCGAAATCAGGCTGTCGGGACCCTGGGTTTTCACGAGCTCGGCAAAAATCCCGGTCGCGCCGCTCCCGCTCAACGGACGCATGAGAGCAAGGGGGAGCAGGTCCGGCGGGAAGGAAACCGCGGCGAGCGCGGGTCCGATGGCTTTGGTGATCAGGGCGATTCCGCCGGCGGCACGGAACATCGCCACCGCCGAGATGATCGCCACCAGATAGGGAATGATCCGGATCGCCACCTGGAAGCCCTCCTTCGCTCCCTCCACAAATTCCTCATAGACCTTCACGCGGCAGAGGGCCGCGTAGAGCGGGAAAAACGCGACGAGGAACGGAATCGCCAGGTAGGAAATGGACTCCACAAGCCGGACCAGCGGCGTGCGGGCAAGCAATTCCGGGAGCAAGGCATGCCTCCAGCCGAAAAAGACAAAACTTGCGGCAAAGACCAGCAGGACCCAGATCCCCCACCGGACAAGGCGCGGCGCGCTGCTCTTCTCTTCCCCGCAGATCTCCGGAGGAGCCGCCAGCCCGACGGGAGGCAGGGAAAACATCGGGAGCTTCTCAAAAAATTTCACCGCGCAGATGCCGGCGATGACCGAGCAACACGAGGCGAAGAATGCGGTGCCGATGATCTGGGTCGGGTTTCTCGCGCCGGCTGCGGCAAGGATCGCAATCGTCGTGGCGGGGATCAACTGGACGGAACTCGTATTGATGGCGAGAAACGTGCACATCGCGTTCGTCGCCGTGCCCGGCCGCGGGTTGAGTTTTTCGAGATCCTGCATCGCCCGAAGTCCGAGCGGGGTGGCCGCATTGCTCAGGCCGAGCATGTTCGCGGCAATGTTCATCACCATCGAACCCATCGCAGGATGCGTCGCCGGCACATCCGGAAAGAGCCATTTCAACACCGGCCTCAGCGCACGGGAAAGGATCTCCACCAGCCCGGATTTTTCCGCGAGCTTCATCAGGCCCAGCCACAGGGCCATGACCCCGGCCAGAGGCAGCGCGATCATCATCACCGCCGACTTGCTCGCCTCGAATGCCGCATTGGAAACCTCCTGCAGCTGGCCGGTGAATCCGCCCAACAGCACTGCCAGCACGACAAGCCCCAGCCAGATGAAATTCAACATCCGCGCAGCATGCGGAGGAAATCCGCAGAAATCAACCGCCCGCTTTGGCCCCTGATCCGTGCATCAGCGCTCCTACCCCGATCCTTTGTTTGTCGAGCCGCTCTCCCTGCGTCCGGCGTTCATGCGCGCGGATTTGGGAAAGCCTTCCGGGTCGGCGCTGAAAACGTGACTTGCGCTCAATCGTGAATCATGAAATGATTCACCGATATGAAAACAGCAACTGTTCGCGATATTCGCACCCGTTTTCCTGTTGTGGAGGGATGGTTGGCCGAGTCAGGGACTGTTGGGATCACCAAGGCAGGAAAGCTGGTAGCCAAGCTGGTTCCCGCGAATGACGCCGACAGGAAGCCGCCTCGATTGAATTTCGCGAAGCGATATGCACCGGCCGCGACGCAAAACGGGCGCGTGACCGACATCTCGGGCATTCTCATCCGGTCGCGAGAATGATTTTCTGCGACTCTTCATTTCTGGCGTCGCTTTTTGTGGAGAGGGACCGCCTGCATGGACCCGCCTGTAGAATTGCGCAGAAACTCACCGGGCCGATGCCCTACACTCTGCTTGGAGAACTTGAGTTGCTGAACGCCCTGAACCGGGGGCTCGGGGAGAAAGCGCTTGACCCTTCGAGTTACGATGCGGTCCTCAGAAAAATTGCCGATGACGAGGCGGAGGGATTCCTTCGGCGATACGCCATCAATCAAATCCGCCATTTCGAAAAAGCCCGGCAGCTTTCCAAGCGATTCACCGGGCAACTTTTCTGCCGGACCCTGGACGTGGTGCAGGTTGCTGCCGCCATGGTTCTGGGGGCCGATACGTTTGTTACCTTCGACGCGAAGCAGGCCAAGCTTGCTTCAGCCGCCGGACTCAAGGTCATCCCGCACCAGAAAATCTGACCTCCGCCCAAGTTCCGTTGCGACCACGGAGCTCCCCGTAGAGCGTCGAGGAGCTCGCCCGCACGAGCCGGACCGGAAAGATCCGGCCGACGTGGTGCGGGGCGCCCTCGAAGACAACGATTTTGTTTGTGCGCGTGCGCCCGGAAAGCCGGCTCGGGTTGTTCCGGCTGGCCCCCTCGCAGAGGATTTCCACTTCGGTCCCGATGAGGGCGTTGAGGCGCCCGACAAAATGCCGGTTGATGACCTGCAGGAGATCCTGGTTGCGCGACTCTTTCACGGCCTCCGGCAGTTGATCCGGCATCGCGGACGCCGGGGTATTCTGGCGTTGGGAGTAGCGGAAGACGAACGCGTTGTCGAAGCCGACCTCATCGCAAAGCGTGCGCGTGGCGGCATAGTCGTCCCCGGTCTCGCCGGGGAACCCGACAATGACATCCGTCGTGATCGCGATCCCGGGCCGCGCCGCACGCAGCCGGTCCACCAGCTTCCGGAAGGTTTCCGCCGTGTAGCCGCGCCGCATGATTTTCAGGATCCGGTCCGAGCCGCTCTGCAGCGGCAGGTGAACGTGCTCGGCAAGCTCCGGCAGCCGCGAAAAAGTTCCGATCAAATCCGAGCGGAACCCGACCGGATGCGGCGAGGCGAACCTCACGCGCGCGATGCCCTCGACCGCGCAGACCGCTTCGAGGAGTTGCACAAACGGGCTGATGCCGTTGCGCCTCGGAAGCTCGTGGCGTCCGTAGAGGTTGACGATCTGGCCCAGGAGAGTGATCTCACGGACCCCGCGATCCGCGAGGCCCCGGACCTCCGCCACAATCTCCCCGATCGTCCGTCCGCGCTCTTCCCCGCGGGTTTGCGGAACGATGCAAAACGCGCAGTGCATGTTGCACCCCTGCATGATCGACACAAACGCCGTGCACTGGCCGGGCGCGAGGTCCTGGTCTCGGATTGTCCCCTGCGAGCCCTCTTCCTTCTCCACGTCCACAATCGGGAGCCGCTCGTCGTCCATGCGGGAATCCCTGCGCCGCCGGAGCAGGTCGTCCACATAATCCGCCACGCGGTGGAATTTCTGCGTGCCGGCCACGAGATCCACCCACGGGGAGGTTTTTGTGAGCGCTTCCCCGCGGGCCTGGGCCATGCAGCCGAGGTAGCCAAGGACCAGGTGCGGCCGCGCCTCCCGGAGCTTGCGCAGCATTCCCATCTTCCCGATCGCCTTCTGCTCGGCCATGTCGCGCACGCTGCATGTGTTCAAAAGAATGACATCCGCCTCACTCTCGTTGTCCGTCATCCGGTAACCGCGCTCGCCGAGCATCTTCGCGACCTGCTCGGAGTCGCGCTCGTTCATCTGGCAGCCGTAGGTTTTGATATGGACGGTGGGCATCGCAGGCAGGAAAAACTAATCGAATCCCGGAACATTTCCAGCATTCATCCGCCAGCTTCCGCAATGGGGGCTGATGCCCGCGCTCCTGTCATTTTCTAACGCACCCGCTTGCCGGAAAGCCCGCGGGACGCCGTTGCCATGGGTTGAGATCGTAATGATTCGGTCGTTTCACGCCAACTGGTGCCTTGTCGGAACCTCCTTCTTTGTTTGGCGTTTATGGCGCTCTGATCCCATGATGTTCCCCATTATGCTACAAACCCGCCTCTCCCCCATGTTCCAACTCACACGTCTTCTCCTGGTTTTGCCCGCTCTTTTATTGGCCCCGCTGTCCACGGCGACGGCTGAAGACAACTGGACCTATGTGCTCCAGGATCAGAAGCTGAAACTCCCCAAGCAGCCGAAGCCCCGCCCCGACATCTCGTTCGAAGCAGCGGACGGAGCCTTCCTCATCACGGATAAAAACTCCGAGGCCCACGGGCTGGTGCGGATCGCCTATCCCCTGGAAGATACCGGAAGCGCCTCGATCATTGTGGAGGCAAAGGTCAAACTCATCGAGGGCCATGCGGTGCTGATGGTTGTCGGCTCGCAGCGCCAAATCGCGATGGAGCTGACTCCGGGCAAACTGTTTTTTGGCAAGCAGACCGCCGAGGTGGATACCACTGGCTTTCACGTTTACCGGATCGTTCTCTCCAAAGCCCTCGCCACCGTTTCGGTGGACGGCAAGGAACTGCTCTCGGGCCCCAGCAGCCCGCTCAAAGAGTCGATCCCTGCCAACCAGATTATGATCAGCACGGGAGACAGCTCCAATACCGGGCAGAGCGCCTGGGAGTTTGTGCGTTTCCTCCTCGAGTAGCCTCTTTCCTTCATGAAAACACCCCGCTTCCGCGATTCCGGCATCCTCCTTGCCGCCACCCTCCTGGTTTCTCTCCTGCCTTTGTCCGCCTTTGAAAAAAAGGCCGCCTCTCCACCCAACGAGACCTCCGCGCCGCAGGCGGCTCCGTCCCCGGCCGGAGAAAAAGCCGATGCAGGATTGGAAGCCCTCCGCGCGAAGCGCCGCGAAGCCGCGCAACGCAAGCGCCGCGTCATCTACAACAACGACGGCAACGAGACGTTCCGGAAAGTGAGGGAGGTCAGCGTCGAGGCATTTCTCAAGCCGCGCACCACCGGCATCGAGGGGTCGCAGGTGGACGCGATCTCCTATTGCACCGGGCATGCCTGGGGGCTGTTCGGCCATGGCACAAAAATCGGCACGGTGCTTGATGTGAAAGAAAGTCCGGGGGAGACCACCCAGCTTTTCGGCAACAACCTCACCCGGGAATATCTCCAAGCCGGGCTGGACCCCCTCCGGATGATCGTGGATTTCGGCCATGCCAACAAGATGGAGGTTTTTTGGTCGATGCGCATGAACGACACCCACGACGGAGGAGACAAGACGCCCTACGGGAAAGCGCTCTTCGCATACAACCGGCTCAAGAATGAACATCCGGAATTCCTCGTGGGCACGCGGGAAAACCCTCCCGCCAATGGCTCCTGGTCCGCGGTGGACTATGCGAACCCCGCCGTGAGGGACCACACGTTCCGCTTCATGCAGGAGGTCTGCCAGAACTACGATATTGATGGGATTGACCTCGACTTCTTCCGCCACCGCGTGTTTTTCAAAAGCACCGCCAACGGCAAGGACGCCACGCCTGAGGAGGTGGCGGCCATGACCGATCTCATGCGCCGCATCCGCAGGATGACCGAGGAGGAGGGGCTCAAGCGCGGCCGCCCGATCCTTGTGATCATGCGGGTGCCGGATTCCGCGGCCTATGCCAAGGCGGCCGGTCTGGATATTGAAGAGTGGCTCAAGGAAGGCCTGCTGGATCTCATGGTGGTCAGCAGCTACATCCAGTTGAATCCCTGGGAGGTCAGCGTCGCCCTCGGGCACAAATACGGGGTGCCGGTCTATCCCTCGCTCGACGAGGCTCGGCTCAAGGATGAAGACTCGCAGGCTTTGCGCTACCGCTCGGAGCTTGGCCTGCGCGGCCGCGCGCTCAACGCCTGGAAGGCCGGAGTCGATGGCATCTACACCTTCAATTTCTTTGACCCGGCCAGCCGGCTCTGGCGCGAGCTGGGCGATCCCGACGTGCTGGCCAAGCTCGACAAGGACTACTTTGCGAGCTTTCGCGGGGTGGGCGCTCCGGCGGGCGTCCCCCATGAGTCCTACATCACCCTTCCCACCCTCAATCCCGGCGCACCTTTGAAGATCGAGGCGGGCGGGGCGAACGAAACCCAGTTCCGCTGCGGCGACGATCCGGACCGGATCGGCAAGGCGACCCTGCGGCTGAGATTCAAGGCGCCTGCCGAAACAGGCCTCCTGTCCGTGGCTCTCAACGGGACTCCCCTCGCCAATCCACGCCAGGAAAAAGACTGGCTCGCCTTCGATCTCGACCCGAAAACCTTGAAGTCCGGACCCAACGCCGTGCGCGTCTCTCCCGCCGCCGCCGCCTCACGCCCCGCGCTTTGGACGGACCTGCACGTGCAGGTCCGCCAGGAGCAATCCCAGTAAGCCGCCTGTTCACTTCGCAGAAAAAAGGAGAGCAAAACAGGAGCGCGGGCGTCCCGCCTGTGAAAGACACCCGCCTGCGCTTGCAAAGTCCGTGCCCAAAACGGACGCCCGTTCCCCCTGTGCGCTGAAAGGTCTCCTCATTTCGATGAGAGAGCAGCAGATTCAGACCTCCTGAAGTCTTCCGATCAAAGAGCAGCCGAAGGGAATCTGCGTGAGACCGGAAACGGCTTCCCGGAGGGTGGACATTCTTGTCCACCAAGCAAAGTGCGACAGGAATGTCGCACCTCCGAAGAAATGTCGGCTCATGACAATTCCCCGGAGGTCAGGATGTCTGGGATCGCCCGGAAGCAACTGGTTCCATCGCAATACCACCTCATTCTCCTTGCTTACCCCCCGCCTTGCACTCATGTTGCTCCCGTCACCCAGCAACACCATGAACAAGATCCACTGCACTCTTGCCCTCTCCCTCCTCGTCGGCCTCAGCTCGGCTTACCCGGCGGTCTATACGTCCACCGCGACCGGCGGGAATTGGAGCGATGGCGGCACATGGACTGGCGGCGTCCCGGTAAATGACAATCAAGTGGAAATCGTTTCCGGTGCATCGGTCACCTTGAATTCATACTACTATTCCAACCAAACCCCGGTGCTCACGCTCTCAGGAGCCTTGACGGTTGCCAACGGGGGAACCTTCCAGGGAAATGCGGGAGGCAACACGCAACAAGCGGTCCTCTTTGCGAATTCCTCCGCCGCGCTAAACATTGAAAGCGGCGGCACGGTATCAGGGTTAAGGCTGGGCGTAGGCTCAGCGGTGGTTGCAAATATCGCGGCGAGCGGGACCCTCTCAATGATCTCTCAGAGCGCGATCTATGGTTACGTTGCTAGTACAATTAGCGGCTATAATGTCACTCTGAACAGCGGCGGTGTACTTAACTCAGGTGCCGTGGGAGCCACGGTAGCATCCGCTCCGAACATTTTTGACATTGGAACATCTTCTACCAATGCCAATTGGATCTTCACCCTCAATGTCGCGGGAGGAGCGTTTAACTACACGGGACCAGCGACAGCCACGACAACTCCAGTAGCACGAAATCTCTCCACCACTCGCGGTACGGTGGCTCTCAACATCTCCAGTGGGGCATTTAACTACAACGGAGTGAACTTGGGCTGGACCGCAAACGTAAAAAACAATTTCAACTGGACTGGTGGAAAGCTGGAGAATGTCTATGGCATAGTGGATCAAACCATGAACAACGAAATCCTCGCGGATTTTGGAGCCGCCGCCACGCAGGCCGTGGACATCAACACAGGGGCCACGGCGCAGAACTGGAATGTCGGCACGGGAGCCCTCAGCGACAATGCGGGCACGATCCAGTTTGACGTCTTTTCCATGACCCTCAACGACAGCGACAGAATTACCGGGACCGGCCCGTTGACCCTCAACAGCGGAGTCGTGTTGAATCTCGGTTGGAAAGGCGGAGCGGTGGATCCGACCACATGGGATGGGATGACGATCAAGCTGTTTGATCTTGCCGATTACAGCGGCCTGAGCGCCACGGTGGCGGATGCCGTGTGGAACGATGGGACAACCGACTATACGGTCAGCTTCGACACGACCAATCTGAATGTGAATGGAACCGTCACGGTTGTCCCCGAGCCAAGCACGGTGGCCCTTTCCCTCCTCGCCGGCCTGGGCCTCTTTCTGGCAAGACGGAAACTTGCCGCCTGAAGCCCCCCCTCAAATTGGCGCATGGGCTTCCCATGTGTAAGCATCCAGCAAGACATGGGCAGGATGCCACGGTTTATCCGTATTTTTTGTGCATGCAGAGATTGTGAGCCGCGGCGGATTGTTTTCCACCTGCGAAACGCATTTGACCCACGGGTCAGGAAAATACAGACGCAATCAATATCCAATGATGAAGGACTACTGACTACTGCCCCTTCCATGTCTCCCTTAGCCTGCATCACCTGCGGTCCGGCTTGCGAGCCGATTGACAAGGTCCGACGGATCACGAATTTCTCGACCGGAGAAATCGGAACGATCCTGACCGGGGCTTTCCTGCGCGCGGGGCACGAGGTCGTCTGCTTCCGCAGCGAGGCCGCCACCTTCCCCGGACCCGCGGGCGCGGACGTGCGGCCGTTCTCCACCAATGATTCTCTGGCCGCCGGTCTCCGCTCGCTCGAACGCCCGCCCGCCGTCGTCCTCCATGCCGCCGCCCTCTGCGATTTCGTGCTGGAAAGCATCGAGGGGGCCGAAGGTTCGGGAAAGATCGACAGCCGCGCGGGGACGATCCGACTCACCCTCGGACCGGCCGAAAAAATTCTCCCGCAAATCCGCGCCTGGTTCCCGTCCGCACGGATCATCGGCTGGAAATTCGAGGTCGACGGCCCGCGCGAGCAGGCGCTCGCCCGCGCCGCGGCCCAGATCCGGGACGCCCGCACCGACGCCTGCGTCCTCAACGGAGCCGCTTACGGCCCGGGCTTTGGTCTCCTGGCCCCCGACAACTCCCTCCAACATTTTCCCGACAAAACCGCACTCGCCGCGCACCTTGCCGCCCACGTGTGCGCTTGAGTCCCGGCATGGGCTCGGTTAGACTGATCTGACAATGAAAGCGCTCCTCGCGTTTCTGTTTTTGGGTCTCCTCGCCGTCCAAGCCGCGCCCGTCGCCGGGATCGACCGGAAACTCCAAACGATCATCATCCCGCAGGTCCGGTTCGACGACATCTCGCTGCCCGAGGCCATTGAATTCCTCCGGCAAAAAGCCGTCGCTCTCGATCCGGACAAAACCGGATTCAATGTCGTGATCCACGTTCCGAAGGATGACCCGGCCCTCCAATCGAAGGTGACGTTGTCGCTGAGCAATGTGCCCGTGGGAGTGGCGCTGGATTACACGACGCGCATGGCAAAACTCCGCTTCAAAGTGGACGCGTTTGCCGTGGTCATCCTCCCGCTGGCAAATTGATCGGCCTGGGCGCCGGATGCGAAATTTCCTGCATCAGCAAACCGTCCGCGGCGCGAAGCCGCCAGGAAGACAAGCGCCCCTGACAACATCCGCGCTTTTACTTCCCTTCGCGTCTTCGCGGAAGCATTGCGTTTTTCCCGTCATGGCGGATCAGGCGCGGCTCCCGATCGGCGGCGGCACGGACTTGCGCGCAAACTTCTCGTTCCAGTTCACCTTCGCGGTTGTCACCATGAGGATGCCGAGCGTGACGATCGCTCCGATGGTAATCGTGAGCCCGGTGAGTCCGTCAAAAAAGAAGCTGTAGGAAAACAGGACCATGTAGGCGAACTGCGCGCCCGCGGCAAGCTTCGCGAACCGCGCCCCCCGGGCCAGGAACAGGTAGCCGGAAACCATCGCGAGCGAGACCGCGGCCGACAGCGCAAACGCAATCCCGAGCGGGATGACATCCACAAGGTAGGCGAAGAGGAGCTGGAAGGCGAAGCAGCCGGCGGCCAGGAAGAAAAAGTTCATCGGATGCAGGTCCACGCGCTGCATCAGGCAGATGACGACCAGCACGCTGAAAAAGAACACGAGCGACACCGGCGCGAAGAACGTGATCCGCGCGGCGACCGGGCCCGGATTCAGGACCTTCGGCATCTCCATCGAGATCGGGCGCGCACCGATCTCGTCGGGATACTCCCACGTCAGGTCCCAGCCGCGCCCGGAACGGACGCGCTTGGTCGGCGAGGAGGTCGGGAAATCCACCTCCTCGAAATCCGTCTTCATGCGCAGCGTAAAATTCTGCATGCGGGATTCCGCGCTGTATGTCCACCGGTCGAGGCCGCGTGTTTTGTAGGCCACGACGAGCGTGGCCGTCCCGCCGGGCACCAATGCGACGGCCTCGGTGATCGGCTCGCGTCCGTTCACGTTCGCGGTTGTGGGTTTCCCATTGAGCGTGAGCGAAAACTCGTTGTATCCGGCCTCGGGCGAGGGCAGCGAGAACTGGACATAGATCGTCTGCGGGATCGGGGCGGGATTCGTGAACACGTATTCCCCGCGGAATCCCGCGGCATACGCCCGATACCACATCAACCCTTTTTGGCGTGGCTCGTAGGAAAGCGAAATGTCCACGGCACTCTGCGAGGGCCGGAGGTGCTTGCGTCCGTCCCCGGAGCCGGGAGCCTGGCACCAGGCCTGCGGGAGGTTCTGCTCGATCGGCGGGCCCCAGCCGCCGAGGACGGAGCGGCCGGTCGCGCTGCCGGACTGGCTGGTCCGCACGGTGAGCGCGCTGCCGAGAATGAACCACGCAACGGTGGTGCAGGCGGTGATGAACAGGATGGCGAAGAGACGTAGGGTGGTCATGGTTTGGTTTCTGGTTTTTGGTAAAAGACGCGGGCCGTCGGCGCTTCGCCGCGGCAGAGTTCTTTGCGGAGCCGGAGCTCGTTGCGGGACTCGCCGGCGAGGAATTCCGTGTTCCCCTCGACGGCCACCGGCGCGAAGGCGGCGGGCAGAACGAGCTTCCAGTCCGACCGCTCGACAAGAAGTTCGGTGGAAGGAAGGGCCACGGAAAACTCGCCGCGCACGGGCGCGAAGGCGGCAGTTTTTCCGGTGTAGGCAAGCGCGATCTGCGTCTCGCTGCCTTTCTCCGGGAGGCGGATTTCCAGGGAGTGATCGTCCGCGAGCACGGGTGCGGCGGGAGATCCGTCCACCAGGCAGGAAACGACCTGCGTGTCAGCCCCCAAGGCCACCTTCCAGGTAAACGCGGTGTTGTGGCGGATCCTCCACGTTGTCGCGTTGAAGAAGGTCCCGTCGTTGACAACCCGCATCTCCGAGTTTGCGCCGGTCACCACCGGCGGCATCGGCACCACCTCTCCGGTCGGTTTGTTCTGTGCCTTGCGGAGATGGATCGCGAGGGAATCCCGGCTTCCGAGATGGAAGAGGTTCCCGTCCTGTCCCGCGCCCTCAACCTCGGCTTGGACGCCCTCGGGCAACCGCGCGATCTGGACATCGGCGATCACGGCCGGGGCGACCGCGCAATGAAAGGACCCGTCGCGCCCCGGCCAGCCCACCTCGAGCGTCACGGTCTGCCGTTTGGCACCGTTGACGAGGAGGTTGTAGAATCCCCCCTTCGCGATGACCCGCGCCCCGTCGGGCGAAACCTTCCGGACAGTCACGGAATCGCCGATGAGCGGGACCAGCTGCGGTCGGTCGCTAAAGGACTCCACGTCGAACGTGGCAGTTCCCAGCACGGAGGAGGCTTCCGGAACAATGGCGAGATGCATCGAGAGGACGGCAAAGGGAACCGGCGGCTCGGGAGCCGGGGCTTTCTGCCGGCTCTCCAGCAGCCCCCGGAACTCGGAGTAGGGCAGCGTCACTTGCGCGCCGGGCAATGCCTCGGCGGCGGGCAGCGCCCGCACAACAAACACAACCCCGGACATCAATACTGCGTGCAGATATTTCATGCCCGCACGATGTCCGCCCCGCATGAAGGCTTGATGAAGAGATTGTGAAATTTCCGTGAAATCTCCCGCCTCCGGTTTTTTCCAGAGGATGGACAATTCCTGCAAAACATCCTAATTAACCAATGTCCTTGGACCACTCCCCGCATTTCAAAAATCTTGGTCGCCAAGTCCTTTCCAACTCATTCCATCCATGAAAATGCCAATGACCTGCCTGCTTGTGTTTTGTGCCGTCTCCGCCTTCGCCGCCAGCCCGGAGCAGCCCGCTGTCGAAAAGGGATCCTCTGAGCAAATGGCTGCGGGGCTCGTCTGGGAATGCACGCCGGACCCGAGCCTCCCCAACGTGCTCCTTCTCGGCGACTCGATCTCGATAGGGTATACGCTTCAGGTGCGCGAACTGCTGAAAGGAAAAGCCAACGTCTATCGCCCGCTCAAATCGGGGAAGCCGTTGAACTGCTTCACGGCTGAAAACGGAATCGCCAGTCTCTCGGCGTGGGTCGGCACACAGAAATGGAGCGTGATCCATTTCAACTTCGGGCTTCACGACTTGAAATATGTCAACGGCACCAAACTCGACAAAGTCGGGGGAACCCAGGTGTCCACGGTCGAGGGCTATAAGAAGAATCTCGATACGCTCGTCCCCCTTCTGCAAAAAACCGGGGCGAAACTCATCTTCGCGACAACGACAATCGTCCCCGCAGGCGAGGGCGGACGCGTGGAGGGGGATGAGAAGCGCTACAACGAGGCGGCTCTGGAGGTGATGAAAAAATACGGGGTCGCCGTCAATGACCTGCACGCGCTGACCTCGACGTTCCCGCCCGAGTTGTTCAAGAAGCCGGCGAATGTCCATTATTCCGAGGAGGGCTCGGCGCGGCTGGCCAAGCAGGTTGCCGGGAGCGTCTTGCAGGCGTTGCAAAATTAAGACCCCGCCAAGAAATCCCCGGCCGCCTGAAGCGCCCCACGTCACCAACCTTGCCGGTCTCTTACAAAAAATGTCCCACCTGGGACATTTTTTGCAACCCCACTTCGCGGACTGGAGGGGTCGGATAGCTGCGAAGCCGCTATTTTGCGATGTTGGCCCGAAAAGGTCGGCACTACAGCCGCGCTTGATTTGAGATGGTTTGCGGGGAGTGGATTTTCGGCGGAGCCTGCTCCGGCAGGGTGAGACCGAGTTGCTGAAGCAGAAGCAGGAGGTCTTTTTCGGGTTGGGCGTAACGGGTGAGGACGATTTCGCGGCCCTCTGTTGCGGGGAGGTGGACGTCGAGCATCTGCACGGCGGCGAACTTTTCGAGCACGGCTCGTGGAGTCAGACCGCTGGCGCGGGATTTGAGCCGGGCCTTGAGTGTGACCTGCAGGCAGCAGGCGAGGAATGAGATGAAGATGTGGGATTCGATGCGGTGTTCGAGCTGGTGGTGGATGGGACGAATGGCGGGGTCGCCTTTGAGTTCTTTGAAGGCCTGTTCGATTTCGGTGAGCTGGAGGTAGTATTCCCAAAGCTTGGATGGAGGGAGGCACGCCGCAGGGCGGAGTCATTAGAGCGGTTTAAATAATAATGTGGCCACTGATTTGCGGGCGCCGAGGGTTGTAGGGGTGCGGCGGCAGTGAAGCGGCTGTGTGAAAACACACTGCCCGAACTGCTGACGCAGTCCTGCAGCTCTCGCCGCCGCAAAGCAGCGGCTATAGAATTGTTTAAACCGCTCTTGGCCGCTCTTGGCCAATATCTACCTCGACCCGCTGGACTGGCTGATGGTGCAAAGCGGGCTGGAAATGGTGCGGTATGCCGACGACATGATCGTCAGTGCCGTGACGCGGAGAAAGCCCGGGGAGCGCTGGAAGAGGTCCGAGAATGGATGGGGCAAGCCGGGCTGACATTGCATCCCGAAAAGACCCGAGTGGTGGAAATGATCGGGCCGGGGAGTCACTTCGACTTCCTCGGGTATCGGTTTTGGCGAAGCCGCGGAGGAGGGATCAAGCGGCTGATGCGCCCCAAGAGTAAGAAGAAACTGCGCGAGAAGATCAAACCGCAAACCCGCCGAACCAGTGGCGAAAGCATGGAAGCCATCGTGGCGAAGCTCCATCCGGCCCTTCGGGGCTGGTATGGATACTTCAAACAAGCCCACGCGGACCTGCTTCGAGAAATGGACGGATGGGTGAGGGGACGATTGCGCGCAATCCTGCGCAAAAGAAGGAAGGGAAGAGGGCGCGGACGAGGCAGGGACCATCACCGATGGCGGAATCGATACTTTGACACCCTTGGGCTCTTCTGCCTGGAAGCAGCGCAAGCACGGGAACAAACCAGCCTCCAACAAGGAGCAAAATGCTGACTGGAAAGCCGGATGCGGGAAATCCTCCCGTCCGGTTTGGTGGGAGGGGCGGGAATTATATCCCGCTCCTACCCCAATCTTTCATAAGTGAACAGCATTGTTCCCAACCCCGACAAATCAGGCAAATTGTGCGGTTTGATTTTTTGTTCAGACGTCTTCGTCCTCGCCCGCGCCTTTTTTGTAGGTGAGGCCGCGGAGTTTGCCCTCGATGAAGGCGTCGATGTCGCCGTCCATGACGCCCTGGATATCGCTGGTTTGGACACCGGTGCGCAGGTCCTTGACCATCTGGTAGGGCTGGAAGACGTAGGAGCGGATCTGGTTGCCCCAGGCGACGTCGCCTTTTTCGCCGTATTGGCGGTCGGCCTCGGCGCGCTTTTTGTCGGCTTCGAGCTGGAAGAGCTTGGCCTTGAGCATCTGCATGGCCAGTTCGGAGTTCCGGCCCTGGTTCCGTTCGGCCTGGCAGGCGACGACGATGCCGGTGGGGACGTGGCGGAGCCGCACGGCGGTCTCGACCTTGTTGACGTTCTGCCCGCCCTTGCCGCCCGAGCGGAACGTGTCGCGCTCGATGTCGGCGGGGTTGATCTCGATCGGGACGTCCTCGATTTCCGGGACGGCATCGACGCTGGCGAACGACGTGTGGCGGCGCTTGTTCGAATCGAACGGGGAGATCCGGACGAGCCGGTGGACGCCGCGCTCGGTTTGGAGGTATCCGTAGGCATTTTCTCCGGTGACGCGGAGGGTGGCGGATTTGACGCCGGCCTCGTCGCCGAGCTGGATGTCGGTGATCGTAAAGGCAAGCCCGTGGCGCTCCATCCAGCGCTGATACATCCGGAGAAGCATGTCCGCCCAGTCGCACGATTCCGTGCCGCCGGCTCCGGCGTGGATGATCAGGAAGGCCGGGTTCGCGTCGAACTCGCCGGAGAGAAGCGACGCGAGTTCGAATTTGGCCAGGTCGCTTTGGATCGACTCGAACTCGGCGCGGACCTCCGCGGCTGCGGCAGCCTGGTTTTCCGGAGCTTCTTCCATGGCGAGCTCGCGGAGGACTTCAAGGTCGGCGGCGCGGGCCTCCAGGGCCTCGAGCGGAAGGATCTTTCCTTTGAACGCCGAGACCTGCGCGACATCGCGCTGGGCGTTCTCCCGGTTGTCCCAGAATCCGGGCGCAGTCATCCGGGCTTCGATTTCAGCAAGCTTGCGGGTCAGTTCCGGCAAGTCAAAGAAACCTCCGCAGCGCGGCCAGACGGGCCGAGATGGCGGAGGTGTCCAATAAGGAAAGATCGTCGTTCATGCGTTGGCGATACCATGCGGGGCGGCCCGGGGAAATAAAAAAGCGGGAGCGCGCGATTCGCGGGACCATCGGCGCCCGCGCGAAACCCATGCTTCCGTGGCCCGCACGCCCGGAGGGTTTGCGGAGGCCACGGCGCGGAGGCGGAAAATCAACGCTTGGAGAACTGGAAGCGCTTGCGGGCTCCCGGCTGTCCGGGCTTTTTGCGCTCTTTCATCCGCGGGTCGCGGGTCAGGAGGCCTTCCTGCTTGAGCGGCACGCGGAGCGCCTCGTCCACCTGCAGGAGCGCGCGGCTCAGGGCGAGGCGAAGGGCGCCGGCCTGGCCGTTGATCCCGCCGCCGTTGGTCTTGACGACCACGTCGTAGGCATGGACGGAGTTGGCGATCTCCAAGGGACGGAGGATCTGGTTCTGGAGCGAGAGGCTGGAAAAGTAGTCCAAAAAGTCGCGGCCGTTGACTTTGATCGCGCCGGAGCCGGCTTGCATGCGGATGCTGGCGACCGAGGTTTTGCGGCGGCCGGTGGCGAGGATGGGATTCGTTGTGCTCATTCGATAAATCAGGCGGTTTGCGGGTTCTGGGCGGAGTGCGGATGCTCGGCACCGGCATACACTTTCAACTTGGTGTAAACCGCGCGGCCGAGGCAGTTGTGCGGGATCATCCCGCGCACGGCGCGCTCGATCAGCAGCTCGGGATGACGGTCCCTGCGGGCCTGGAACGTCTCGTGATGGTGTCCGCCAACATAGCCGGAAAAGCTCATGTAGGTCTTGGCCACTTCCTTTTTCCCCCCGATCACAACCTTTGCGGCATTGAGGACGACCACAAAATCTCCCGTGTCCACATGCGGGGTGAAGATCGTTTTGTTTTTCCCACGGAGGATATTGGCGGCCTTCTCGGCCACGCGCCCAAGAGGCTGGCCGGCGGCGTCAATGACCCACCAGGCGCGCTTCACCTCTTCGGCTTTTGCAGAATATGTTTTCATCGGTAAGTGATCAGGAACCGGGAAAGATGGGGGATCGCCCGACGCTTGTCAAACAGGCAAATCAGAATTTTCTGGAGCTGGCGCCGCGGGAGAAAAGGGGTTGCGCGCGGAGCCGGGCGGGCGGAGAATCCGGATCGAATGAAATGCGCCCTCCTTTTCCTGGCTCCCGCGTTGCTTTTCTGCGGCTGCTCGCGCACGGTTCCCCCTCCGCCCGTGCCTCCTGTGCTGACGGAACCCAAGCCGGCGGCTCCTCTGTCCGTAGCCGTTGATGCCGGGGCGTTTGTGGGGACATGGGCGACCGCGGACGAGCAGGGGCAGGCGTTCGATGTGGTGGTTTTCCCCGGCGGCCAGGCGGTGGGCACATGGGGCAAGGGCAAAGGCGGGGCACACGGAGAAAGAGGGTTCTGGCGGACCGACCGGGGACGCCTGCTCGTGTTTTTCCACGACGGGTGGACGGATGAGATCCTTGCGAATGACGGCGGGTTCGTGCATCGCGGGTTTGAGCCGGGGGCGGATCTCGGCGGAAAATGGAAAAACGAGGCTCCGGCCAGGAAGCTGGAGAGCGATGGCTTCACCGGGATCTGGCAGCTCAACAAGGAGCCCGACGGAAGCTACCTCTATATCGCATTGCGGTCGTCCGGCCGCGCATTCAGCACGGTGAACGGCGGCACGGAAGGGAGGTGGGAGGTGACAAAAGACGGTGCGCTCTGCTCGTGGCCGGATGGCTGGAACGACTTGATCTACCCGTCCCAAGAGGGATTTCAAAAGCGTTCTTGGGTCGGTCCGGAGGAACAAAACGCCACCCCGCCCGACATCTCGCCCGCAACACGGGTCGGAACCGGAAAATTTTCCATCGCCCCGTGAGGAGGGGAACGTTCCCGCCAGGGCCTCATACCAGCTCTTTGAAATATCCATACCTCCCTGGCTTGATCTTTTGGCGCAGGGCAGCGTTGTCATCCCGCACGTTATCACAGGGGATAGCGCTTGGTCTTCCGCCTTGCCCTGCACCAAAATCTCTGCGCCATAAACATCCGGCTATTTCAAAGAACTGGTATCACGCAGGGACGCGGAGAACGGAGAGCGACCGGCCGTGTGACCCCTGTTTTCGGAAATGCGGTTACGGAACGAAGGAAACCCCTCCGTTGGTCGGCACCAGGTAGGTCCGATAGTTCTCTTTGTCCGGGACGCTGTTCGTTGGCGGCAGACCTTTGCAAACAAACGGACCAAAGACGTTCGTTCCGTTTGTTGTTGTGACCCCGACAGAAAGGGTCGCCACCACCTCTTCAACAGTGGCGCCAAGGTTGGTTGCCCCGGCAGCAATGGCCGCGGAGGAAATATAAGCCACGGTTTGGGCGTTTCTCTGGGCCGTCGTTTCTCTGGTTTTGCTCAAGATGCCGGAAAGGTAGCTTATGGCAATCGCCCCCATGAGCGCAATGACCGCAAGCACAACGAGCAATTCCACCATGCTGAATGCTGAGCGTGCAGAATGCCTGCAGGAAGGCGCTTTCATCACTGACCACTTATCATGCAGCAACGGGGATTCCGCAACAAGAGGGATTCCGCCCGCCTCTTTCTCTGATTGGGAGAAACGTTGGGGCACTTGATTCTCGACAGGTGGCGTGGCAGGGGGATAAGCAGATTTGATGGACATATTGAGCATGATCTTCCTGCCGGAGGTCTTTCTGGTTTGGACGTCCCTGGCCAAGACGATCTGCCTGCTGGGGGTGATCCTCGGCCTCGTCTCCTATACGGTTTATGCCGAGCGGAAAGTCTGCGCGCTGATCCAGGACCGCGTCGGACCGAACCGCACCGGGATCCCGCTCACCCTGTTCGGGGGAAAGAAGGACATGCCGTTCTTCGGGCTCGGCCAGCCGGTCGCCGACGCGATGAAGCTCCTGCTGAAAGAAAATTTCATGCCGGGCGGGGTGAACAAGTTTTATTATTACATCGCGCCGAAGCTCGCGATGGTCCCGCCGATCCTGGTTCTGGCGGTGCTGCCGTTCGGGAGCTTCCTGTTCCGGGACGCGCACGGCCACCCGGTGCCGATGGTGATCGCAAACCTGAACATCGGGGTTCTTTATGTTTTCGCGGTGGCTTCGCTCGGGGTTTACGGAATCGTGCTGGCCGGCTGGGCGTCGAACTCGAAATACCCGTTCCTGGGCGGGATCCGCTCGACGTCCCAGATGATTTCCTACGAGCTCGCGCTCGGGCTTTCGGTGATCCCGGTCTTCATGCTCTGCGGGACGCTGAGCCTTCCGGACATCGTCACCTGGCAGGTGCAGAACGGCTGGCTGGTCGCGCCGTGGTGGCCGAAGGGGCTCGACTGGCGGATGCTTCTCTCCGGCGACTGGAATGGAGTCTGGGCGGCCTGCGCCGCGGGACTGTCCTTGAAGCGCGTGCTGCTCTGGATCCCGATGCTGATTTCCTTCGTCGTCTTCCTGATCGCGATGTTTGCCGAGACCAACCGCCTGCCGTTCGACCTTCCGGAGGCCGAGCAGGAGCTCGTCGGAGGATATCACACCGAGTATTCCTCGATGGGATTCGCGTTGTTTTTTCTCGGCGAATACGCGGCGATGATCGCCGGATCCGGAGTGATTGTGACCCTCTTCCTCGGCGGCTGGAGCCTGCCGCTGGTTCCCGACGGCTCGCTGCCCGGACTCCCCGGCGTCCTCTTCGGGCTCGTCAACATCGGCGTGTTCTTCGCAAAGGTCTGCGCGATCCTGCTCGTGTTCATCTGGGTGCGGTGGACGCTCCCGCGATTCCGCTACGACCAGCTCATGAAGCTCGGCTGGTATTTCTTCTTCGAGCTCGCGCTGGTGAATATCTTCCTCACGGCGTTTGTCCTTGCCTACATCCGCTGACATGAACGTTCTCCGCCCAAAAGACAAAGGGTACAAAAAAGCTGTCGCCGCGCTGAACCGCCGCGCGGTTCCGGATCCCAAGGTTCGCACGGTCGTCGCGAAGATCCTCGCCGCCGTCGAGTCGAAGGGCGACGACGCGCTGATCCGCTACACCAAGAAGTTCGGGGGCCCGGCGCTCTCCGCCACGCAGATCCCGGTGGCTCCCGCCGAGACCGCCCGTGCGATCGCCGAACTGCCCGCGGACACCCGCCGTGCGATTTCCGCCGCGCGCGCGAACGTGCGGAATTTCGCGCGGCGCAGCCTCCGCAAAAGCTGGTTCATGAAGAACCGCCAGGGGGCGGTCGTCGGCGAGCGGTTCGATCCGTTCCGGCGCGTGGGCATCTACATCCCCGGCGGCACGGCCCCGCTGGTTTCCTCCGCGATCATGACCTGCACGCTGGCCGCCGCAGCCGGGGTCCCGGAGATCGTCGCCGTCACCCCGGCCGGAAAAAACGGGTGGGTCCATCCCGCTCTCCTCGCCGCGCTGGCCGAATGTGGGGCCACGGAAATTTATCGTGTCGGCGGCGCCCAAGCGATTGCCGCCCTCGCCTGCGGGACAAAAACCATCCGCCCGGTCCAGAAGATTTTCGGCCCAGGGAACGCGTTTGTGGTCGAGGCGAAGCGCCAGGTCTTCGGCCGCGTGGCGGTGGACCTGCTTCCCGGACCGAGCGAGGTGCTCGTGATCGCCGACAGCTCCGCGCACCCGGACTGGATCGCGGCCGACCTCCTCGCGCAATCCGAGCACGGGCAAGGCAGCCAGGCGGTGCTCGTAACGGACTCGCCAAAAATCCTCTCCGCGGTGGAGAAGGCGCTCGCCCGGCAGATCAAGCTCTCGAAGCGCCCGAAGGAACTTGCCGTCGCGCTGAAGAACGCGACGCTCGTTTTGGTTCCCGACATGGAGTCCGCCATCCGGCTGGCGAACGACTATGCCTCCGAGCATGTCTCGATCGCGACCGCGCGCCCGGGGGAAATCGCCCTCCACCTCACCAGCTCGGGCGGAATTTTCCTCGGCGGACTCTCGCCGGTCGTGGGCGGGGATTTTCTCGCCGGACCGAGCCACGAGCTCCCGACCGGAGGTGCCGGCAAATCGTTCGCCGGACTCACCGCCGATCAGTTCCAGCGCCGGACAAGCGTCGTCATGTTCGACGAGCCGTCGCTCCGCGCCTCGCTGCCCTACCTGGAGACGTTCAGCAGGATCGAGGGACTCGATGCGCACGGACGCTCGGCCCGCATCCGCCTCGAAAAATGATCTGGCGAATCCGCGGGCGCGATCACGACCTCTCGCGCCGCGGCTGGATCATGGGCGTGCTCAACGCCACCCCCGATTCGTTTTCCGACGGCGGCAGCTTCCTTTCTCCCGGCGAGGCTGTTGCCCACGGCCTCCGCATGGTCGCCCAGGGGGCCGACGTGATCGACGTGGGCGGCGAATCCACCCGACCCGGATGCCTCGCGGTTCCGGAGGACGAGGAGCTTCGCCGGGTTCTGCCTGTGATCCGCGGGCTTGCGGGCAGGGCCCGCATTTCCATAGACACTTCGAAGGCCGCCGTTGCCGGGGCCGCCATCGCCGCCGGGGCCGTGATCGTCAACGATGTGAGCGGCCTGCGCGGCGATCCCGCCATGTCGGAAGTCGTCGCGCTCACCGGAGCCGGAGTCGTGATCATGCACATGCAGGGGACGCCCAGAACCATGCAGAAAGCCCCGCATTACGACGATGTCGTCGATGAGGTCGGGGATTTTTTTCGACAGTCGCTCCGGCGGGCGGTAGAATGCGGCATCGACCCGATGAGCATTGCCCTCGACCCAGGAATCGGATTTGGAAAAACCCCCGAGCACAACCGCCAGTTGCTGGCGGGGCTCGGCACGTTCTTGGAGTTCGGCCGTCCGCTCCTGGTCGGGGTCTCCCGGAAATCGTTTCTCGGATGGATTGCCGGAACCGAGGACCCGGCTGATCGGTTCTGGCCGGGCATCTGCCTGACCGGATTTTGCCGCGAGCGCGGCGCCGTGATTTTCCGCGTCCATGATGTCAAGCCGCACAGGGAGGCGCTTCGGATGACCGAGGCGGTGCTTGGCGATGCTTGAGGCTGCGGTGAAATTTCTCGGCGAAAACTGGACTTCCGGAGTGGAGATCCTGATCCTGACGGTCGTCCTCTACTACTGCTACCTCTACCTGCGGGGAACCCACGGGGCGCGCGTCCTGCTCGGGCTCGCGCTGGTCTTCCTGACGCTCACCCTCGTTTCCCAGCTCCTCAATCTCGAGGTCATCGGGTGGATCCTGCGAAGCTTTTCAGTCTTCCTCGCGATCGCGCTCGTCGTGATCTTCCAGCCCGAGCTGCGGCGAGCGCTCAACGTGCTCGGCAGCCACCATTTTTTCAAATCCGCCTTCGAGGAACGGGAGACGATCGAGGAGATCACGGACACGGTCTTCGATCTGGCGAGCAAGGGGTTCGGGGCTCTGATCGCGATCGAGCGCGAGCTCAGCCTCAAATCGTTTTCCGAAACCGGGGTGTTTCTCGACAGCGAGTATTCGAAGGAGCTCGTCCTCACGCTCTTTCAGCCGAAGACCGTCCTGCACGATGGAGGGGTGATCCTGTGCGGGGACCGGATCGTTTCCGCCGCCTGCATTTTCCCGCTGACCCAGCGCGAGGACCTCGACCGGAATCTCGGTCTGCGCCACCGGGCGGGACTTGGGATCAGCGAGGAATCCGATGCCGTCGCCATCGTGGTTTCCGAGGAGACCGGGCAGGTTTCGATTTGCCACAGCGGGCTCATCGAGCGCAATCTGAGCCTGGACAAATTCCGGAGGCGGCTCAGCCAGCTCCTCCTCCACGACAAGTATGAAAGAAATCATTCTCAACAGATGGAAGGCGAAAGTCTCGTGCCTGATCCTGGCGTCCGCCCTTTGGTATCTCATCCGGCAGAACGTGGACCGGGCAAACGAACGGTTTGAATTCCCGCGCGACCGCGCAACCGAAACTTCCCGCCTCCTTCCGCCTCCGGCCGATCCCGCAAAACCGGCGGATCTTCCCAAGCCCGCAACCACCCCGCAACCCACTCATGAGCGAACACCAAAGAAAACTCTTCGGAACTGACGGCGTCCGGGGCGTGGCCAACATCGAGCCCGTCACGGCCGAAACCGCACTCAAGCTCGGACGCGCTGCCGCACACGTCTTCTCGTCGCTCGGAGGCCCGGGCCTCATTCCCGGGGGGAGGCGCAAGATCGTCCTTGGCAAGGACACGCGGCTCTCGGGCTACATGCTCGAGAATGCGATGGTCGCCGGCATCACCTCGCTCGGGGTGGACGTGCTCGTCATCGGCCCGCTCCCGACGCCCGGGGTCGCCTACATCACGCGCTCTCTGCGCGCGGATGCCGGGATCGTCCTCTCCGCGTCCCACAACCCCTACGAGGACAACGGCATCAAATTTTTCCGTCACGACGGCTACAAGCTGGACGACGAAATCGAAGCGCGGATTGAAGGGTTGGTCTTCAGCGGGGAGATCGAGAGCGTCCGCCCGACGGCGACGAAGATCGGCAAGGCGTTCCGCATCGATGACGCGCTCGGCCGTTACGTCGAGTTTGCGAAGCAGAGCTTTTCGCGCGGGAGAACCCTCGAGTCCCTGAAGGTTGCCGTGGATTGCGCAAACGGGGCCGCCTACAAGTCCACTCCCTGCATCCTCCGCGAACTCGGAGCCGATATCGAGGTGTTCCACAATCACCCGAACGGCACGAATATCAACGCGGGCTGCGGCAGCACGTATCCCTCCGAAATCCAGCGCCTCGTCATCGAGACCGGCGCGCATGTCGGGATCACGCACGACGGCGATGCCGACCGGGTCCTCCTCTGCGACGAGAACGGCGAGCTGGTGGACGGGGACGAGATCATGGCGATCGCCGCGGTGGATTTCCTCCAGCGCGGACGGCTCGAGGGCAACACGCTCGTGGCAACGGTCATGAGCAACTTCGGACTCGATGAAACCCTCTCCTCCCATGGCGGACGCGTCCTGCGCACAAAGGTCGGCGACCGCTACGTGATCGAGGCGATGCTCCGCGACGGACACAATGTCGGCGGCGAACAGAGCGGACACATGATCTTCCGCGATTTCGCCACCACCGGCGACGGAATCGTCAGCGCGCTCCAGATCCTCCGGGTCATGGCCGACTCGGGCAAGCCGCTCAGCGAGCTGAAGAAGGTTCTGACAAAATACCCGCAGGCCCAGCGCAACCTCCGCGTGCGCGAAAAACCGCCTCTCGAATCGCTCGAAAAAGTTTCCGCTCTCCTCGCGCAAGCCGAAGCCGCCCTCCAGGGAAAAGGCCGCGTGCTTCTCCGCTACAGCGGGACCGAACCGAAAATCCGCCTGCTCATCGAGGGCCGCGACCAGGCCGCGATCAGTGCCCAGGCCGACCAAATCGCCTCCGCGATCCAGGAAGCCATCGGGGCCTGAGAGCCGGCGGGAGCGGGCTCCCTCGCGCCGGCAAACCGGCTGCCAGCAGCGTCCAGCCATCGTCGTCGTCTTCAAAATCGTTCCGACACGCCCGCCACGGCACAAACACGCTTTGCCGCTTTACAATAAATGTCACGGCCGTGACATTTATTGTCAAAAGCTGTTTCTGTTTTGGGACGGCTTCCGTCTCTTGGATCGGACAGATGTCCATAAATGGAGAAGGGGATTACCGTTCCTTCCCCTCGCCGGTGCTATCGTTCAGGCCGGCGAACGGCGGTCGCTCAAAGGTCATGCCGTCACCGGTGACGCGCGGATCCCCGGCGTCGGCGAGCTGTTTCAGCAGTCGGGCCGACATTTCCGCCTTGGTCCCGGCGTAGGAGGGATCGGCGGCGACGTTTTTCACCTGATCGGGGTCCTGGCGCAGATCGTAGAGCTCTTCGGCGGGGCGCAGGCCGAACGTGTGCTCGAAGAGCCCTTTCCACTGCGGTTCGGCACGGTGCGCAATGAGCCAGGCCTTGGTCGGACTCCCGTCCATATCGGCAAATCCGATCCGCGTGTTATTGACGAGCGCGTCACCGGCGACAACCTCCGGATCGAGGGCCGTCTTTGCATCCCCCGTCGGCATGCGCTCGGGCGCAAAATTTCGGATATAGACGAAATCTTTGGTGCGCAGCGCGCGCATCGGGTACGGGAGACCGCCCGCCCGGGCGACATCGACGTGGCGTTCGCGCCCGGTGATCACCCAGGTGCGCTCTGCCTCCATCTGGCCGCTGCGGTCGGAACGAAGGATGGGCAGGAGCGAACGTCCGTAAAGTCCGGCGGGCGGCGTGCTGCCGCCGATCTCCATGAACGTCGGCGCGAGATCCGGCAGACAGACAAAGTCGTCGACGACCCGCCCGCCCTTGCCGCCCGGGACCCGCGCGACCAGCGCGACGGCCGTGCCGTGATCGTAGAGGTTGCACTTGCCGTTCGGCACGCCGGGCATGCCGTGATCGCCGCTGACGACGATGAGCGTGCGCTCGAGTTCGCCGCTGGCCTCGAGCTGTTCGCGCAGCACGCCGACGCACGCATCGACGGCCTGGCATTCGCCGAGATAGTCGGCCACATCCTCACGGACTTCCGGCACGTCAGGCAGAAAGGCGGGCATTTTTCCCTTCAGCCGGTCCGGCTCGATGCCCCAGAGGGCCTTGCCCGAACCTCTGATCCATTTGCGATGCGTGGTGGTGGTGCCGAAGAAATAATGCCAGGGCTGCCCCGGTTTCCGATCAGCCAGGAACGCGCCGAAATTGTCGCGCACCTGGACGAGGACTTCCTCGCGCGCGTCGCGCACGCTCATGCCTTTGCCAACGCGCTCGGTCATCTCCTCGGAGAAATTGCAGGGGGCGCGGCCGGCCTTTTCGTAGGCGAACTTCTGGCCGCCAAACGGCGCGTCGGCCGGCGTGCCCGGACTCCAGACCTTGTAGCTTTTGCCGATATGGTAGCCGGCTGCCTGCAGCATCAGCGGATAGCTCGGGATCGTCTCATCCCACACGGCACCGTTCAGGATCGCTCCCTGTCCCGTGTTGAAAAAATACCGGCCGGACAGCATCGAACTCCGGCAGGGCGTGCAGGAGGGCGCATTGACAAAGGCGTTACGGAACGCGACGCCTTCGCGCGCGATGCGGTCGACGTTTGGAGTTTGGATGCAATCGTTGATTGACGGTTTGGCATCGATGGCAGCGTAGGCCCCCGCATAACGGCCCCAGTCGTCGGCGAAGACAAAAAGGATGTTCCAGCGGGGAGCGGGGCTCCCGGCGGCAAGGATCGGACCGCAGCAGACGCCAAGGGACCCAACGAGGGCGAGGAGGAGTTTCAGTGATGGGATTCCGGTGGCGTGCTGGCGGGCTGAAGCAGACATATTATTCTCCCGTGTTTTCACGGAGAATCTACAGTGTTTCATTCGCAAGTCCATTTATCACCGGGTCCGTTCTTTCTTATTTGCATGAGCGGAGGGGAAAGCTGAGGAGGGGCATGCCCGGCGGTTTGCCCGACACCACGCGCGGGGGGAGAGCATGCTCTTCGGAAGGAAATCCGATGCGTCCGCCAAAACTCCTCATGGACGGATTTTCCCGGTTCGCTATGATGGCAGCCGGAACCCTGAACGAGCATGATTTTTCTCGGTATTGATTGCGGCACGCAAAGCACGAAAACCATCGCGGTGGACTGGGATACCGGAGCCGTTCTGGCCTCCGCGCAGCAGGCCTGCGGGTTTGTTCCGGATCTCCCTCCGGGGGCGATGGAGCAGAATCCGTCGGATTGGATTTCCGCCGCCGATGTCACGGTGCGCGCGGTGCTTTCCGGGCTCGGAGACCGAAAAGGCGAGGTCAGCGGCATCGGTGTGAGCGGACAGCAACACGGGCTCGTGCCGCTCGACGCGAAGGGGAAGGTCGTGCGTCCCGCGAAGCTCTGGTGCGACACATCCACCGCCGCCCAGTGCGATGAGATCACGCGCCATTTCGGAGGCGCGGCGGAAATCATTCGTCGGACCGGCAATGCCATGCTCCCGGGTTACACCGCGCCAAAAGTCCTCTGGCTCCGCCAGAACGAGCCGGAAAACTGGAAAAAGACCGCGACGGTTCTTTTGCCCCATGACTATTTGAATTTCTGGCTCACCGGGCGCGCGTGCATGGAATTCGGCGACGCGTCCGGCACCGCCCTGCTGGACATCTCGAAGCGCGTGTGGGCGGAAGAGGTCGTCGCCTTCATCGCGCCGGATCTGGCCATGAAGCTGCCGCCTCTCCAGCCTTCGTCCCAACCCGCCGGAACCCTCTCGAAAAAACTTGCCGCGGAATGGGGATTGAAAGGAGAGGTCGTCGTCAGCGCAGGCGGAGGGGACAACATGATGGGAGCGATCGGAACGGGGAATATCCGGGACGGAGTGGTGACCGCGAGCCTCGGGACATCGGGGACGCTTTACGCGTTTTCGGATGTGCCCGTCACGGACGCCAAGGGCGAGGTCGCAGGGTTCTGCGACAGCACCGACCACTGGCTGCCGCTTGTCTGCACGATGAACCTGACCCTCATCACCGAACATGTGAGAAACCTTTTCTCATGGGATTTTTCAGCCCTCGACGCCGCGATCGAGTCGGTTCCGGTCGGCGCGGACGGACTCCTCATGCTTCCCTACCTCACCGGCGAACGGACTCCGAACCTGCCCCACGGGACGGGAGTTCTCCACGGACTCACCATACAAAATTTTACGCCGGCGCACCTCGCCCGGGCAGCCTCCGAAGCGGTCATCCTCGGCCTCGGATACGGGCTCGCCCGATTCCGGGAACTCGGCGTCCACCCGTCGGAGATCCGGCTCACGGGAGGGGGCAGCAACAGCAGGGCTTGGAGAAAAATTTGCGCCGACGTTTTCGGGGTGCCGGTCGTCTGCCTTCGCAGCGGGGAGGGAGCGGGCCTCGGGGCGGCCATCCAGGCAGGCTGGACGTTTGCCGGAAGCCGGGATCTCGCCGGGATCTGCGCGCGGCTCGTGGGGCTTGATGAGTCCACGCGCGTTGAGCCGGACATAAAAAACACCGGGTGCTATGCGGACCTCCTTGCCAGGAGCGCGCGGCTCCGCGACGCGCTCCACAACAACCGCCTTCTCTGATGCGCATTGTCCTTGCAGCCACCGGAGCCAGCGGCACGATCTACCTGCAGCGGCTCCTCGACCACCTCGGGGAGCATGAGGTGCACTTCGTCATCACCCCGTATGCAAGGCAGATCGCACAGGATGAGGCCGGGGGACTGCGCCTGCCTCCGAACGTCATCGAGCATCCGGACGACAGCATGAACGCGCCGTTCGCGAGCGGTTCCGCGCTTTTCGACGCCATGATCATCTGTCCGTGCTCGATGGGCACGCTCGCAAGGATTGCCCACGGCACCAGCGAATCGCTCACGCTCCGCGCGGCGGATGTCTTCCTCAAGGAACGGCGCAAGCTCATCCTCGTGCCCCGCGAAACCCCGTGGAGCCTCATCCACGCAAGAAATGCGGTGGCCGTCATCGAGGCGGGAGCCATCCTTCTTCCGGCCATGCCGTCGTTTTACAGCTGTCCGAAAACCTTTGACCAGCTCGCTGATACGGTTGTCTGGCGGATTCTTGACCAGATCGGCGTCCCCGTGCCCAACGCCAGCAGATGGCAGGAACACGGGGAGTAAAGGGAATCCGCATGCTTCGGACAATAGACCGGCGGGGACTACGCCTCTCGCTGCAACCGGATTCCGCATGAAAAACCTGCTCGTCGCCTTCCTGCTCGCCGGTTGCGTCTCGCCCCCTTCCACGTTGATGTCTCCCGTGCAGATCTCGCGTGCCGCTTTCCTCTGGAAGCAAACCGGAGGCACGCTCGCTGGCGAAGCGGAGATGACCGCCGACGTGCGGGGAAACCTTCTCATCCGCCTTACCAAAGGCCTCCCCCCCCCGCTTCTGGAATACACCTCCCTGACGGACGGAAAATTCCGCGTGTCCGGACCGCTCGCCGGAGGGACGTGGTCCGGCGATGCCTGCCGCGCCCCCATCCGCCTTGCTCTCTGGACCGCACTGGCCGCTGCGTGGAGGGATGCCACGCCCGCGAAAGACGGCAGGCAGGAAGTGCATACCGCCACCTACCGCGCCGCTGTCTGGAAGGACGCCGGGAAGATCAAAGGGCTCAGCGTGAGCTCGACTGACAACGGTGAGGTCATCAGGCTGGTCTTCCGCTGAATCCCATGGAAGCTGGCTGCCCTGAAAAACTGATCGCACGATGCGCCCGCAGGGCCATTATTGCCGAACAGGACCGCTTGAATTCCAATCTGGTTACGTGCATCCTCCCGTGTATGAAGTCCGTCCAAGTCCAATACGAAGGCCGCGTCCAAGGGGTCGGGTTCCGTTGGACGGTCAGGAATATGGCCTGCGGGTTCGATGTCGCCGGGCACGTGAAGAACCTGCCGGACGGCCGGGTGGAACTGCTGGCCCAAGGCGAAGAGACGGACGAATTTTTGGAGGCAATCCGAACGAGCGAGATCGCCGGTCACATCGGGAAGGAGTGCCTCTCCGAAGTCCCCCGCATTCCCGGACTGCGTGGATTTTCCATCATCCCATGAATGCTGTCACTGTCGAAAACCTCACGAAGATTTACCCCGTGCCGATGCGGCGGCAACGGATCGTTGCCGTCAGAAACTTGAGCCTTGAAGTCCGCGCGGGCGAAGTTTACGGGCTCCTCGGGCCGAACGGCTCGGGCAAGAGCACGACGCTCAAAGTCCTCCTCGGGCTCGTCACTCCGAACCAGGGGAAGGCCACAATCTTCGGCCGGGACAGCCGGGAATACCGGAGCCGCGCGGAAGTCGGATTTCTGCCGGAGAATCCATATTTTTACAAATTCCTCACCGCCGAGGAGACGCTCAGGTTCTACGGAAAAATCTGTGGGTTGGGAGGAAGGGATCTTGACGCCAGGATCCACGAATTGATCGCGCTCGTCGGGCTGCAGGACGCGAGCCACCGCCGGATCGGAGGGTTTTCCAAAGGCATGCTCCAACGGATCGGGCTTGCGCAGGCGCTTGTGCAGGATCCGAAACTCGTCGTCCTCGACGAGCCGACGGCCGGGGTGGATCCGACCGGTTCGCGACAGATCCGGGACCTGATCCTCGACCTCAAAAAGCGCGGCAAGACTGTGCTGTTGACGTCCCACCTGCTTGGCCAGGTCCAGGAGGTCTGCGACCGGGTCGGCATCATGGCCCGCGGAGAGATGGTCCGCGAGGGCAGTCTCGACGACCTGACCGCGATCGAACATCAGACGGAATACCTTGTCGAGGGCGCGCCGGAGGGGCTGGGCGAAAAAATCCAGGAGCTCGTCCGCCAGTCCGGCGGGCGGTTTATCACGGCCCGGCGTCCGCAGCGGGATCTCGAAGGAGTCTTCCTCGAAGCCACCAAATCGAAGAAATGAGGGCGTTCCTGACCGGCACGGATACCGGTGTCGGAAAAACCTTTGCGACCGCCCTGCTCGCCCGCGCACTCCGCCGCTCCGGCCTCGATGCGATCGCACTCAAACCGGTTTGCTCCGGCGACCGCTCGGATGCCCGAATTCTCAGGTCGGCGGGCGGTGACGAACTGACTCTCGATGAGGTCAACCCGCTGTGGTTTCCCCTTCCGGTCGCGCCGCTTGTGGCCGCACGGGCGGAGAACCGGGACATCTCGATCCCCGCGCTGGCGGACTGGTTCCGCAAAGTTTCCGCCGGACGCAAGTCCGTCTTGGTGGAGGGGGCCGGGGGATGGCTGGCCCCTGTGGCAAAAGGGGCCTGCGTGGCCGACCTCTGCGCCGCATTCGCCCTTCCGGTGATTGTTGTGGTCGCCAACCGGCTCGGCTGCGTCAACCACACCCTGCTGACCCTCGAAAGCATCCGCGCCCGCGGCCTCGCATGCCGCGGAATCATCCTCAACACCATCCGCCCGTCGCCCGACGACTCCGCGCGGACCAACCGCGCGCTCCTCGAAGAATTCACAAACGTCCCGGTTATTCTGGAAATCTCTCCGGGACAATCCGAACTCGCGGGATTCACTCCGGGATTACGACCGGGAAGCATTTCGAAATTGCAAGGCGGACATTGACTTCCCGGCATGCTTGGGACACGATATGTCCCATGCGAAACAAAACAGCCTCTGTCAGACTTCCCCGCGGGGAGGAACGCGGGAAGGTTTCCGCCATGCGCGGCACCCGCCCGCCCTACGTGCGGATGATCAAAATCCACGAGATGCTCGCCGCCGGAAAATTTCCGAATTGCACGACGCTCGCGGATGTTTTCGAGGTTTCTTACAAGACGGTGCAGCGGGACATTGATTTCATGCGGGACCAGATGCTTTTGCCGATCGACTACAATTCCGGGCAGCACGGATTCCATTACACGAAGCCGGTGAGTTCGTTTCCGTCGGTGAATATCACCCAGGGCGAAGTCGTCGCCCTCCTCGTCGCCCAGAAGGCCATCGAACAATACCGGGGAACCGCTTTTGAGAAGCCCCTGAGGTCGGCCTTTGAAAAGATCACCAACGGGCTGCGGGACGAGATTTCGTTTTCCTTTGCCGACCTCGGCGGGGCTTTCTCGTTCCGCCCGATGGGGGCCGGCACCCAGGAGTTGGAAGTTTTCAACCTGCTGGCAGAGTGCGTGCTGACCAACCGTACGGTGGAGTTCGACTACCACGCGCTGAAGAAAGACAAATCCGAGCGCCGCCGGGTCGAGCCCTACCACCTCGGCTGCATCAACAACCAGTGGTATCTGATCGGCAACGACCTCCTGCGCGGAAAGATCCGCACGTTCGCGATTGCCCGCCTTTCCCGCCCGAAAGTGCTGAAAAAGACGTTCCGCCGCCCGCCGGACTTTTCCCTCTCCTCGATGATGAAGGACAGTTTCATGGCGTTTGAATCCGGCAAAACGCAAAAGGTGAGAATTCGCCTGGATGATTTCGCAGCGCGCCTCGCCACGGAGCGCGTCTGGCACAAGTCGCAAAAATTGAAAGCCCTGTCCGGCGGCGGCGCGGAGATGTTCCTCGAAGTCGGGCTCGCTCCGGACCTCGAAAACTGGGTTCTCGGATGGGGCAGTCACGCGGTTGTGCTGGAGCCGAAGGAGTTGCGGGAAAGCATCGCCTCCGCCGCACGCGCCATGGCCCTCCAATACCGGCCTTGATGGCTGCCAGCGGCGGCTCCATCGCAGCGAAAAGCGGCTTCCCACGCTTATAAACAGGATTTGTTTGGCAGGGGATCGCCGTCGGGATCGGGGACTTCCTTGTCCCAGTCGGCATCCATCGCCGTGTAGCTGAGGCAGGTAATTTCCTCAAGCGAGGTATTGCCGACAAGAACCTGTGCGAGGCCTTCCTGATAGAGCGTAAGAACCCCCTTCTTGAACGCGTGTTTGCGCATTTCGCTCTGGGGGGCGTTGGAGGCGATGAGGTCGGCAAGGACGTTGTCCGCCGGACACATTTCCATGAGCGCCATGCGTCCGGTGTAGCCGGTTTCGCGGCACTCGGGACATCCGTTTTTCTCGAAAACGACCTGGGTTTCGGGCGGGATGGCGACGCGGTTTGCGGCGAAGATCGCCCGCACTTCGGGAGAGATTTGGACAGGCCTCTTGCAGTAGGTGCAGAGTCGGCGGACGAGCCGCTGCGCCTGCGAAAGAGCGAGGGAATCGGCCAGCAGATAAGGAGGAATTCCCATGGAAATCAGGCGGCTCACCGCACGCAGCGAGTCGTTCGCGTGGAGGGTGGTGAGGACAAGGTGGCCGGTCAATGCGGCGTTGACCGCAGAGTTTGCCGTTTCGAAGTCGCGGCACTCGCCGATGAGAATGACATCCGGATCCGCCCGCATGAGACGCCGGAGGCCCTCGCCGAAATCGATCCCGTTGATCGGGTCGGTCTGGGTCTGGTTGAGCCCCTCGACCTCGTATTCGATCGGATCCTCGATCGTCTGGATGTTGATGTTGTCGGCGTTGATGCTGTTGAGCAGCGCATAGAGAGTGGAAGTCTTGCCGCTGCCGGTGGGTCCGGTGACGAGGATGAGCCCCTGGTCTCGCCCCATCGCATCCCCGAGCACGGAGATCTGGCGCGGCGAGAGATTCAACTCGCTGAGCTTGCGGATGCCGTCCTGCCGGTCGAGAAAGCGGATCGTGATTTTCTGGAGATCCTTGCGGCAGGGGATGGCGGAGACGCGGCAGTCCACGCGGCGCTTGTCAAGAGTGAGCGAGAACCGTCCATCCTGGGCGTCCTGCCTGCGCTGGCCCATGTTCGAGTAGTTTTTGATCACGCTGACGAAGCGGGCGAGCTGCTCTTCCGGGCACGAGTGGAGGGCTTTCAACTCGCCGTCAATCCGGCCCCGGAAGCGCGCGGTGTTGTAGAATTTTTCGATGTGGAGATCGCTGGCGCGTGCGGTGATGGCGCGCCACAGAACCCAGTGGACGACCTGCTCGGGGGTGGCGGTGATGCTGGAGGGGTTGATGCGCTGGATCTCCTTGACGTCGATGTCCACGATGTTCGCGACATCCGAGTAGGTGAGTTCCTGATCGACAGCCTCCGCATTGGTGCCTGCGGCCCGGCTGCGGTCACGGTTGATTGTGGCGATGATCCCCTCGTGCTCGGCCAGAACCGCATGGAAAACCAGCGGGTCGTTTCCTCCGGAAAGCCATTCGTCTTCGAAGCCGAAGTTTTCTTTCTCGGCAGAAAGAAGGAAAACCGTCTTGACGCCGCAATAGAGGGGATAGACGGCGTATTTCTCGAGGAGGGACTCCGGGAAGAGGCTCTGCGGGGGGGCGTGCTCGGCGTTGAAACAGGCGTCTCCGGTCGAGAGGCAGCGCAGCGCGAGCCCGAAGTGCGAGGGGAGGGACTTGATGGACGTCAGCGCATTCACCGTTGTCCCCGGAAGATCTGCCTTGGCCCGTTCCAGCTTGTTGCGGATGTCCTCGTCGAAAGGGTAGAAGCTCAGCAGCCATGCGAGGACCGCCTCGGGGCGGGCATCCTTGGGAAGCGGTTGCTTGAGGTGAAGCGACGGCTTTTCCTCAAGCGGCTGGAGATCGAGCCGCCCCATGAAATCCCGTTGAAGGATGTCGTATTTCGACTGGGGAATGAGGACCGGGATGACGAGCTCGTGCGGGATATTCCAAAGTTGTGTGCTGGCGGGATTATAATGGGCGCAGAGGAGGAGCGGACCAAGCGTGCCGAAAGGAATCCAGAAATCCTCCTGCTGCGCATCCGACATTTGCGGAGAGAGCCTGCGAAAGGTATTTTCTGCGCGGGTCGAACAGCTTGTCCGGATGGGGTTGAACGGGAGAATGGCAAATTTCCTTGCGAGCCACTCGAGGGCCTCCTCGGCCGGGATCCCGTTGACGTGCGCCAGATGGTGGTGCAGGTCCACGGAATCCTCGGGTGGGTTTCCGGGATCAATCCCGCCTTCTTTGAGAACGGCACAGAGGTCTTGCCAGGCGAAGGGGCTCATCATGTGGCGGGCGGAACGGGGGTGGCGGTGGGAGGGGCTTGCCTCACGCCCATAATTTTCATGAGGTCGAGCCCGGTGCCATTCGAACCCACCGGGACAATTTTGAACAGGCGCCCATTCCAGACTGCGCGGTGGGTGGCGGAATGACTGCTGGCGACAAACGTCGCGTTGGGGGGCAGGTAGGGAGAACCCGGCGACGGGTTGGTTTCCGCACGGTAGCGGAGCGAATCAAAAATTTTCTGCTCGTCGTCGCTGCCGCTGGACGTGGCCAGGACAAGTTCCCAATTGCCCTGGTTGAAGGCAATGACCGCCCCGTTGAGGAGATGCATGTTCCGTTTGGCGGTCTCGGCGGCGGAGGCTTTGAGGACGTTTGACATCACAGGAACCGCAACGGCGGCAACAATGGCCAGAAACGCAATGACGACGGTCACTTCGATCAAGGAAAGCCCCGCGCCCTGAGAAAATGGACGGTGCCCTTCCCGGTTTTCGCCGCATTTTGCTCCCGTCAGCATGGTCAGTAGGAAATGGCCCCCCGGCTGGTATTGCTGATGGTCGTTTTTGCTGTCATCGGGACGATGCTCGCCGGGAGTCCGAAGGAATATCCGGAGGGAGTGAACAAGGTGAGGTTTGTTTCGGCGAAGCCAATGTATGTGCGAATCAAATCGTAACGTCCGTTTGCGTTGGCTGCGCTCCAGTTGGTCTGCGCGGTATTGGTCCCCACCGCCTGAACATACGAGGCGATCGCCGTGTTGAGAGTCTCCGCGCGGGCTCTTGCCAGATTGTCCTCCCCATCCTGTTTGATGCGGACGATGTTCGGAATCGCAAGGAATGCGATGATGCCGATGATCGCGATGGCCGCCAGCACTTCGACGAGCGAGAAGGCGGAGAGCCAAGGGGATTGAGGGGGCATCCGGCAGGATGCCGGATGTCCTGCACGCAGGATGCGTGCGCTCCCTTTCCGCGTTTCGCGTTTCGCATTCCGTATTTCGCATTTCATAATCATGGACCCCATTCCACAGTGGGGTAGCCGTTGGTCGGCCATGTGGTGAATCTCAAATACATGCCCGATTTTATCATGGCTTCGCTCTTGATCTGGCTGCCGGACGAATTGCTTATCAAGTGTTCATACGTTGATTTATGGAGATAGTTGGTGCCCAGCAGGCCGAGCCAAGCCGAGGCGGTGCCGGCCGCGTTGTAGGCGCTCCGCACGTCAGCCAGTTCGTTCTTCCCCCGGCTGTTTGTGTAGCCGGCGATCCAAGAGTTGAGAGCATCCTGCAGGGTGACCTGCTGCTGGTAGGCCAGCGTCCGTCGCGCATCCGCCGCCGCGTTGGAAACCGTGGTGATAATCAGCGCGCTCATCACTCCGATGATCGCAATGACCAGCAGCAACTCGATGAGCGTAAAACCGGACGCTTTTCTCCCGGGGAGCCGTCTTTTGGCGGAGGATCTGCATTGGAGTAGGCAATGCCGCATACGTCATGCTAGCACAATACCGGGGGACTTGCCCCAAAAAAATCAACTTCGGGTGATTTGGAGTCCGGATTGAGAGATCGAGTAGTCCACAAAACGCGCCCTCGGGTTCGGGGGGCAGGAGGTGAGCTGTTCGCGGATCCGGCTTCCTGCCGCCTCGTCCTTGGCGAGCAGGAGCATGTAGCCTCCGCCGCCGGCGCCGAGGAGTTTGACTCCGGCGGTCCAGTCGCGGACGGATTCGATGATGGAAGCGACTTCGGGCGGGTTGGTCCCGCGGTCGAGCGCCTGGTTGAGCTCCCAGCTTGTTTGCACGACATCGCAGAGCCCGGACCAGTTTTCGCGCTGGATCGATTGGTAGGCCCCGACCGCGTGGCTGCGGATGGCAAAGAGCTTTTCCAGATGAGAGTTGAGAAGCATCCCCCGGACGATTTCCTGCAGGATGGTTTTTGCGACGCGGGTGATGCCGGTGTAGTAAAGCAGCGCCATCCGGTTGGCCGTCTGAGGTCCAAGCAACTGCTCCGGCAGCCAGCGAACAGTGGGTTTCTGGTCGAGCCCCGGCGAGGTTTCGATGAGCTTGATTCCGTGGTAAATCCCGCCCGCCTGGTCCTGCCAGCCGCCTCCGGATGTGAGCATTTGCTCGAGTGCCATGGTGCGGCGAAAAAGATCTTCATGATCCCAGCCCATGCCGCCGGTTGCCCCGAGGGCGGCGAGCAGGGTGGCTGCCAGCACGCTGCTCGTGCCGAGGCCGGAGCCTTTCGGGGTGGCGGCGAGCATCGAAACCTCGATTCCTCCCCCGAACGCCTCCAGCAACCCCCGGAGGCTGGAGGGAGGGTCTTTGTGGAAGCGCGGATGGAACCCCGCCAGACAGAACGCCGCCTTGGCGAGGGAAAAGATTGCTCCCACATCCGAGCAATTTTCCAGTTCATCGAACGAGCGGATCACCGTCTGGGCGCCGAGATCAATTGATCGGATCAGGATATGGTGTTCGGGGCAAACCCGCACAAAGACCTGGACAGGTGCCTGGCCATTGAGGTTCGCGCCGAGGTTGACGACCGCGCCACCGTGTTTGAGGCAGAAGGGAGGCGTGTCGCTCCACCCGCCGGCAAGATCCAGGCGCACCGGCGACCGCGCCCAGAGGATCTGGTCCTCGATCAAGGTCGTCTTCGGCGCAACCGGGCCGCACAGAGCGATAATCCTCTCGGCCAGCGCGGCGAAGGCCGCCTTTTCCTCTTGGGAACCGTCCTCTCCGCGTGCCTGTTTCACTGCGGCGACAAACGCCTGCTCATGCATCCGCCGCAGAGCATCGCCGTCGGCGGGATCCGCAAGCGGCACCCTGCGGTTGCCGAGCGCATAGATCGAGGCGGCATTATTCAGATCCATGCGGAAAAACGGATTGCTCGACCGGTGGTCCCAGAGGCTTGCGGTGGCTTGGGCCGCGAGCGTGCGACGCTGGGCAAAGACGCGATCAAGGTTCACTTGTTCGCCGAGTTCGCGCGCGCTGCAGCGCCTGGCCGAGAGCCATGTCTCACGTGCTCCCTCCAAGGGCGAGGCATGGAGGAGCCAGTTGATCCAGGCCGAATGAGGTTCGCCCACCACCGCAAAGAGAGCGGCCTCCTGAATGTCGGTACCGGGAGCGATCCCGGCATCCTCGGGGGACATTCCACGGTCGCAAAACCATTCGAGGGCGGGGCGCCCCATCCAGCACGCACTCTCCAGCGGCCCGGAAAACGGATCGTCGAACCCGTAATTCCGGATCACAAAATCCGATTCTCCCACCGGCGCGCAGTCGAGGCAGTCGCCAGGCGCGAGCGGGAATGTCCAATCGCCACCGGGGAGCCCGGTCAGTGCGTTTTCCCGCGCGGGCAGAAAATCATCCGGCAGCGAGCAATTCTCAATCCACAGCAACTGGTGATCCGGAGAACGCTTTTTGAAGGCAAAGTTCGAATTGAGCACATACATGTCCGGGTGTGGCTTGCGCCAAAACTCGTTCTGATCGGTCCTCCCGGTGACCCGGTTCTGGAGAGCGGAAAGCGACTCGATCATCTGGCGGGTGGTTCCGAAATGGAAGAACTCCGCACCGGCCAGCGGGACGATCCCCACGGTGAGGGCATGGATTTCGGGGTCGATCTTCTCCGGGTGGGATCCCAGCGCGGGGCCGAGTCCGGCATAGAGCTCGTAGTTGGTCGCGCCTCCGGCCGGAAATTCCGCGCCCTTCCATCCGCACCGTCCCATGAGGACGCCGATGGCCTGGCGGCTCAGGAGCCAGAGCCCGGTGTCCACGAAATACGCATGGTTGACCGCGAGTTCGCGGATCTTTTCCGGCGACGGCTTTTGAAGAAAGAACGCGACCTCGCCGCGTGACTCGCGGGGAGAAAAGAAGACGCCGAAATGCGACGCCACTTCCGGGCTGACCATCATTCCCAGTCCCACGATATCGGCACGGGGGATCGCGGGCAGATCGTCGGGGAATTTCAGGAAAACATCACCGCTCGCGACGAGCACCCGCGAATCCTCCGGCGCCAGGGAGAGGATCCGGGCATAGTCGTCCGCCTGAAGATCGAGGAGCGTCTGGTCGAGTCGTTGACCATACGACCAGCGCATCACAGGCACCGGCATGAGAACTTTTCCGGTGGCCGCATACGCCGGAAGCCTCCGGCTCTGTCCGCCGGCCAGCAGTACCAGACGGCGGGCGGAATTCAGCCAGTCGTCAAACGATCCGCCCTCTGCCATCCACGCGTCGGCCAGGATCTGGGCCACCCCGCCGCCGGATCCCAGCTTGCGCCCGGCGGGATCGCACGAGGCAAACCACCGGCGGGGAGAATTTGAAAAAAGCGATGGGAACGCCCTCGCCATGGCTGGCGGGAGAGACAGGAGGAACTCGACGGAATCCGGCACGCCGGGCATTATCCGGTTTTGTCCTCAAAATGCCAGTCCTCATGTTTCCATCAGAGAACGTTTTTCTCCGGCGGACTCTGTGCTATGCTGCCTTCCATGAAACTCTGTTTTCTCGCACGAGGGGTCTGCCTGTCTTCCCTGCTGCTTTTCTCCGGCTGCAAAAATCCCGAGGGGAGGTTCCGTCCGCCGGATCCCATCGGGTATGCCCTTTTCGAGCTGTTTGATCGGGGCCCCCACACGCCCGCCCGACGTTCGGATGCGATTCCCGACTCCCAGTTCGTGGGATCGGACAGCAACCTTTCCGCGCGGGGACATCCCCCGTCGCCGGACTCGATCTGGGTGGACGGGACCTGGGGCACATCGAACGGCCGCCGTGTCTGGATCCCGTCGCACTGGCAGTAAAACGGTCATTGGCGGCGTCACCACGTGGTGATAGGTTTCCTACAACCATGCAATTGCCGCCCGTCACAAAATACCGTCCGTTTCCGCCGGTGCTCCTGCCCGGCAGGAAGTGGCCGGGCCGGACTCTCGATCATGCCCCGATCTGGTGCAGCGTGGATCTGCGCGACGGGAACCAGGCGCTCGCCCAGCCGATGAGCGTGGACGAAAAGCTCGAGTATTTTGAAATGCTCGTGCGGATCGGTTTCCGCGAGATTGAGGTCGGGTTTCCCTCGGCTTCGCAGATTGAGTTCGATTTTTGCCGGAGGCTGATCGAGGAGCGGCTGATCCCGGATGGCGTGACGATCCAGGTTTTGTGCCAGTGCCGGAACGAGTTGATCACACGTTCGCTCGAGGCGATCCGCGGCGCAAAGAACGTCATTTTCCACCTCTACAACTCGACGTCTCCGAAGCAGCGCGAATACGTCTTCCGTGCCTCGCGCACGGAAATTGTGAAGATCGCCACCGACGCCGTGTCGTTTCTCAAAGACCAGATGCGACCGCTCGTGGAGGAGGGGACGCGGGTCCGTCTGGAATACTCGCCGGAAAGCTTCACGAGCACGGAGCTGGATTTTTCGCTCGAGATCTGCGAGGCGGTGACAGACATCTGGCAGCCGGCGCCGGACAACAAAATCCTCCTCAACCTCCCGGCCACGGTGGAATACGCGACCCCGAACGTCCATGCCGACCAGATCGAGTGGATGTCCACCCACCTGACGCGGCGCGAACTCACGACGCTTTCGCTGCACACGCACAACGACCGCGGTACCGGCATCGCTGCCACCGAGCTTTCCCTGCTCGCCGGCGCGGATCGCGTCGAGGGCACTCTCTTCGGACTCGGCGAGCGCACGGGCAACCTCGACATCGCGACTCTCGCGCTCAACCTCTACCTGCACGGAATTCATCCGGGACTCGACTTCAGCGACATCAACGGCATCCGCGAGGTTTACGAGCGGTGCACCCGCATGGAAATCCACCCGCGCCATCCTTATGCCGGTGACCTCGCGTTCACGGCATTCAGCGGCTCGCACCAGGACGCCATCAAGAAATCGTGGGAGCAGCAGCGCGCGGACAAGCCGTGGGATGTGCTCTACATCCCGATCGACCCCGCCGACATCGGCAGAAGCTACAAGGCGATCATCCGGATCAATTCCCAGTCCGGCAAAGGGGGAGTCGCTTATATCCTGGAAAAAGAATTTGGCTACCAGCTCCCGAAGCCGATGCAGAAGGAAATCGGGCGGATCATCAACGGGATCTCGGACAAAAAAGGGGCCGAGCTCACCCCGCAGGAAATCCACGATGCCTTCGTCCAGACATACATCGCCCGGGACACGCCGGTTGGGTTGGTGGAATTCTGCACCATCGAGCGATCGAGCACGGTCACCTGCGAAGCCCGCATCTTCCACGACGGGAGCGAACTCGTTCTCAAGGGCGCCGGCAACGGACCGATTGACGCCTTTGTGGATGCGCTGCGGAGCACCGGACTTCCGCGCTTTGACGTGCTCAGCTACTCCGAGCACTCCCTCGGCGCGGGCGCGGGCGCCTGTGCAGTCAGCTACATGCAGATCAAAATGCCCACCGGCAGAACGTTTTATGGGGTCGGCAGCGATACCAACATCGAGCTCGCATCAATCAAGGCCATCGTCAGCGCGCTGAATCGCGCCATGACTTTCGCCTCCGCAGCCTGAGCCGGCGCCCGATCATGGCCAAAGCGGAAATCGAATTTGAGTACCCGCTCGAGGATGCCTCCGCCCGGCATGTGTATGTGGCGCACAACGGCGGGCGGTATCGCTTCTTCTCTCGCGCCAGGCGCTACGACCATTGGGAGCCGGTGAAGGAGCCGCCGCTCCAGGACTGGCTGGAACTGCTGGATTGCGTGCGGCGGCGGATCGCCCGCGGAAAGCTCATGCTGGCGGAGGAAAAACGCGTCTTGCAGTGCATCCAAACCCGTTTTCCGGAATACAAGACCATTTCTCCATCGAAAACCGGTTGAATCGACGGAGACCTGCGGCGGGGCGCCGAACTCGCTGAGAGAGCCCCGTCCTGACCATGCGCCTGCATTACATCATTTCCTTCATTTTTTATTGAAATTTTAAAAAACCGGGGTAAACCGTGGGGAATCAGATGAATTCCTTATTGGAAAAACCGAAGCGTTTGTCAGAGCTGGACATCGAGGCGATCGAGATGTTCATCAGCTTTTTGAAGCTGCTCGGGCTGCCGAAGTCGGTGGGTGAGATTTACGGTTTGCTGTTTGTTGCGACGCAGCCCCTTTCGATGGATGACCTGATCGAGCGGTTGCAGATCAGCATGGGAGCGGCAAGCCAGGGGCTGAAGCTTCTCCGCTCGGTGGGAGCGGTGAAGGCGGTGTATGTTCCCGGCGAGCGGCGGGATCATTATGTTGCGGACCTGGAACTCAGCAAATTTGCGACGTCATTCATCAAGGACGAACTGACGCCCCGCATGAAGCGGGCATTGCAGCGGGTCGAACGCATGGAAAGTCTCGCAATGGAGATGGATGAAAAAGAGCGCAAGGTCGCCTTTCAGAGAATCGAACGGCTGAAACATTGGATGGAACGCGGACAAAAGATGATGCCCTGGATCTTGAAGTTTCTGGTAAGTTAGCGCGCCGGTCCGGCGCAACCCTGTGGAAGACAGGAAAAAAAGCAAAAATCTGCATGGACCAGCGGAAACGCCCGCTGATGACCAAAGGCGGCAGCTTGCCCGCCTGCGGCGGGAATGCGGAATGCGCCTGCAAAATGCCTCAGCCTTCAGTTTTCCCGTTTCGTCTTTGCCCCTCTGAACCTCTGAAAACTGAATCACTGAACACTCTTTCGCTTCCCGCTATCTCATTTCCGCTTTCCGATTTTCTTTCCTTCCCATGCCCGCCCACCTTCGAAAAGCGGAAGAACTTCAGAATGAGCTGATCCGGAAAATGTCCCCGGCCCGGCGGCTCGAAACGGCTTTGTCTCTTTATAGAACTGCTTGGGATATCAAAAAGAGCGGCCTGAGATCCATGCACCCGGATTGGACGGAGGCCGCATTGGAATCCCGGACGCGAAGAATTTTTGTGACAGGCCATGCAGGAGATTAATCTCATTCTCGGGAAACTCGAAGAGTCCCGGATCCCCTACTGCATCGTCGGAGGGCTTGCAGCGATTGCCTACGGTCGTCCTCGGCTGACGCTGGATGCTGATCTTGTGATCGCCCTCGCTCCGCATCACCTGCAATCCCTGATGCGGGCATTCCCAATCGAGGATTTCTATATTCCGCCGGAAGAAGTGCTTTTGGCGGAAATCCAGAGGGAATCACGGGGACACTTCAATATCATCCACCAGCACAGCGCCTTGAGGGCCGACTGCTACCTGCCTGGCAAGAGTCCCCTCGCGCGTTGGGAACTGGAGAACCGGCGACGCATGTCCGGACCGTTCGGCGACGCATGGTTTGCGCCTCCGGAATCCGTGATCGTCAACAAGCTGTTGTTTTTCCGGGAAGGCCAATCACAGAAACACCTCGATGACATCCGGGCGATGATGGACGCGCGCTGCATCGCCGATGACACGGAACTTTTCCACTGGATCGCCCGCCTCGGCCTTGAGCAGGAATGGAGCCTTGTCTCCATCCCTTGACAAAAACCAGCCATGAGACTCCCTCCATCGACCGTGGCCCGTATCAAAAAAACCGTGCAGTCATTGGAGACTGACTCCGAATTGCTCCTCTTTGGATCTCGCACGAATGATGCGGCAAAAGGCGGCGACATCGACCTGCTTCTCCTCACCGAAGAAAAACTCCCGCTGCCACTCATCAGCAGAATGAGGAGGATGATTCTCAATGATATTGGCGAGCAGAAAATTGACATCGTGAACTTCGCGAAATCAAGCAACCATCCGTTCAAAGAAATCGCACTTGAAACAGCAATCAGATTATGAATGCGCAAAACATCCAACGCTTGCTGGAAAGCAATCGGGAACTCCTGAAGCACTCCCTGCCGTCCTTTGAAAAATCTCTGGCAAAAAGCCGCCGAATAACTCTTTCTGCGAATCTCACTTTCGAAGAAGAGGAATGCTTTGACTCGCTGACTTCCAAGTTCTCAAGAATATCAGACATTTACACTCAAAAGGTTCTCAAATCCGTGACATTCCTGCTCAGGGAGGAGGCAAGCACATTTATCGACCGCATGAACCTGTGTGAAAAGCTGGATGTCATCCAATCCGCCGAGGATATGATTTCGATACGTGATTTGAGAAACCTCATCGCACATGAATATTTGACTGAAAATCTGGTGGAAGTTTACCAGGAGACGCTGATCCTCTCCGAAAAACTCTTGAGAGCGATATCCCAGACGGATCGGTTTATTGATCGACAGGCAGCGGGAAAATAGAAATGGGAAATCTATAAGTGGCTCCGCCTCGAGTGCCAGCCAAGAACGAAGAACAAGGAACAACGAACGCGCCTGCGGCATTCCCCCTCGCCCATTTCCAATTTTCCCACCGTTCCCCTGCTGTATTTCTCATTTTCAACTTTCCCAATTTCTAATTTTCTTCTCTCTCCCCCTGCCAACTGTCGGCTTTCCGCTTTCTCATTTCCCATTTCTAATTTTCTTCCATGTCCCACGTTTTAGTCACCGGAGCCGCAGGATTTTTAGGCCGCCACATCGTGCGCGAGATGCTTCGCGGCGGGTGGGAGGTGCTGGGCCGGGCTCTCCCCTCTTGGGTGAAAGCGGAGAACAGCGGAGGATCCGCAACCAATGGCGGAGCTCTACTGTGGGCTGAAAACAAGCAAAACTGAAATTCATGGCGCGAACAAAAATCTGCAAATATCCCGATTTTCAAACCCCGTTGGAAGCACTCCAATGGTGTTGGTCAAACTTCGGGAAACGCGCGTCCATCGGAACAAGCCTGCAAGGAGCCGGACTGGTTATTTTGCACATGGCCTACACCAACGGCATGCCTTTCCCTGTGTTCACGATCGACACCGGTGTGCTTTTCAAAGAAACGCTCGATCTCAAGAAAAAGATTGAGGGATTCCTGTCTCTTCAAATTGAATCACTTGTCCCGGAATTCGGTCTTGCTGAGCAAGAACAGATGCACGGGGAGAAATTGTGGCTTCGCGATCCCGATCTTTGCTGCCACATGAGAAAAGTGTTGCCGCTTCAGCGGAAACTCGAGACCTTGGATGTTTGGATCACGGGCGTGCGGCGCGATCAATCCAAAGAGCGCAGCAAGACCGGTCTCGTTGAGGCCTTTCAAAGGACGACTTCCACCAGCGTGCAGGAAATTCTCAAAGTGAGCCCGATGGCCGAATGGTCCCGGGCTCGTGTGGATGCCTACCTGCGGGAGCACAAGATCCCCACAAACGCTCTTCTCGAACAGGGCTACCGCTCGATCGGCTGCATGCCCTGCACTTCCCCGGTCGCCCCCGGCGCGGACGAGCGTGATGGACGGTGGCAGGGTTTTGAGAAAAAGGAATGCGGGATTCACACCTTCTTCAAGAATCCGGTCCCAACTTCGGAGAGTTAGCCGCATACGACAGAAAAACTGTCTCGCTGACAGTCTTCGATTGAGATCTCCACTTTCCGATTTCCGATTTTCCGCCAGCTGCCAACTGAACACTGACGACTGCCAACTTTCTTCCTTTCTTCTTTCTGATTTCTAATTTCCCAATTTCTAATTTTCTTCCCTTCCCATGCCCGACCCCAAACCAGAAATCTTCATATCTCCGCGTTCAAAAATGCAGCTGCTCCCCTGGAAGGAACTATGGGACTATCGCTCGCTCATCGGATTGTTCGTCCGCCGCGATTTTGTCAGCAGCTATAAGCAGACGATCCTCGGCCCGCTCTGGTTTGTCATTCCGCCGCTGATTCAAACGGTTGTCTTCACTGTGATTTTCGGACGCATCGCCAAAATAGACACAGGCAGCGCCCCTCAGTCGTTGTTTTTCATGAGCGGGGTTTTGGTATGGACATTTTTTTCTTCGACCCTGATACGCGCGGCGGGAACATTCACTGGGAATGCCGGGCTGTTTCAAAAAGTTTATTTCCCGCGTCTCAGCGTGACAATCGCGGGAATCATCAACAACTTTCTGAGCTTTGCGATCCAGTTTGTCCTCTTTGTCGGCATCTACATTTACTACGGAGAGAGCTTTAAAACAGTCAATCCCACTTTCACGATCCTGCTTGCTCCCCTCGTGATCGCGCAGCTTGCCCTGCTTGGTCTGGGAGCCGGATGCCTGATCACCTCGCTGACAACACGCTACAGGGACTTTGCCCTGATGCTTGGCTTTGGCATCCAGCTCTGGATGTATGGAAGCTGCATCGTTTATCCTCTCTCTGCCGTTCCTTCCGGATGGCAATGGCTTGCCCTCTTGAACCCGGTTGTTCCTGTCATCGAAACATTCCGTTTCGCATTCTTTGGCAACTCCGCCATCACACTGGCACAGATTCTTGTCGGGTGGGCGATGACGCTCGTTATTCTCGTAGCCGGGCTCCTTGCCTTCCATTCCGCTGAAAGCAACTTTGTGGATACGGTCTAGCGGAAAATCGGAAATGAGAAATCGGAAATTGGAAATAGATAAATGGCTTCGCGTTTGACTGAGGAGTTTCGCGACCGCACGAAACGCTTTGCGGCAATGGTTATCCGGCTCTATACGACTTTGCCACGGGATAGAGAGGAAGTCAGGGTTTGTGGCAAGCAGATGATGCGTGCCGGCACAAGCGTCGCGGCTCATGCAAGGGAGGCATCGAGGGCCCGGTCAGATGAGGAATTTATATCGAAAATCGGAGGTGCGCTGCAAGAGGCCGACGAAGCTCAGCTCTGGCTCGAATTGTTAAGAGAAGAGTGCTCCGTGCCTGTTGCGCTGACTCGCCCGCTGGAAACCGAGGCCTCCGAGCTCATCGCCATAATGACAACCATGATCAACCGAACAAAAGTAAAGAAATAGCGCGCCTTCCCGCACTTCATTTCTCATTTCAGATTTCCCAATTTCTAATTTTCTCCAACTTCCCCTGCCTTATTTTCAATTTCTGATTTTTGGATTTCTAATTTTCTCCCATGTCCACCGTCATCTCCACTGAAGGACTTTCCAAGCGCTACCGTCTCGGGGAGCTCAACCGCCGGTACCTTTTCCGGGACATCAACAGTTTTTTTGCCCGATGTCTCGGCCAACCGGATCCCAACGCGGAAGTGGATGCGCGTGTCACCCATACACGCGAGGGAATTATCTGGGCACTCAAGGACGTGGATATGGAGGTCAAAGATGGCGATGTCGTGGGGATTATCGGCCGGAACGGATCAGGCAAATCCACCCTGCTGAAAATTTTGTCCAGGATCACTTCGCCCACCGAAGGCACAGCAAGAATCAAAGGCCGGGTGGCCAGTTTGCTGGAAGTCGGGACGGGCTTCCATCAGGAGCTGACCGGACGTGACAACGTGTATTTGAACGGGTCGATTCTTGGCATGCCGAAAGAAATGATTCGAGCGAAATTCGACGAGATCGTGGCCTTCTCCGGAGTTGAAGAATACATTGACACGCCCGTTAAACGGTATTCCAGCGGGATGAGCGTGCGTTTGGCATTCGCCGTCGCGGCGCATCTGGAGCCTGACATCTTGATTGTGGACGAGGTGCTGGCGGTTGGAGATGCGGAATTCCAGAAAAAGTGCCTGGGAAAAATGGGAGAAGCAGTGAAGGGCGGAAGAACCATTCTTTTCGTGAGCCACAATGCAGGAGCAGTGGAAAGTTTGTGCACCAAGGGAATTGTGCTGGACAATGGGAAGGTGGCATTCACTGGAACCCAGACGGACGCTATCCAATTCTATTCGGCCAGCACGGAGAGACAAAACGAACCTCTCAGCAAGCGAAATGACCGGAAAGGCTCCGGCGAGGTGTATGCCGTCGGCATCAGATTGAAGGACAAAACGGGCCGCGAAGTGCATTCTCATGTTCCCGGGGAAAGTCTTATTGTGGAAATGGACTATGAAAATCCTCATGATCTGAAGTTCCCAAACATTCTGCTCGGCATCGTCATCAAGTCCCATTTTGATGTGCCCATTTTCACAATCAGCAATTACGTTACAGGGGATTCCGTGGGGAGAAATCTTCGCACATCGGGGAAATTTCTTTGCGAAATCAAAGACTTGGCCTTGATGCCCGGATTATACCATCTCGATTATTACATCAAGACGCAGCCCAAGGGCGCCAAATCCCTCGACGAAGTGAACGGGGCCGTGCATTTTACAGTAATGGAGACAAACTACTACCGGAGCGGCAGGATGCCAGGTAATGGAATAATGCTGGCTCCCACCAAGTGGGAAATCGCATAAGACGGTTTCTCAAAAACACACCGCAAAGAATTCTCGCCTTGCTGCCCATTTTTCTCCCCGCTCTTTCATTATGAATACCATCCACACGCCTGATTACAGGTTACTCAAAGACAAGACCATCCTGATTACCGGAGGAACGGGATCATTCGGCAGGCAGTATGTCCGCACCATTTTGCAGCATTCTGAGCCCCGTAAAATCATCGTCTATTCCAGAGACGAGTTCAAACAGTCGCAAATGGCGCAGGAGTTCGATGGAAATTGCATGCGCTATTTCATCGGTGATGTACGGGACAAGGATCGGATAACGCAAGTCATGAAGGGGGTGGATTATGTCATCCATGCCGCGGCAATCAAGCATGTGCCAATCGCCGAGTATAATCCCATGGAATGCATCAAGACAAATATCCATGGTGCGGAGAATGTGATCCATGCCGCAATTGAGTGCAATGTGGAAAAAGTCATCGCCCTATCGACCGACAAAGCGGCCAACCCGATCAACCTTTATGGGGCCACCAAGCTGGCTTCCGACAAACTCTTTGTTGCCGCCAATAACATGACAGGAGCACAACGTTGTCGTTTTGCCGTTGTGCGCTATGGAAATGTGGTCGGCTCGCGCGGTTCGGTGGTGCCGCTTTTTCAAAAGCTCATCCAGGAGGGCGCTGCCGCTTTGCCCATCACCGATGAACGCATGACGCGTTTCTGGATCACCCTTCAGCAAGGCGTAAATTTTGTGCTGAAAAACTTCGAGCGCATGCGGGGCGGGGAGATTTTTGTCCCAAAAATTCCCTCGGTGCGCATCACGGACCTCGCCGCCGCCATGGCACCCGCCCTTCCCAGAAAAAATATTGGCATCCGCCCCGGTGAAAAAATTCATGAAATCATGTGCCCGGCGGATGATTCTCATCTGACGCTCGAATTTGAGGACCATTTTGCAATCCGTCCGTCCATTATTTTTAGCGAACGGAACAACAGCTACAGCCCGAATAAGATCGGCGAGGAAGGGAAGCCAGTGGAGCAGGGATTCGAATATAACTCAGGATGCAATTCGCATTTTCTCAGTGTGGCTGAAATTAGAAAATGCAATCAACTGGCAGGAGTGGAATGATTTCCTACGGGAGGCAGAACATTTCGGAAGCCGACATTGCTGCTGTCGGGCGTGTGCTGCGCTCCGATTTTCTGACACAGGGTCCCGAGGTGCCTCTCTTTGAGGAGTCTGTTGCCAATTCCTGCGGGTCACAGCACGCGGTTGCAACCTCGAGCGCCACTGCAGCCCTGCATGTGGCCTGCCAGGCCATGGGACTCGGGCCCGGGGACACGCTCTGGACATCACCCATCACATTCGTGGCATCGGCAAATTGCGCCCGTTATTGCGGGGCATCGGTTGATTTTGTTGATGTCGATCCTTCGACACACAACATGTCCGTGCAGGCTCTGGCAAACAAACTTGCTTCCGCCGAAAAAGCCGGACGCCTGCCTAATATCGTGGTGCCGGTTCATTTATCCGGCCTGCCTTGTGATATGCGGGAAATCCGGTCTCTTGCTGATCGCTACGGATTCTCTGTTCTGGAAGATGCCTCCCACGCCTTGGGGGCAACTTATGATAATCATCCGATTGGGTCCTGCCTCTTTTCGCACGCCGCTGTTTTTAGTTTTCATGCGGTAAAAATGATCACGACCGGCGAAGGAGGCATGGCATTGACCAATGATCCGGTTCTTGCTGCGAAAATGCGCCGCCTTCGAACGCATGGGATTACAAAGAGCCCCTCTGAAATGACGAGTCCGCCCCACGGCCCCTGGTATTATGAACAAATTGAACTGGGGAGTCACTATCGCCTCACCGAACTTCAGGCCGCTCTCGGCAGGAGTCAGATGCAGCGGCTGGATGAGTTTCTGTGCAGACGACGAGCTCTGGCTGAGCGGTATGACCAACTGCTCGACGGGTTTCCATTGAGCAGGCCCCCGCGCCTTCCCGACCGGGAATCCAGTTGGCACCTGTACATTGTGGACATTGACTTTGCCAAGCTCCAGCTTTCCCAAAAAGAGAGTTATGAGAAAATGCACGCACAAGGGGTTGCGGTGCAATTGCATTACATTCCGGTCCACTTGCAACCCGATTTCGCGCAGTTTGGATTTCGACGGGGTGATTACCCCGAAGCGGAAGCCTATTATCAGCAGGCGATGAGTCTTCCGCTTCATTGCCAACTCACGAATGAAGAGCAGGATTCCGTGTGTGACGCTCTTCGAAATACGTTGACTTGAGCGGCTCGTTATTTTTTTCAGACCATCTCCGTTCCGAATCTTCCCCATGCTCGCCAGAAATCTTTGCATTATTCCCGCCCGTGGCGGAAGTAAGCGCGTGCCCGGAAAAAATATCCGGTGTTTTCATGGGAGCCCGATCATTTCGTATCCCATCACTGCCGCACTGGAATCGGGCTTGTTTGAGGAGGTGATGGTTTCCACAGACAGTGAAGAGGTCGCCGCTGTTGCCAGAAATCATGGCGCGGCAGTTCCTTTCATGCGGTCTGCGGCGAATTCCACGGATACGGCGGCCACAGCCGATGTCTGGCGCGAGGTGATTTCCGAATACGAAAACCGGGGACAAATTTTCGACAAAGTTTTATCGATTTATCCCACAGCGGCTTTTGTCACAGCCGGGCACCTCAAAGCGGCTGTCAAACTTCTTGATTTGAGGCCCGATCTTGATGGGATCCTCCCCCTTTTGGAGTTTGATCCCCCGATCCAGCGCGGTCTGCGACTGAGGGAAGGCATTGTAGAATCCCTCTCGCCGGAGCACAACACGAGCCGCACACAGGATCTGGAACCCTGCTTCTACGATGCCGGTCAATACTATCTTTTCCGTGTTCATGCCTTGAAACAATTCCGTTCTCTCCGGGAAGCCAAGCGTGGCGCCGTGGTTCTATCTCCCTTCGATGCACAGGATATCGATACCGAGGATGGCTGGCGCCTCGCGGAATTGAAATATCGAATGAAATTGGAATCTCAAAAATCATGAAGGCCTCTTTTGACCGGCCGGTTGTCTTGGTCACTGCGGTCGGCGCGCCTCCGGGGCTGAACGCGCTCAGGACCCTGGTGGAATCTCAGCGATACCAGATCGTTGCCTGCGACGCTGAAGCCAGCTCGCCCGGGCTGTATCAGTTTGGTGTTCCCCATGAGGTTGTTCCTCTTGCTGTAGCGGAACCCTGGAAGTATTTGAGTGCGCTTCAAGGCGTGATCCTTAAGCACGGGGTGCAGTTCGTTCTGCCCTGTATTGAGGGGGAGGTTGAGCTCCTGGCGGGGAGGCATGGCGACATTGAGGTTTCGGGTGCGAGGGTTTTGTTGCCAGACCTGGGAACGGTTGCGAGCGCCACAGATAAATATCGGGCGACCCAGGCCGCCCTGAAGTGCGGCCTGCCTTGCCCGGCCACAATTCTCATCGCCCGAGTGGAAACGCTTGATCAAAGGCTCGCGGCGGTAAAGAACTTTCTGTCGAACTGTCAGCCTCCATGGATTATCAAGCCGGTTCAGGGTCATGGCATGAAGAACGTGGAAACGATTCTTTCTGTGGATGCCGCTATGGAATATGTGAAGACCGTGGAGCATGACGTCCTGCTCCAGGAAAAAATTCCCGGCCCTGTCGGGAGCATGCATCTTGTCGGGCTGATTTATGATTCCGAAGGCCGGGTGGCGAGGAGGTTTTCCTCGCGAAGCATCCGCACGCTTTACCCCGGTGGCGGGCCTGCCACGGGAGGGGTTTCCCTCGTCAATGAAGCCCTGATCGAAAACACCGGGACGCTCATCAATTCGATCGGAACCTGGCGCGGACCCGTAAACGTCGAGTGGATGCTTGATCCCCGGGACGGGCAGTTCAAGTTCATCGAAATCAACCCCAGACTTTGGGGATACGGATATCTTGCTGTGGGAGCAGGAACCAATTTCCCGGTGACAACCGTCGAGCTCGGTCTGGGCCATGAGGTGGGATCCGATCCCGGGTTCCGCCCCGGAGTCACCATGCTCCGCACGACGACGGATCTGATTTTCGAGGAATGTCCGTTTGAGCTGCAGCACTGACATCTATTGTTTTGCGGATTCCGGCACCCGTGTCGGAAGCGGTCACATTTTCCGCACCCATCCCGTTCTGCAGGCGCTCCTGCAGGCAGACGTCACGGCGTGCATGATGACACCGTTGCGAATGCGAAAGATCTCCGGGATGCAGCTCTCGCACGCGCTCCCAGCCAATGCGAAAGTTTTTTCAAGAACAATCCTTGAGGAGTGCCCTTGCGCGATTGCGCTCGACAGCTATCGCCAGCTAAAGCTTCTCATCGCTTCTGCCAGACAGAATCCGGTGCTGCTGTTCGACGACCGCTATGCGCCTCCTCCCGGAGCCTCCCTGATTGTCAATGCCTCACCGTCCGCAACCCGCGGGCGATACCCCAACTGCCCGGGCGCGCTTCTCGGCCCAAAGTATGCCAGCCTCCATGGTGCGTTTGCAGCAACTCGCGCACGCATGCGCATCCGGGAAAAAACCGGGCGGATTTTCGTCGCGCTAGGAGGGAATGATACCGGGGGGAACCTTGCCTCCGTGGTGAGGTTGCTATTGAAAGCTGTTCCTGGCACCGAACTGATCGTTTGTGGCGCGCCCGGATCTGTTGTTCCTGCCAGTTCCAGGGTGGTCAGAAGAGAGTGGCTGAATCAAGCCGAAGTCGCGGAAGCAATGGCCTCGAGCGATCTTGCCGTTCTTGCAGGCGGTCAGATGCTCGTTCAGGCTGCCTGTCTCGGGCTGCCTGCGGTGGCGATCCCTCAATCCTCTTATCAGGCTCTTCATGCGGCCGACTGGAAAAATCTTGGTTCAGTCATCGTGGCGGATACTCCGGCAGATGCCGCCGAGGCTGCCTGCCGGATTTCCCTGACCGACCGCGCCCGCATGTCCGCTGCCGGGCGAAAAGTGGTTGATGGAAAAGGAGCGACGCGCATTGCAAGGAGTCTCATTTCATTAAGGCATGGCATCCGTAAATAACGTTTCGATCCACTGGGTCCGCACCCCGCTTTTTGAACCGTATCAGCTATCCTACGGCCCCGTGGAGTTCCTGAACTCCATCTTCTGTCGGGCGGAGCTCGATGACGGCCGGGCTGGCTGGGGAGAGAGCACGCCTTTGCCGGGATATTGTCCTTCCACGGCGGATGATGTGTGGGCGACCATGGAGCGCGCTTGCGAGGATTCCTTGGGAAAAGAGGCGGCAGGCATTTTTTCCAGCGCGCCGGAGGGCGATGGATTTTTGACGACCGCACTTCACACCGCCTGTGAGGAAGCGGTGCTGGGCGCTCCGACTGAGACCGGTGAGGTGCCGCTCATTGGTTTGATTCAGGGAGGAACTCCCGATTCACTGATAGCCGGCTTGGAATCCGCACGAGGCAAAGGCTACGCGGAATTCAAGATGAAGGCCGGCGTGTATCCGCCGGGCCATGAGGCGGGCCTCATCCGGGAAGTCCAATCCTGTCTTCACGAGGGGGAGTGGCTTCGTCTCGATGCCAACCAAGGCTTGGATCTGAACTCCGCCAAGATTGTTTCCGGGGCCTGCGACCCCGCCCGAGTGCGATACCTCGAGCAGCCGCTGCCCGAGCTGGACTGGGAGGGGTCCGCAGCACTGGCGAAATCCTCCCCGATTCCCATTGCTCTGGATGAGGCGATCACCGGATTGGAATCTCTGGATCGGGCAGCCCGCTCACGCGCCGGCTCGTATATCAAATTGAAGTGGATGAAACAGGGAAGCTCGGCTGCGCTCAAAGAAATGGTCGAACGCGCGAGGCAGCATGGGTTTCAGGTCATCTTTGGAAATGGGGTGGCTACCGGATGGAATGGACGACAGGAGTCCGTATTTTGGCTGCGGTATCTTGCCGCAGACGGATTCGCGGGAGAGATGAACGGCTTCCTCAAAGTCCCTGGAACAGTATCGGGCTTGAGCGCACAAAATGGCCGTGCCATCGTTGCTCTGCCTCCGCCAGAAGCCCCCGGTTTTGCAACGGGAAACATCATCAAATCGAAAACGTATGGCCCCCGATCCGGTTAACCCGAAAATGGATTGTCCTGTAGCATTTCGTCAACACGCCGCTTTCAAGTTTCAGACGGAAACTGCGGCCATAAGAAAGAGAAACCATGAATAATAAACCGAAACTTTTGGGGATTGCGGCGAGTCTGAGAAACGCCCGCTGGGGTGCTGGCAATGAGGCTCTCATCGAATCACTGAAAACCCTCAAGACCGAGGATGATCTCTTTGCCTATCTCACCAAGGAATCCGAACTTTGCCTGGAGAATTTCATCGAGGCCGGACGCAGGGACGGAAAGTCGTTCCTCGAAATTTATGACAACCTGAAGAAGAGCCGGGGAGACAAGGGGCTCAGCAATTCGGAGGTGGCGCTCGCCGCCGCCCTCTGGTCGGCGATGCAACTCGGGGTCGATGTCGAACATGTCTCGCTCGCCGAGTATTTTCCTTCCAGCGGCCGCTCGAAAAACGAAGGCGATCTCAAAGAAAAGCTTGTTGCGGCAGATGGGTTGCTCGTCTCGGGCCCTGTGTATTTCGGTGACCGGGGAAGCGTTGCGGAGAGCCTCGTCGAGTTGATCCGGAGGGATCCCGGACTCCGCCGCGGTCTGGAAGGCAAGCTCTACGGCGGAATTGCCGTGGGTGCCAAAAGGAATGGCGGACAGGAAACGACGCTCATCTACCAGATGCTGGATTTCATCAATCTGGGAATGCCGGCTGTCGGCAACGACAGCGACACAACCGCGCAATACGGCGGCACGGGGCATGCGGGCGATGTGGGGACGATGCACAAGGACAAGTATGGTCTCAATACCTCGATGGGAACCGGGCGCCGAATGGCTTCCCTTTTGAAAAGGCTGCACCAAGGAGTCCAGATTCATGGCCCTCTCAAACCGCTTTTCCTTATTTTGCAGGACCGCAATGGCGAGGCGGAACAGCGCCTTCGCGCACTATTGCAGCCTCATTCCGCTGAGTTGGATGCCACGATCCTCAATGTGACCGGCAAGCGTGTCCTTCGCTGCCTCGCTTGCGATGTGTGCCCCACCCACATCGATGTGGACAAAGTTTACCGCTGTATCATTTCCAGCAGCCAAGATGACATGAAGTCCTTTCACGACCTCCTGCTCGATCACGACGCGGTGGTGCCGGTGGTCTATTCCTCGAACGACCACACCGGGATCGTCAGCAACTACCAGAACTTCGTCGAGCGGACCCGCTACCTGCGCCGTGGGGATTACATCTTCTCAAACCATGTGGTGGCACCGATCGTCTTCGAGGAACTCGGCTCGCGCGAAAACTACCATATCCGGATGATGACTTCGATGATCCGGCACCATACCGTCATGACCCGGCCGATCATTGCGCATTTGAAAGATGGAGCATGTTTGAATCAGGAGCAGGTCGCCGGAGAGTTCGCGGACTTTCTTGCGAAAACTCGTGTCTATGCGGGAGCGCGCCTCGCAGAATCGGTGGAGCGCGGCATGAACAAATATAATCCGGTTGGATATGTCCTCAGTTCCAACAAGGACGCGGAAGATGAAAAACTTGACCGCCGCAAAGCCATGGCGGCGGATAGGTCTGAACGACTTTTGCAGCAGGCTCGCGAAAGGGTGGTTCGAGAGCCTCTGGAAAACCGGATTATTCCTTGAGTCTTCTCCTCCAACCCGACAGCCAGATATCCCGGTCTGGGAACATCGCGCTCTACCCGAGTCTCTGTCCGGCGGGAGCCGGCACGGCAGCATGCGCGTGGTATGAATACACATCGCCGGATCGCCCGACGCGATCCGACCTGTGGTTTGCGCGGCAACAACCCGGCGGGGCATGGCAGAAGCCGGGTAACGTTTCGGGCGGTATCAGCTACAACAACGGGCCCTCGCTGGTGCATGATCCCAACAGGGGTTTCGTTGTTGCCTGGCATTCGTGGAGACCTCCAGGCAGGGAACCCTTTTCCCGGGATGGGGACAGATATAACATTTGGCTCGCGCGTTCGTTGGACGGCTGCTCGTGGACGGAACCGAAACTCCCGTTCCCTGCTTTATCGCAAACCAAATACGCCGCGCTTGCCACCTCCGGACAGACCGGCTATTTGGCGTTTTCCGAGCAAACCTCGAAGACCATCCTGGTCGCGTCCACGATGAACTTTGCGGACTGGAATCCTCCACGGTCGCTCACGGAAAAACCCTCGCGGTTTCCCAGCCTTTGTTCATTCCCGGATGGAAGATTTCTCATGGCCTTCTCAATGCCAGACGAAGAGGGATTGTGGATGTCGGAGTGCAACGGATGGGAATGGGAAGAACCGCAGCGGATTCTTGCGGAGTCAGGGCTCCGGCTTACCAAGCCGAAAATCAGCACGGATTCATCCGGTGCCGTGTGGATCGCATGTCAGACAGAAAACTGGGGATCTTTCACCCGGCGCTTCCGGATCAAGGGGGGTGCGGATATTTTGGAGATTTCGCTCGCGACCGCCGGGGGTGCGGGAAATGCGGTATGGAGCTTGAATGCGATCAATTTCTCACGGCCAGATGGCAGGGTTTTGAAACGGATTATTTTCGGGCCGACGGTTCAAGATGATCCTCCAGAGGTCGTAAGAATCGGAGCCGGCAACTGGGCGTGGGACGACTCCAGGTGCTGCGGGTTTAACGGTCCGGTTCAGGAAATCTTGAGGGAGCTCGGAACAGAGATTACACGCTCGATGGTTTATTGCGACAGCCCAAGAAAGTTCCGCGTTGCTGCGGATTCCGTTGAACTGGATGTCGAAATTATCTTTTCCTCCTGGGTGGCGGCCCGGCCTGCATTAACAATCGCCTTCAACATGGACTCATGGGAGACGGAGACTCAGCCCCCGAGTGGCGATCAGTGCTTTTTGTTCCGCTCGAAGGATGCAAAGAACTTCGACCTGGTTGCTGAGACCAGTCCAATGGAGGATCACAGTCGCCCCTCAGCAGTTTGCGAAACTGCACCGGGACGGTTCCTTGCGGCATGGACAAGTTTCGAAGGTCCGACAGTCCAGATCGTTTCAATAAACCTAACAAACCCATGATCATTGCAGAAGTCGGTTCCAACCACGATGGCAGCCTCGAACGCGCCCGCGTATATATCCGCGAGGCCAAGCGCGCAGGCGCTGATGCGGTGAAGTTTCAATTCATCCGGAAAAACCTCCTGGTTTCTCCCAAGTGCAACGCGGGGGGGCATCAGGAGGATTACCCGCCGCACGCGGCTTTCCCATTGAAGGACATGCCGGATGAATGGATCCCTGAGCTGAAATCCCTGGCCGACTCGGAAGGCATAGAATTTTTCTGCACCCCGTTTTCTCTCGCGGCCGTGGATGTTCTCGAGTCAGCAGGTGTTAAAACCTACAAAATTGCCTCGGGGGATATCACGTTTCTTCCCCTCCTTGAAAAAGTCGGAAGGACCGGAAAAAAAGTCATCCTTGCCACTGGGGCAAGCCATCTGGAGGAGGTTCGCACGGCGCTCGCGACGCTCAACGCTGCAGGCTGCAAGGATGTCGTCCTTCTTCATTGCGTCAGCAATTATCCGCCGAAGTGGGAGGAGATGAATTTGCGGGCGATCAGGACCCTTGCGAAGGAGTTCAATGTGCCGGTCGGAATTTCCGACCACACGCCGGGCAGTGCCATTCCTGTTGCAGCAACGGCTCTCGGGGCAACTGTTATTGAAAAGCATGTGACATTCGATCGCGCGAGTCCCGGACCAGATCATCCCTACGCGATGACATTTCCGGAATTCGAATCCATGGTTCACGACGTCAAACATGTCCGCCTCGCCATGGGCTCCGGCGAGAAATGCCCAACCAAGGCAGAAATGGAAAAGCAATTCCGAATGCGGCGCGGGATCTACGATCCGGTGACATTCCTGCCCGCAAAAGAGGGCGTTTATCTTCGCCCCCAACACCGCCCGTGAACCCACGTTCAGTAGCATTGGTTGGTTGTGGAGATATCGCTTATGGCTATGCGATCAAGCTGAAACATGAGGGCATCCACACCCACTGCGACTCGCTCTCCCTATCTTCAAAATTCCGGTTGATGGCGGCATGTGATTCGGATGAGAAAAAGGCTTTTGAATGCTCTGCATCTTACGATTTCCCCAATGTGTATCATTCTTTTGAAGATCTCATTCGCCGGGAAAAAGTTGAAGTGGTGGTCATTTGCACCCCTGATGACACGCATGCAAATCTCGCCAAGTTGGCACTTTCGATTCCAACCCTGCGCGCAATAGTCATGGAAAAACCGATTGCATTGTCGTCTGCTGATGCAGAGCAACTTATCTTAGAGGCGGGCAGCAAAAATGTGATCCTCGCCGTCAACTATTCTCGCCGGTATTCTCCTGTCATTCAGGCACTTCACGAAAAACTATCTTCGGAGTCGATTCGTTCGTTATGCGGCTACTACTCTAAAGGAGTTTTCCACAATGGCACTCATTGGTTTGACCTTGCCGATTTCCTTGGTGGAAAGGTCGTCACCACAAAGGCAAAAAACTCTATGAGAAAGCGCAGTCCCGATCCTACGCTGGATGTTTACATGGAATTCTCAAATGGGGCTACTGGCTTCCTTGCAGGATGTGACGAGCAGGAATACACGCTTTTTGAAATGGATATCCTGACCGATAAGGGGCGATATAGGCTAACAGATTCGGGACGGACCCTGCAAACATGGATTTCCGGAGACAGTTTGTCCCGCAGCGGTTTCCGAGCCCTTTTTCCTGACAAAACGGCTCCCACTTCTCTCGGCGAGTCTTTGCCGAGCCTCTGGGAGGATCTTGCGAAATGCCTTGATACGGGAGCAGTCCCGATTTCGAATTCTCAGAATGCAATCCAAGCACTGAAAGTGGCAGAGACCGCACTTCGCTCATCGGAATCTGGGAACATGGAAGCCGTCCGTTGAAGACTTTGTTTTCCATCTGCGGAGATCCGGGTGGAGCAGCCGCGATAGCCCCCGTCCTTCAAAACCTGTCTGGAATGCCAAACTTTGAAGTAAAAAACTTCTCGTATTTTTGCGCTGGCTCTGTTTTGGACAAATGCCATTTGTCTCACACCCCTTTGAACGCAGGAACCACACGCTCTGATATAGCAAAGCTTTTTGATCAATTCCAACCTTCGTTTGTTCTCTCTGGCACTTCGGTGAACGGCCAAGATCTCGAGCATGATTTTTGGGAGGAGGCAAGCGCCCGTGATATTCCCACTCTTGCTGTGCTGGATTTCTGGTCGAATTATAAAATTCGGTTTCTTTCATCGCAAACTGAAGACTGCATTCTTCCGACAAAGATTGCCGTCATGGATGATTGCGCCAGAAACGACATGATCCAGGAGGGGTTTGATTCCGCGCGACTTGTTGTCACCGGTCAACCGGCCTTGGACTGCGTCACCCCCCCCAAAAGCACCACAAGCCGTCGTTCTCTTGATCTTCCCGAAGAGGACTGGGTCGTTGCTTTTATTTCACAGACAACGATTCCTGGTATCGACGCTTCACATGCCAAGTATCCTGGCTTTTCAAAAAAGACGGTCCTTCCGATGCTGCTCAGTGCTCTTAATGCAATTCAGAGCAAACACACCCGCCGCGTAACCCTGGTGGTGCGGCCACATCCCCGGGAGGCTGAGGAGACATTTGATTGGATTGATCCCGGTGCAGTAAGTGTGAAGATTATTCGTAGTGGATCGTCGCGTGCTCTTGCTTCCGCCTGCGATCTAATTGTTGGGCTGAATTCTGTATTCTTGCTGGAATGCTGTTTGATGGGTTTTCCTGTCCTCAGTATCCAACCCGGGCTTCGAGGGATGGATCGACTTCCGACAAATCGCATGGGTTTCAGCCGGGCGATCTACGATGCCGAAAAAATTCCTGTTGCGTTCGAAAACCTTCTCGTGAATGGCATGGAACGAACTCGCATGCGCGATGCCTGCCTTGCTTGGAATTTGCCAAGAGACGCCACGCGTCGGGTTGCGGATCTTGTCGTTGGGATGGCTGTCTGACGGCGCACCATTTTTATGAGAAAACTTGCAATCAAAGGTGGGACGCCAGTTCGATCACGACCTTTCCCGCCCTATCGCACCATCGGGAGGGAGGAAAAAGAGGCCGTCATGAATGTCATGGACAGCGGCATCCTTTCGGATTTTCTTGGATCGTGGAGCTCTCAGTTCAACGGAGGCTCGCAAGTCCAGGCGTTCGAGCGCGAGTGGGCAGATTTTTTCGGCATCCGGCACGCCGTCACGGTGAACTCAAATACATCCGGCCTTTACGCCGCCCTCGGAGCCGCCGGGATCGGGCCCGGCGACGAGGTGATTGTATCCCCATACTCCATGTGTGCGTCGGCGACATGCGCCGTGGTGAACCATGCGGTTCCCGTGTTCGCCGATATCGACCCCGACACGTTTTGCATTTCGGCGGAAACGATAGAACCTCTTCTCACCCCGCGAACCAAAGCGATCGTTGTGGTGGACATCTTTGGCCGGCCGGCGGAGATGGATCCCATCATGGCTCTGGCCGACAAGCACGGGCTGTTCGTGCTCGAAGATGCCGCCCAGGCCCCGGGAGCCCGCTACAACAAAAAATTAGCCGGCACACTTGGACATGCTGGTGTATTCAGCCTCAACTATCACAAGACCATCCACACGGGCGAAGGTGGGGTTGTTGTTACCAATGATGACCGGATTGCCGACCGGGTGCGTCTTATCCGCAATCACGCCGAAGTTGTTGTCAAAGCCAAAGGGGAGACGGATCTCGTCAACATGGTGGGTTTCAATTACCGGATGACGGAGATTGAAGCGGCCATTGGCCGGGAACAGCTGAAAAAGCTATCACGCTTAGTCATGGGGAGGCAGAGAGCCGCCGCATTATTGAAAAGCCGTTTGAACGGGATGCCCGGTCTTATTACTCCCGAAAATGCTGCACATATCGAGCCGGGATGGTATTGCTTCGCCATGCGTTATGTCCAAGGAGAAAACCGGCCGCCTAGAAGTGCGGTTGTTGATGCAATCCGAGCAGAAGGAATAGGCGTTTCGTCAGGTTATGTCGAACCAATCTACCTTAATCCGATGTATCAGAAGAAAATTGCGTTCGGAAAAAAGGGATTTCCATTTCGAGGTGTGCATTACGGCGGAAATGTCGATTATTCACGAGGAAGCTGCCCTGTGGCCGAGCGGATGCATTTCGAGGAAGTTCTTGTCGGCAACTACTGCCATGGCGGTTTGGAGCAGTCTGATCTCGAGGACATTTGCAGCGGATACGAAAAAGTCTTTAGCCAGTTGGAAAAACTATGAAAACCACGAAAAACAAACCATGTGAGTTTCTAGAAGGAAATCAAATCTTTCTGCGCCCACTCACCGAAAGCGACGTCGATGGTGAATACGGAAACTGGCTGAATGATCCCGAGGTATGCGCGCAGAACTCTCATGCGGTTTTTCCACTTTGCCGGGATAATCTGATCGAATACGTTCGCCGAGTCAGAAATTCACAATCAGAAGTTGTTCTTGCGATCATTGCGAAGATCGACAATCGACACATCGGAAATGTTGCGCTTCAGAATATCCACTGGATCAACCGTTCCGCAGAGTTTGCGATGTTACTAGGGGCTAAAGACTGTTGGGGGCAAGGCTACGGGACGCAGGCCGCGGCTATAATGGTTCAGCATGGTTTCAATGCGCTTGGACTCCGGCGAATCACATTCGGAACATTTGAAGCAAATCTCGCAGTGAGAAATATCGCTGCCAAACTTGGTTTCGTTGAGGAGGGTCTCCGCAGAAAAGCCGTATTCAAAAACGGCATCTATGTTGACGTTGTCGAATTCGGCTTGCTGAAAGATGAGTTCAAAAATATTAAGCATGCTTAACCGAATCAAAGCGTTTCTTCAAAAGCAGTCGGTCAATATTATAGCACTCAGGTTTATTATACATAACTTTCGTGTTTGGAAAAAATTCAGACCTTTTGCAGACTGCAAATCCGAAGTCCTTTTCGAGCAGAACGGAATCTGCTCCAGTATTGTCGCAACGAGTTATTTGGCGAATGTGCTTGCCGAACGTCACCAATCAAAGTTGGTCGCGTACAGCTTTTCCCTGGCGGGAACCAACAATTGGCTGAACGAGCTGTATGCGTCCTTCAATTTCAAAACTTTTCTCAATGTCTCGCTGAACGCGGATCAGATTGCCCGCGCAGAGATGATATTTGAGAAATTGTATCCGACATTGAAGGATCTCCATCAAATAGAGCGCATATCCATAGACGGAGTTTGGATCGGAGATCTCGTCTATGACGAATATCTCAGGCAATATAATGTCCCCACGATCAATATTACCGATCCCAGATTTATTGATTCGCTAAAAATATCGCTGGGACATTATATCTTTTGGAAAGATTACTTTGATGAGCATGAGGTAAAAGCTGTCGGGCTGAGCCACTGCGTTTACAAGCTGGCCATCCCACTAAGGCTGGCAGTCAACCGCAGCATTCCAGTTTACCAGATCAACGCCACCCATATTTATCATCTTAATAAAAACAATCTTTTTGCATATACTGATTTCATCTCCTATCCCAAAATATTTTCAAGCCTGCCCACGGAAGTGCGGGATGCAGGAATACTGGATGCCCGGAATAGAATTTTCCGACGCTTTGACGGGGAGGTTGGCGTAGATATGAAATACTCGACGAAATCAGCATATGCCGGAAAGAAAGCACATCCGGTATTAAGAAAGTCGGATCGGATTAAAATTCTTATTGCCCCCCATAGTTTTTCTGATTCACCGCACTCCTATGGGCTCAATCTTTTTCCGGACTTTTACGTCTGGATGGACTTTCTTGGAAAAATGTCAGAAGCAACTGATTACGATTGGTATATAAAGACACATCCCGATTGTTTATCCGAAGATCTGCGCATTATTGATCAGTTCGTTAAAAAATATCCCCAACTTACCCTGCTGCCCTCGGACACCTCGCACCATCAAATCATCGAGGAAGGCATCAGCTTCGCGCTGACGATCTACGGAACCATCGGTTTTGAGTATGCCGCGCTGGGGGTACCCGTGATAAATGGCTCCTCTGGCAATCCCCATGTCGCCTACGGCTTCAACATCCACCCGAAGAGCCTGGATGAATATCAAAATCTCCTGAGAAATCTTGCTGCGATCCGTCTGGACATCAACGTGCATGAGGTTTTCGAGTATTACTTTATGAGCAAAATATTCACCACGGAGAACTGGCTCTTCAAGGACTACCGGAGAACCAATCATCTGGTTGGGAACCATCCCATGTCCCCGGTGTGGTTTTCGGCCTGGCTGGGCGAGTGGAGCAGAACCCGGCACAGGGAAAGCATCGTTGCGCTGGGGGCTTTTGTCGAATCTGGTGAATTCCGCCTGAGGCGTGCGGAGCCGAAGGAGGCCCCAATTATTGTATGAAGAGCAAATATGATGAGTCTGTCAGTCGATGTCTAACGGTTGTTCTTGCCGTCAAGAACAGGCCGAATCATACCCTGCGATGGCTGGAGTATGCGGAGCGGGTGAATTTTCCGTTCCGGGTTTTGATTGCCGATGGAAGCGGGGAAGGGAAGCTGGAAAAGCGCATCCAGAGAGTGGCGGCGACCGGCCGAGTCCGTATAACCTATCGCAGATTTCCCTACGATGCGACGTTCGTCCGATTTTATGGAAAGATGGTTTCGGCGCTCGGCTGTTGTGAGACCCCGTATTGTGCGCTAGTGGAGAATGATACGCTGCCGGTTCCGCAGGGGCTTTACTTGTCTCTGAAGTTTCTGATCAAGCATTCCGAATATAGCACGTGCCGTGGGCAATACGTCGATTTTCGTCTGGAGTCCGGGAGGGAAGATCCGCTCCCCCTGCAGGGGCAGAAAATCTACGTTCAAAATGCGTATTTCAACAGGCAGCACTCCATCTGGAAATCGTTCGAGCAGGCGGAGCCGCTGGATCGGCTGAAGGAATGGTCCAGAGCGATGTGTATTATGTATAACAACGTCCACCGGGCAGGCACTTTGTCCGAAGGTTTCCAGTTTTTGAAGAGGAACAAGGTTTCCGACATTATCATGTGCGACATCATTTTCTCACTGATGGCCCTGTCGGTCGGGAAGAGCAAGATTCTGGATGAACCATACATGTTGTCGCAGCAGAACTCCCCGGATGGGGTTTCCGTTGCGTCCCGAAGAAAGGCGAACATTTTTGAAAGAATGTTCACTCCGGACTGGACGCGAAATGTTGCACGGTTGGCCCATTTCGTTGCGGAGAGGCTGCCTTCGGGTGATGCTGCGACTCGTCGGGGCGCGGAACAGGAAGTGCTTTCGTGCCTGATCCGGCATTATGCCGACCGTGTTCACAGCCATCTTCATAAGCATTTTGTGGAGGAACAGAAAGAGAAGGCATCTGGGATCACCGAGGGAGATTATGTGTTCAGGCTCTCGGGCAAACAAAGGGGATTTCGTTCGAGATGGAAAGACCAGTTCAGGTTCTTGTTGGGAGAACGGCATGCCTGACCAAGACTGCCCATCCAGCCCGACAAGAGCTGCTACAGTGAGTCCATTGATTACAGTCGGTCTCATCACGTATAACCGGATGGACATGTTACGGGAGGCGGTGCATTCCGTTTTAAACCAGACACACTCCGGCTTCCATTTGATCATCGGCAATGATTGCCCGGATATTCCAGTCACGCTTGAGAATCTAGGATGTCTGGGTGAGACGCGGGTGACCATTCTCAATCGGGAGAAAAACCTCGGAGAAATCGCCAACATGAATGATCTCCTTCAGCGGGCGGAGAGCCCGTGGTTTACCTGGCTGGCGGACGATGATCTGTTTCACCCGGAGTGCTTCCGGGAATTATTGCGGGTGATCGATGAAGGAGGCGAAGGAATTTCGGCGGCGTATTCAAACTACACATCGTCTGCGGCGCCAACAAACATTTTTCATCTTCCTTTGCAAAACCGCCGCGCTCAACTTTGCCAATCCAGGCGTTTTATTCGAGCCTATGCGGCTAGAAAATATCCGCTCGTCGGCTGTTTTGGTTTGATGAAAACCGAAGTCCTGAAGCGCGCGGGGGGGATTCTGCAACTTGGCAATTCTTTCAGCCCGTACTGTGACACGCTGCTTCCGATTCTCATGGCGGAACATGGGGATATTTGTTGGGTGGATCTGCCTCTGGTGTTTCTGAGAACGCACAAGCTCTCGCGGTCCGTTTCCAGCAGCGACTTTGAGGGATATACGACGGCGGAAACCGACTTCATTCGCGAACTACGAAGGGTTTGTGGCTCCACGCGGATCAACATGAGTCCGGAAGAATGCGTGAAACATATGATTTTTTGGTTTATATACAATGAGTGGGGAGTTCTTTTGCGCAACCCTCGGTTGAATAGGTTTTCAGTTGTCCGGATATTTGTTCTGTATCAATTCCGGGTTAATTTTCCGCGGCTGGCGCCCAAATACTGGTTGCCGTGTTTGATCTATACACTTCGCGTTATGCATAGAAGAAGCATATTCCATGTGCGCTCCTGGTGCATAAAATTTATGCGTAAAATATCTGGAGTCGTGTCCATTTTGAAAACATCAAGATCATAACCTATCCCGCACGAATGAATGTGACCCCAACCCCACTGTCAGGACTAATGATAATCGAGCCCCGCTGTTTTGGTGACAAACGGGGATTTTTTCTGGAGACATTTCAGGCTGTCCGGTATGAAGAGGCGGGAATTCCGGATCAATTTCTGCAGGACAATCAATCCCGTTCCGCCAAAGGGGTGCTGCGCGGGATGCATTTCCAGGTTAAGCGCCCGCAGGCTCAGATCGTGACCGTCCTGCGCGGGCGCATTTTTGACGCGGTCGTGGATATTCGCACCGGATCGCCGACTTTCGGCCAATGGTTTGGGATGGAGCTGAGCGATGAAGGTCCCCGGCAGGTTTACATGGCCCCGGGTTTTGCACACGGTTTCTGCGTTTTAAGCGATTGGGCGGACCTTCATTACAAGGCCAGCCGACTCTATGACCCGCACGACGAAGGAGGCCTTCGTTGGAATGATCCTGATGTCGGCGTCAAGTGGCCAAATCCAGTTCCGCAAATCACGGAGCGTGATGCGGCTTTCCCATTGCTCAACGAGCTGAGTATCAGTCAACTGCCACATCATCCGCCAGTAAAGGAGGATCATCTGTGATGAAAAGCAATTCCCCGAAAAAACCTTTTACTGTCTGGGACGGGGTTTATCACTCATTTGAGGAGGCTGCTGCTGACGCGGTCGGCGCGGGTTTCTCTGGACCAAAATGGCTTGAGCGATCAACTCATGTCTTAAACGAGTGCATTTCGGCCCTTGACCTCTCCACGCCGATTCCAGCATTTCACATGCAACGGAGCATCTTGCTTCCGATCACAGTGGCGATGATGTTGAACCGGCCCTCGAAACTCCGCATTTTGGATTTTGGAGGCGGCTTGGGAATTGGCTATCTGACTCTTGTCGAGAGCATCCCAAACCATATCGAGAAGATCGCCTACACGATTGTGGAAGTACCAAAAGTCTGCGCGGAAGGCCGAAAGCGCATTGGGAATCGAGGAGTGACATTCCTTGACTCTCTGCCGGCAACCGCGGAGTGCGATCTTCTTCATTCCGCCTCCGCAATTCAATATATTGAGGATTGGAAGGGGCTTTTGAAGAAGTTCGCAGCATTAGATCCGGACTACATGCTGCTTTCGGATGTTTTTGCAGGAAATATTGCGCCATTTGTCACATTGCAGAATTACTATGGGTCCCGCATTCCCCACCGGTTTTTTAATATCGATGAACTTCTGGGGGAATGCGACAAACTCGGCTATCAACTCATCATGAAAAGCCATGCAACTTCCCGGCGGCTCGATGCGGTGGACACGCTCCCAATGGATAACTTTCCAAAGGGAATGCGTTTGCAACAAAGCTTGCATCTGCTGCTGCGGCGATCATGCCGACCATGAATGTCTTAGCTGAATACAGCGGGAAAACTGTCGCGATCACTGGCGGCTGCGGCTACATCGGCACCGCACTTGCGGAGGCGTTGAAGGGGCAAGCGCAAAAAACTCTGTGTGTCAGCCGCCGATCACTGCGGCATCCTGGCAACAGTGATCACGAGATTGTCGAGGCCGATATTCGTACGCCATGCTGCTGGGAGAATATCGTACGGCGAGCCGATATCATTTTCCATCTGGCGGGCAATACCAGCGTGTACGCAGCGGCACATGACCCCGCGGAAAGCTTGAACTCAACCGTTTTGCCCATCAATCATCTCATCGCCGCCGCCCAGGCAACCGGGCGCAGGCCGCGCGTGGTTTTTGCATCGACCGCCACAGTCCATGGGCTCACGGATAAACTGCCGGTCTCAGAATCGGACCCCGCGAACCCGAGCACCTTCTACGATCTTCACAAGCTCTTTGCCGAAATGCAATTGGCCCTGGCAACAAAGCAAGGGATCCTCGCGAGCGTCGCATTGCGCCTTGCCAATGTTTACGGGCCGAGTTTGGGCAGCAGCGCAGCCGAAGATCGCGGGATTCTTAATAAAATCGCGCGCATGGCGCTCCAAGGAAAAAATCTGCGGATTTACGGACACGGCAATTACCTGCGTGACTACGTTTACATTGATGATGTCGTCCGGGCATTTCTCGTGGCAGGCATCACCGGAGGTGTGGAGGGGCAAAATCTTTTCGTGGCAAGCGGAGTCGGAATTGCGGTGAAGCAAGCGTTTCAGACGGTTGCCGACCAGGCCGCGAAGGTGACCGGAAGGAGGGTTCTCATCGAGCATGTGGACTGGCCGCCTGGCGCCGACCCCATCGAACATAGAAACTTTATTGCTGACATCACGGGCATCTCTGACAAGCTAAAATGGATGCCGGAAGTTGACTTGAAAAATGGCATCAGACGACTTATTGGGGCGAACAATGGAACAAACTAAAACATCCGATTTATGGGTGAGCATCACCGCATCGCTCTTTTCAAAGATTGACGATGAGTTTTTATGCGCCTTTCGTGCGCCGGGTGGAGCCAACGCCCGCCTTGCGGCTTGGGATCCTTTTGACAAGTCCATGCGGTATTACAAATTTTTGCTTTTCAACACAGCACTCAAAAAAAACCGGAAATTCCACTCCACATACAGGAAACTCGGCAACACAAGCATTGGTAATCCGATTACCGTTGCTGTTGCTGGTTTGCAGGTGGATATCGACTATCTTTTCGCCGTGGAGGAATTTCTGTTTCTTGATCGGCACATGGAGATGGGCAGTTTGAAGTGCATCGTTGAAATCGGCGCTGGGTTTGGGCGCACGTGCCACACTCTTCTCAGCCAGATCCCCTCCATTACAAAATATACAATTGTTGACCTGCCTGAGGTATTAAACCTTAGCAAGGCGTATTTGGCACGCGCCATCCCTGATCTCTATTCCAAAATCGATTTTATCGAGTGCACCGACACCAAGCGCTGGCATCATCTGAAAACAGACTTGGCGATCAACATCGATTCGTTTCAGGAGATGAAACCCGAAGTCATTGATGAGTATATGGCATTTCTGATCGGTTCGAGCCAGGCGTTTTATTGTAAAAATCCAACCGCAAAGTACATGCCCCAGTCAGTCGGGTTGCCCGCTTTGGACCACGATGAACTGCTGGATGTTTTTTCACTCGGATATTGCCGGGAGATTTATGACATATTTGATGAAAAGGCATTAGCAATGGCTCGTGAGTATTATCTTAAGGCATATCTTCCTCCGTCGAATCCTCAGTCGGAAGTGTGTTGGAAACTTGCGGCGGCAGAACCCATGGAAATGTTCCCATACGTTCATCATGCCCTCTATCGCCGACTTTAATTTGTTGTCATAGCAAATGCTACCTGATATCACTGCCGTCAAGCAGATCAAACTGCCCCGCTACAGCGCGGATAACGGTGATCTGGTGGTAGTGGAAGGGCTGTGCCATGTTCCTTTTTCCATCGTTCGATTATTCACTGTTCATGCTGCCGCAGGCGCAATTCGCGGCCAGCATGCCCATCGGTTGTGCGCCCAGTTCCTCACCTGTCCCTCGGGAAGCGTCGAGGTCGTTTGCTTCGATGGCCAGCGTTACGCAAACTACCTCCTTGACCAGCCACACATCGGTCTTCTTATCCCGCCAGGTGTTTGGTCGCAGCAGAAATATTTAAATCCGGATACGGTCCTGTCCGTATTATGTGACCGGCATTACGATGAGGGCGACTACATTCGAGAAATGCACCAGTTCCAAGCATACCGCAACCAGAAAACATGAACAAACCCGACACCCACGCTGAAAAGACAATTGTTACAAAAGAGGAGTTCCTTTCCATCAATAAAAAGTCCGCGCAGGTCATGAGTGCTGACCGCGAACTCCAGGAAAAGGCCCGAGAGGTTTTCGTTTTGGGTGACCGGCATCGCTGGTTGCATCAGGGGATGTGGTTTGGCGAGCCATTCTTGAATCTTCCCCAGGACATGTTCGCGCTTCAGGAGATTGTGTGGAAAACGCGGCCGGATTTCATTATCGAAGTCGGTGTGGCATGGGGCGGCACCCTTCTTTTTGAATCCATGCTTCTTGAAATGCTGGGCGGCAGCAAAGTCATCGGCATTGACATTTTTATTCCCGCCGACCTCCGCAGGCGTCTCATGAGCCACGGGGCACTCTCCAAGCGATTGGAACTGATCTCAGGCAGCAGCACAGCGCCTGAAACCGTTGAGCAGGTGAAGGCGATTCTCGGTGGATCAACGAAGACGCTTGTTATTCTGGATTCCCTGCACACTCACGTTCATGTCCTGAAGGAGCTAAACCTTTACTCCCCATTCGTCGGAAAAAACCACTACCTGATCTGCGGCGACACCATTGTCGAGTATATGCCGCCGCACGAGGGGCGGAAGCGCCCCTGGGGGCCGGGAAATAATCCGGCCACTGCGGTCAAGGAGTTTCTATCGGGCAGCAATCGCTTTGTCATCGATGTGGATCTTGAGCAAAAACTGCTTTTCTCATGTCATCCCGGAGGCTACCTCAAAGCCATTGCATAAAAGTGAAAATTGTCATAACGGGCGCTATTGGTCACATCGGGTCGTGTGTTGTTCGCGATTTGGCCTGTCAATTTCCTGGAGCTGAGATTGTCATGGTTGATAACATGATGACGCAACGGTATTCGTCGTTGTTCCATCTTCCATCGCAGGGGATATATCGTTTTGTTGAAGCGGACGTCACTTCGTATGATTTGCGCCCTCTCATGGAAGGGGCGCATGCGGCCGTGCATTTGGCAGCCATCACCGATGCGGCCGGATCCTTTGGCAAGGCCGAGGAGCTCGAGGCGAACAACTACCAGGCGACGCTCAAGGTGGCGGAGGCCTGTGCCGATACCGGAACACGGCTGCTCGCGCTTTCGTCCACCAGCGTTTATGGCACCAATGCCAGCGTGGTCAGCGAGGACTGCTCGCCCACGGAGCTGACGCCCCAGAGCCCGTATGCCACAACCAAGCTCAAGGAGGAGGAACTGGTCATCCGTCTCCATGCCGAAAAAGGGCTCAGGGGAGTTGTTTGTCGCTTCGGAACCATCTTCGGAGTTTCCCCGGGCATGCGATTCCATACCGCGGTGAACAAATTCTGCTGGCAGGCAGCCATGGGGCAGCCGATCACCGTCTGGAGAACCGCGTATGATCAAAAGCGGCCGTATCTTGATTTGGTGGATGCCTCCCGGGCGATTGCGTTTATCATCCGAAACGACCTTTTCCACGGGAGCATATACAACGTCCTGACATTGAATGCCACGGTGCGCCAAATCGTCGATACAATCCGGGAGTTCGTCCCGCAGTTGGATGTCGCTTTTGTTGACAGCGCGATCATGAACCAGTTGTCTTATGAAGTCTCCTGCGCCCGATTTGAAGGCGAAGGATTCCGATTTATCGGCGACTTGCATCATGGAGTCGGCGAGACGATCAGCTGGCTGAGCCAGGCGAATGCAGCGGGGAGAGAACCATGAAAGAAAATCGGAAATTAGAAATCGGAAATTAGAAACCCAGGAGAAGCCACCATGAAAGAAAATCGGAAAGCAGAAATCGGGAATTAGAAACTTATGCGAACCCTCTTATGCATTTTTCATTTTCCAGTTTTTGATTTTACGGCGCAACTTCAGGATTTTGAATTTCTGATTGCCCCATTTCCAATTTTGCCTTTGCGGCTATAAAGCATAATTTAACCATTAAATACTATGAGTTCCAACCTAATCAAGTGTCGCGTTTGCGACGCAGGCATTCACCCGTTCATGACATTCGGTCCGATGCCGATCGCAAACGGATTCTTAAAAAAAGAAGAAATTGCCAACGAATACTTCTTTGAGATGGAAGTTGCTTTTTGCGAGAACTGCGGAACCTTTCAACTGGTAGAGCAACCGGATGCCAAGCGGATGTTCCATGAGAACTACGCCTTCTTCTCCAGTCTGTCCCGGCACATGCAAATCCACTTTGAGGAGTTTGCCGGCCTGGTGAAGGGTCGGGTGTTGACAGGCAGGAAAGACCCTTTCGTAGTGGAACTCGGGAGCAACGACGGCATTATGCTGCGGCATTTCAAGAATGCGAACATCCGGCATCTTGGGATTGAGCCTTCGGAGAATGTCGCCGATGTCGCACGTTCCCAGGGAATCAACACCCTCAGCGAATTCTTCAACCGGGATCTGGCCGATCAGATCGTTGCGGAACACGGGCATGCCGATGCGGTTATCTGCGCCAATGTGATGTGCCATATTCCGGATATCAATGGGGTCGCGGCCGGCATGGCCAGGCTCCTCAAGCCCGATGGCGTCCTGATGTTTGAAGATCCGTATCTTGGAGACATGATCTCCAAGACCTCTTACGACCAGATTTATGACGAGCATGTCTTTATCTTTTCGGCAACCTGTATTTCCAATGCTTTTAGCCGGCACGGTCTGGAGCTGATTGATGTGTTGCCGCAGCCCACGCACGGTGGCTCCATGCGCTATGTGCTGGCCCCCAAGCGCAGCCACCCGGTCTCCAGCAATGTGCCCGCTCTGCTTGAGAAAGAAAAAGCCATGGGGCTTCCCCATGCGCATACCTATGAGCAGTTCAAGCGCAACTGCGAAAAGTCCCGGACCGAACTCGTCAGCCTGTTGAAGAGTCTGAAAGCGGAAGGAAAACGTGTTGTCGGCTATGGTGCCACATCGAAAAGCACCACGGTGTTGAATTACTGCGGCATCGGGCCGGATCTGATTGAGTTCATTTCCGATACGACACCCATCAAGCAAGGCAAGCTCACGCCGGGTTCGCATATCCCCGTCAAATCCTACGAGTCTTTTTCGGAGAATCCGCCGGGGTATGCGCTCCTGTTTGCTTGGAATCATGCGAGCGAGATTTTTGCCAAGGAAGAGAAATTCCGCGCAAATGGCGGGAAATGGATTACGTTTGTTCCACAGGTTGGAATTATTGAATGATCCCCTGCGCAAATCCCCTGGCCCAGTATCAAAGCCGTCGCGATGAGATCTTCGAGGCGGTCAAGCGTGTTCTTGAAAGCGGAAACTACATTTTGGGACCCGAGGTCGTGGCTTTTGAAAATGCTTTTGCGCGCTACTGCGGAGCGGGGAACGCCGTGGGAGTCAATAGCGGCACCGATGCCCTGATCCTTGCGCTTCGTGCGATGGATATCGGCGCGGGGGATGAGGTGATTACAGTATCGCTCACGGCTCTGGCCACCGTTTCAGCCATCATTGCCGTCGGGGCGACTCCTGTCCTGGTCGATGTTGAACCCGAGTACTACACGATCGCGCCCGCCGCTTTCGAACGCGCGGTGACAAACAAATCGAAGGCGGTCATCCCCGTCCATCTCTATGGCCAGGCCGCGGACATGGAAGCGATCATGGGGATTGCGCGGAGCCACAATCTGAAAGTGATTGAAGACTGCGCGCAGGCCACCGGAACCCTGTTGAATGGGCGACGGGTTGGGAGTATCGGGGACGCGGGGTGCTTCAGCTTCTACCCAACAAAAAACCTTGGTGGCATCGGCGATGGCGGGATGGTGATATCCAATAGCGCAGCAATTGCCGAACGCATCCGCCGCCTCAGGCAATACGGCTGGAACGAGCAAAGATCCACCGACGAGCCCGGTCTCAATTCGCGACTCGATGAACTGCAAGCGGCGATCTTGGGTGTTAAGCTGAAGCATCTCGATGACGACAATGCGCGTCGCAGGGAAATTGCCCGCATCTATTGTGAAGAGCTCCGAGGATCGGATATTGTGCTTCCAAAAGAGCGTCCTGATACAGCGCATATCTACCACTTGTTCGTCATTGCCTGCAATGAGAGGAATACCCTTCAGCAGATGCTAGCCGCATCAGGGATCCATGCGGGGATTCATTACCGTGTGCCTGCCCATCTTCATTCCGGATATGACCGGCTGTGCCGTCTACCGGATGGCGGTTTGCCGCAAACGGAGCTGCTGGCAAACAAAATACTCAGCTTGCCCATGTATCCGGAACTGACTCAACATCAGTTGAGAAGGCTGGTAGCAGTTTTCAAATCACTGGTAAATAATGGGAACAATACTGAGGTGACATTTTAATTTGAAACGCACCAATAAACCTATAAAAGTAGCGATCAACTGCTACGGGCTCAAACCGGGATGCGGCGGTGTGGCAAGTTACTTTCGAGATATTGTGAGTGCATTTCTTGATGGCTCGATATCGTGGGAGCCTAGGCTATTCCATAGTGAAAAAAATATACATGAACTGGATCGACTTTTGCCGCCCGTGTGGCGAAAATATTCAATTTTGGGGAGATCGCAGGAAATGTATGCACCTGAGCATCGGCATTCAGTTTATTTTGCACCACTTGGGCCGTATTATCCGAATCCAGTTCCCGTGCCCACAGTGATCACACTGGCTGATAATCAAGAAGTATTTTTTCCTCGCTTTTTTACAGATAACCAATTGATGGAAAGACGCAGATCGCTAAATAGGTCTGCGCTTTTTTGCGATTCAGTGATGACCATGTCAAATTACTCAGCGGAATGCTTGATCCGGGGTTATGGGATAAAGCGAGAAAAAATGCACATATGCTACGCCTATTCAAAAAAAGCAGTCCCTCCGCAAAAACCCGCTGCAAATATTCCGGAACGGTTCGTATTTTATCCCGCCAACCGGTGGGGACATAAAAACCATCGAGTGCTGATTGAAGCGATTGCAGAGCTTCGCCGTACAAAAAAAGCCGACATTTCCCTGGTGTGCACTGGGGCGACCATGAAGGGCGGATTTGATATGAAAGAGGCCGCTTCGCGGCAAGGCATCACTGACCTGGTGCATGATCTTGGTTTTGTCGACGATGGGGAGGTCTCATATCTTTACATGAAAGCCGAGGCGCTTGTTTTTCCGTCTCTGTATGAAGGGTTTGGCTATCCGGTACTGGAAGCCATGAAGTTGGGATGTCCGGTTATTACCTCAACCGCAGGATCACTTCCGGAAGTCGCCGGAAAAGCGGCTGCATATTTTGATCCCAACTCTTCTATCGATCTAGCCAAAAAGCTGATGTGTGTCTGGGGAAATGAGCGAATGAAATCGGAACTGACTGAAAAAGGTCATCGGCAAGCTGCAATATTTAGTAAAGAAAAGTTTTTGAAAGCACACAGAAATGCTTTTGTTGCCGCAATAGAAAACTATAGCCGACTAAAGTTCTTTGTGCGCAGGAATATTTCAAGGAGAATTCACGATGCCACAATGCGAATTATGGAAGCCATGCGGGGGCCCCGATATTCAAAGCCACTTCCACTTCCAGTAATATAAATATTGTCAAATGTGAAGACAGGTATTATGGCTCTGCTCTGAACTATTATCGCAACCATCGGGAACGAACAATATTGCATGATTCATAAATATGAAGGCACTCCGTGTGCGCAAGGAAATGTTCCGCGCGACGATCCGCCGTTGTGCTTGGTATATGCATTACTTCAGCAAATGGCATGCCTGACGGACCCTGGGCTGAATTCAACAATAAGACATAACTTTTAAACTAATGAAAACTATCAGCATTTATTTGGGTGACTTAACTCATGACTCAATTGCATTGGCTTCGGAATTCTTTCCATTGAACATCGGATATATCGCTGCATACTCAAAGAAAATGTTTGGCGACCGAGTTCAGTTCCGGTTGTTCAAATATGTTTCAGATTTGGAAGCGGCGATTCACAAAAATCCGCCAGATATATTAGGCCTAAGTAATTATCCATGGTGTCATAATGTCGACATGGCCATGTTTGAGCTTTTAAACAAACATAGGCCAGAGGCACTAAGAATCATGGGCGGCCCGAATTTTCCATACGATTATCCCAGCCAGCAAAAATTCATGTCTGGCAGATTGCTTTTGGATGCATATGTGTATCAAGATGGCGAGATTGGATTTGCAAATGTAATAGATGCAGTTCTTCAATCAAGCGATTTGAAAGCTGCACGGGAGCGACTGAAAGCTGACCCAATTGTTGGTTGTGTTCTGCTGAATGCATCTGGCTTGATCATGCTCACTGGTGTGAACACTCGCATTACTAATCTCGATGATATTCCATCTCCGTATCTCACGGGGACATTGGATCCGTTTTTCGATGGACGGCTTACGCCGTTGGTCGCGACGAACCGGGGATGTCCATTTACATGTACATTTTGTCACGATGGAAACCCTGCAGTGAATAAAGTGAATCACTTCAGCTTGGAACGCGTGAAGGCGGAACTAAATTACATTGCTGCCCGGGCACCCAAGAACATCACAAATATATTTCTTTCTGACTTGAATTTTGGCATGTATAGCCGCGACCTAGAAATCGCTGAATGCCTTGAGGAAATATATTGTAAAACCGGATATCCCAGTTATGTAAAGGTATCCACAGGAAAAAACGCCAAGGATAAGGTAATTGGTGCCATCAAGAAACTAAACGGCAAGATGCGATTGGGGATGTCAGTCCAATCAATGACTGCAGAAGTTCTTAAAAACATTAAAAGGCAAAATATTCGACTTTCCGACTTTATGGAAATGTTGCCAACAATCAGCCAATATAATATTCCAACGACATCTGAAACGATTCTTCCGCTACCTGGAGAGACCTTGGAAAGTCACTTGGATTCGGTTGACAAGTTGTTGAATGCTGACATCGACAATGTTTTCTCATACACTCTAATGATGATCAACGGAGCTGAGATGAATACGCCTGAGGAACGCACCAAGTGGGGGTTTGAGACAAAATATCGCGTTTTGCCAAGAAACTTTTCTAAACTGTTATCAGGTAATAACATTATTGAGGTGGAGGAGGTAGCTGTGGCAACGACCACTTTATCTTTTGAGGATTACCTGCTAGCTCGCCGGGTAATTCTGATGGTTAGTCTTGTTAATCATTATGGCTTCCGTGCCCTTCGCAGGTTTTGTCTTGAGAACAAAATAAGCATAATCAAGCTTGCAAGAAAAATTATAAATGATTTGGAAAATACTGAAACACAGGCGAACGAAATCAGAAGCCTTCTGATAAACTTTACGGCTGAGACGCGTGCTGAGCTGTGGAATGCTGAATCTGATCTGGTAGAGTATTACCAGCGCGATGAAAACTATATAAAACTGCTAACAGGTGAACATGGTAGTAACTTGTTGCAAACGTATCAGGCGATTGCAATTTCAAAATCAATCGATCAGCTTTTGGCTTGCACATTTTTCAATCTGGAGGCAATAATGCACGAGATGAAGTGTTCTGCAGAAGTTTTTATGCAGGCAAAAGATATCCATCGATATTGTCAAGGTTGCAGCACCAATCTGTTTGGTCATGATCGGTTGGAACAATGTTACGAATTCGAGTTGTCGCATGACGTCGAACTCTGGCTGCATGACCCTGCACGACCTTTGCTTGAAACTGTTAAGTGGCCTTTGCTAAGGCAGTGTCGTTTCGTTTTATCTCAAGAACAATTCGACACAATGGAGTCTCTTTTGGCGAGGTTTGGTAATACGACGGATGGGTTGAGCAAAGCAATATTGCGGTCTGTGCCCCATGATGTGTGGCGCAAATGCCATGTCATGTAAGTATAAATCTATTTGAGCACATGCTATCGATGATAAATCGACTGCGCAGGTACGCGCATTCTTTGTCTATTATTCCCGAGCTCTGTGCCAGGACGAAAGCAATCGAGCGAAATCTTGAAACAGTTCGCACTGCAATCGGTCGTGTTGAGGGGCGGCAAATCAGCGCAAGAAATACATCTGATTTTAAGCAGGCGGAATTCCAAGTGCACTCTCAGTGGGGGGAAGATGGGCTCCTGCAATATTTGACCACCCACGTGGCAATTTCACATAAAACCTTTGTTGAGTTCGGCGTTGAGAACTATACCGAATCCAACACCCGTTTTCTCATGATAAATAATGGCTGGTCGGGACTGGTCTTAGATGGTGACAAAAAAAACATCGACTTTATCAAGCGGGATCCTATTTATTGGAGGCATAACCTCAAGGCAGTTCACAGCTTTGTCACCCGGGAAAATATCAATCAACTGCTTGAGGAGAATGGAATAGTCGGGGAGATCGGGCTTCTATCCATCGATATTGATGGAAATGACTATTGGGTATGGGATGCTATTTCCGGAGTTGATCCGGCTATTGTCGTGGTTGAATACAATTCGCTGTTTGGCCCTGACCGTGCCGTGACGATTCCCTACGATCCTGGGTTTATGCGGAGCAAGGCGCATTACTCCCACGTTTACTATGGTGCTTCGCTTGCTGCTTTAGTGCATCTAGGTTATCGCAAGAGGTTTGCATTTGTTGGAACAAACTCCGGTGGTCATAATGCTTTTTTCGTCCGTCGGAGTCTTCTTCCGTCTCACATTAAAGAGCTAACAGCAACTGAAGGATATATTGCTCATAAATTTCGAGAGGCGCGCGACCGCCAAGGCCGGCTGCGCTTTACTTCACACGAAGAGGATGCCAGTGAAATATGCGGTCTCCCGTTGTGTGAAATATTTAAAACGAAAACAGACATGAAAAGAATCTAAAAACTGCAAACACATGTTGCAATCATTAATAATGGATATTTGCGGCCAAATCCTCTGTGAGTACTATATTTATGCCCGGCTAAATCTTCCGCAGTATTGATCATGACTCTTCCCCGAATCACCGTCGTGACCCCATCATTCAATCAGGGCCGGTTCCTTGAGCAAACGATTCTGAGTGTGCTCGGACAGTGCTATGACAATCTTGAATATATTATTATTGATGGAGGAAGCACGGATGGCAGCGTGGATGTCATTCGTCGCTACGAGAATAAGCTGTTTTATTGGACTTCGGAGAAAGACGGGGGGCAGGCGGAGGCTCTCAACAAGGGTTTCGCACGTGCTACCGGAGACATCTTATGCTGGCTCAACAGCGACGACTTCTTTCTGCCGGGGATACTCAAGACGGTGACAACTGAACTAAGCAAGGGCGCGGATCTGATATATGGCAACTGCCTGAGCTTTTCAGCGGAGGGAGGGCGCTGCCTGGTCAACCGGACGCCCTCACACAACCCACAGCTACTTGCGTTGGTGGACTACATCGTCCAGCCAAGTTCCTTTTGGACCCGCTTCTTGTGGGAGAAAACTGGCGAATTGAATGCCGGGCTGCATTATGCCTTTGATTGGGATTGGTATTTGCGCGCGGCTAAAGCTGGAGAATTCCTTAAATCAGACGTTCTGTATTCCGCCTATCGGTTTCACAGTGCTCACAAATCAGGAATTGGAGGAGATGCGCGCACCCAGGAAATCTATCGAGTCGCGTCAACGCATGGGGACCCGTCCGTGCGACGGCATTACGAGTTTTGCATGAAGCACCTTACGGGGCTTCGAGCCTATGAGATCTGGCGTCTTCGCCTCAAAGGGCGGGGAATACAGAGCGCAGATCGTCTGGCACGGTGGATTGTTCCAGCGTTATGGAAGCTCCCGGCTGAAATCGATTTCTCAAAGTTGCGCCAGTGCATGGGGATGCTCGGTTGCGTCTGATGTTTTGTGTTGGCATGCTGCCCTAGCCTATGAAACAAAAGCTGCTTCATTTTATCGAATGCCAGACATATGCCTTGGCGAAGACGAAGCGGTGGCGGGAGTTGGCCAAGCACGCCGATTATTTTTCTGTGGTGTTCCACCGCGCATATGAGAATCATAATTACAACCACCATTCCAACGGCGAACTCTGGCTGTTGAGCAAGCTCGCTTCCGCCAACCTGCTCGATGTTGTTTTCGATGTGGGAGCAAATCGGGGAGATTGGACGGAGTGCGTATTGAAAGCAAATCCTGCCTCGCAGGTTCACTGTTTTGAAATCTGCCCGCCGACATTCGAGAAGTTGAGATTAAGACTTGGTGGGCGCACAAATATCCTCCTGAACAACTTTGGCCTGTCAAACATTCCGGGAGAGACAGAGATCCATTATTCCAGCGAGCATGACGGTCTGACCAGCACTTTCAGTCTTGACACCATCCCCGATGCACAAGCCCTCTCCGTGCGTATTGATCGGGGGGATAAGTATTGTCAGCGGTCTGCTGTGAAAGCCATTGGCATGTTGAAGATTGACGTCGAGGGAGCGGAGCCGAACGTCTTAGCGGGCTTTGGCGACCTGATACATCCGGATGCCATCCCTATCGTTCAGTTCGAATATGGCCGGGTAAATATCGAGTCGAAATATCTTCTGCGTGACTTTTATCATTATTTTCACGAGCGCGGATATCTGGTTGGAAAACTTTTTCCTGATGGGCTGCGAATCAGGGAATACTCGTCATGGGACGAGGACTTTTTGGGGCCGAATTACGTCGCCGTTCGTTCGGACTTGTCCGCTTTTCTGCGCTCCCCTACTCGGTAAATGTTGGCATTACTACCTCGCCTGCACCACGGATCGGATTATTTGTGAATATATTGAGGCACATGGTGGGGAGAACTGCAAATGCGACGGTTGAAATTCTGAGACGGTTAGCGCCAGAGTTTGCTTGGCGCGCGGGATATGTGCCACGAATCCACTCCGGCATGGAAATCTGGGCGGCAAGAGTGATGGCACGCGAGGAAATCTGCCCACCGCAGGCCGGCTTCGTAAAGGTTAAGATGTCCCCACGCCGTACTGATCGCTCCACCGAACCGTTCCGATGCTTGACAACAGATGCATGCGTGGATGTTTTTCGGTTTCTACATGCACCCGCAAGCGAGAGCTCACTTTTCGTTGCTGGAATTCCCGGCGGAAAGGTTTTTGGACGGAACGGATTTGTGTTGGACGGCAGTGGGGCCGTCATAGGCGACGTGCCTCAGGTGCTGACGACCGGGTTTGTCGGAGAGCATCCGCTTTCATTCCGTCACCTGCCGCAGAAATATCGGCGCCTCGAAGGAGTTACCGCGACACTCGCCGTCTTTTCTGTCAATAACTACTACCACTGGCTATACGATGCCATCCCCCGGTTGGCCATCTTGCGCGAAGCTGATATTGATTGGGATGCGATCGATCAGTTTGTCGTGACCCGCGACTCACACGGGTTTGCTCGAGCGACCCTCGCGAGTTTCGGGATTGCCGCTGAGCGGCTGGTTGTAGCGAACGATGAGGAGGTTCTTGATTGCGACTATCTCGTCGTCCCCTCGATGCCGGCATTGGGCGACCGCAGCGCGCCAGACTGGATGGTAGAATTCCTCCGCACGTTGCTGCCGCAGCAGGCTGACGGTGTAGGGGAACTCAAGATTTTTGTTGCCAGGAAGCCCGGAACGCGCCGATCGATTGATAACATGTCAGAGATCGAGGGTGTTGTGGCTAAGGCCGGGTTCACGACCGTCTTTCCGGAGGATCTGGGTTTCGCTGGCCAACGAGATCTTTTTTCGCGTGCGCACAGCATCATCGGCATTCATGGCGCCGCGTTGACAAACGTTGTTTTCTGCCAGCCGGGGGCGCGGGTTTTGGAGATCTTTTCGCCCGGCTATGTCAACCCGTGCTACGCTCCATTGGCGGTTCGTGCCGGAGCAAACTACGCCTATATTATCGGAGAGGGTGGTGGCGGGCAAACGGCTCTTCAGATCGCCAATGTCGGGAAATCGATTTTCCTCGACCCAAGCAAACTTTGCAAACTTTTGCAGGAGTTTTTTCTATGACTGATCTTGTCCTCGCAACTGCCTACGGATACACGTTCGATGCTGTTGAGCCATTCGTCTCTTCGCTTAAATCCACGGGGTTCGATGGGAAAATCGCATTCCTCGTCGGTGGCAAGACCGATCCAACCACGTTGGAACGCTTCCGTGCGGAGAACATCGAGGCCGTCCGGATCTTCTACCCGTGGCGGCAGATTCGTAACCCCATGTATAAATACTGGAGCCGGGCACGGGCAGTCCTCCGCTTTATTCACAAGCCTGCGCTGCAATCGGCGATCGCCATGAGTTTTCAGAACATCTCGGTCTTACGGTATCACTATTACCGCAAGTATCTGGCTGCCCGCCCCGGCTGTTTCCGCAACGTCTTTCTTTCAGACGTTCGTGATGTCGTGTTCCAGGATTCTCCGTTCCGTTTTGTTCGGCCGGATAAGGTCAGCGTCTATCTTGAGGAGCCTCCGCTCACTCTCGGAACCTGCCACATCAACTCCCGCTGGCTCCGGGATGGTTTTGGCCAGGAAACGTTTGATCGCCTCAGTTCGCTGCCGATCGCGTGCAGTGGAACGATTCTAGCGGATTCCGCTACGATGCTGACCTACCTGGATGCTTTTGCCGGTCTCTATGATAAAGTGCTTTCGCCTTACTACATCGGACTCGACCAAGCGATGCATAACATTCTTGTGCATGAGATACTTAAGGATCGGTGCGTGCATTTCCCAAACCGCGAGTCTGAAATCCTTACCATGGGGCGCATGCCGAAGGATGAGGGCCTTTATTTCGACAAGGAAAACCGCATTACAAATTCCCACGGCGTGCCATACGCCGTTCTTCACCAATTCGACCGTCACGAAACTCTCAAACCAAAAGCTCTCGTGCGTTGTGGTTCAGGAGGAGGCAATAACTAAAATGCCATCCGCATCCGCTATTGAAATTGTCACCCTGTCATATATGCAGGCTGTTATTCTGGAGGTTTCTATTCATACAATCAAGGCTCAATAGCATCAAAAGCATCATTTCCGTTCAAATTCTGGCTTCTGCGTGGATAATCTTTCGAACTATTCCCGTTCAGTTTATTATTTCTAATTGCAGATTTCTATTTCTGAATGCTCTTCAATTCGTATCCATTTCTATTCCAGTTTTTACCTGTCGTGTTGTTGGTCGGGTGGGGGCTGGCGCTGTGGAAGCCGACTGCGGTGAAGGTATGGCTGACGGTCGGGTCATTCTATTTTTACGCATGGTGGCATGCGGCTCACCTGCCATTGCTGATTGCGGTGATGCTGTTCACCTATGCGGTCGGCAAGGGGATCATGCGCGCGAATCGACCGCTTTGGAGAAATGTCCTGCTTGGCATCGGGCTGGTCGGTGTGCTTGGGGTTCTCGGATACTTCAAGTACTTCAACTTTTTTGCAGGCACGGTGAATTCCATTGTTGGGGCGACGTTCCGGCTTGATCCGATTCTCCTTCCGCTGGCGATTTCGTTTTTCACCTTCCAGAAGGTGGCCTTTCTGGTGGATGTGCATCAAGGGAAAATCCAGAAAGTTTCGTTTCTGGACTACTGCCTCTTTGTGGCGTTTTTCCCCCAGCTGATTGCCGGGCCGATTGTTCATTACCGGGAAATTGTGCCCCAATTTGCCCGTCGCGGGACATTCCGGTTCAGGCTTTCGCATGTGTCGGTCGGGATCTCGATGTTTGCGATGGGCTTGTTCAAGAAGGTGGTCGTAGCGGACGCCCTAGCACCGATCGCGAATCCATTGTTCGAGTTGGCGGCGCGGGGAAAGGTTCCTACGATGGCGGACGCGTGGGTGGGGGCTTTGGCGTATTCGCTCCAATTGTATTTTGATTTTTCGGGTTATTCGGATATGGCGATCGGTCTTGCGCGGATGTTCGGAATTTCTCTGCCGTTGAATTTCAATTCTCCGTACAAGGCGGCCGACATCATTGATTTCTGGCGTCGGTGGCACATTACGTTGAGCAAGTTTCTGCGCGATTACGTATACATCCCGTTGGGGGGGAACCGTTGCGGGAGAGTGCGGTTGTTCGGGAATCTGTTTGTGACGATGCTTGTTGGCGGGTTGTGGCATGGTGCCGGTTGGACATTTATCGCATGGGGTTTCATTCACGGTGTTTTCCTTGCGATCAATCATGCATGGCAGAAGGTTCCCTTCCACAATCTGGGCGTCCGGTACACGGCAGTCCTTTCATGGGCGGTGACATTCACGGGAGTGGTGATGGCGTGGGTGGTATTCCGGGCGCAGAGCATGCCGGACGCATGGAGAATCGTGCATTCGATGGTCTGTGCGAAGAAGCATGCGTTGAAACTGTTTGACAGCGGGGATGTGATGCTGGTTGCCGCGGTTCTGGTTGCGGGGCTTGTTCTCCCGAACACGCAGCAGATATTCGGGCAATTCCGACCGGCGATGGGGTATGTCCGTTCGCGGGCGAGATTCTGGGCATGGCGGCCGCAGTTAGGCTGGGCGTTAATCGTGGGGGTGGCATTCGGGATCTGCATCTGCTGTTTGGCCCGTCCTTCCCAATTTCTCTACTTCCAGTTTTGATGAAGTGTTTTCGGAATGGCGGTTATCTGTGGGGGTTCCTTCTGGGTGTTTTGGCTGTGATCGGCATTGTTTTTGCGGTTAATGCCTGTGTTGATCCGCAGGCGGATTTTCTGTTTCTGACAGGTTGGAATCCGCATCCGATCAATCGCATCGACAATTATGTGGATGTGAAGTTCAAGATCGGTGTGCTGAAGTCGCTTCCGGTAAATTCGATAGATGCGGCGGTTTTCGGGTCATCGCGGACGTTGAGGATCAATCCCGAATGTGCCGGGTTTCGGGAATTCGGGCCTAGAACCTATAATCTGGCGGTTCAGGGTGCGCGTTTATGTTCGATTGAGGCGATGTTGCATCAGGCGAGGCGAAACAGTCCCGGGATGGTCGGAATCATCGCGCTCGATTTCTTTTCGTTTGGGAAGGACGATGGCGTTCCTCTTTTGTATCTGGATTCGCGGCGTGCGCTGCAGGCGAAATGGGATGCGGTGCTGCGGTTGATTGACGTGCGCACGTTGCAGGAATCGCTGACGAAGCCGGATCCGAATTGCAGGCATCGCCTGATGTTAAACGGGCGGAACATCATGAACCGGCGTCCCGCGGAGATTGCGGCGCTGCCCGAATACTTGGAGAAGTTCAGCAAGAAGCATCTTTCTGAAGTGCAGACCTACACAAATTTCGAGTATGATCCCAAGAGGATTTCCGAATTACGCAAACTGAGAGAGCGCGGCCCGGTGTTGTTTTTTCTGAATCCGGAATCCCGGTGGTATACGAATGTGCTTCAGAAGTCTTCCCTATGGCCGACCTATTTGCGATGGAAAGAGGATCTCGCAAAATTCGGTGGAGTTGTGGACTTCTCCGACGCCACGGAGATCACCGATGATATGAATATGTATTTCGACGAGCACCATTATCTGGACAATGCAGGAAAACTCATCATGGAAGATGTGGCGAATGCGTATTTCGGAAGATCTCTGAAGCACGGGTGCCTTCTTCAGGATGAGCAATAACTGATTTCACACGCAATAAAATGATTGAAAGAATCCGATCACTCCAACTCCGGCATCATTATAAAGTCTGGAATGATATCTGGCGGTCTCCTCTTCCCGTTGATGTCAAGCGGACAATCCGTCAGATGTATCTGCAGGCAGTTATCCTCAGGAAGCACGACGCGCCAACGCGCAGTCTCGATGCGGCTGGATATACGATCAGGTACTGCACTCACAACCATTTCCTGCTGCTTTTTCAGGAAATATTTCTCGATCACAGCTACCACTTCGTCACCTCGAGCAGAACCCCCCGGATTGTCGATTGCGGAAGCAACATCGGGATGGCTGTCGTCTATTTCAAACTCCTTTTTCCAGACTCGCAGATTCTTGCATTCGAACCGGATCATGATGCCTTCGGCTGTCTTGTAGCTAATATTGAAAATAACGACATCCACTCGGTGACTCCTGCTAACTTAGCGCTGGCCGAGACGGACGGAGAGGTCGACTTTTTTTTCAGTGAACATACTCCCGGCTCGCTGACATCCGGCATCGTGCGTCAAAGATCATCCGTGCAGTGCCGCAAGGTTCGGGCAGTCCGGCTTTCTGACCATGTTGACGGAGAGGTGGATTTTCTTAAAATTGATGTGGAAGGATCTGAACTCGGGATCGTGCGAGATCTTTGTTTGACGGGAAAAATCCGGTACGTAAGCCAGATGGCTATCGAATATCACCACCATATCAACGCAGATGAGGACACATTCTCTACGATACTCGGACATCTTGAGAATGCGGGATTCGGCTATCAGATTGGAACCCGGCACATGAGACGTCCACTTGCCCAGCGGAAATTTCAGGACATTTTCCTTTATGCCTATCGCAAATGAAGGCATGCGGGGCAGGGGAGACGAATAGTTTTATGATGAAAGGTGAAAATGCCGACACGCCCGCTGCGGTGGCAATTGTCACTCCCTCATTCAATCAGGCAGCTTTTCTGGAGGCGGCCATGAAGTCGATTGTTTCCCAGCGAGTTTCCGGACTTCAGTATGTTGTGATGGACGGCGGTTCGACGGACGGGTCCGGTGCGATCATCAATCGTTATCGCGGGCAGTTGCACCATTGTGTGATCGACCCGGACGGCGGGCAGTATGATGCGATCAACCAGGGGTTTTCCAAGACGGATGCAGAGATCATGGGGTGGCTGAATTCCGACGACATGCACATGCCGTGGACGCTCTCGGTGGTCGGCGAAATCTTCTCCGCTTTTCCGCAGGTTCGATGGCTGACAACTCGCTTTCCTATTCGATGGGATGCAACGGGCCGCGCTGTCCATTGCACAGATGTGCGGGGGTATTCTCAGGAGGGGATTCTTCGTGGGGAGACTCTCCCGGGGAAGCATGGGTTCACGACATGGCCAATCCAACAGGAGTCCACATTTTGGCGGCGGGATCTTTGGGATGAAGCAGGTGGGGGGCTTGACATCGCGCTCGACGCGGCTGCGGATTTTGATCTTTGGATGCGGTTCGCAAAGCTCGCGGCACCCTATGCCGTTTCCGTTCCCCTTGCCGGGTTCCGTCGTCACGGGAACCAGAAGACTTCGAAGGATTTGAACCGCTATGAGAGCCAGGCCCTCACGTCGTTTCGCAGGCAGGGAGGGAAGGTTTCTTCCGGTTGCCTGCGCAACTTTTGCCGCGACCGTCTGCCCTGCGTGCTTTACCCGCTGGCCAGGGCTGGGGGCTGCCTTTTCCCCGCCAAAGTCATCCAGCGTTCGCGGGATGATTCCGCCTGGATGATCCGCGAGGTTTTTGTTTAGTGGAGAGGAAGAAGAAAATGGATAATTGAGAAATCTGAAATGGGAAATAAGAATGCGGAATGCGGGGAGTATTCAGATGGCAGGGGCGAGAAATGCGAATTGTAGAATCCAAGAGCGGAGGGAGCAGAGGGTTGGCCACGAAGAGGCGCGAAAAGGCACAAAGAAAGCCATCAGAAACCCTGCCGTTTTTGTGATTCTTCGTGCCTTTTTGCGGCAATAAATTTTTTAAAACCTCCGGCCTTTGGCCGGGAAAAAACGGAAGGTTGGCCACAAAGAGGCGCGAAAATGCACAAAGGGATTGGAGGGATATTTTTGTGGCAACGAACCCTTGGCAACTCCGGGGGACTGGGAAATCGACATGGATCAGGCAGCACTTTGGAGAGGCCGTCTATTATGACCTGCTGAATACGTCGGAGGCACTGCGTTTGGAGCGGAATCCGCACCAAATTGCTCGGGAGCTTGAAGCTTTGAAACCGGAATCGTGGGTGGTGATTGATGAGGTGCAAAAAGTGCCTGCGCTTCTGGATGAAGTTCATCGACTGATTGAGGAGTGCGGCCTGCGGTTTATCCTTTGCGGATCCAGTGCTCGCAAACTCAAGCGTGGCGGCGCGAACCTGCTTGCTGGCAGAGCGCTTATGGCTCACATGCACCCGCTTCTTTCCACTGAAATGGGAGAGGCTTATGATGTGGAGGCAGCGATGGTGCTTGGAGGACTGCCCCGAGCGGTGGCTGCTCCGGACGCGAAGGCTTTTCTGCTCACCTACGCCGAGCTCTACCTCAATGAGGAGATTCGTATGGAGGCGCTTACCCGGAATGTGGGAGGGTTTTCCCGATTCCTTGAGGTGGCAGCCCGACAAAACGGGCAAGTGACGAACGTTTCGAATATCGCGCGCGATGCCGGGGTGGGCCGGACAACGGTGCAAAATTATTTTGAAATTCTGGTGGACACACTCATCGGCCACTGGATGCATCCGTGGAAGCTCAAACGAGCGACCAAGCAAGTGGCTCTCGCCCGTCTGCGTGAGGAATTGGCTCCGCGGGAGGTGCGAACCTTCGGAGTTTATCGAGGAAGCCGCCCCGCCCGGCATGGGCAGCTGGACGTCCTCCCGGCTCGGGATTTTCTCTATCGCCTGTGGCAGGGGGACATTTATTGAGCAAGTTCGGAAAATTGGAAATTGGAAATGTGAAATGAGGAGGCGGAGAGGGAAGAAAATTGGAAATGTGAAATGTGAAATTGGAAATGAGGTCGAAGAACGAGGGGCAGCAGCTTCCGGATTTTTGATTTCTCATTTCCCAGTTTTCTATTTTCCGGAGCTTGCCCACGAAGAGGATAAAGCATGTTTGACACGAGCTGTGTCCTGTGCTACACGAAGCATGTGAAAACGATCTCATTGACAGAATCAGCCTACCAGCGGTTGCTCTCTTGGAAAACTGGCGGAACATTCTCCGAGGTGGTCGAGCGAATGGTTCCCTGCAAGGGGACTCTCGGCGCAGTGGTGGAAGCCGCGCGGTCGCTTCCGGCACTCTCAGATGCGGATTTTGAGGATTTGGAGCGGATGGTTCATTCGGCTCGCCATAAACTCTCCGCCACATGGAGTTGATTGCCGACACAACGGTGCTGATTGATCTCTGGCGGTTCAGTACGAAGCGGTCACGCATTGCGGAACTGGTGGAGAAAGTCGGGACTGCGTCCCTGGTGGTTCCCTGGATCACGCAGGCAGAGTTTTCCAGAGGAGCTCTTTTCAAGGGGGTTGCATTATCTGACCTGACGCCATTCTACAGTGGTTTTTTGCTCCAAGCCTTCGATCAACAGACGATGGACCGGTATTGTGAACTTTGGGTGGAAATGGCAGCGGAAGGAAACGCCCCGGATTATCCGGATCTGTGGATTGCGGCGTGCGCCAGCGTTCGGGGAGTTGGGCTTGTCACCAGAAATTCAAAACATTTCAAGAATATTCCGCATATCCAAGTGGTGAGTTATGAGCTGAGGTAAAGAAAAGCAGAAATAAAAAATCTAAAATCGGAAATTCAGAGGGGTGATTTTCCATTTCTGATTTCGCATTTCTTATTTTCTAGTTGGCGATGAAATCCGGCATTCTTTATGTGGCAACGGGGCAGAGATTCGTGGATGAAGCCGCGGCTTCGTGCAGGAGTTTGCGTGCCCACATGCCGGACATCCCGGTGATCCTCTGGTCGGATGTGCCGCGCGAAAAGATCCCAACGGTTTTTGAGGAGGTGAGGCGGATCGATGATCCCGCCCACTCGTTTGCCGACAAGATCAAGCCGATGGCGGAAACCCCGTTTGAAAAAACGGTGTTTCTTGACACCGACACGCATCTCTGCGCTCCGATTTGGGATGTGTTTGACCTTCTTGACCGCGTGGACATGGCTGCAGCCCATGCTCCGATGCGGGTGACTTGGCCGCAGCCCGGAATTCCGGATTCTTTTCCGGAGGTCAACAGCGGGGTTCTGGCTTGGCGGAAAAGCGATAAAACGCGAGGTCTCTTTGCGGAGTGGGAGCGGCTTTATCAGGAACATGTGGCCTCAACAGGCCAAAAGGATGACCAGCCGGCGCTGCGCCGCGCACTGTTCGAGTCTGGAGTTCGGATGGGAATCCTCCCGCCGGAATACAATTTCCGGACGGTCATGCCGGCGGTTGCGGGCCGGGGCAGGGTGCGGATCATTCATGGAAGGCACGCCGACATGGATGCCGTTGAGCGCCGCCTGAACGCACGCCTGGGATGTCGGGCGGTCCTTCCCGGCGACAGGGATTTCACTCCGGATCGGCTGATGGTTCTCTCCGGGGGGATCCGCTTCCTGGCGACCCCGATTCAATGGTTGGTGGCGGGGTGGTTTCGAGCGGTCTCGGATTTGACAAAGCTCAAACGTGCTCTGTTCCTGTAAGGATACACGGAATGGATGGCCACAAAGAGGCACGAAAAGACACGAAAAAAGCAGGGTAAAGCCCGCTGGTATTCCGCCAACATTTTTGTGGCTGATTAATTCATGAGAACAATAAATGAGCTTTGCGACATTGTCCGAGAGACAAGCTTCGCCATCCATCATTTCCACCGGCATGGTCATCTGGAAAAAATTTACGAGAACGCCTTGGCGCACCGGTTGAGAAAGGCCGGAATTGTGGTAGAACAGCAGTTTCCTCTCCATGTCTATGATGAAGACGGAACACCGCTTGGTGAGTTCTTTGCGGATCTCCTGATCGCGGGCCAGCTGATCGTTGAGCTGAAAGCAGTGAAGGCGGTTGCCGATGAGCATGTCGCCCAGCTTCTCGGATATCTTCGCTCATCCCGCAGCGAAAACGGGCTTCTCATCAACTTTGGCAGCCCCGTGCTTTATGTGAAGAAATTCATTCTGACTTCCAACTGAAGAATAGATGGCCACAAAGAGGCACGAAAAGACACGAAAAAAGCAGGGTAAAGCCCGCTGGTATTCCGCTAATGTTTTTGTGATTTCTTGTGTCTTTTTGTGGCAATAAAACCTCTGGAAACTCCTGCCGGTGGCAGGGAAGAAACCGGAAGGATGGCCACGAAGAGGCGCGAAAAGGCGCAAGAAAAAACATGCAGGACCGGGGAACCCTTTTTGTGATTCTTTGTGCCTTTTTGTGGCAATAAAACCGGAATGGATGGCCACGAAGAGGCACGAAAAAACGCGAAGAAAGCCATCCGAAAGCTTGCCGTTTTTGTGATTCTTTGTGCCTTTTTGTGGCTATGAATCCTCAGAATATTCCGGCCTTTGGCCGGGAAGAACACACTGAATGAAAGTTGCCTTTGTCTATGCGGGGGGACGTGAGACCCGCTTGGAAGCCGCTCGGTTGGGTCAGGGACCAACCGATTTTTTTTATGGTGCCATCGAGTTCGAGAAGGCCGGGCATACGATTTCCGTTCATGATCTGAATCTCCGCTCCTCGATCCCCGCGGATTTTTTGAACAGATGGTTGAAGGGACGGCTGCCTCCGAAGACCCGTGTTGCGGAGATTGTCGCAGCAGGGCGCTTGCTGCGCCCGCTCCGGGCTTGCGAGGCGGTTGTCGCCACTTCCAGCGGTTGCGCTTTTGCCCTCGGGTTTTGGAAGAGGCTTGGCTTCCTCAGGCCGGAACTTCTGGGGATCCATTGCGGGATTGTCAATTGCCAGCACGCTCCAAGCCCGAGGAGGGCAGCCTCTGGGATCTTGAGAACGATGAAAACGGTTTTGTTCGCCGAAAATGAGGCGGCGGAAATGCGCCGACAGTTCGGAGTGGAGGAGATGTTTTCCGCCTGGTTCGGAGTGGACGAAAGTTATTGGTCTCCCGGAGAGCCGGGCCTGTCCCGCTCCGGGGTTCTGGCGGTTGGGAATGACGGCCGCCGGGATTACAAGACGTTGCTGGATGCGGCGGCTTTGCTCCCGGATGTGCCATTCAAAATTGTCACGCGTCTTCAGCTCGGCCGGGACATCCCATCCAATGTCGAACACATCCATGGGGATTGGAAAACGGATTCTCTCAGCGACTCGGCGCTGAGAGATCTTTACCGCGCCGCAGCCTGCGTGGTTGTGCCGCTGGAGGAAAGCATCCAGCCTTCCGGGCAAAGCGTGGCCATGCAAGCGATGATGTGCGGGGCTTCTGCCGTGATGACCAGAACCGCAGGCTGGTGGGGAGCGGAGGTGCTGCGATCAGGAGAGCACCTCCTGGAAGTGCCGCCAAAAAATCCGGAGGCGCTCGCGGCGGCCATCCGGCAGGCCTCTCGTACCGGTCTCCTCGCCCGGCAGGCATTGCTTGCCGCAGGCTGGACGGCGAAAGGATTCGCCAAGCGGCTCGAAAAAGCAGCTGGCGGATGAACGAGGAAAGAAAGGAATAGCCAGTAGAGTAGGGAGGCACGAAAATGCACAATAAAAGCAGGGCAAATCCTCTTGCGCGCCAACGAGTTTTTTGTGACTCCTTATGCCATTTTGCGGCCAAATCATCGCTGGTTTAGGATGAAATTCCATGAACGAACCAAACAGCAGCTTCGAATTTTACGAAAGCGGATCTTACCAGGCCAAACCCGGAGCATTGGCCTACCGGCGCACGCTGGCGCATTATTTGAACCTGATCATCCCCAAATCTGCAGGCCTGTTGGAAATCGGCTGCGGGAACGGGCATCTTCTGGAACTGCTCACTTGCGGAACGAAGACAGGGATCGACGCGTCGGAAAAACAACTTTCGGAGGCCAGGAAAAATTGCCCTGATGCGAAGTTGTGGAGCGGAGATGCGTGCGCGCTGAATCTGGATGCCCAATTCGATGTGGTGTTGGTTTCAGACACACTCAACCAGTGTGGCGACGCGCAGGCACTTCTTGAAGCCGCCCGCCGGTTCACCGGTCCCGGGGGAAGGCTTGTCATCACGACTTACAACACGCTTTGGCGTCCCGTGCTCTCGCTGCTTTGCAAATGCGGACTCCGTTCGCCCCAGCCTATATCAAACTGGCTGTCGCGTGGCGATGTGTGTAACTTGGCCGAACTGGCGGGCTGGGAGGTCATCAAGTCGGAGAACCGCATCCTTCTCCCCGTGCGGGTTCCGATCCTCGCCCGGCTATTGAATCGTTGGATCTCCCCGCTGCTCCCGCCTTTCTGCCTGGTGAACATCATGGTGGCGAGGAAGGCTGAAAAAATGCCGGGCGAGCCCTCGGTGTCCATCGTGATTCCCGCGAGAAACGAGGCGGGGAACATCCCCGCTGCGATCAAAAGGATTCCGATCATGGCCCACGACATGGAATACATCTTTATCGAAGGCCACTCGACGGATGAAACATGGGAGGAAATCAAAAAGGTTCAGGCGTCGCATCCCGATAAGAAAATCAAGATTGCCCGTCAGCCGGGCCGTGGAAAAGGCGACGCCGTCCGGCACGGGTTTTCGATGGCCGACGGGGATGTCCTGATGATTTTGGATGCCGACCTTACGATGCCTCCCGAGGATCTCCCGAAATTTTATCGTGCGCTGGCGGATGGCCGCTGCGAGTTTGCCAACGGTTGCCGGCTTATCTATCCGATGGAGCAGCGCGCGATGCGGTTCCTCAACCTTTGCGCCAACAAGCTCTTTGGAGTTTTGTTCTCGTGGCTTCTCGGCCAAAACCTCAAGGATACGCTTTGCGGGACAAAGGTTCTGAGCCGGAAAAACTATGAGGCGATCGCAAAAAACCGCGCGTATTTCGGAGATTTTGATCCCTTTGGGGATTTTGATCTTCTTTTCGGAGCGGACAAACTCAACCTGAAAATCCGGGACATTCCCGTGCGTTACCGCGAGCGCACATACGGAGAAACGAACATCCACAGGTTCCGACACGGTCTGCTTCTTTTCCGAATGGTGGGATTCGCCGCACGAAAGCTGAAATTTGTTTAGGAAAGTCATGTTGAAGAAGATTCCTGTTTCCGTTGGCGTATCGGTATCCGCGAGCCTCCTGCTTCTGGCCGCTGTCCTGACGTTTCCCGGGGCGTTCGGTTTTTCGAGAACCGAACAGATCATTGACATTGAAAATCCCGCCGGCTTTTTGCTCACTGCGGAATTGCCGCAGGGGATCAAGAGCCAGCGGAAGCGCGAGTTCCTGTTCCCGGATTACCCGGTTCTTTACGAGGACGGAAAAGTCTTGGGGCGTCCGAGGGCCTCTTCCAAAGAAATCACAAACGCAGGGAGGGGGCGCTATCAGTTCAGCGGTTCCGAAATCCGTTTTTCGACATCCGACAGCGGGCCTGTTGCGGGGAGAGTTTACACGATCCGTTCCCCGATGTGGTCTTTGCGCGAATCGTTGTTATTGGCGGTCTGGCTTGCTGGGCTGACGGCTGCCGCCATCGCGGGTCGATTGGTGATGCCGCACGGAGGGGCCGACTTGTTGCAAAGCCGGGGAATGGCGTATGCGACCCTCGGGGTGGCTGTGGCACTGGCCGCAGTTTTTTTGTATGCAGTCCCTTCGGGGTTTGGATTTGTTCCATTTGTTTCCGACCAATTTTTCCTGGGTCTTTTATTCCCTGCCATGTGGGCCGCCTTGATGGGACTGAGTGCGCTGCAAAAGCATGTGGCGGGTCGGGTCGGGCTGCTGGTTCTGGCGTTTTTGCCGGCAATTGCCGGCTATTTTTACTACGGCGTGAATGCGGCATCCGACGGCACATTCCTGGTCGGGGGAATTATTCCTTGCAGCGACGCCAGAATCCATTTTTTGCAAGCTGCCGAGATTGCCCTCCAGGGAAGCACTCAGTACATGTTCAATGGACGATTTCTTTATCCGGCATCTTACACTGTGCTATTGAAGCTTGCGGGGCTGAACGTTCTTGTCGCGAACCTGCTGGTTTCCTGCCTGGTGATGCTGGGCCTTGCGATGACTTGCGGGCTTGTGGCCAAGCGAATCGGGTCCGGTGGCACGGCCATTTATTGCCTGTTGTTTTGGCTTTATTTCCGGGTACATGGCTGCGGGCTTCTGATGAGCGAGAATCTCGGGCTGCTCTTGGGGGTGCTGGGGTTTGGATTTCTGTTGCTTTCCGTGGACAGAAACAAAATCTGGCCGGTGTTTGTTGCGCTCGTGTTTTTCGGACTCGGCTCGGCTGCGAGGCCTGGAGCGCTTTTCATTCTTCCGGCATTGGCACTTTTTGCGGGGATCCGGGTTTGGACTAGGGAACCAATCCGCTTGCGGATGCCTGCTGCCGTCGCAGCGGTGGTTTTCGGCCTGGTGTTAGTGGCCGGAGGCTTTGGAGCAAACCAGTTGCTGATGAAATCCTTTTGCCGAGGGGAGGGGATGGCATTTGGAAATTTTGCATTTACGCTGAGTGGATTGCTGAACGGAACCAAATGGAGCACGAGTGCCAACGCGACCGGCTGGGATACCTCCCTTGTTATGGAGCAGAGTATCCGGCAGATCAAAGAATCCCCATCGAGCCTGATCCGCGGGATCGGGCGGGCCTACGGGGAAGCTCTGAGAAAGGGATTTCTATTTCGTTTTGGCGATGAAAAGCGATTCGCTTCCAGCGGCACGTCGTTATTTGTTTTGGCTGCGCTGGGCTGCTGGTTTTGGAAGCCTTTGCGCAGGGATTCGGGATGGATCCTGCTTCTTTTCGCCGGGATCCTCGCGTCTGTACCGTTCGCCCCTCCGTGGGATGCCGGTGAGCGTCCTTACGCGGTGACCGTGCCTGTCCAGATCTTCTTGGCGGCGGCTGGGATCGTCTTGATTCTTGATCTGCTGCGCAAGCTGGCGATGGCTGTCGTTTCGCGGGGGCATGTCGAGCCGCTTGCTGAGGCCCGGCGAAGCTTGCAGTCACCATGGGAGGCGGCAACGAAGCAAGACATGGGCAGGATGCCCATGCTACAGTTCGTGGCATCGGCTTCCAGCCGATGGGTCGCTTCTTTCCGGTCATCCTTTCAAAATGGAGACGGACAGGCTGTTTCGGATGCCGCATCGGTTGGAGCAACCGGCTTTATCGTTTTTGCCGGGTTGTGCCTTTTTCTTGTTGTTCCCGCTCCTTTCCTTCTGAAACTGACGGACGTGAGCCACACGCCACACGCTTTTCTGCCCGGTTCCAGCCGTCTTGTTTCCCGGGAAGGAACGGCGCGCGCCGGCTACCTCGCCCGTGCCGACTATCTCGACCGGCTCTCGAATTTCCAAGGCTCTTCTCCTAATGAAGCACGGATTTACACATCCGAGCCCGGAGATTTCCTGCTCGCGATCAACTGGTGCGATTTGAAGATGGTTGTCCTGCCGCAGGCAGAGCCTGGGAACGGTCTGAGAAAAAGCCCATGAAGATGTGTCTTGTCATCGGCGGGGCCGGATTCATCGGCAGGCAGGTCTCGCGTCTGTTGTGCGAGTCCGGCCGCGAGGTCGTTGTGCTGGGACGGCGACTCCAGGCAGACCGCAACCTGCACCCGGCGTGCCGGTACATTAGCGGGGATTACAGCGATCGGGCGTTGCTGAGACGGATTTTGCACCCGGGTTGCGAGGTCATTGACCTCGCGTATTCCACGGTCCCCAAGACAAGTTACGACGATCCGGTTTTCGATCTTTTGTCGAACCTGCCTGCGAGCGTGGGGCTGTTTCAGGAATCTCTTGCCGCAGGTGCCAGCCGCGTCGTGGTGGTATCATCCGGTGGAACCGTTTATGGACCGACCGACCGGCTGCCGATAGGCGAGGGCCATCCGACCCTGCCGGTAAGCCCCTACGGAATCACGAAGCTCACCACCGACCTCTATGCGATGATGTTTCACCGCACCGCCGGGTTGCCTGTCGTCGTGGTCCGTCCGGCCAACGCCTATGGGGAGGACCAACAGGCAGGAACTGGGCAGGGGTTTATCGCGACAGCGGTTTCCGCCATCCTCTCGGCTCGCGAGATTGAAATTTTCGGGCCGGAGGGCACGATCCGGGATTACATTCACGTTTCCGATGTGGCGACGGGAATTCTTACGGCACTTGACCACGGGGAAGACGGCGAAATTTACAACCTCGGCACCGGCGTTGGAACCTCGAATGCCGGAATCATTGGAATGCTTGAGAAATTGGCCGGGAAAGGGGGTGTTCCCGTGCTCACGAAAATCCTGCCGCCGCGCAAATTCGACGTCGAGGCCAACATCCTCGACAGCACCAAACTGCGCACCAGGGCGGGGTGGGCGCCCACCATTCCCCTGAAGCAGGGGCTTGCCAGGGCTTGGGAGGAGGCTTGGAACCGATGCCGGCCACACGCTGTTGACATCTGATGCGAGATGCTTTATCATCACTCATCATGAGAACGACTTTGGATCTCGAGAAACCGGTGCTGGCGGAATTGAAAGCCTTTGGGAGGCGCGAGGGGAGATCGCTGGGGCAGGTGGCTTCTCAGTTGCTTGCCGAGGCTCTGGCCGGCCGGGGCAGGCAGGTCAAACCGGCTGAAAAATTCCATTGGATTTCGCGGCCCATGAAGGCGCGGGTGGATCTTTCAGACAAAGAAGCGGTTTTTGCCGCACTCGACGAAAAGTGAGTTATTCCCTGGACGCAAACATTCTCCTCTATGCTTCGGATGAGAGGTCTCCGCAGAGCGGGCGGGCGGAGGAGTTTCTCAAGGAATGCTTGGAGGAGGTTGATCTCCTCTGCCTCGCATGGCCTACCCTGATGGCCTACCAGAGGATTGCCACGCACCCGGGAATTTTTCAGAATCCGCTCAGCCCCAGGGAAGCGTGGAATAATATCCGTCAACTCATGAGTCTCGCACGCGTGCGGATCATCGGGGAACAGCCCGGCTTTGCGGAGGAATACGAGAAGGTGACCGGGACGTTTCCGGTGCGTGGCAACCATGTGCCGGACGCGCACTTGGCAACCATCCTGCGCCAACACGGAGTCAATACCCTCTATTCCGCCGACGCGGATTTCCGGAAGTTCGACTTCTTGAAAGTCGTGAACCCATTCGCCTGAAATTCAGGAACGAAAGAAGAAAAATAGGAAATCTGAAATTGGAAATGAGAAATCTAAGGGAAGCCGCTTCCGAATCTCAGATTTTCCCCAGTCACTTCGGGATTCCCCATTTCATATTTTTTTAAAGGATGATCTTTTCAAAAACCTCAAAGCCCGTCGTTGCCGTGAGCATGGTTCCGACCCGGTCACCGTGGGGTGGTGCCAGCCCGTTTGTGTGGCAGCTTGAACGCATCCTGAAGAGGAGGGGCTTCCATGTGCAGTATCACTTGCGGGGACGCGTGGATCTCGTTTTTATCATTGATCCGCGCAACGATCATCCGGCAAAGCGGTTTGGCTTGAAGGAGCTTCGCGATTTCCGGCGCGAGCACCCGGAGGTCCCCGTGCTCCATCGCATCAACGAATGCGACCAGCGCAAGGGAACGAACGACATGGACGAGTGGCTGCGGCAGACCAGCGAACATGCCGACTATACCGTGTTTATTGCGGAGTGGCTGCGCGACTACTTCGTTGCCAGGTGGTTTGACCCCGCACGCCCCCACTGCTGCATCTACAATGGTGCCGACCCCGCGATTTACCATCCCTTTGGATGTGCCCGGCCCCGCCCCGGAGAGATGCTCACCATCGTGACCCACCACTGGTCGGACAACCCGCTGAAGGGATTCGATGTTTACGAAAAGGTGGACCGCCTCATTGCGGAGGGAAAACTTCCCGGCTTCAAACTGCGGGTCATTGGTCGCTGGCCGAAGAACATCAAATGGCGGGCCGCCGAGCTTTTCGGACCGATGACCGGGCATCCTCTCGCAAGAAAACTTCGCGAGTGCCAGATCTATCTGACGGCCTCGCGCTGGGAGCCCTGCGGGATGCACCATGTCGAGGGCGCGCAGTGCGGGCTGCCGTTAGTCTATCATGAGGACGGGGGCGGCATCGTCGAGGCCGGGAAAAAATACGGCATCGGATATCGTGATGATCCATCCGCCGCTCTCAACGAGATGGCGTCGCGGCTTCCGGAGTTCCGGCGGAAAGTTTTTGCCGCGATGCCTTCGGGGGATCGCATGGCGGTGGAATACGCCGATATCTGCCGCATGCTGCTGGCCGGGCGCGAGTTCGACAATTGACAAGACATGCCTCCTCCCATTCTCATGCCGACTGCTCCGCGGTATCTTCCGCTGGCGCAATGGACCTGCGGACAGATTGCAAGGTTCTGGCCCGGGCATCCCCGGATTTATCTTTGCGGGACGGAAGGGGATGGGCGCGCACTGCCCTTGCGCGATGATCCACGTGATTGGATGCGTGTTGTCGCCTCCGCGTGCGCAGATCTTCTCGCGGAGGGATGCCGTCAGGTTTACGTCATTTTGGACGATCATCCACCCCTTGCGGCATGCCATGAAAAGCACCTCTCCGAAACGCTGCCGCGCATGGCCGAGGAACTGGAGACCACGAGTCTTGTCACTGGAGGCTACGGGCCCCTCAATGCCCGAAAGGGAACCGTCGTTCGTTGGCGCGGCTTCACCCCTGAACGCCTTCCTCTTTCCCAGCCCTGGAAGCTGCCATTGCATCCGGCCTTGTGGGACCTCCAGAGGCTCCACGAGATTCTTCTTCAACTCATCGCGCGGCTTCCGGATTCCGAACATACACCATGGGCCTTCGAGCGAACCGGGAGCGATCCGGAAAAAGGCGGCGTGCGCAAGGATTGGCTTTCGGCCTGCTGGAGGGTGAATGCACTGGAAACCTCGACACCAGAGGCGCTCAGGCTCCACAACTTCCGGGACCGCATGGTCCGCCTCGCACTGCGCGTCAGTGCTTGTGACGCATTGGTCTTCGCGGGGAGGGATGGCAGGGACGCGGTGGTTGACGCCCTGGCCGGGCTCAATCATCCGCGCATTGGCCCTTATCCCTGCTTCTGGAGCGGTGTGATGAAAAAGGGACGCCTGAACCCGGATTATCTTTTTTACGCACGTTTTAAGAACCGTCCGGAATTGAGCGAGGGACTGGCAGGCATTCCAATTTGAGCATCCGGAGAGCCATGAAGATCGTTGGAATTCTCCTCGCGAAAAACGAAGAGTTTTTCGTGGAACGCGCCGTCAAAAACGCGCTGGGCTTTTGCGACGACTTTCTCGCGGTGGACAACGGATCCACCGACCGCACCGCGGAGATTCTGAAATCGCTTGAGACCTCCTCGGGAGGAAAACTCAAATACCACCGCGCCGGTCATCCCGGCGTCAGCCATGATCTCATTGCCGGTTTTGCCGGAACCGACACATGGATTTTCGGGGTGGACGGGGATGAGATATACGACCCGGCCGGTTTGGTGAGGCTGCGCGCCAGGCTCGAGGCGGGAGAGTTTGACAAGGACTGGTGCATTTTTGGAAACGTCCTGAACGTGCGGAGGTTCGATGAGGCGGGGGATTTTGCGGAGGGGCATCTCGCGCCCCCCTGCCGGAGCATGACCAAGCTTTATAACTTCAACGCCATCGAAGCCTGGCACGGGCCGTGTTTGGAACGCTTGCATGGCGGGCGGGTGGTTTTTCGCGAGGGTTTTCACGAAGGACTGAGAGCCAATCTCCATGAGCAGGAACCCTGGGAGAGGTCCTGCTTCCGCTGCCTGCACCTGTGCTTTTTGCCGCGCTCCCCGCTCGATCAAAGCGGGCGGATCCGCGCAAATATCATGGACCGCCACGCCTGGGGTGCGCGGAAAATTCTTTCAAAACTTTCCCATATTGTGCGCGGGAAAATCCCACCGGACTGGAAAAACGAGAAATACGCGCGCGGGCCCCTTGTGGGGAAAGCGATCCGCAGTTTTTTGGAATCAAGCAGGGAGGGCCCCGCAGGCTGAAAAATCTTTCACTGGACGCACGATCAAACCACTATTTTCGCGATGAAAAATCATTGGACCCACTGGCTGAAGACAGCAACCCGCCCCGACGAGGTGGAAAGAGTTGCGGGGATTGGAAAACTTCTCGGCTTGAAATTCGACGGGGATGAGTTTTTTGGCTCCAACTTCGAGCGGGGCCTCTTGCTCCGGCAGATCCTTCGTGAGAGACGTCCCCGGCGCGTCCTCGAGCTGGGGACCGGACGCGGGTTTGGAACCATCTGCATGGCGGATTGTGTGGCATCCGAAGATCTTGACTGCGTGATCGAGACAATTGATTGCATTCACGGGGACAAGCTCCAGGAATGGCCGCACGAGAAAAACGGCCATCGGGTTCGCGAATGCCGTGCGCTCCGTGAGTTCTGGACCGCTGAGTTCCCCGAACTTGGGCGGCGGATCACGCGCCACACCGGCGCGACCACGGACACTCTGATATCGCTCGGCAGGCAGGGGGCCGCTTTCGACTTTATTTTTATCGATGCCGCGCACGATCTTCGATCTGTATTTTTGGATCTTGCGGGCGCGCTGGCATTGGTGGCACCCGGGGGGTGCATCCTGATGGATGACTTCGCTCCCCTTGAAGCCTTTGGATTGGCAACCTGCATTGCGGCGCACCATGCGAAGTCCTACTTCGAGATGATCGAGGTGATTCCTTCCGAAGGAGCGATTTATCCGACGGGGATTTCTGAACCGCAGCGCCGGAGCATGGTTTTCCTGGGCAAGCGCAACGGAGCCTCGGCCACATTCCAGCCATCCGCTCTTCGCGTTCTCGGCCTGCGCGCCGCCGGGTGCATTCTGGAATGGTTGTATTCGCCATCCGCCTTCCGATTCTAATTTTTTGAAGGATCAAAATGGTTCTCAAATTCCTACAATGAGATCCCGGGTCGGATTTGTCATAAACAGCCGCATCCCCTCGCTCGCCGCCCTGGGGAGAGGGATGCCCATCCATGCCTTGTTGACCGGATGGGACGACCGGACCTCGCCGATGAGCCTCATGCGGTTCCATTGGCTTGCGGATGAGCTGCGTTCCCAAAGGATCGCCGACTACAGGCTCTTCGCACACGGAAAATTTTTTGACGCGGTCGTCTTCGTCAAATCCATGACCGAGGAATGTCACCAGCTTGCCACGCGATTGCGTGCGGAGGGAACAAAAGTCGTTTTTGATGCGAACGTGGATTACTACACGGAAGCGGACGGACGGAATATCCCGGCGGATCTCGTGCCATCGGCCGCACAAAGGCGGCAGGCGATTGCCATGACAAGCCTCGCTGATTTGGTTATGGCGTCCTCGCGCCATCTTGCAGGGGTTTGCGCGCAATATCATGCCGGCGCGCATTGGATCCCTGACAATGTGAACATGCGCTTTGTCAGGCCAGCCGTGCATTCCTCCGTCCCGTCCCGAACCCTGTCTCTGTGGTGGAGCGGGATGCCGCAAAAGGTTCTGGATTTCCTTTCGATTGAGGACGTCCTCCGGGAATTCCGGAATCGGATCCATCTCCATCTTGTGACAGGAGATTTTCACAGGGGCCTCGCTGAAATGCCCATTGCATCGGCTTCGCGCCTGCGCGCTCTCTTTGCAGACATTCCCCATACTTTTCACAGGTTCCGTTCCATCCGCCACCTTCTGGAGCTTTACGCACAGGGGGGCGGGGTTGTGATTTCCCCAAGGTTTCTGGACAATCCCTACAACCTCTCGCACACCGAGTGGAAGATCACGCTCGGCATGGCGTGCGGTCTTCCGGCAATCGCAAGCCCTCAGCCAAGTTACCTCGATGTGGCGGTGCGTTGCGGGTTTCCCCGCACGGTGAGCATTTGCAAAACCGACGAGGAGTGGAGGGAGGCCTTCGGGGAGTCTCTCGAAGGAAAGGATCTGGAACAGAAGGCTTTTTCGGCGCGTGATGTTGCCCTGCGGCATTACTCCACGAGTGTGGTTGCCGCAGAACACGCAGATGTCCTCGCCCGGTTGATCGCATGAAATGCCGTGCGCTGATGACGACGGCCGGGCGGTTCTCCCTGGTCAATGAAAGCCTGGGCCGCTCGCTCAAAGCGGAAATGCCCGGCTGCGAATGGGTTTCCTTTGATGCGGTGGAGGACGTTCTGCGCGGTCGTCCGTTCTTTCGGGTCACTGCAACGCTGCTCGCGTTGATGCGGTTTTTCGGGGTAATTCTGGGGAGCCGGATTCCTCCGCGCGACGTGATGACCCGGCTGCCATTTTTTCAGCGCAAACTGACCGCGTTGCTCCCCAAAGCCGCAGAGGGCTGCCGACTGACTTTTCAAACGCAATCGCTTTTCGACGCGTCCGTGGCGGGGATTCCGCACTTTCTCTACACGGACCACACCTTTTTGGCCAATCGCCGGTACAACCCGCCGCGCAAAACATGGCCAACCTGCCGTGCTTGGAGGGCGATGGAGCGCAACCTTTATGGCAAATGCCGGGTTTGTTTTACCATCAGCCGGTTTTCGGCGGATTCGCTCGTCGAGGATTACGGCGTCGATCCGCAATGCGTGCAGGTCGTTGGTTCCGGATGCAATATCGATCTCCCTGAGAGCGCGCCTCTGCGGTCCGGGGTTCCTCGTCGAATCGTCTTTGTCGGTGGCGAGTGGGAACGCAAGGGCGGCCCTGTGCTTGTCGAAGCGCTGCGGATTGTGAGGGGAAGTTTTCCCGATGTGACGCTTGACGTTGTGGGTGACTGCAAAGACATTTCCGATCCGGGTGTCCGGTGTCACGGTCGAGTTCCGCGGGAACGTCTGGGAGCTTACCTGCTTGCATCCGATATCTTCTGCCTGCCCAGCTTTTCGGAGCCGGCAGCGGCGGCACTGGTTGAAGCGTCGGGATTCGCTTTGCCGGTTGTCGCCACGCGTGTGGGCGGCACTCCGGAACGTGTCAGAGAAGGGGAGACCGGCTTTCTCGTGGAACCCGGCGACGCCCGGGCGCTGGCGGATGCCCTTCTGAAGCTGATGCGGGATCCCGCCCTGGCTCGGAGAATGGGGGCCGCCGGACGCCGGTTCGTGCTTGAGGAATTCACCTGGGCTGCGACCGCCCGCCGGATCGCCGCTCGGATTTCGGACGAACTCAAATGAACGCGCGCTTTGAAATCACAAGAGCCTGGCGGTTGGCATCAGCTCCGCTGCGCAAGCTGCCGGACTTTCTCATTGCGGGCGCTCCGAAATGCGGAACCTCGTCGCTTTACGATCTGATTGCGCTTCACCCGCAGGTCCGGCGTGGCTGGCGGAAGGAGCCCACCAATTTCATCCATTATCCCACGAGTTCTCTTCGGTCCCGGATGAACCAGCCGTTCGCGATGGGCCGGTTCCTCTGCGGAGAGGGAAGCGTGGAGTATTTTTTCCATCCGGAGGCGCCGTTCAATGCGGCAGCCGTCGTGCCGCGGGCAAAGCTGATTTTCCTCCTGCGAGATCCGGTTGTCCGGGCCTGGTCGGAATATCGGATGTTTTTGAAATCCGGGCACGAAAAGGAGGCTTTCGATGTTGTGGTGCGCCGCGCCATGCGGCGGCTTTCCGATCCGGATTCCCGCCCGCTCTGCGACGCGGCATCCCGCTCGTCGTTCAACCCGGTTCGATACGTCCGGTGCGGGATGTATGCGGAGTTGATCGCGCGCTGGCTGCAGGCGTTCCCCCGCGAGCAGATGTTGATCGCCTTTGCCGAGAATCTTTTCGAGCAACCGCAGGAGGTTGCCCGGTCGGTTTATTCGTTCCTTGGATTGCCGGATTTTGTTCCGGATCACTTTCCGCACGCGAGAGACAGCAACAACAGGTCCCTGCCGCCTGCGGATGCCGTTTCGGATCTGCGGGCGTTTTACGCTCCGCACGACTTCCGCTTGCGCGAACAACTCGGGTGCAAACTTCCTTGGGATGATGCTCAGGCCTGAACCCACATCCCCATTGAGCGACCTGCTTTTCGGTCTGCGTGAAGCGGGCAGCCTGGTGAAAAACTTTCCGGCGCGGGCCTCTGTGCGGGCTTGCGCCTCGCAATGTGCATTGGCTCCCGGCCCCGCTCCGGTTCTCAACTACGGGCGCACGTCGCCGCCGAAGATCTCCCATCTTCCCATTGGCGGACAAATCAAGCTCATTCCGCTGCGCCGGAAATTTCCGGAGCACTTCGACGCGTTCAATCTGATGTATCTCGTCAGCAGCACGCTGCCGCCTCATGTGGAGGAGGTGGTGGCTGCCGCAAAATCGAAAGGAGCGAAGCTTGTTTGGAACCAGAACGGCGTCGCGTATCCGGGATGCTACGGAGACTATTATCCTTGGTTCAACCGCAGGATGGCATCCCTGCGATCGCAGGCGGATTACATTTTCAACCAGAGCGAGTTTTCCCGCGCAAGCGCGGAACGCTATCTCGGGCCTTCCTCCGCGCCATCGGAGATCCGATGGAATCCCGTGGATATCAGGATGTTCTCTCCGGCCGGATCTGCGCTGCCGCAAGAGCCGTGGCAGATGCTCGCGGCGGGAACGAGCCATGCGCTCTACCGCACAAAGTCCGCGCTGGATGCTCTTCGTGTCCTGCGCGCGCGCGGACGCCCCGCCCATCTCACCATCGCCGGCGAGTTCCGCTGGAAGGGCGCTGAGGCCGGGGTTCGCAAGGCGATGGAGGGAATTCGCGAACATGTCACGCTGCTTCCTGCGTTCCGGCAGAGCGAAGCTCCTGCGATCTACCGGCGGGCCCATGTCCTTCTCCACACGAAATTCAACGACCCCTGTCCCACAGTGCCGATTGAAGCCATGGCCTGCGGGGTCCCCGTTGTGGGCACGCACAGCGGGGGGATGCCGGAGCTTGTCTCCGGGGAAAGCGGGCTTCTTGTTCCGGTCCCGTCAAGCTGGACGCGGGATCACGCAGGCGAGCCGGGCGACCTTGCCGATGCGGTCGAGCACATCATGGAAAACCATGGGGCCATGTCCCGAGCGGCGAGGGCACATGCGGCCCGGACATTCGATGAGGATTGCTGGCTCGACCGGCATGATGCCATTTTCCGGAAATTGCTGGATTCCTGACAACGAGAGAATGTGAGCGATCCGTTTTTCAGCGTTCTTCTTCCCGCTTACAACGCGCGGGGGCACATCGGCGCAGCGCTGCGGGATCTTCTTGCCCAGACGTTCCGCGATTTCGAAATTCTTGTCGTTGATGACGGCTCCGGCGACGGGACGGGGGATGTTGTAAAATCCTTTTTGGATCCGCGGATCCGTCTCATCACGCTTCCGGAGAATCGCGGTCTTGTCGGCGCCTTGAACGCGGGGCTTTCCGAGGCGCGGGGCAGGTGGATTGCGAGGCAGGATGCTGATGACCGCTGCCGGAGAAACCGTCTTGCGCGGCAGCATTTGGCGATCCACGGTAACCCGGACGCCGGACTTTTTTATTCGCAGGCCACTTTGATTGATGAGCGGGGCCTGTGGAGAGGGAAGCTCCGGCCCCCGTTGACTTCCGGGGCGCTGCGATGGGATTTATGTTTCAGAAATCCCATTCCGCATACTTCCGCCGTCTTTGATCGGGTCACGGTTTGGGAAGAGTTCGGAGGGTATGCCGGCGACAATGTCACTGCGGACTATGATTTATGGTCCCGTCTCCTGCGCAAAGGGCAGGCTTTTGGAGACCCCACCCCGCTGGTTTCCTACCGGAATCATGCGCGATCCATCATGGGAGTGGAGAAGGCCTGCTCCAAACGTCCAAGCGACGCGGGGTTAAGGGACATTATGGTTGCAAACCTTGGGGACTGGGCGTCGGCATCCGGAGAGGATGCGGGCTTGATTGCGCAAGCGTGGCTTGCTCCGGAGAAAACCGATTGGCCCGCATACTTTCATCTGACCGATTTGCTGTCACAGCGGCTGAGCCCCGCCCCGGCACTGCTGGCCGAAGAAGATTACACCCTGATGCATCGTGCAGAGGCGGTTTCCAACGACTGCGCCAGAGAAATGCTGGCAGCGATGAAAAAAGCGGTGCCCGGTCGCTTTCGCAACCTGCCGGTTTTCAGGACGGCCATTTCCAGGCTGGCCGCCTGTCTTAAATGAAGATTCTTTTTCTTTCCAGCCATGCGCATCTGATCCTCGAACGCAGCGCCACGCGTGTCTCCGGCGGCGCGGAGTTGCAGATCGCACTGCTCGCAAGGGAACTCGCGGGACGAGGGATCGACGTCGTTATCGCGTCCGGCGATACCGGTCAGGCGGACGGGCAGATATGGGACGGGGTAAAAATCCGCAATGCCGGGAAGTTCCAGACCGGCGGCCTTGCCGACACGCTGTGCTCATTGCCGCGTGTCGCACGGGTGATCCGGGAGGAACGTCCGGACTGGGTCTTTCTGCTGGGATGGACGACATGGCTTTTCGTTCTCCATCTTCTCAAGCCGCTCCCCGGCTATCGGCTTGGCTATATCTGCGGACTGGACATCGAGGTCAACGGAGGATTTCGAAAATCCAACCCCGCGCGCGGCGCATTGTTCGAATATGCCATGCGCCGCTGCGACGTGCGGTTTGCGATGACGACCGACCAGCGGCGCCTGTTTCAGGAGAATGGCATGACCTGCGGGTTTTACCGCAACCTCATTCTGCCACGCTCCCATCCTCGCCATGCGGAAAAAACGACCGACCTTCTCTGGGTTTCGCGATGCCAGCCGATCAAACGTCCGCACCTCTTCCTTGACCTCGTTGAAAAGCTGCCCGGCGCCCGATGCCGGATGGTCTGCCCGCGCGAGGATGTCGGGCTTTGGAATTCGGTGTCCGCCCGCGCGGCGGGAATCCCGAATCTCGAATTCATCGAGCGGGTCCCGTATCATGAGATCCAAGACGTCTATGATGACGCCAAAATTTTTGTGAACACCTCCGAGGGGGAAGGCTGGCCGAACAGTTTCATCCAGTCCGGCCTTGGTGCCACCGCCCTTCTTTCGCTGGATGTGAATCCCGACGGTCTTTTTGAAAACTACCGGCCGGGGGAATTTGCCGGAGGGGACTTGGAACTCCTGGTATCCCAGGCGGCCCGCCTGCTCTCGAGCGGGGACGCCCTGTCCTCGGCACAGGCGGAAAGCGCGCGGTTTGTTGAAGAGCTTCATGACAACGGCAGGGAAACGGACGCCTTCCTTGCCGGAATCACAACCCATAAAACCTGATGATTGCAGGGGGAATGCCGATCAGTTACTCTCCGCGCCCATGAGCACACGGGCAACATCCGTTCTGAAACGAAAAATCCAAACCCTTGGCAGCCTGATCCAAGCGGGCCTCGCGCACGAGCCCTGGCCGGTCCTGTGCGCCGCACTTCACGGCAACATCAAGCCGATGCCCGAAACCTGCAAGCGGGAAACCTTGCGCCATTATGCGAAAAAATTCGGAGCCAAGGTCTTCATCGAAACGGGGACTTTCCGCGGGGAGACGATGGATTTCCTCGCTCCTGATTTTAACAGATTGGTTTCCATCGAGCTCTCCCCCGACTTTTTTGAGGCCGCACGAAAAAAATTTGCAGGGCAGCCGAAAGTCGAGCTTCTCTGCGGGGACAGCGCGGATTTGCTCCCGGGCGTCATTTCTTCCGTGGATGACAAAGCCCTGATCTGGCTCGATGCCCACTACTCCGGGAAAGCCACGGCCCTCGGCCCGGAGGAAACTCCGATCAGCAGGGAACTGGACATTGTCTTTTCTCTCTCCAAAGCCCGGCATGTGATCTTGATCGACGATGCCAGGGAATTCGGCAGCAATCCGAATTATCCGCTTCTCCCGGTTATTGAAGAGAAAGCGCGGCGGAATTGCTGCCATTACGAATGCCGGTTCGATTTGATCCGGCTGACTCCCGAATAGCCGCCTTATTCCGAGGCCTCGATTTCTTCCGGGGTCACCGGCCCGGGAGCCCGGTCGCGGCGGACAAAGACCTCGCTCCGAAAGTAGCGTCCGAAAAAAACGTAGTTTTTCCGGAGCCATTGGTAGGGCTCTCGCGCCCAGTTGCGGAAGCGGGAGATCTCATTGCCGTTGATCGGGCGCTGATCGATGACAACCACGGCCGGCGAAGAGCCGGCCAGGAGCTTTTGAAAATGTTGTGAAAAATTTTTCCCCGCCGTCGAGTTGTCCACATACAGGTTGTGGAGAGGTGACGGCCGGTCGGTCATGAAGTTGATGGTCGGGGAGTAGGGAAGGCACAGCACATATTCACCCGGCAAGGAGTGCCGAAGGACGGCATCCCGCAGCTTGGGCAGCCAGACCGCCTCACGGTCTCGCACGTTGACATGCACTCCATTGAGTGCGCGAAATGCGTGCGAGGCCCTTTTTTTTGCCGCGATCGAGCCGGAGGATTCCTTCGGAAAGGCGTGGGAAAAATAGATCGTGCCCGCCGCCACGCAAAGGGCGGCAAAACCGCCCGCAGCGATCCGGGCGGCCGGGTGGTTAGGTGCTTGCAACGAGTGCCGGACGGAGGCCCATACGAACAGCGCGAGTGCCGCCAGAAACGGCACCATCATTTCGGAAAGATGCGGCGTATCGGGACGGAAGAAAAAAAACTGCGGGAAAAGGGCTAGAGCGCATCCGAGAACGGTCAGCGGGTAGAGCAGCCGCTCCCCGGCCTCCGGGTCGCGTCGGAGCAGTGCGGCAAGCAGCCCCAGGCCGCCCGCAAGAATCGCAATCACGGAGAGGACAAGGGGAAGATACGTGCTGGCGGCAAAAGATTTGTGGGTCCATTTTTTCCCGTAAATGACATCCGAGACCGGCGCACGGGCGAGCGCGCCACGGTCTTCCCAGGAATCGATGTTCGTTTTTTTTTCGGAAGCGGGTTCGGGGGTGGCGAAGGCCGTGGGCGGAGCAATGGGAAAATCGACCGGTTTGTCGTTTTCCGCAAGATCGGCCATCTGCTGGCGGAATTCCGTGCTGATCATTCCCAGCCATCCGGTGTATTGCTCCAGAAACGCGCGGTCGTAGCCACGGGCTTTTGCATCGTGCCACACCGGCAGGTGAATCATCCAGGCGAGGACGAGTCCGCCCGCAGCCCCGGCAGCAACGAGGCCGGCACGCTTCAGAAATCTGCCACGCTCCCCGAAAGGATAAAGCAACGCCAAGCCCAGATAGATCGCCGTGAAAAAGATCCCGAGATCTATGCGAAAAAGGAACGTGACTCCGAGCCCCGCCCCCGCAGCCAGCATCCAGGCGAGCGACTCCCGGCCTGCTTTCCTGCGCATCACAAAGGCACGGGTCAGCAGGAGCGCGTTCAGGATTCCCAGAAACGGCAGGTAGTTCCGGAACTGCATTCCCGGCACGAGGATCACCATGACCGCCGGGATCGCGGAATACCATGCGTTGCGGGTGTAGCCGTGGACGACGAAGTAGGTCAGCAGCCCGGCGGCCGTGCAGAACACGAAAAAATACCAGCGGAGCACGAGGTAGTTCGGGCCGGTGAGTTCGAACACCCACGCCACCGGGAAGAACCACAGGACATTGTAGCCGAGAAACGTGTCCACAATCGGCCGCTGGCCGGAAATCAACCGCATGGCCACGACGCCGGCTGTCCCCCCCTCTCCGCCCAGGTTCAGTCCCGCATTCACGTAGAGCGAGTAGTAGATCACCGCAAAGCCGGCCAGCAGCCACGGCATCAGGAATCCCGACCTCGGGGTCCGCATCGCCCGGGCGGCATGGGAAAAATCACGCATCCGCCCGCCTCCGGATTTTTTCAAAACGGGCGGAGGCCGCAGTCACTTGTCCGACGCCTTTTCAATCTGGGCGAGGAGCTCTTCCTTGGTGGGGGCGGTGGCGTGGGTGACGAAGAAGGCGGTCACCGCATTGGCGACGACGAGGCGTTCTTTGAGCGGCAGATCCCCGAGGGATGCGCAGAGGAATCCGCCGTTGAAGCTGTCTCCTGCGCCAGCCAGGCGGACGACATTTGTTTGGCGGTCTTGGAGTGCATGCGCTTCACCTTCCGCCGCGCTGGATGCGGCTGCAAACTCCGGTGTATGGACAACCAGTTCATCGAAGCCGATCATTTCCCGGGCGATGGTCAACGCGGAGGCGATCGCCGCCGGCGTCAGTTCCGGGCGCCCGACTCCAATCCTGGAAAATAATTCCACCACCTCATGTTCGTTCAGGCTGAACGTCATGGGGATCTTGCTGTTGAATATTTTGATCAGCTTCAGGCTTTTGATGAAAGATTCGCTGGACTTCTTCTTGATGTCGGCGAAGTCGAAGAACATCCGGCGCGGTGGGGTGATGGCTTCATACTGTTCCATAAATCCCTTGAAGAGACCGTCAAAGTTTGCAGTGAGTGACCAATAGCCCAGCCCCAAAATATCGACGCCGGAGAACAATTCTTTGAGCTTCTCCGCCCCGAAGTGCTTTTTAAAGTCTTCCCAAGTCAGGTTGGAGACCGCCTCAAGATTGCTCATCAAGACCTTCCCGTCGCTGAACTCCAAAGCAATCGTCAACGCGGGATCGCCGAGAGAAACCAGATTACAGATCTCCTCGAACTCATGATAAGCCGGGTCGATTGTCTGGCTGCCGTAAAGACCGGGCAGGCACGGCTTCAGGCCCAAACATGCGGCCACCCGGCCCGTGTTGATGCCGAACCCACCCTCGCAACGACGCTTCGGCACGAGCTCCACGCCGACCCCGCCGTCGGCGCGCTCGACGAGCAACTCGCCGAATTGCCTGAGATTTTTCATCGGGGT